>ERZ773180.39-NODE-39-length-126155-cov-3.891293_pt1 | contig 126155 bp, 185 predicted proteins | sample MGYA00511080_ERZ773180 | MGnify/ENA primary metagenome ERZ773180 (study PRJEB29015, sample SAMEA2738175) | human oral metagenome | biome: human oral; feature: human-associated habitat; material: saliva | place: China | collected 2178 ... | reverse complement strand
GTATAATTGGTAATTTAGCAACTGTTCGTAAAGGTGATAAGGAAGTCACATATTATGTGTCTTATGATGAGTTTGCACATGGATTTGATAATAAACTCCAAACAATGGAGTTAGACGATAACGGAAATTTAATAATTAAGATAGGAGATTTCGGGAATGAATAAACTAATTAAATTAGGTTTAGTTTCTATGTTAGCATTACCAATTGTAGGTTGTGCCAAACAAGAAAAAGTAGTATCTGAAAACAAAGAAAATACCACTGAAACAACAAAAGAAACAGCAGAACAAAAATCAATTTATGGTAATAAGTCAGAGGATTATTACATCTTCCACCAAGATAAGTATGATACTATTCATCTTAGAGGTATGGGTAAAGGATATGGGGCAACAAAAGCACGCACCGATTCAGGTGAATATGATATTTCTATTAAAGTACCATCAAACTATTATATGCACGTAACATCTATCCAAGAGAATGATGCAAAAGAGTTTGTACGTTGGAATGATGTGATGGATAAGGTGTTGGAAAACAGCCAACTAGCAGAAGGAAAAAACCGAGCAACGGTAGAAGATATTGAAAATAACGAACACGTTTGGGAGATTTATGCAGGTATGCGTGCAGAAAATAGCAACAGCAATCTTGCAGATATACTCATGACACATTTAACATACTCAACAGAGAATTACGAGGAGAAAGATGTTAAAAATAATTTCCTTGTTGACCCTAAGAAGAGTGATGTTTCAGAGTTAGACTACCACGGATATAAGTTAAAAGTAGTACCGGTTAAAACCACAGATGGAGTACCTACGGGTGTTCATATGTTTATGTATTTAGACGACCATACTTGTCTATGGGTAAAGCATGAACCAGAAACAGAGAATATTAAAAACTTAAACAAGGAAGAACTTGTTAAGTTAGCAACAAAGGTTCTAGACGAGTTGGTTACAATTAAGAAGAAATAGGAGATAAAATGAACAAGAGATTATTGACAGGATTATGTGCTGTAGTAATGTTATCTGGTTTAGTTGGCTGTGGACCTAAAGAACCTAAACAAGAAAATGAACAGACTACAACAGAACAGACAACAGAAGCACCAAAACAAAAAGAAAAAGACACATCAAAATTTGATATTCTTTCACAGAAGCAACTCGAAGAGTTCAAGATAAGAGCATCTGGAGCAGAATATGACGGAAGAATGGTCGATGAGAATGGTAATCGTATCATGGGTGATGATGGAGAACCAGTAGGACCGAACGTTCAGAACTTTGCATACGATGTGTCAATTAAATTACCAACCAACTATACTGTAAGGGCAATCGTAGTAGATAAGAACGGACATATTTCAGATAAGTACCGTTTAAATAAAGAAGTAGAAGAGAGAGACCACTATTGGGATGAAGAATACAAGAAGTCAACAGATGAACTCAATAATGACTATATTGGTAAGGTAATTGCAACAGGTTTTGAGAAAGACCACGACACCTATTCTTATGATAAGTTAACCTTTACAGCAAGTTTCATGCCTAAGCATTTCAAAAATACAGAACATGGTACTACTCCTGAAGACGTAGACTCTTATTACCTAGATTTTGATAAGAAAGAGAATCTAATTAAGAGTGATTATAAGGGTTATACTTTATATACTAACAAGGTAGATACAGATGATGGTGGTTATGTTGAAGGCTACTTATATTTAGATACTAGAAACAAGTTATATTTAACATACTTCAACAAGCACCAGAACACAAAGGACATGTCTAAGGAAGATGCTCACAAGCGAGTAGTTGAGTTACTTGACGAATTAGTAACAATTAAGAAGTAGGTGAATAATAAGTGAAAAAATTACTATTATCTGCATTGTCGATACTAATGTTGGTTGGGTGTGCTTTCAAAGAACAGGGCACAACCATTCCACACGAACAAACACAAGAAACAGAAAAGAAACAAGTGCCAGACGTTCGGTTACTAAAACAAGACAAATATGACACTATTAAGTTAAATGCAACAGAAGATGGTGTCCATGGAGTTAAGGGTATCGACAGTTTTGACCATGATGTTGAAGTAAAATTTCCACACTCTTACTATACAACAGCAACGACTGTGGAAAACAAGAAATTTGTGAATTACATAGTAACAAATCCTGAATTAGAAAACGAAAGAAAAATTACTCTTGATAAGCATACACTAGAAGAGTTAGGCAACTTTCACATTTCCAAAATCACGACCGGTATGGCAGACATGTCAAAACCTTTGCAGGTACGTGACGATATTTTTGAAGTATCGACCATAACTATGGATAAGAAAGATTTAAAAAAAGGCACACTTCAAGCACAGTACGAGGCATGGAATAGATACCTCCAGAATGTAGAAACAGAAGAGGGAACTTATAACGGATACAAGTTAAGAGTTTACGGTTCTAAATTCGGCGAAGATAATACAATTATTTCTATGATGTATTTAGACGAAACCCACATGTTAAGAATTGATTATAAACCAGAAGCAGAGGCTAAAGTTGGTGAAAAATCACTAAAAGAAAAATATGGTTTAGTTGAATCTGTCATAGAAGAATTAATTAAAATTGAAAAATAGAAAAGTAATTAAATTTCTTTATAATTATATAACGATTAAAAAGAAATAAGGGAGAGATTAAGTTCTCTCTTTTTGATATATATATATAAATGTTAAAAGGAGACAAAGATGAACAAAAAAAAACAGATTACATAAAGCAGTATTATTAAGTACATTAGCATTTACACAGTGTATTGGTACAGTAGCACTGGTTCAAAACAGTATTGTACAAACTTATGCAGAAGAGAAGAATAAAGATGTAACAAGTCAGCAGTTTTTAGATTACATTAATGACTTAAAACAGAAATATCCTAATTTCAAATTTGAAGAAAATACAACTGTGTATAATTCCCTACAAGAAGCACAACAGGCAGAACAACAACAAAAGCAACAGTTAGAACAATCTATCAAACAGTATGAAGATGCAAAGAAACAGTCAAAGGATGAATATAATGCTAAGGTTAATAAGTATAACCAAGATGTAGCAGCCTATAACCAAGCAAAACAAGAATGGGATGCTAAGAAAGCAGAACTAGAGAGTAAGAAAACAGAGGAAGGTCAATTAACGGAAACGTTAGCACAGAATCTTATTTTTAAAGATGAACCTAATGCAGAAGTAACAGTTAGTGGCAACTTCCAAGGGTATTGGAAACGTTCTGACAACAGATATGGTAATGACTATGGAAATGTAGACTATAAGCCTGAAAGTGGAGATACATTAGAACAATCATGGTCTGGTGGTTATGCGACTTGGAAAGCAAGTAATGATAACTTCTTAGGCTTGCCAGTTGTTTTATCTCAGGGTGATAGCATTACAGCAACTTATACAAATTTACAGAATAGTAGTTACGCAGGTAAGAAGATTAGTAAGATAGAATACACTATTTCTTCTAATCAAACACAGCCACACTCTGTATTTGTATTGAAGAACCCAGCTTTAGGTCTATGGACATATAATACTAAAGAAGGTAATAACACTGTTCAGACAAACTTGACTATGAAATTCTATGATGAAGAAGGTAATTTAATTGAGTTTGATGAAGCACATCCAGCATTAGTAAATATGGGCAGTTTAAACTCTGGTACGACTGCATCTGGGTACAGATACGTTGAAAAGGTTTACAATCAGAATTTCAGATTTGTACCTATCAATGGTTCTTTAATTAAGGAAAGTGCCAACCATGAAATTTATGCAGTAGATGAAGATACGGACAATTCTACAAACTATAAAGGTTGGGATAGTACAAGATGGGATAGAATTGGTAATCCTAACATGTGGTTTGGTAGTGGTACAGGTGTTGTAACAAGTGGTAGCACTATTAGTCTATCTGCTGAATCAAATGCTAGTGGACAATGGTTAATCGTAAATGGTGCAGTAACTATAAAAGATGTTCTACCACCATTACTAGCAACATATCCAGATGCTTTAGAACCACATCATGACCCAGACTATTCTGGTAATAATGGTACACCTAATACTATTTCTTATAGTCGTGTGCTAATTAGACAATTAACAACAGAGTGGGTAGATAAAGATGGAAAAGAATTAAAAACACCTATTACAGATACAGATATTAAACCAGCAGGTACTATTTCTCATTATGTGTTTGACCACGATGATACAGACAATGAAGGTAATGTCAGACATGTGTATAAACAATTAGAAACTCGTTGGGAAGATAGAAATGGTAAGACATTAAAAGAACCTGTTAAGGAAGATGGTATTCAAGACAAAGGTACTATTGACGATTATGCTTTCGTTGAAACAAAAACTGAAGGAGATATTACAACACATATCTTTAGACAGTTCAGTACTAAGTGGGTAGATGAAAACAATAAAGACATTAAACCTGAATTTGTAGGAGATAAGACAAAAGATAAAGAAGATTTTAGTGATTATACTTTTGTAAGTTCTGAAACAGTTGATGGTAATTTAACTCATCATTACAGACAATACACTACAGAATGGGTAACAGAGGATAATATACCATTAAAAGATAAATTCACTGGTAAGGAAGTGAAGGATAGTGGAACAATACCTAACTATAAATTCTTAGAAACTAAGACAGATGAAAAGGGTAACGTAAAACATATCTTTGCACAGTTTACAACATCTTGGGTTAATGAGGACAACAAGAACTTAGCAGAGCCTGCTAAAGCAGATGAGTTTAAGAAGGAAGAACAGTTTGAAGGCTATAAACTCATTGATACTAAAGAAGAAGGTAGAACTAAAGTATATACCTACCATAAACTAACGACAGAGTGGGTTGAGGATAAGACAAACACTCAATTAAAGAAACAAGATGGCACACATGAGCATGGAAATATTAATTCTTATGTCTATGTAAGAACTGAAACTAAAGAGAATGGTGATTTAGTTCATGTGTTCAAGAAGGTAGAGCAAAAGACAGAACAAAAGGTAGAACAGAAGAAAGAACAGAAGAAAGACGATATACCAACAGGTGTACACAGTAGTGGTTTAATCAGTCTATTCATGATTCTAATTAGTTCTATTGGGTTAGCATTAACAAATGTGATTAAGAAGAGAGAAGTCTAAAAACTTCTCCTTCTTTTCATAAGTGATATAATAAACCAAGAGAGGTATCGGATTAAAAATGATTAAAACAGATAATGTTTCATATCTTAACAGAGAATATGACAAGAATAAACTAAGAAAGATAGTCTTTATGGACAGAGATGGAACGATTCATATTGATAAGGTTGAAACACATTTAATTAATGACTTAGAATTTTTCCCTGACACTGTGTCATTTATGCAAAAAGTCACATCATTAGGATATGATATTATTGTGGTAACAAATCAGAGTGGAATTGGGAAAGGTCATTATGATATTGAAACCATGAAAGAGTTTAATCTTTATATGGTGAAAGAGTTAGAAAAGCATGGTATTAGCATACTAGCAGTTTTATATTGTCCCCATGTGAGAGAGGATAATTGTCCTTGTATGAAACCTAAATCTGGAATGTTTGAGAAAGCGAGAGAATTATTTAACATTGATATGAGCAACAGTATTATGGTGGGTGACCAGACATCTGATGTATTAGCGAGTGTAAGTGCTGGAATAACGGAAAACTATTTAGTAACAACTGGTATCTATGATGGTGAGTATGTATTGCCACCCGAACTAAGTGGTAAAGTGACAGTGTGCAAAAACTTGACTGAGGCAGAAGAACATATTAGTCAGAACCACTTGTAGACAAAGGAGTACAAATTAGAGAGAATTGTAAAAACTTCTCTCTTTTCTATTTACTTATTTTCCCATATATGATACAATAATATCACCAGATAGAGGACAATATGAATAAAGAACAAATCGAAGATATTATTAAGGACTTAGAAAAACGTAAATATGAAGTTGTGCTTAAAACCTATACGGACAATTCTGTTTCATTCTATTGTAATAAACACGCATTCACAATAGACTATAATGGTGCTAAACCAGTAGTAGGTGTGGGTATTTACTTAAATGTTTACTCAACATTTAATCAAAAAGATGTAGACTGGTTAAATTCTATTACGGACAGTTGGGAAATATATAAATATTGTATTAGTTTTTCTAGTACTATAGAAAGTGAAGAAGAACTAGAAAAATTACTGTTACATTGTATTGAATATTTTTAGTGATTAAAGTAGGAGATTAGATATGGATTATATTAATGTTATTAATGAAGAAACAGCACTTAAGGAACGATTAAAAGCATGTGAAGAAAAGTATGCTTTAGATGTTTTAAGCATCTCAACTAGATTAGAGGAACTATCTAAACATAAGGAAGATTTCCAGAATGGTAATAGTTCACTCGCTTTTGCACGAGAGTACATTGATGTTAGAAGTCCATTAACAATCTTACAGCACTTCCAACTATATATTGATAGTCTTAAGAAAGAATTAACAAAAGACTATAAGCAATTATTGACACACAACCTTCAAATTCAAGATAATTCATACGGTGGTGACAGTACCAAGTACACAAGACTTGTACAAAAAGGTTATGGCACGAACTATCACCCAAACTTAGGCTCAATTAACTTCTCCAGCAAAATGCCTGTGCAGTATTTCAGTGACTTAATGATGGAATTAGAGAAATTTCCTGTTATTAAACATATTGCAAGAGAAAAATTGCGATATGCAAGTATCTATTTCGACCCTTTTTATGGGTTTAATGGCTTAAACGATACACTAGAGTTTAAGATTAAGACAGAAGAATACGACTATACGAACTTGCTAAAATTATTAAATTTCCCAGAAGAATTTAGTTTTAGTGCCAATTATGGTAACGAAAAAGATATGTATAAACTAATTGGTGACTCATATGTGTTTCATAAACTAGACAAATGCTCTAATCAATGGTATAATGTTGTAGAGTCTTTTGAGAAGTTCAAGAAAAAGAACTGGAGATAGTGTATATGTTAAAAATTACGAGAGATGGAGAAAAGACAATAGACAACGAGAGACCATTTAACAAGGAACTATTGCCAAGATGGAAACAAAAGTGGTTAGTGTTTAAACTTGGATTTGTAATTGTGTCAGATACATGGGACTTCAACGATGGTACGTATAAGACATTTTTCAAACTTAGAAAGAAAGTTTTAACTAGACTAGACCAAATCGACTCTAATATTATTGATACTACATTAGAGGAACGTCTAAAAATTGCAAAATGGTTCGCTCAAGAAAAAGGTTTAGTAGGAATTAAAAAGGGTAACAACTCCTCATATCGATATACATTATTTTATAATAAATCTGGTAGTCTTGATAAGGAGTTTAAATCATGGTTGAACACACCTATTACTAACGAAATAGATAAACAAATGATTGACGGTTATATTTACTCCATTAGTGACCTATTAACATATAACGCTCCATGCAAAGTTGAGAAATAAATCGTATAATGATATATAGAAAGAGGTATATATGGTAAGTGTCGAATTAGATAAACCTTGTGGTGGGTGGTCTTTCCTATCATTTGAAGATGAAAGTGGTTCTAGTACTGTTGTTCTATCTTATATAGATGGAAATATTGCGATAAATATGTTAAAGAAGTTTTATAAATATCTAAACAATGTTGAACCATGTATTTTATTTGAGTTTGATGGAGAAAGCCATGGGACACAAGTTGTAGTAGTATCTGAAAAAGAATGTTATGTGTGTGGTTGTCCTTATGATGAAAATAAAGGAAAAATCTATAACATTAAAGGACCTGATTTCATTGAGCGGATATTAAGTGATATATGTGAGAATTTCGTTAGTTGGAGTTCATTTGATGTTTTCGGTGAATCTGATGAAGAGTATCATTCAGAATTAGAGAAGAGTAAGAAAACATTAACAAAGTGGATTAAGAAAGTTCGTAAAGAAATAAAGTCTTACAGAGATACGTTTCCTGAAGTAGACAAGTAATGAATTTGCATCAAATCCTGTATAGTTTTTGTTACATTAGTTGTATAATATAAGTATATAAAGTATTAAGGAGAGTCTGTCATGGTAGATTTAAAGAAAGTTAAAAGTACATATAAAGCAAAAGAATCTTTGGATGCTGAACTTTTATCACAATTAAGAATGATTAGAGAAGAACTTGGTAGCAACTTCACTTATAAAGATTTTGAGTATAATATTCCTGACAATAATGATGCTATTATCGGTATTGATGACATTATAGACTATGGAGATGGCATTTTAGATATATTCTATATAAGTAATGGTATGACTACTACATTCTTCTGTTTAAGTGAAGAATTATTAATGATGAGTAGAAAAGAACTTGAAGCGTTAAAGGAGAATATATGAGTTTAATTGAGCAAGCAATCCAAGCAGAGCAAGAATACAAGAGCAAGATGAAAGAAGCGACCGATAGATTAAAACATATTCAAGGTTACTTAGGTCTCTTGTATATTCAAGAAGAAATTATCGGAGTTGAAAGTGTGTCTATTAAAGATGATATGGTTCACTTAGACGTTAGATGTTCTTTTGAAGCCTATGGTGTTGATGACGATGGTGTTTTCAGTTGTGATATTCCTTTAGTTATCTTTAACGCAACAGATAATCAATTAATCGACTATCGCAATATCTCATTAAGTTTAAATGCCTTAGAGAAACTTCAAGACTCACGAGAGGAGTATCAAAGAAATCTATCTACCATTCGTAGAAGTCAGAGAGAAATAGAATGTGCTGAAAAGGCAAATAAAAAGTTAGAAGAGAAATATGGCGCACTCGTAAAGTAAGGAGAACGTATGAAATTAACAGACAAGATTTTAAAGATGAAACAGGATATGTCAGATTTTGATAAAGAGGTCTTAACAAAGTTACGAGAAATTGATGGAATCATTTCAGTTGTAGACGATGATAGTAAAGATACCACTCTCACTGATGAGATAGAGTATAAAGTTAAGTAAAAAGAAAGATAAGTTAATATTAAAGATAGGTGAGGTAGATTAAAATACTTCACTTTTTCTATTTACAAATCTTTTGTTTTGTGATAATATAGAACTATAAATAAGAGAGGTACAGTATGAGTACAGTATATAAGATTAATAGTATTTGCAAGATTAATACAAAAAATCCAACCCCATGTAAATATTCTATGGAAGTGGCGATTAATATTGTGCCAGTAAGAAAGAATAAGAAATTTGAAAACTTTGTTCTTGGTATTAATGACTATCCACAGTGTTGCGAAGATTTTGGTACTGATTGTACTCTAGAACATTTCGAGGTGGAAAAGTTTGTTGAATCCATTGAAGTTGGTGTAGACGTTCCTGAAGAAGTATGTAATAAGTATATGGATGATAAATTTGCAGTTAAGGTCAATATTAAGAATGAACCCCCTGTATATGCATGGGTGTATAACTACCATAACGGATACTATTGCCACAATGTTTATTATACTGATAACACATTAAAGACTGATTGTTGGGAACAGAATTATTTGTAAGAAAGTGCGAGGAAATGTAGTATGAAAATAGAAGAATTAAACCCTTTGAAAGAACTAGCATTTAATTATGTGAAAAATACTCTCAAAAAAGATATTAAATTAGAGGATATATATTCTATTACAAGTTATGTATATGGGTTACGCATTTGCTTTAATTTTTATCTGGAAAAGTCAGACATTTTCATTAAATTTGAAGATTTAGGAATTGACTACGATAAACGAAATGAGTATGAAAAAGAAGTGTACACCAGTTCTATCAATCACGTAGTAAGACTACTTTCTGGGGAAGAACACAACTACTTTAAAATTCCAAACATTTCCTTATTACTACAACTTAACAGTCTCGGAAGTGACTCAATAAAGAAATTCTTACACCAACAAATTGAATCTTTCACAAAGGAAGTAACTGGAGACTCAAACACTGTTGAAAGATATTACACTGAAAAAGATGGTATCAAAGTAATAACTATGGATGAAGATACATATGAACAAGTAGAATATTTCTTTCCAAATGAACTTCTATCTATGACAGGATATGAAGCTAAAGAATTATATGCTGATACTCTCGCTAAAGTAGAGGAAGAGAAGAAACAATACTACATTAATAATCTAAAAAATGATATTAAAATGTATGAAAAATCTCTTACCGAAAAGAAAAAGCAGTTAGAAGAATTAGAGAAACTATAATAATATATTTAATGAAAAAGGGGTATAGTTATATGACTTTAAAGAAAATATTGAAATTAGCATTAGTAGCATTAACATCAGCAACACTTCTAACAGGCTGCACACAAGCAGATACAGTGCGTTATAATATTACACAAGAGGCAGATAGTTTTAACGTAACAAGACGAATTACTGTGTTTAATACACGTACCGATAAGGTATTAATGCAGATGACTGGTGTTATGAGTTTAAAGACAGATGGTGATACTAAGGAATTAAATGTCATTGTTAAAGATGGAGAAAAGTATCATAAGCATATGATTTTCTTAAATGATGATACAACTTATGTTGTAGAGGACATCGGTGGTGCTGATGTATCACGTTCTGCTTATGAAATCCATTTCTTACCAGAAGTGCTTGAAAGTGGAATGTTGGATTTAAAGGTTGACAAGTAGTCTGTAATACAGAACTTGATATAATTTCTATAGTTTAAGGTGGTGATAATAATGCACAAAAAGTTAAATCGTTATGCAAGACGAAAAAGAGATAAAAGACTTGATTTCATTAAAGGTTGCCATCGTAAAAACTTTAGATTAGAGAGATATGTTCGCACTTACAATGCATTTCCTATTATTACAAGAATTGAAAGAGATACACTACATGAATCCAGAGTACGTTTCCCTGTCGAATATTTAAAACTCTGGTATCCCGAATATTTTGATTTTAAATATGTTCGTAATACATGGGATGAATACCCAGAATGGAAATATGTTTGTATTGGTTATAGGAAACAAAAATACTGGGATAGACCACTTTTCGGTAGAATTAAAGAACGTAAAGAAATTCATGTTAAGAACTATGATTATTACAGAAACATTCAAGAAAGAGAATGGAATAAATCTAATTGCCACAATAAGATGGAATTAATGACACGAGGTAGACATAAGGTTCATACCTACTTGAATAATATTAAGAAAGAATATAATGGTGGTTACGATAAATTGACAGATGAGTTGCTAAGTGATAAAATAGAATTGTTTGATAAGTTTGATTGGAGATATTAATATGGGATTAGTAGAAAAACTTGTAGAAATTGAGATGGCAAGAGGCGAATTAGAGACACAATTATACAATAAGATTAACTTTATTCACGAAAACATTGGTAGGGATTATAGAACTGATGACAGTTGGTTTGACTATGGCTATACACTCATAACAGATATTAGCGAAGAAGACGAGTTTGTTTTAGTTGAGTATGACCATTTTAGACATGAAAATGAAGATGACATGTATATACTCTACATCAAGAAAGAACTGTTAGATATGTCCGAAGAGGAAATTTTAAAGAACAAAGATGCTTTAAAGGTAGAATTAGATGCGTATAACCAAGAGCAGTTAAGATTGTTTGAAGAGTCTGAAAAAGAGAGAGAACTTAAAATTAAGAAACGTGAATACGCACAATTGATGGCACAAGTGCAGAAATTAGAAAGTGAAATTGGTAAGTAGTGTGGATGTAATTGATATTAGCAGAGATAAACAACTACGAAAAGAGCTACTAGAACTACACGAAACGATTAAGTGTCAAGTCTATCTTGTTCAAAACCTAATTGGTAGTGTTTATGGCTCATACAGTATTTATGAGGATATTGATGAAGTTTATGAGCAAATTAATAATGATTTAGGTTGCACATTCATTGTGATTGAATCTAGTGAAAAAGACCACTATGGAAGTATAAACTGGAGTAAGACACTTGTTAAAAAAGAAATGTTTGAAATGTCTGAAAAAGAGTTGTTAGAAAATAGAGAACAACTTAAAAACGAGTTAGACGAAACAAACAAAAAACTGAAAGAAATTGAGTTAAAAGAGCAGGAAGCCTTTGACAGAAAAGAAAAAGAAGAAGAACTAGAGGAATTATTAGAACAGGTAGAAGAACTAAAGAAAGAGTTAGGTAAGTAAATTATGAATGATAGATTAAAAAATTTTATATATTATTTTGTGGTAGGAATAGCACTAGGTATTGGGGTAGTAGGAACATTTACAGGTAACCCACAGGGTGTTACACATATGTTTTTATTGTTAATCCTTCTAACTTTGATTACAATTGGGGAAAAGGTAAAATAACATGAAATATATAAAGAACCTGATAGTTGTGTTCTTAGCAGTTGTTGTGGGTGTTATTTTAAGTTTGTTCACTAAGGAAAATTTATATGTCTACTTAACATATTTTATGGTAATATATAACACTGTTATCACATTAAGCATGGTATATGACCTCGAAGAGTTGAAAGAACAAATTGAATCAAAGGATACAAAGTAATGAAAATTAAATATAGATACATCGGCAATTATGAAAAGCCAAAGAAGCAGACAGTTGGTTCTGCTGGTATTGACCTATTTAATAATACAGATAAAGATATTACTATTAAGCCTGGTGAATACGCTATTGTTTCCACTGGCTTTTATGTAGAAATTCCTGAAGGTTATGTAGGTTTACTATTTGCTCGTGGCTCATTAGGTTTTAAGTATGGATGTACTTTAACTAATTCTGTAGGGGTCATTGATAGCGATTATCGTGGAGAAGTGATGGCTCGTATTACCAATATTAGTCAAGAATCACATACGATTAAAGCAGGAGAGAGATGTGTTCAGTTAGTAATTGTACCTGTACCAGATACAGAATATATTGAAGAAGAACTAAACAACACTGAACGAGGTACAAGCGGGTTCGGAAGTACTGGAAGAGGCTAATTGATGGAAATCTCAAGAAAGATGGTTGGAACAGTAACTAACAAGTGGGCTAACACCAACATTGTTTGGGAATCTAATCCTGATTTAGTAGAATTTTTGTACAAGTTGATTGTTCAAACTAAGAAAGAACAGGTTGTTGTAAGAATCCTTAAGGATGATTTTAATAAGGTTGAAATTGGGAATACAGTTGAAATTGTGGAAAAGAAAGAACTTAGCTTATTCACGAGATGTAACTTCCCATACTATACTTTTGTAAGAAAGATTAACTAAGAGTGGTAGAAATACTACTCTTTTTATTTTCCCTATTTACAATTCCCACAAGATAGTGTATAATAACTTTGTAAGATAAATAGGAGAATACTGAACATGGAAAGAAAAGATTTTACACCATCAGAGGAAATGCTATTCAACGTATACAACAATAACCACAAAACTAAGATTGAACTAGAAAAAGTGATAAATATTGACATTAATAATAAAAAGTTAATTATTGAATACTTTAACGAAAATACACTATTGGGGTATAGCACAGCAACTATGGATATTACCTTAACTGATGATGAGGTCGCAGAATATGACCGTAGAAAGTATCATCGTGCTATTGAGTTAGCTGCACATGCAGTTCATCTTGACCAATCGCCATTTGAGGATAGATTCATTTCTGCACAGGATATGTCAAACCTTAACTACATATATTATAATTACGATAAAGTACTTGAAAATTATGTTACATTTATTGTATCTAAGATTTCTAATGGGTTAGTTGAGGTCGATACATCATATAAAAACATTTTCTACGCAGGGGATGAAGTTTCTTTCTGTGATTTGAAAGGTGCTAAACACAGACTAAAATTTAACTGGCTCGTGTCACCCGATTTCGAAGATTTGAAAGAATACCTTGTTAATTATAAAAAGTTTGAAAGACGTGAAAAAATCTATAAATGTCAAGACGATATTGAAACATTTAAGAAGTTGATTGCAGAAAGAGAAGAAGAACTTAAGAAACTTGAAGAAGAGGAGAACTAATAATTAGTTCTCTTTTATTTTATCATAGTCCAATGGTTGACAAATTTGACATATTGTGCTATGATTAATCATGTTAAGAGAGGTAATTAACTTATGGTACTTATTGTTATGTTACTTGGAGTAATACTTGCAATAGCCTTAGCAATGCATATCAGCACAGAAGAAGAACTTGATAAAGGATTTATTGGCATAAGTGTTGTTGTACTCTTAGTAATATGTGTGTGGATTTTTGGATTGGTAAAGAATAATCCAAGTGGTAACCTCATGGAGACTAAGGCCTCAGAAATCACAACTGTTGTTGTAGATAAGAAAACATCAACTAGTAGCTATTACATCCCAGTTAATAATGCACCACTATTTTTCCATAATACACACTATAAAATCGTGATAGAAGATGAAGGTGCGAAGGATACTATTAGCGTTAGTGAGAAAGTGTATGACCAGTTGTCTGTTGGAGATAAGGTAGAAGTATCTAAAAAAGTTACATACTTGTTTGGCACTTATTTTGGTACAGACTATACGCTCAAAAACTAAAGAATTTATAGAATGAAAGGAAATAAGTGTATGACTAACTTTAAGGTAGAAGAAGCAAAACTCCCCTATGATAAATGTGTCGAGATTGACATGGAAGTTGAAGAAGAAACTAACAAGAATGAAATCCCATCTCGAAATAATGTTTTAACAACTAATTGGGAATCTAAGAAGAAAGTATCTAAATGGGTAGGTAGTTCTGTAAAATATTTTAGTAAGGTGGAATTAGATAAAATCTTATCAGTACTCCCAATCCTTATTTTTGTTCTTCTTGTTATGCCAACCGTAGTTATAATTCGTTTCTACCTTGAAAGGAATACTACGGATTTTAATACTATGCTAATTGGTTTACCTATTCTTTGGGCTATCACAATACCTCTAATCTTCTTCACATCATTAGAAAAACAAATATACATTCTGATTGAGCGAAAGATGAAACGAGAAGATTACCTTGTTCCGAGTGGAGCAATTGATTGTCCTATCTCCTATAAAAAACTTTTAAGTATTTGGCTTTTTAGTGAATTTGGGGCAACATATATCAAAGCTGTCAAAGGAGAATTATTATTCTATTCCGAAGATGGAAAACTTATTAAACGGGGAGATGACATGATAATCCCTGAAAATCATGAAAATATTAAGAAATTTTGTAATGCTGATAACAAAGAAAAGAAATACTTGACAAGCCAAATGATTGACAACAGATTCTATAAAATTTCTGACATAATTACCGATGTTCCGGTTGAACACATCGAAAAGTAGTTTTAAGAGGATTAAATATCCTCTTTTTCTAAGTTGTGCTATTTATTTATTGACATAGTGAGTGTTTTTCACTAAAAAGAAAGGAAAAGTATGCAAAAAATATTCAAAATTATGCTAGTTACTCTATGTTTACTTCTTGGTATAACCCCAAAGAAAGTAACTGCAGAAGAACCTGTAACATCTAATAGTACTACAACTATTGATAGTTTCACAATCACAAATGCAGAACAAACATATAGTCCTAATGTAAACGAGAAGAACCATGTGGTAAAATACACATTAGCCTTAAGCACTTCTGGTGATGATGGTAGTATTAAGACAACAACAATTGAAGTACCTAAGACACTGTTCAATAACAGAAGTGGTGAAGTTGGAGATGAATTTAAGGTATCAATTCCAACAAAAGAAGAATATGAAAATGCCACATCACAAGGCGTAGAAGTTGATTCCATGTGGATGTACGAAGATAAAGGTAATTCCATTGTTATTTCCAGTATTAAACCATTAAAGACGGGTACAACATATAACATTGAATTTGGTTATGAGTTATCTGGTTCTATTAGCGGTTTTAGAGATGGTGAAACTGCTAAAACACTAGAGGCTAAAATCAAAATGGATACAGCAGGTGGAGAACTACATACGACAGCCACAGCAGAAGAAGTAACAATCAACACAAGTGTTACTCTATTGGGTTCTAAATCAGATGCTGATAGTATCCAAGCAATCACGGATGAATGGCAAGATATTTGGGGAGAAAAGCCAGCAGATGCTGATGACTACCTATATTCCCAAGTACGTGTGTCGTCTTTCGTTACAGGTAGTCAGCCACATACACTAACAATCAACTCAAAAGCAGTTGATAAAGAAACAGGAGAAGAATTTACTCCTTATATGTATAGCATCGGTGTATCTGGTTGGAAAACTGGAAACACAGAGGAAAATAGTTTATTATTCAATAATACAAACGGTAGAAATGACTATGTGTTATATCGTTTCCCCAAGGCTACTTATAGTACAAAAGAAACAATTAACTTTAAGGTAACAAATGAAGTAACTACACAAGGTGCAGATAATTTAGACCCCGCAAGTGAGCCTTCTGTATCCGAAACGACAATTCAATACTCAAAAGAACCTTGGCAAGTAGAGAAGGGTGACTTTATTACACTCCAGAATGGTGATAACTATTTTAGAGTAAATAATAAAGAAATGGAAAAGTGGTCATTAGTGAATGTGAAGATTGATAAGTATTCAAGATTTGATTTACAGAACTTCCAAAACGGTACTTTAACAAAGTATGATGGGTTAGACTTTGGACAGTTTATGTATGGTAGACCTACATTCCGTACAGTTCCTAATGGACTACCTATAACACCTGAAAATTATTTCAAAGAAAATGTAACATATACACAATTTGTAAATGGAATTGGTTTAGTTTCAGAAGATAAGACAGTTGATAATGACTTAGACTTTAATGATTATCAGATTAAGAATTTGTCTATCTATGCTGAATATAGAACTGCTACATTTAGTTCTATGTCTAATAAGTTTGTAGAACACAATACTAACCCAAGTGATGACGATGTTATTGAAGTGTATGCTAAGTATCTTAATAAAGATAATGACTATGTTCATATTGCAGATTATTTTCCTAAGAATAATACTTATACATTCCATAGAGATGGTTTAGATAGTGTTAATAATAAGTTAATTCTTGATGATAATGTAGTTGCATATAAGTTAGTTAATTCTAATAAATACGCCTATACAAAGATTTTATCTGGTACAGAGTATATGTTAAAGCACTCTACAAAGATTGATGAGTTTGTGAAAAATAAGGATTCTATCACAATTCAATCAAATCTTTATGCAACTTTAGATGATAGTACTGGCGAACAGATTTTTGAGTATGAAGCACCTAAAGAATATGACTTTGCACGTAGAACTGAAACAACAAGCAGTATTCACAAGAACGTAGCAAATGTTAGGAATAACAGAATCAAGAAACAGTATGAAGTAACATGGGAAATTGATGTTCAAGAAATTGCTAAGTTAACTGGGGAAGATTTTGAATATATCCCACAAGAAGGTGGTAAGTGGTTTGACTTAATGCCCGCAGGTCTTATCTTAGATGAGGATAGTGTTGAGTTAGTTGATGATGTAACAGGTCAAAAACTATCAGTTTCAGTTACTTCAAAACAGAATTACAGAAATACGGGTAGAACACTATATACCTTTACTTCTCCTGACAAGTTTAATAATGGTATATTACGTTTTAAGACTATCTTAGATTATGATAGTGTACGGGATTATGGTAATATGATTTACAACCCTATTGCTTTTGAAACAGGGAATAGTAGTATTACAAATGGTTCTTATCGTGTTGCTAAGAACTTATTACACTACAAGCGTGAAATGAGTAACCTATCGGACAATTTAGGAGATAGAATGATTTTTGCCGATAAGTCATATAATCTAGCCACTTTAGTTTACTTCTCTTCTGGGTTACAAAAGTCAATTAAGAATAGTACTGATTCTAGTTACAGTAAGTACACACAAGTTTCTCCTAATGAAGAATATGAGTATAAACTAACATTTGCAAATGCAAGTAATGCCTCTTCTAAAGATATTGTGTTATTTGATTCCATTGAAAACTTTACTACTTCTTCTGGCGAGGTATCTAACTGGAGAGGTATCTTACAATCAATCGACACAACACAGATTGAGAATATGGGCATTAATCCGGTTGTATATGCTAGTGATGTTGCAATGAACTTAGAAACATTACGTGGGTTAAGTTCTACTGAAATGCTAAATAAGTTTAGACCTATTTCAGAATTTAGTGACTACTCTACAATCAAGACAATTGCAATTGATTGTCGTACTTCTAAAGATGGTTCTCCATTTACACTAGACAAGAGTAAGGCTGTGGTTGCTAAGTTGAATATGAAGGCACCAGATAGTTTACCTGTTAATGGAACAATCTATAAGAACTTTAACAACGTATATGCAAATCTTACATCTATTGAGATTGGTGGAGAAGAAATGAATGCTTATATTAATCAAGGTTATACAACAAATACATATAAGATTACCGGTAATGTCTTTGTTAATAAGATTAATAGTGAAACAAAGCAAGGTGCTAGTGGTATTAAGTTTGAACTATTTGGTACTTCTGCTTATAATGAAGAAGTTGATATGATTAGAACTTCTGATTCTAATGGAATTGTTAGTTTTAAGAAGATTCCAGTAGGTAAGTATATGTTAGTTGAATATGATAGTACAGAACACTACTTCATTGATACTACAAAGCATATTGTGGAAGTAACCAAGTATGGTGAAGTATTAATTGATGGTAAGACTGCATCTGCTATTACACTTGAAAATAAACCTAGAGTAAGTGCAAATGTTAAGTTTGAAAAGAAATCATATCCTAATAGTATGGGTATCAGTGTGCCAGTAGGAGGTGCAAGTTTCACTTTACAAGGTAAGTCTGACTATGGAAATGATGTCTTAGAAACATCTACCTCCGATGAAAATGGTAAGGTGGAATTTAAGAACATTGAAATGGGTACTTATAAGATGTTTGAAACAAAAGCACCTAAAGAATATGTTAAATCATCCGATGAGTATAAAGTAGTGATTGATGCTAACGGTATTGTAACGATTACGAATGTAACCGAGAACAAGAACGAAGATGTTGTATATAACTATCGTAGATTAGTTTCTGTTTCCTTTAAGAAGTTAAATGCTGAAACAAACGAACCTATTAGTAGTGGTTATACTGCCTCTGAGGGTATTTCATTTACAATATCTGGTCAAGATGCAGAAGGTAGAGTAATCAATAAGACTGTATGGGTAGATAATAGAGGTATTGCTAAAGTTGATGTACCAGTAGGTATCTATACAGTACAAGAAAACCCTGACCCTAAAGACCTAGATAAAAAGTCTTATCTAAGAGACAGTAGAGAATATATTCTCGAAGTTAAGAAAGATGGTACTTTCACACTAGATATGGAAAAGGTTGGAGATGACTACGTAGTTAAGAATACGCAACTTGCAACTGATGTTATTACAATTACAAAACAATGGGTAGGGGGTAACCCAGAAGGATATATTCCTAAGATTAGAATATATACGAACCCTAACGATATTCCACAAGCGAAAAATAACACAAGTGAGAATAACCATGGAATCCCAGAGATTGCTGAACCTGACGAGGGATTATAGGAAGAGGAGAAGAACGTATGAGAAAGAAATTAATACAATTTATACTTATGATAATGTGTATTGTTACACTGTTACCACATAGCGTACATGCAGAAGGTAGTTCTTCTCCTATTCTGCCTGTAGCCAGTCATGGCAATGTCGTAAAGAAGATGAACTTATCAGACTATGCAGGTGGTACAACAACAGATGCTACATTAGAGATTTATGAAGATGGTCATACAGTTATTAAATCTAATAGCACAATTAAGCAAATGCAAAAGATAGATAATGGTTGGGTAATGAGTGCAATAAGTGCTTATTATGATACTAACCCAACCTTAGATATTACATCTCTTGTATATGATAGTGATACTAGACTAATTGCAACTTCAATGAATGGTTATAATGGTTTTGGTAGAATCGGCAAATTTAAAAGAAGAGTTAAATCATCATCACCTAAGTTAGAATACGAATCTGGGGTATTAAAAGAAATTGACTTTTCTAAGACTACTCCTATTAGTGAAGATGGACTAGAGGAGATGAATGATAGCACACCAGACAACAAACGTATCATGTTTAATTGGGTATTCAACTTTGTCGGTGTGGATAAAATCATATTTGGTGATAACTGGTCAAAACTAAAAATTGCGGGCATAGATGGTATGTTCGATTGGGCGTCAGTTAAAGAGGTTGTAGGATTTGAAAAATTGGATATTCAACCTACAACAGCCACAAATGCCTTTAATTATGCATTTATTGATAAGATTGATGTTACAAAAATGGACTTAACAAGATTAAATTCTGCACATAGTATGTTTGCTGGTTCAAATGTTCCTGTAAAGGATTTATTTTCACGCCAACATATTAAACCGTTTGATGCACAATATATGTTTGCTCTATATAATTCAAACGAACCACTCGATGTAAGTGGGCTTGATTTGAGTGGTGGTGGAAATTTCCACAGTATCTTTGAGGGATTACAAGTTCCTTCATTTAAGTTTGACCTCAGTAACGGAAAGGGTATTTACACACGTGCCTTTGCGAGAATTGGTGTTGCACTTGATGTGTCTAAATTACCACGTGTTACTACTGCCACCACGTCAACAGAAAACTATAACTACAGAGAAATGTTAGAAGCAAATCATGACCCTTGGGAAGTACATCTATCGTCAATAGACCTAAGTGACTACACCACAGATATTTTAAATGATACTAGTATACTCAAAGGTCAATCAGGTCTACAAGTTATTAAAACATCAGTAAATACGAAGTTACCTGCAGATGGTTTTGGACTTGCAGCGAGTTATAGTAGCTATACAATCTTCAATAAATACGATACTGGTTTTACACCACGTTACACAGGTCGTTGGGTGTTAAAGTATCGTTCTGATGGTTCTTTAATTCCTGAAGAAGATAGAAAATATGCTACTACATGTACAGAGTTCAATAATACAGATGGATATTGGATTCGTGAAACAGTTGCCAAAGATATGGAGCCGAATCTATCAGGTGGCAGAATTTATGAAACAGAAGATGATAAGTGGACAATCAATGCAGATGGTACTATGACATACAACATGAAGGTCATGGATAGAAAAGAGAAACACTACATTGTTGAAGAAGAAAATCCTAACTATATCAGAACTGATAGTACAACAACTATTAATGGTAATAAGGTTTCGATTGCAGAAGTGGGAGATAGAAACACAACTGCAACTGTCATTAACAAATACACAAACACAACTAATACAGAAACAAGGACTTTAACAATACGTAAGAACGTAGATGTGGAAGATAGTACACAGTTTGTATTTGATATTACATTACATCATGAAAATCTTTCAGGAATTAAGAAAATTAATAACGTTCTTTTCAAAGATGGGGTTGGTACAGTTACTCTAATGGGGAATGAATCTATTAAGTTAGAACTACCAAAAGATACACAATACACAATTACTGAAAGAAGTGTTAAGAACTGGACTTTAACAAGTCAAGAAAACACAACAGGTACATTAGACTTAAATACAGAAGCAGTATTTACTAATACACGTGATACCTTTCCAAATGTATCAGATAACACTACTGAATTGAATATTGAAAAGAATGTTCCAGAGAGTTATGCAGGATATAATGGCGATAATGGCTTTGACTTTGAAGTAACATTATCTGGACTTGTTCCTAATACAGATTACGAATACGAACAGTATGGGGCGAAAAGGGATTTTACTTCTGATGAGCATGGTCTTGCTAAGTTGACTTTTAATATCTCTAAGACAACTCCAGTTAAGATTATAGCAGAGGGATTAGACCAGTTTAAATATTCTATCAGAGAAAAGACAACAGAAGCAGGTACAGGTTATACATATACCCCATCTATACAAGTCTTTGAGGATAGCTCTTTAATTGATAATGTAGGGGGTAAAAAGGGAGAAGATTTAATATCTAAGACTTATACTGCTAAGACAGGTAAAGTTAATCGTGCAGTTGTTACAAACGATATTTCAGACCTATACCAACTAAGTGTGTCTAAGATGGTTGAGAATAGTGATACAACAGAACCATTTGACTTTACCATATCTATTAAGGGCCTAAAAGAAAATGACAAGGTGAGATATTTTGTATATGGTAATGATGAGGCTAAAACTGTTAAATCAACTGGGGAATATACTGATATTAATTTAAAACTTGCCAACAATGGTGGAGTAGATGTTTATGACATTCCTATGTATGCACAAGTTTCGGTAATTGAACATGCAAATACTAAGGGATTTGTATCTAATTACCAGGATATGTCAGGTTATAAGACAGATAATACAACTGTAGGCAAAGAAATGGCTACACCTTATATTTCTGGCTCAAGAGATAATAGTTATGTTTCTTACACGTTCTTCAACAGTAAGGTACAGACATTTAAAGCAAGTAAGACTGTAACAGGAACACAAGGTAATAAGGATGAATTATTTGACTTTACTGTTAAATTAGTGGCAGAGGATGATTCTACTTATACAGGTGATGTTACAATCGTTGATAAGGTAGGGAAGAAAGAAGTATTACATCCTAATGCAGATGGACTGTATGAGTTCCAAATGAAACATGGTGATATTCTGCAATTCAGTGGATTTAGCACTTCAATTAAGAGTGTAGAACTAACTGAAAAGGAAAATTTATATACCACAACAATGACTGCTGATAACAATGTAGTTGAGGATAAAACAATTGCAGTCGATATTACAGGAGATACAATTAAAGAAATCAAAGTACATAATAGTCTTGGATTTGATGTTCCAACTGGTATCAGCTTACCTTTTGGTGGAATGTTAGTACTTGTTGGATTAGGTGTAATATATATTGTTAAGAAGGGGAAGAGGGAGAAATAAACTCCCCACCCCTCAATGAGAGGGAAAATGAAGAAAAATAAATTAAGTAAACCAATTTTATTAAGTACATTAGTCTTTGGACAATGTGCTGGAACAGTAGTAGCGATGCAAAATGGCATTGTATCTGTTTACGCAGAACAAAAGAATAAAGACGTAACAAGTCAAGAGTTCTTAGATTACATTAATCAGTTAAAGGAACAGAATCCTGACTTTAAATTTAATCAAGGTGAAACAAAGGTGTTTGAATCAGAAGAACAAGCACTAGCAAATCTTGCAGAACAGAAACAAGCAATTAATACAGCTATTGCTAATTATAAACAAGCAGTAGAAGAACGAAACACAAAGTATGAACAAGATAAACGAGATGTTTCTGAGAGAAATGAATTAATCAAGCAAGAGAACTTACAAAAGGAACAAGAGTATCAGTCTAAACTATCTGCTTATAATGCAAAGAAAGCACAAAATGAGACATGGTTAAATGCTAACCCAGTCATTACTACACTAGATAATGGTATCGAATTACGGGGTAACTATGATGAAACGAAGAAGAACTCTATTAATTACTTCGATAATATTGCTATCAATGCTAGTAAAGAATTATTGGCTAATGGTGGATATGAAACAACAAGTAAATCTATTAAGATGTCAGCCAATTCTACTGTAGAGGTTGTTAATGCCTCACCTTCATTGATTGATAATACAAATGGATATATTGGTGGAATGACCTTAGACAACTATCCAATTAAGACAATTAAATCTTGGAGAATTAAAGCAGGAACTCCAGCAGGAGAACTGTTAAATATGAATCTAAGAAACATTGGAGAAACAGATAGTGGAAGGGTTATCTCTGCACATGTTAAGTTTGTTCTTGATTATGCAACAAATGACACACCAGTAGTTAATGCAGAGGGAAGTATCAACGTAGTAAAAGATGGTCTATTACACATGTATTGGATGCCTAAATCTGATAACAGTACAGATAAGCAAGGTGGTCATTATGAGATTCAATTCTATGACGATGCAACAGGTCAACCAATTAAATTAGCGAATACAATTCTTTCAATTGACCTAGATGGTGAAACAGAGAAATCTACTGTATCATCAGAAAGTGCTAAGGGAATTATTCCTACTCTACCTTCTGATGTTGGTACAGCAAATGAAACAGGAACAAAATATCCAACAATTGAAAGTAATACTGGCACAAGTGTAACATATAAAGGTAAGACAGACTTTGGTATTGATGATACAAAGACAACCCCTTATGGTGAAGGACTAACATTGTTTGCAGGAAATACTTTAAATGTATCTTTTGAAACAAATGATAGTCGTTGGGGTGGATATTCAGTTATCAATATTCCTAAGTTGGGTAAGGTAGACCTAACATTACCAGAAGAACCAGTAGTTCCTACACCTACACCATTAGTTGATGAACCTACTGAACCACCTGTAGTTAATTATCCACAAGTAGGTGAAATTGCAAATACTATCACTTATAATAGGGTTGTTGTGAAACAGGTTGATACAAGATGGATTGATGTGTCTGGCAAGGAACTAAAGACACCAGTTACTGATACTTCTACAAAACCTGCAGGTGATATTGAACACTATTCCTTTGTGGAGAGTAGAACAGATGATGATGGAAACGTTACTCATGTGTTCAGACAATACACTACAAAATGGGTTGATGAATCTGGAACAGAGCTAAAAGACATGGTTACAGATAAAGACACTAAGGAACATGGAACTATTCAAGATTATGCTTATGTGAATAGTGAAACTGATGACAATGGCAATGTAACACATATCTTCCGTCAATACACAACTAAGTGGGTAGATGGGGATAACAAGGAATTAAAGCCTTTAGTGAAAGGGGATTCCGTAAAAGAACATGGAGAGATTCCTGATTATGCTTATGTAACTACAAATACTGATGAAAGAGGTAATGTTACCCATGTGTTTAGACAGTATATAACTGAATGGGTTGATGAAGATGGTAATTCCTTAAAAGACAGTGTAAAGGGTTCTAGCACAGTTGAAAAAGGTAATGACATTAAAGACTATAAGTTTGTGGAATCTAAGACAGACGAAAAAGGAAATGTTAAACATATCTTTAAACAGTTCACTACAAAGTGGGTAACCACAAGTTTAGAGGACTTAGATAAACCTGTAAAGACTGACGAATTTAAAGATAGTAAGACATTTGAGAACTACCAATTTGTTGAAACAAGAGAAGTAGGAAACACTAGAACACATATCTACAGACCTTATGAAACAACTTGGGTAGAAGAAGGAACAAACAAAGAACTAAAGAAAGATAATAAACTTGTAAAGGAACACGGAGAAATCCAGTCTTATACTTTTGTTAGAACTGAGATAAAGGATAATGGAGACATTGTACACATCTATAAGAAGGTTGAGCAAAAGAAAGAACAGAAGAAAGATGATATTCCTACAGGGGTTCATACTAATGGTTTAATTAGCATGTTCATGGTTCTTATTAGTTCTATTGGACTGGCACTAACAAATATAGTTAAGAAGAGAGAGGGATAAAACCTCTCTTTTTCTTCGTATTGACAGTAAGAAATTGTTCGTGATAGAATATACAAAAAGGAGATGCTATATATGACATTTAAAGAACTTATGTTTAACCAAACAGGATATGAATGTTTCACAACATTCTTCGAAGATTTTACAATCGCTGAGAAATTTGGAATAGATGCTGTAAAGGATACCTACAACCGAGCATTTAAGGAATGGAAAGATAATTACAAGTACCTAACTGAACTTGTTATGATTTTGAATTGGAAAATCTGGCAACATTACGAAAAGAATGATGAATTAGCAACATTATACAACAACTTATGGGAAAAGGCAGATGCTTATGCCTGTGAACATCTTAAAGGTGAAGAATTATCTTATTTTTATAGAACAACAGATTAAGGAGAAAAGATGAGTAAAATAACAAGAATTTTATCAACGGGGGCAGTTGCAGGTTTAATATTAACTGGTCAAGTTGCTCAACTAACAACAGTATTTGCAGAAGATTTTACAGAGAATATCCAACAAACTTGGTGGTGGAATGCCAAACGAAAGTTGTTAGTGTAAACTAGCACCCACCATACAGACTAAGTATTCAGAAATAAATACTACGTTATTAAGGTTATGACACCTCCAGATGCCGCCTCAGTCGGGAGCAACTGTCGCTATGTATTAAGTTGGATTGGGTATGTAAGAGTCCTGTGTATATAGTGCAAAAAGCCTTTATAACATTGTCGAGAGGAAGTTGGATTTTTGATATGGTAACAGTATCAAAATACACATTACCACTCGTATGAGTGAGTTAGTTAATTATTTTTATAAGAAAGGAGTACCATTATGTTGGTATATGTATTAGATATGAACGGACAACCACTTATGCCTACACATAATGGTGCTAAAGTTCGAGTTTTATTAAACCAGAGAAGAGCAAAGGTAGTTTCAAAGTGTCCATTCACAATAAAATTACTATATGAAAGTACAAGTTTTACACAACCACTTACGTTAGGAGTAGATACAGGCTCTAAGTATGTAGGTAGTGCAGTTGTTAATGATACAACATCAGAAGTTGTTTACGAAAGTCAAGTAGAGTTAAGAGATGATATTAAGTCTAAGATGGATAGACGTAGACAATTTCGTGGAGCAAGAAGAACTAAATTACGCTATAGACCGGCGAGATTCAACAACAGAAAATCCTCTAAACGTAAGGACCGTTACAACCCTACTTTAATTTCAAAATTTCAAGGACATAAAAGAGAAATCGAGTTTATAAAATCAATACTTCCTATTACTGAAGTAGTTTTAGAGATAGGAGAGTTTGACCCACATTTAATTCAAGACCCTACTTTAGCATATCATAAGTGGGATTATGCTAAGGGAGAGTTGTACCAACAAGAGAATTTTAAACAGGCTGCAAAAGCGAGAGATGACTACAAGTGCCAATGTTGTGGTAAGAAGGATTGTAGATTAGAAGTACATCACTTAATTCCACATAGCAGAGGTGGAAGTGATAAATTAGCGAACCTAATCACCTTATGTTCTGATTGTCACCACTTAGCACATAGCTCAGAATCACAATTACTAGCATTTCAAAAGAAGTTTGGTAAAAAGGCTAGGGGAACGTTAAGATATGCAACACAGATGAATGTACTAAGACACATGTTACAAAGAGAATATCCTGATGCCGAAATAACTTATGGGTTCATTACAAAAGAAATGCGTAGAGTGTTTGAATTAGAAAAATCACATATGATAGATGCTTGTTGTATCGCCAGCCGAGGAGTTCTATTCAAAAACAATGGTTCAAATAAGTATAAGAAGAAGTGTGTTCCTAAAGGTGATTACGTTAGGACAAACACAACAAATGGAAAATATGTAGTTATACCTAAAGGAAAGATTGCAGGGTTTAAACGTTACGATAAGGTTCTCTATGACAATAACGAGTGTTTTATAGTGGGCAGAATGTCCACAGGTTACGTGTATCTCATTGATATAGATAATAACAGAGTAAACGTTGAGAGAACAGAAAGAACTACAGGGAAAAAATATCTAGCCAAAGCAAGTATAAAAGTTTCGTTAATTAAGAAGATAGCAAGTGCGAAAACACCTATAATCTCCCTCGTGAACTATTAGAGATATAGGAAAATACCCCTACTGGAGTAGAATCTTATTTCTTAACTTATGTAGGTCTTGCATTAGTATCTGGTGCAGGAGTATATAAATTAACTAAGGAATAATTCCTTTTAGGGTCAGGAGAATTGAGTTGTTAAAAAACAACTCTTTTTCTTGACAAAATTTATAAATTGTGGTATAGTAGTAGAGTACTTAAAGGAGAACGTTAGAATGAAAAACTTATTAATTGTACTATCTGCTATCTGTGCTGTTGTGTTATTACTTGCATTAAAGGTATTACTTGTATTAGCAATCACTTATGCATTGGTATGGCTTTTCGGATTGTTTGGAATTTCTACATTCATGGGATTCCCATTATTTCAAACTTTATTTGTTATCTTATTTATTATCAGTCTTTTCAGTAAAAGTTCAGACAAGTAAGTTAAGAACCATGTTAGAGGATATAAAATGAAACTAACAGTAGAAATATTAAAAGATTTAGCGAAACAGGGTAAGACATTTAACATTGTAACAGAAGAAAAACGTTCTAATATATTTGATGTTGAGTACAATGAGAGTAATATTATTCAATTTCACGTTAATTCAAAGTTAATTTTGTATGGTCGTGATAATATGCATTTTAGTCTAATGGCGAAATTGCAAAACATGTTCGAAGAAGCGTATCAAGGTTTTCACTTAGAAATTTATGAACTTGTACAAGGAATGTGTACTTTTGTGATTAGGAAGAATGATGTTGAGTCTTTGACAATTTCAGATGATTACAAACTTGTAACTGAAAAGATGGAAGAAATTAAGGAAGTACGTAAGTTAATAGAAGAAACAAAAGATACTCAAGAAAAATCTTTAACATATATTAATGATTTGTATAATAAGTTAGTGGATGTTAGAGAATATGCTAAAAATCTTCAATTAAGAGAAGAAAATGAAAAGAAAGTATCAGAACAATTAGATAGCATTAACTTTGATATTCAAGAACTCGAAATTAGATTAAAGAAAGATATTCCTGAACTCGACAAGAGTTTGGATATTAATAACTTTAGATAGGAGTGGAACTTATGGCAGGACAGTTTATTTCATATAGCAGACAACAAAAAGCATTAGAAGAAATCGCAGAACTTGATACTGTTGTAGAAGAAAAGAAGAAAGAACTTAAAAAACAAAAAGATATTGACTCCTTTAAAGAAAAAGTAAAGGATATTGCCACAACACAAAAAGAGTCACAAACAGAAGTAGATTTGTGGCTTGGATTATTTGTTCCTCCTAAAGATGGAGCGAAGATACTCAAAGCACTTATTCTATTTATGTTAATCTGTTTTGTAACTTTTATGGTCATTGAGAACAATATTATTAAACTTATTGCCATAATTCTTTTTATCATAAGTTCAGCCATTGGAATTACTGCAATATTTTCATTTGCAGAGTACGAAGATAAAGAAACATTACAAAAGAAAAGATACGAACAATTAAAAGAAAAGACATTATCAACCGACTATACACTTGATAGTGATATTATTGATTGTCCTATCGAAGTTAAGAAAGAACTGTTAGATAGAATTGATAATGGATTTGTATATCTATCAGTGGGTTTTGGAAACCATCATCTCTACTATTACTCAGAAACTGGTTATATAGAAAAAGGTCACTCCGAAAAAGGTTATTTTGGATATTTACCAAATGCCTTTGACAAGGAATATGACTACTTTAAAGACCAATTAACTGCATATAAGTTGTACAAGATTTCGGATATTATTATGGATAAAGCATTACGTGACACGAGTATTGTGCAGGAATAGAGTGTTTAATTCACATATAGTTAAATTATATATTAGAATATACTCGTGTCTGTATGGCACGTTAAACTAATCCACACAACGTTTTAAACAACCCCAGATGCATATTGTCTAGGGTTGTTTTTAATTTAAGGTATTGACAATTCCAGTGCTTTGTGATAATATATAAACATGAAGAGAGGTAAGAGAACTATGCAGATTAAAATGCCAAAAATGAGAAACTTTGAATTAAACCAACAACTTCGTGCGTGTGGTCATAAGGTTGTAAAAGATAAAAAGAAGTGGTCTAGCAAAAATCAGTGTCGTGGAAAGGTTAAGTTCTAAGGTGAATACTATGTTGAAGAAAATTTTATCTGTATTAAGTTTTGTAGTAATGACTATCTTATCCTATAAGACAGTTAGAACATTCTCAGAAGTAACATCTGTATTTGCTATTCTTGCTATCATAACTCTGGTGTCTGCTGTGTTAGTTGGTAAATCAGGTAAGTTGATGAATTTCTTATTTGAGGATTTAGAAGATTTACCTAGAGGTACTAGATTATCTCTAACAGGGCTATTCCTATATGTCATCTTATTGTTTGCAGTAAGTTATGGTATCGTATTCATTCCTACCATTGTTGCTACAATCTGTGTGAGTGGGCTTATCCTATTAGGATTAGTGTGTTTCTTCTATTAATACGAGGTTTTGCTATGGACTATACTGAGATTTGCAAAAAATTAGAAAAATTGCCTAGGGATAAGTACTTTGAGGTGTATAAGTTCCTAGGCTCTAAAATGTTCTCTAACTGCTATATCCCTAATGTAGCAGATTTTGCTAATGCTTATGGGGAACATAATGATAAATCAGATGAAGCTATGAATAGAATCAAACAGGTAACAAACTTTACTGGTAAGCAAGATGACATTGATAAATCACTCACTAGAAAAGATGACCTTTATACTGAGGAAGAAAGTAGAAAGTTCATGAATGATGTTATTTCTGCCAACATTACTTCTATTAAAGATAGTGGTTATTTATATAAGAAGGCTACTAGTTCAACGGATAGTATGACTATTACGGATACAGAGGATTGTGGTTCAATGGGTGTTGAATATGTTTTACCTATTGACGAAGTTACATTTTTATATAAGGTTAGAAACCACTTTATTCCAGAATTGGATAACTATGTAGAAGATTACAAAGATTTCTTAGACAAAACAGTGAATATGTCTGTAATACATGTCAAGACATACTTGACTTGTGAGGAAGATGTAGAAAATCATCAACACTTTTGTAAGAAATGTGCTGGTTTGTATAGAAGAAGTCATGACACATCTTTTGTGCCTAAAAATATTGGGTTATTCTCTTGCTTAATGGTGTGCGAAAAAGCAACACAAGCGTCATTAGATAGTATGAATAAAGGTGCGAAAGCCCCATTTAACTTAATCTTAGAGAAGAAGTTACCAAAATGTGATACTTATGAAGATGTTATTTCTCAAATCAATGGGGTTATTGATGAAATTGGTTGGGATGAGGAGATTGAGAGTAGACATTATGAGATTATCTTACTTTCAAGATTAAGAAAATCGCCAAGAAAGTGGTATTTCAGACCATTAGAAACATCTATGACTGATTACTCTGACCTATTTGGTGTATGGATTTATCGACCAAACAAGAATACGTTAGAGAATCTATTAGATGCAGATGAATTTGAAACAACTTCCATGAAATCCAAGATAGCACTTGGAAAGTATAACAAAATGTAGTGTGGGGAAGAAAACTACTTCCCCTTTTTAATCATTGGACCGGGAGCAAGTCCTTAAACTAGCTTTAGAAAGTAAATATATAACTAATAAGAGGGAAAATTATTGCGTAAGTTAATACGAAACATTAGTTTATCAGTGCTTATTATGAGTAGTTTAACTACTACAAAAGTTTTAGCTGAGGAAGAAACAAAACAACCTAACTCCGTAACAGAGGTAGAAGAGACAATCAGATTAAGTAGACAGGAAGATATTTCAGAACAATTAAAGAAATATTTTACTAAGGACATGAAACCAGAAGAAAAGAAGGATATAACAGTTAAATACACTGTAGTATCCGAAGATAGTGACTTACAATCAATGATTGTAGAAATCTATAAAGGTGGAACAGAAGAAAAGAATTTAGTTCCAACAATGACAAAGAAAGTCATGGTTAGATTTGACAATGATGCACCAGTCATTAAGTTAAAGAGTGAAAACGTAGTGGTTAATAATGGGGATACCTTTAATCCTAGTAGTTATATCACTTATATAAACACAGATGCAAACATCTTGCCTGCCTTAGAGGTTAAATCAAACGTAGATACCTCAGTTGATGGTGATTATACTGTAGAGTATAAAGCTACAGACTTAAAGGGTAAGATAACAGAGAAGACATTAAAAGTTTCTGTAAGAACTCATCAAGAAGTATTAGAAAAACAAGAACAGGAACGTATTGCAGAACAAGAAAGACTTGAACAGGAACGATTGGAACAAGAAAGACAACAATCTTTGTTACAAAGAAGTATATATTCTGCACCAGTTAGAAATGTCAGTTATACTGCTACAGGAAATGAGGCAGTAGATAGAGCAATGGCTTATATAGGATATTCATATATTTGGGGAAGTAATAATCCTGCAAATGGTGGATTTGACTGTTCTGGATTGGTACAATACTGCTATGGCATTAGTGCTAGAACAACCTATGACCAGAGAAACTTAGGAACACATCGTTATGATGTATGGAATGCACCTGCTGGAGCATTATACTTCTATAATAATGATTCACATGTGTCTATTGCCACAGGTAATGGTGGTACAGTTCAAGCTATGAATGAGAGTGTTGGGGTAACAACACAAAGTATTAGTAATTGGATGCCAGATTACTATGTAGTTATCGGACAGTAACATATTGACTTTTCCTATTTCTATGATAAAATGAGGTATATAAAGTTGAATGTGTCCTGGCATATAAGATGTGAGATGACATAATCAGACAGATTAATAGAATTAGTAGGGTTATAAAATCCTACTTTTTCTAGTCCACCATCAATGTGTCTACAAAAGTAACTAGCCAAATATATGGTATAAGAACTTGGACATTTGCTAGGGAAAGTTATGCTATTTATATATTGAGAGTAGAGAGGAAGAAAGTTTATGTACACAAAGAAAGATAAGAAATTTGAAAAGAATGTTTATGGAAAGACATTAGGAGACTTACTTGGAGACCAAATGGTTAATTTCTTATTAAAAACAATGACAGAAGATGGAATATCTAAGGATGTAATACTTAGAGAGTTACGAAGAAAATACTTTGGTGTTATAATTGCTTAAATATGATTTCTAGTAAATAATATTTTACCAACTAAAAGGAGAACAGAATGTACTATAAAAGAGCTAAACAACCACTACCAAAGGTAGATGACATGACAATGGCACTTGCACTATTGTTTATGGGAGATGAAGAAGATTACCCACTTAAATACCCTCAATGGGCATTAGATGAAGAAGAAGAACTCTATGGGATAACTGTAATTGATAGAGTTTGTCCAGGACTTGTGTATGCAACATATGAGTGGTGTAAAGAAGATGAGGGTCTTACAGAGGAACAAGCAGTAGAAGCAGTACGAAACAGAATTTTATTTAATAAGTTTATGGATTAGGGGAGTATTCTCCCCTCACAATGGGGAGATATGAATTATGAGTAAAAAGGATTTAGACACACAATTAAATTTTGGTAAAGCAGTTGGATACGGTGCTAGAAGAATGGATATTAATACACTTATTGTGTGCAGAATTTTCTGTTCAAATAAAGAGGAAATCGTATTACCAATTTATGATATTGCCAAAACTTGTGGTGCGAAGAGTAAGACGAATGTGTTAAGAGAGATTAAACACTTTATTGACAGGGGTCTTATTTGTTTTAAGATAAGCGTTAAGAGTAAGAAATCTGTTCACTGGTACAATGTTTACGAAAGAATTGCACCTGAAAGCAAAATTGAAGAATATAACCATGAAGTTATTGACCTATATAATAAGGGTAAAATGGTCAAGAGTGGTAAACAACCTAAAGCAGAATACATTAATTTTGGGAAAGAGATTTGTGAAAGAGCAAATCTCTTATTACGTTTGCATGCACCAAGGGATAATGAAAAAGCGAATGCTGAAAAATGTAAAGAAATGGGAGATAGTGGTATATTTGACGATGTTCTCGGAATGTTAGATAAATATGCAGAAAATAACCCAGAACTAGAATGCAATGGTTGGCTAAGAGAAGGTCGCATGCGTATATCGAATAAGGCTTGTAATACTTCAAGTGATTTTAACAAAAGAGTTAATGAATTAGAAGAAATAATAGGTAGAAAACTAAATACTCTAAGTACATTTGACAGTAACGCTAGTATCATTAGAACTTCTTACTTCTTAACACATGATACACCAGAAGCGTTTAATGTAGATATTTATGGACTTCTTATCGAAAAGGTAAAGAAAGTTTATAAGAACAATAACCCATATTTTGCAGAGGACTTATCTACTGATGGTGTGTTTAGAAAGAAGTTTAAGACAACTGTACTACCTGTATTTATGAGAGATTTTAGTGTTCAGTATATGGCAAGAACTTGTGGTGCAATTCAAGAATTTAATACAAGTGATAAAATTCAAAAAGAATACGTAAATTTAGATAACTATATGTATGCGAAATATGGTATTATCTTTAAATCATCTTATTTAGGTTGTCATAAAGTGATAACTGGGCTTATTATTAGTTTAACTGGAAATCATAGTCCAAGTTATAACGATTATCTAGAGTTCTATCAGAAATATAAAGATACTCTAATTAATTATTGCCACAGTAACCTATTTAGAAATGAAATATTCGTTTGGGAAAGTGTACACCATATCTACATGATTGATGAATTAACAAATATGGGATACAAAGTATATAACATTTATGATGAGGAATTAATTATTGGGGATATTGGACAAGAACTATATGAAGAAGTGTGGCTAAGATGTGCTAAAAAGACAAAGAAGAAGTATCATGAGTGGATTGCTTATGCACAACAAAGAGATTATTCTCCAGAAAAAGTTGCAAAACAATGTGAAAGAATGTTGGCAAAACAAGAGAAACATAAAAAAGAAATAGAAAAGATTATGGAAGAGTATAATCAACCTTTCTATTTTGCAGAACAAATGTATTTAAGTGATAATAACATGTATAAGAATGGTTATAACTACTGCAAGAGAAGAAATAAGAGAGCAAAGTGTGTAAAGGATTTATTCTAGTTTATGAAGATACCCTATGAAACAATTTTCAGAAATATGTATGAAATATTTGGTAAACACAACTGTATATAACATGTGACTACTATTGGTACATATAAGAGAATATATGATTTGATTTTTTAAATATAAATCTATAAATTTTAGGTAGTATATAATTTTGAAATTTAGCTGTTATAAGAAGTGGTATTTTTATAGGTTAAAATCTTGTATCTAAGTCTATATATAAGATGTGACCTCTATTGGGCTATATAAGAATAATATAATTGTGTTTTTTACTATTAGGTTATAAGTTTAAAATATATATAGTTTTTAAGAGAGAGGTATATAGTCTTTTAACTTAGAGATTAGGGTCTAAGTTATACTATTTATTTATTGAAGAGAAGAGTAGTTTAGAGAGTTAGAAACTACATCTCTGTTGCAATTCTAGTTACCAAAGTCAAATAATAAGTTTATTATTATAACCAAGTGCAAGATTGCGTTAGCAAGGCTTGCGATGGGATAAATTCATGAGAGAACGCTTTTACCCTCGAATGATATTTTCCCATCAGATGTCTTTTACTAATTAGTGTTTTAAAAAAGAAAGGAAGTAATCATGAGGTTAATTAATTATACAAAGTGTATCAAGCGAGAACATAAGTTATACTCTATAGCTGGTATAGCAGTACCTAATGGATTTACTGTTAGTCAGTTAGTAATACTCTTATATCCAATAGCATCTTTATTTATTGGCTTTATTATCAGTAGACCATTTAAGATTAACATGTTAAATCTATTAGACAATCTAAGTTTCTATTATACTGTGTTCTGGCTATCAATAGGTATTATATTAGGTTGTTCTCTTACTTATATTAAAGTCCAACATTATAGTCTTGGTGAATACTTAAGGGCTTATCTTAGTAAGAAGAAGAGTATAACTACAGAACCTAATATTAAAAAGCATTTCTTTAAGAAAAGTAAGATTTCAGTAGATACAATCGTTAGGAGTGAAGTATGAGTAATATTGTAAGCAGAAGTGAAAACAAAATAAAGATAGTAGGAGATAATGTACTATATAACAATGGTATTATATCTGCTTATTATCTATTACCAGTAGTAAATTATACTGTCGCTAGTAAAGGTGTTATAGAGAGTAATATTGAAGAATTAACTACTTTATTATCTTCTTTATCTAATCAGAGAAATGGTATTACCTTTACGATTGAGAGAATTGATAAGGTCATTAAGGCTAAGGATGTTAGAACTAATCTCTTAGAGACAATTAGAATGTATTTACCTGATACAGAAATGCCACCTGAGTTTACAACAATTGTAAAAGAAGATGTACAGAACTATTGCCTTTTAAGTGTGGATATTCAACAAAATGAGTTTACTGATATTGAAGCCTATTCTTTAGGTGATGCAATTAAAGAAGTCTGGTCTCAGTTAATAGATAAGATTGCTAATGTAGGTAATATCTCCTTAGATACAGATAAAGTATTAGAGATTGAAAAGAACATCTATAACATTATTAGACATAAGTGTTTACGTGCTACCAAGGAATTAGTGTTCTATACTTTAGCAAGTAAGATTTATCCAAACTATGAGTTATCTTATGATAAACTATCTATCTTTAATGAAGATTCTTTTGAATCAATCTTAGGTAGTTTAACAAATGTTTATGAAGATAGATTTGGGTACTTTATCTTACATAATAATGGAGTTGATGTGTTTGGATTACCTGTTCAAGACACTTATGCAACGATATTAACAATTAAAGAGTTTCCTACTGTAATTGAAAATAGTAATTTCCCTATGAATTTCCCAAACTGTGTAATTACATGTAAGACTTTACAAAAGGAAAAGGCAGCAGTTAAATTAAAGAGAGAACGTTCTTTTGCTAAGTATGAGGCAGAGGATTCTACTACAAGTGGTTCTGATATAGAAGCAAATGAAGATAGTTTCTCTTCTGTAGAATTAACTACAAGGGGTCTTAGAGAGATTAAGAATGGGGAAGTAATGGGAGAGTTTGAAGTAACTATTCTTGTTACTGGTATTAGTTTGGAAGAATTAAAAATGAATGTAAGTAAGATTATACATAAATTAAATGATAGGGATATTATCACTGTGAAATCTCTTAATCAAGCAACTGATTATTGGGAAAGTTATGTTAAGTGTAGACCTCTTAACTATACACACTTTGCAGGGATTAGAATGGTACTTAGTACTCAAATGAATAGTGGTGCTAATGTAGGAGATACTTCTAATGAGATATTTAGCCCATCAATAGGAGTGAGCCTATGATAAATTATAAAAAACTAGTTAAAGCATTGGATAACATGTCTTACGATGGGGGATGTGAAGATGGATACACCTTCGTGAATGGATATGAGGAAGATTTTAGTTATAGCTTTACAATCAGCGAATTAACTAAGGATAAATATTTAGTTAAGATTGAGTTATACACCAATACTCGTTTCCCAGTACGTGAGTTCGTTAAACGTGTTGAAAACTTTTCAGAGATTGCTGAATTGAATGAAACACTTTACAACAAATGTAAGAAACTTTCAAAAGAAATGGATAGGTTTGTTGAATAATGAGGAAGAAATACGAATTAACGGTAGAAATGAAAGATATTCCTACAGATGACCTAGTAAAAATGGCTCGTGAGGTTGTAGGACTTGAACCAGATTTAGAGGATTTAGTATTCAACGATAATAGTTATACAGTTTTAAATAGTTTTTATGAAACACCATACGATGCAATCCGGGATACAAGCCATGCTGGATATTGTTTCGATGATGAGTATGTACAAATTAGACACAAGGCTTTCTCTTATACATCTGAGGAAGTCCGTGGTAAAATTATGAGTAGAATTAAAGAACTGCTGGATGATTATGCTACTTGGTTAGCAACTGGTATGGAACTTGAATATAAACATCTTTTTAGAGAGGTAAAATAATGAGTAAATTGGGTAAGTTATTAGGTATTGGCAGTGATGATGAGGTATTCATTGAGGATTTGATGGATGACTTAGACACATTAGGTATTAGTTATCCAGATATGTCAGATGTGGATACAACAAATACAAATGAGATTATTTACTATCTTATGTGTGAAATTAGAACCGCTTTCAAACGTGATTTTTCAGATTATATCATTGACCATGACATTGACTTTGATTTAGATAATTTTCAAATTGATATTCATACAAACTGTTTAGATAGTGATTATGAGATTAGCTACAATGATGAATATGCATCAGATGGATGTATTGATACTTATGTTTCTGGTGATTCCGACAAGGCTTTTAGGGAATTATTAGAAGAGTTTGGAATTGATGCAGAGGAGAAAGACTAAAATGAGTGGTGTTAATAGATTTTTAAGTATAAGTGAATCAGCAGACAATCGTATTAATGAATTGTTAGATACAGTAGAATCATTGGGAATTGAGTGGTCATCAGATGAGTTAGATGATGAGGGATTGGCTTTGTCAGGGTTTGACATTATTTGGTATTTAACAAATAAGATATTTGGTGCTTTCCTAGCTGATTTTGAGAAGTATATTGAAAGTGTTGATGAAGACATTGATATATACGACCTTAATTTCGAAATCGAGCCGTTTAATGGGGTTTACCACGTTCTCTTCGAATATTCAGGAGCAGAATTTGATGATGAATTTACAGATTCCTATATTGCAGGAAATAAGGAAACTGCATTTGCTAAGTTGTTAGAAAAATGTAAAGAAATAGACGAGATTCAATAACGAGGTGGAAGATGGGTAAGATAGGTTTAGTGTTTGGACTCTCAGAGAAAGAAGAACAAATTGTAGAGTCACTAATAAATGATTTAGATAAACTAGGAAAAGAGTATCCTGAAATTGAGATAACAGGATTAAACAGTACTTTTTCAGAGGTTTGTGCTCCAATGCTTAGAGTTATCAAAGATGAGTTCTTAAAGGCTGTAACACAATGGTATGATGAAACAGAACCAGAAGATTTTGATATTGATGAATTAGAAGTTGAAGAAAGAGTACTATATGATGATGTAGACTTTATTATTCGATATGATGGGCTAGAGATGAATGGTGGAATCATCAACGGTTGGGTAAGTGGGGAAGCCACTATTGATAAAGTCATGGAAGAGATTTGTGAAGAGTTGAGGATATTCTAGTATTATGAAATTTAGAAATACCGAAGTTTGGGGATTTAAACACGCTATTAGAGGTATGCGAAATCCCAAAAATAGTTGGGATAGAATTGATTCCACTTTTGAACCAGAAGTTAAGTTGGGTGAGAATGATTTAAAGTTATGTCTTGCTTTAATTAGAGGGGGTTCAGAACATAGAAAGTTCTTACGACAAATATTCGTTTCAGTAGATATTACTGCACCACTTTATTGGTGGAAGGAATACGACACTTATAAGGTTGGTACTACTGCTAATTCAACTTCAACAATGCATAAATTAACTAGTAAGCCAATCGAACTAGAAGATTTTGAACTAGATGATTTTGAAGAGATTGAATTTGAAGGTGGGGAAGTAACTGCAATTATCTCTTATTTAGAACAGTTAAGACAAAAGTACTTGGAAACAAAAGATAATAGATATTGGAAAGAACTAATCAGATGGCTACCATCAGGATATTGCCAAACTAGAACAGTAACGATGAATTATGAGAATATCTTAAATATGGTTCATCAAAGAAAGAATCACAAATTAAATGAGTGGTCTGGTAAAGACAATGATGAATTAGAGAACTTTGTTAGTTGGGCAACCTCATTGCCTTATGTAAGGGAATTTTTATTTATCTTGGGAGAAAGATATGAGTAGATTAGGTTTGTTGTTTAATCTCACCCCAGTAGAGGAACAGTATATTGATAGGATGTTAGGTAAGTTAGAAAGTTTAGGAGTTACTTATCCAACGTTGTCAAACATCGAGGTAACGGACACACCTAAAATTATTGAAGCTCTTATGTCAAAAATTAGGTTTGCATTCTTAAGTGAGTTTTCCGTTTATGCTATGCATAATGATTTTGACTTTGATTTAGAATGGTTTGAGCATGAGATTTCTTTATATAGTTATGGTAACAATTACTGTAGTTGGTATGCAGGTGCAAAGTTAGTTTGGATGAATTATTTTGATTTATACATTTACCTTAATTCTGAAACGGCTTTCAAACAACTAATTAAAGATTGTACAGGTATTAAAGTGTGAGGTATATAGAAAGGAATTATTTTTGTGATTAAATTAGTAGAATTATTTGGTGGAATAGGGGCAGTTAGAAAAGCATTGGAGAGAGAAAATATAGAGTTTGAATCTGTAGGATATGTAGAAATAGACAAGAACGCTTGTAAATCTTATAATGCTTTATATAATGAAAACTATTCACCTATGAGTGTGTGTGATTATCACCTACCAGAAGAACAAATTGACCTACTCGTACATGGGTCGAGTTGCATTAGCTTCTCAACGGTCGGTAAAAGAGATGGTGGAGTAGAAGGTTCTGGTACAGAAAGTAGTTTAATGTGGGAAACTGTCAGAATTATACGAGAGGCAAAGCATAAACCTAAGATTGTTATTTGGGAAAACGTGGCGAATATTTTAAACTATCCAGAGTTCCAAAAATATATAGATGCGTTAGATGAATTTGGATATACTAGTACATATAAAGTATTAAACTCTTTAGATTTTGGTATTCCACAAACAAGAAATCGAGTATTTACCGTTAGTATTCTTAATGGTAAGGAGTTTAACTTTGATAATTTACAGACTACACCTATGGAAGATATAAATAAGTTTATAGATAGGAACTTCTATTCAGATAAATACAGAGTTGCAGATAGAACAATGGCAATTCAGTTTGGTAAATTACCTAACAATCCTTTTAATGGTAGAAATATGCTTGTTGGCGATTATGCTAGAACGATTGTATCAAATTATGCAAAAGTGCCAACTTCGAACATTGTGGCAGTTGGAGATAAGTATAGACATATAACAGAAAAAGAATCTTGGTTGTTAATGGGATTTGATGAAACTGACTTTGAAAAGACACAGGCTTTATATCCACAAAGATATATAGGTGGAAAAGAGTGTATGTGTGGTATTCTATACAGACAAGCAGGTAATAGTATTGTTGTTCCAGTATTACAAGCAATAGTAAGAGAGTTAAAGCAATATTTTTAGTAGAGGTGTATTATGGCATTTAAGATAGCACTTTCCTTTGAGGAAGAGTTAAAAAAAGAATTTAATAAAAGAACAGTATCTATTGAGGAACTATTAATCTTTGCTACTCAACACGATTGTTCTGACTTATATATTAAGGTTACTGAATATCCTTATCTATCGAGATATGGTAATATTTATAGGGTTCCATGTACACCTACCTCTAAGGATGTTTGGAGTACATTTGCTGACCTATACGTTTCTAATGAAAGAAATGATGGGTATGTTCATAATAAACAGTTGGATTTATCAGTAGAAGTATATGTGCCAGAAGATAAGTTAGATAAGGATTACACTTCCAAGTATCGTTATAGATGTGCTTTAGGGTTTTCAGAAGAAAAGAATGTAGCAACATTTAGAATGATTAAACCAAAGAAGATTACCTTTGATAACATTGCATATCCAGTAGATTGTAAAGATATGTTACACAAAGCACTCAAAAACAAAGATGGTATCATTATCTTCTCTGCGAGAACCGGAAATGGTAAGTCCTCAACAATGGCAGCGTGTATCAATACTTTCTCTCAAAAGGGAGATGTATTAGATAACACAGTATGGTCTACATTAGAGGACCCTATCGAATATAGATTTGAGTCAACAGATTCCTTTAAGATTACTCAAAAGGAAATGGGTGAGGATTTTAGAGAGTTTGCAGATGGTATTAAGGTTGCATTACGTGAACATCCTAACTGTATTTTAGTGGGAGAAATCCGTGATAAGTATTCCATTTCAACCGCAATAGAGGCTAGTAGAACAGGGCACTTAACAATGACTACTTTCCACGCAGATGATGTAGCAGGTACCTTAAGAAGATTACTTTATCATTTAGATAATTCTTCTGACTTGACATATGATTTAATTGCAAATATGAGATGTATTGTTTCTCAGCATTTAATTCCCCAGGCAGATAGATACTTAGTTGATGTAGAATATCTATATTTCTCACCTACAATTAAGAGAGCAATCTTAAATGGTTTAAAAGAGGGAAATAATATTAACTCTATTATATATGACATAATGTCTAATAAGGAATTTATTAATAGTAAGGAAGTTCGTAATTGGGAAAGCAAAGAATAATGTTTGACTTTCCCTTTTTCTTATGCTAAACTGTATTTGTGAGGTGACTTATGGAAAAATATTTCAAGGTTCTTGATACTTACCCTATCGAAGGTTTAGATGAAGTTAAGTATTTATCAGAACATTATACTAACCGATGTGAGAGAGTTAGAAACATGAATTACAACATTAAGTTGGTAAATGCTTTTGTGGTAGATAAACATCATGAAAAGGGATTAGAAATACATGCAATTTATGATGATGGTACAATTAAGATATTCAACTATCGAACCAAAAAGTTAATCACTGTGTTGTTTGGCAGAGTTGGTCAGATTGTCAGATACTATCAAGACATGGGATTACCTTTACCATATTCAATACTTTGCGCAGCCGATAAGAATAGACAACAAGGAAGAAATTGGTTGTAGAGGTGACTTTATGGTACTTAATTGGAGAATATAGAAATGATAAAATTAACACAAACTAGTATTATTGTTGATGGGCCAGAGCGTGGTAGTCAGATAGAGTATCACATTTCTAATGGTCAAGCTCTTCGTAGAGCTACAGAGTTAGAATTAGATGTGGTAGAACCATCAATTATCTGCCATAGTACAACAGCAACAGAAAAGGTTGTAATTTTAGATAGAAACGTTAGCAAGGAAAAGAAGTTGGATATTTTGAGAAAGGTGGTAAAGGAATATGGCAATCGTAAGAATTGAGTATGGAGAGGGAAGTTTCTTAGTAGATAGAGAAGAATATAAGAAACATAGAGATAAGTTCAATGAAATGTATGTTGCGCTATCCAAAGAAGTCGTACCAGATGAAAGAGTTCAAGACATCTATTTTGGATATGATGAAAAGTGTGGTGGAAATACAATTCAAGTATTAACTACTCGTTGTTCTTGCTTTAGAGTTCCATTAGCATTTGAAGATGATTATAGCAATTATAAAGAAGTCTTAGAAAAGGTAATCTCTGAGTGGTTAAAGTTACCTAAGTTGGGGGATGAAAAGGAACAATATGAAGGTAAATTTAGTGGTAAAAACATTAAGTTTAGTAGAGTATTTGGTTCGTATCGTTTCTCTGATGAAGAGTGTGGAGAACTATTAGCAGGTAATAATATTTATTTTGATATGGTTACTTCTAAGGGCGAAGAAATGACTTTTATTGGGAATTTACAAAAGCAAGAATATCAAGGATTCCTATTCTATGGATTTAGAAAACTTGGTATCTTTGGTAGGGATTTCCGTAAGCATATACTAACCACAGAAGAAAAGCAACTACTAATTAGTGGAAAATGGGTTTATCTAACAGGAATGTATTCTGAGAAGAAAGATAAGTTCTATGATGCTTGGGTATCTTGGAATCCTAAAACTGGTGATATTCAGGTAGACTTCAAGAGACCTGTCCCAGATGAACCAGATGCTATGGATAAGTACACAAACTGGAATATCCCTGATGATTTGGGAGACCAGATATAGTGGATAGAATATCAATAGCAAATAAGGTAAAACAACAAATACTTAAATATATTAAAGAAAACATTAGAGATAAATTCCCACAGATAGTCGATGATATGCTTTTGAAACATGGTACTGTATTCTATATGAATGGATGTGATGGTTCAGAGTTTGACTTTTATGTAAATAACAGAACTTGCGAATTTGTAAGTTTTTATAGAAAACCTACTCGTAGATTCTTTGATGTATATGTGTCATGTAACGGGATAATCAGAGGGCGAGTATATTTAGATGTTGGGGATGATGTTGGTATTGCAGTAGAACAAGGGTACGTGAATCCATGGGAGTTAGCTGAGTTTGTAAGAGTAATGTAAATTTTTGCAGATGATTTAGGGAAGTGGGATTATAATATCGAAGAACTTATCCCTAAGAGGGAAAACTAAGCATAATTAATTAAAGGAGAAATATTATGTCAACAGCAGATAATATAAAACAACAAGTATTAAACTATATTAGAGAAAATATTAGAGAAAGATTTCCAGAGATTACTGACAGCATGTTAATAGATGATGGAACTATCTTTTATATGAATGCCAATGATGGTTCAGAGTTTGACTTTAGTATGAATGATAGAACCTGCGAGTTCATGAGTTTTTACAAGAGTTCAACTTATGGGTTCTTTAAGGTCTATGTAACACGTGATGGGAAAATCACTGGATTTGCATATCTTGAAGAAGGCCATGGAGAAGCCATTCACCTAGAACCAAGACATATTGGTGAAAAGGAAGCAAAAGAGTTTGCAAGAGCCTTACAGAAGTATGCAGATGACTTGAAGAAGTGGGATTGCAACATTGAAGATATTGTTTTTAAAACAAGAAAATAATAGGGGAACTAAAGATGAGTTACAGTACAGAAGATAAGAAGAACTTATTTGCAAAGTGCTTAGGTATTTCAGAAGATAGCATTAGTATATCTGGTCGTTATTTCGAGTTAGACGATGGTAGTGAGTATCTAGTGTTAGATGAAGAAGAAAGAGATGAAGAATTACAAGATAACATTAAAGAAACTTGTTCTTATTTCGTTCCAGAGTTTTTAGCAGAAGAGACAGAGTTACCAGTGGAAGTATTTAAAGCATTGGTAGATAAGAATGAAGCTGTTTATAAACTATTGGAGAAGTGTGTAGATGGTGGTTTCGAGCAATTTTGTGAGGATGCAGCTAATGCAGATGGTTACGGTCATTTCCTTTCGGGATACGATGGTGAAGAATTAGAATTAACAGATGACCTATTTGCTTATAGAACTAACTAACGATAGGTAAAATATGTTAAAGATATATGAATTACATCCACTACCAGAACAAATGCAGGAAAGTTTCTATGGTAAAGCACTTGTACATGTTGATGAGGATGGAACAGAAACATTGTATAGTTACAAGACACCAATCATTTCAAGAAGCCCAGATGGAGAGTTAAAACGTCTATGGTTTGATTGGAGTCATACAACGGGTAAACATATTAAAGCGTTCTGCAGATTAGATAAACGTGGATTTGAAAATTTAGATTAAATATTTTCAAATAACCTATTGACATATTAAATAGGTGTGATATACTATTAGTGTAAGTAGAAGGTAACAGCAAACAAAAATAAGAAAAAGCAGACTTTTGAATCCGCTCAAGTGAAAATACTTTCTAGTGTTCGTGAACTTCGACATAAAACAGGTTCATAGCAAGTTGACCGTGCTATTCAATGTCGGTAACAAGGAGAAAAATTTATGGATTTAAATGTAGTAACAATCGTAGGGCGTGTAGCACAGGATGCTGAAATGCGCCAAGCAGGAGAAACAGTAGTTTCTAGTTTCTCTATTGCAACATCAGATGGTTTTGGCGAAAAGGCTAAGACAAGTTTCTTCAACGTAAGTGTTTGGGGAAAGCAAGCAGAAACACTAACACAGTATCTTGTAAAGGGTGCTCAGATTGGTGTAACTGGTAAGTTAGTTCAGGAATCTTGGAAAACTAAGGAAGGAGAAACACGTTACAATGTAAAGATTGTAGCAAGTAATATCCAACTATTAGGTTCTAAGAAGTCTGAAGGTACTTCTGAACCAAAGGCTACACAGAATGATTTCAATGTAGCATCTGATGACTTGCCATTTTAATCGGTAAATCAAAACATCGAGAGGATTTATTTCCTCTCAACATAACGGGGTATATCAGTTGGCAGATGGTGAGAGTCATAATCTCAAGGTCGAAAGTTCGAGTCTTTCCCCCGTCATATGTGGTTGTATTAGTTAGATATTCAAAATTACCTCCTTTCATTAGAATATCCTCAGTGCAAATCTGAGCAACCACCATAGTGGCTTTTGTACGTTTTCGCCCTTTAGTAAAATGTTCACTTTTCTAAGCACACAGCAAAAAAATTTTTTCTACCAGATAAAGAAAAGACAAAGGCTTAGAGTAAATTTTTCTTACTATACAGCAAATTATGGAACTATTTTTCTAGTCAGAAAACCAATCAGAACAAGAAGGAAAGAGGTAAGAGTTAATTATGAATTTTACAAATTTATTAGAGAATGAGCTAAATTTTACAGAAACAGAGAATGGAGCAGTTGCATTAAAGTCAACTAAGAGTGGTCTTTTAGATGCTTTTGGTAAGTTAGGTGCAATGCGTACTAACGAAGAAACAGAGATTATCAAGACTTTTAATCTTGCTTTTGCAGAGGATAAGGAATTAGCAATGAAGTTGTTATTCTATATCCGTGATATTCGTGGTGGACAGGGTGAACGTAGAGTTTTCCGTGTTATCATGAACTATCTTGCAAAGAATAAGCCAGAAGTAGTTGTTAAGAACTTAGATAACTTTGCTTTCTATGGTCGTTATGATGACTTATTATGCTTATTAGATACACCAGTTGAACGTGAAGTTCTTGGTTATATCTATGATACATTAAAGTCAGATTTAAAGAGTGTTGAACAAGGTGGAGCACCAAGTCTTATGGCTAAGTGGTTACCATCCGTAAATGGTGTTAAGAATACACGTAAGGTAGCATTGAAGATTGTTAATGGTCTTAATATGTCTGAACGTGAATATCGTAAGACATTATCTAAGTTACGTAAGGCTTTAGATATTGTTGAAACAAAGTTATGTGAAAAGCGTTACGAAGATATTGACTTCTCTAAGTTACCTTCTAAGGCACAGATGTTGTATCGTGAACTATTCATGAAACATGCAGAAGAGCGTTATTTGGAATACCTAAAGCAGTTAAGTGAGGGTAAGACTAAGATTAATGCTGGTGCTTTATTACCAGTTGACATTGTTGGTAAGGTTTTAAGAGACTATGACGTATCATTAGCAAATCGCTATTTATACGATGCTATGTGGAAGAATCTACCAAACTGGTTCGAAGGTAAGGAAGAAACAGGTCTATGTGTAGTAGACGTATCTGGTTCTATGTATGGTACACCTATTGAAGTTGCTATTTCATTAGGTCTATACTGTGCAGATAAGAGTAACGGAGTATTTAAGAATAGCTTTATCACATTCTCTGAATATCCAGAACTTGTAAAGGTTCAAGGTGAAGATATTGTTGATAAGGTACTTAATATGCGAAATGCTGATTGGGGTTATAATACAGACTTCAATAAGGTATTACAGTTAATCTTAGATACTGCTATTAAGAACAACTGTTCTCAGTCAGACTTACCAAATAAGTTGTATGTTATCTCTGATATGCAATTTGACCATGCTAATGGAAGTGGTAACACTCTTCACAGAGATTGGGTTAAGAAGTTCGCTGAACATGGTTATGAAATGCCTGCTATCGTGTACTGGAATGTTCGTACAAGTAATTGTGGAATGTTTCAAGAGGATAAGAACGGTACTAACGTTGCTATGGTAAGTGGATATTCCCCAGTGTTATTTAAGAATGTTATTGACGGAACAGAGTACGTTGAAACAGTAAACGAAAAGGGTGAAAAGGTTGTTAAGCAACAGATTGACCCAGTAACTGTAATGATGACAACATTGCAGAACGAAAGATATGATAGAGTGTCTGCTTAGGCACTCTTTTTCACTAAGAAAGGAAATTAAAAATGTTTGAGAAAGTTAATCCAATGCACCCAGATAAAATCGCAGATAGAATCAGTGGTGCAATCGTAGACTTAGCATATTCTAAGTCTGACCAACCTACCGTTGCAGTAGAGGTGTTATTGGGACACAATAGTTGTTATGTCATTGTAGAAACTTCTGTTAAGATGAGTACATCAGAAGTTAAGTCTATTGTTAAACGTATTTTAGGAAAAGCAAAGACAGAAGTTATTATTGTTCCACAAGATGTGCATTTAGCAGGAAATCAAATGGATAAAATCCGTTGTGGAGATAATGGTATTTTTAGGGGTGTTCCTTTGACTGAAGAACAAAAGAAGTTATCCAAGATTGCACGAGAGATTTATGCCAAGTATCCATTTGACGGTAAGTATGTGTTAGATGGGGAACGATTAATTATCTGTCAGAGTAATGCAGAAACAGAAAAGTTAAAGTTGGAGTATCCTAATGCAGTTGTCAATCCTTTGGGTGATTGGACTGGTGGATATTGTGTAGATAGTGGATGTACTAATCGTAAATTAGGCTCTGATATGGCAGACTCTGTTACTGGTGGTGGAATTAATGGTAAGGATTGTTCCAAGGCAGATGTATCTGTTAATATCTATGCATTTTTAAAAGCACAAGAAACAGGTAAAGTTGTTGAGCTAAGCTGTGCCATTGGTGATGAATATATTGATGGAAAACCTTATAGTGAGATTGTTTCTATCGCAAAGAAGTTTATTGATGATTTAGGTGGATTTGAAAAATTTTCAGAATGGGGGTTATTTTAGATGAGTAAATTTACAGAGTTTGAGATGACATTATTGGAAGCAAGTGTTCCATTAGCAACTGTTGTTTTTGATGAAGATACTTGTGTAATTAAGTGGGAGTTTGTTGCTGAATACACTTCTACAATTAGTATAAATGCTAATGGTAATGGTTACTTTTCAGTAGATATAACTCAGCCTTCAAATAAGAAAACTGTTAGTATTAATGAGGAATCTCTTGCTAGTATCGTCACACTATTAAGACAGTTGGATACAAGTATATTACAGGTATTAGTTGAAGATAGTGAAGAAAGTGCCGAAACAGAGCAAGAATTTTTGTCATAGGAGAAAATCATGAAAATTAATTTAGGTAAAAATAAAGAATTGGATTTAGATTTAAACAAGATAACTAGTATAATGCTTGTAGGTAAATGTGGTACAGGTAAATCTCGTACAACTAAGGAGATTTTAAAGCAAGCAAAAGAAGAATACTCTAATTTAGACATTCTTTATGTAGATTATCATGAAGCAGATTACAAAGAGGTAAAAGAGATTGTAGGAGATTTATTAAATGAAAAACATCTTCTAACAGAGCCAGAACTAAAATCCTTGCATGACGTAGTTATGGCACAACAGAAGTTGCGTAACCAGTTTATTTGCGATGAAGGTGTAACTACATTAGACGAATTGATTGGTAAAGAGGTAACTACATTTGTAATCGGTGGTAGAGAGTACATGCCAGATGATATTGTTTGGTATTATGAAGATGGTCAACAAAAGTGGTTACTAGCAGATAAGTATTATGAAAAGAGAATGGTGGAAGGTAATCTTTATTTCAGTCATAAACGAAGTAGTGGTAAATATAATCCAACAAGATTGCTATTATGCTTTGATGAGTTCTACACATCCGATATGTCAGAAGAGGGTCAGAGATTAGTTCACGACCTTGCATTAAGTATCATTCGTTTTGGTAGGGTTGCTAAACAGAATATTATTCTAACAACTCAAAGACTAGAACAACACAGAGAATATGGAGACATTTATAGATTAGCCTCGGTAAAGGTATATTTCCATTCAGGCTTTGATGATGAAGTTGAGTACGAAGCATTATTTAACAAGAGAATACCTAGAGATGTTGGCAGAGGAGATGTAACATTTACAACTCCAAATTCTGCACCTATTAATGATGGCAAGGCAGTTTCTAAGCTTTGGGAAGCAGTTGACGATATTTGGGCAGGGCATAATTTAGAAGATTTCTCACTTTCTGACATTAAGATGTTATCTCAAATTTTAGAGAATAAGATTCTCTACCTAAATAATATGTTCGATAGAAGATTATTACACATTATCGAGGTTGCTAGAGAGTTGGATTTCAGTGATTGTGCAGACCTACACGTATTATGGCATGTTGTAGGTAAAGATGTTAATGTATCAGTAATCATTCATCAATTACAAAATGATTATGTTATCCCTGCTAAGCTGTTAAATATGTCTGATAGCGAGCTATTTGAAAATAGAGAGTTTTGTAAACGTATTGGGTAAATAGGCATTGACAATCTCTTAAAAACTGTGATATACTAATTATGTAATTAGAGAGCAGAAAGAAAGAGGACACCGTATGCCAAAGTTAAATCCAAAGTTCGTAAAACAGTTAGACCAAGACCAGTCGTATATCTTACATATTAAAGGTGATTGGAACGATGATAACTACATATCAGAGGATACACATTGGGGGTTTGCCGATGAATTAAATGATGTACTTCCTTATTTATCAATTTTAGTTGATTTATTTAAGTATGATTCTGAACATCGTGATTACCAGATTGACATTTCTGAAAATCTTATTGGTGCTTTCGAACGTTATCTCCATTTTAACACTGGGTTCTATCAAGAATTGTGGACTTTAAAAAATGGAGTTTCTGAAAGATTAGGTGCATTGAGTGGTGATGAGCTTAAGAATGTTTATGATGCCACGATTACAGAAATTAAAGGCACTCTGGTAGAGCTACGAGACGATTATTTCCCAACAAGTGCTGGTGGATATAACATTCACACTCTTAAGGAAATGTACATTGAACATCAAGGCAATAAATTTGAGGTACAAGCAGGCAAAACAGTAGAAGCACTTGCTGAACTTATGAATAGAGTGTGTAAATAATCTTGCACAAATCAATAGGAGAGAATATATGAAAAATCTAATGGGTTTTACAGAAGAAGAATTGGCATTATTGAGTTTGGCAGCCCCTTTATTTACAGTGACTTGCGAAGTAGGTAGTAATATATGTAATCTACAGGTTGAACCATGGGAAGGTCAAATGTATGAGATTGTTGTCAAAAAGATGAAAAAGTGCTTTGAAGTTGATGTTTTAATTAATGGAGAAAGCACTGGAATAGATAACTACCCAACATTCGGTATCGCATTAGGATTAGTGCGTACATTGGATAACTCACTCTTTGGGTTCTTTGCAGAGGGTTTTGATGAAGGAGATTCTAAACTAACAGTAGAATATTTATCATGACAAACTTAACTAAAAAAGATTGGAAACTAATTGATAAGTATAAAGATTTACTAGTTTATAACACGTATCGAATTTCTTTTACTGGAGAGTTAGAAGAATATAATGTATTCAATAATCTTAACACTTTATTGTGGTCTTGTAGAGCAATTGAACAGTTTAAAACAAATAAAGATGTTGAAGAGTTAAAGACAAACATTGTGTGTGCTGTGATGTTAGAACAATGTTGTCGATTTGAATACGAAATTGGTATATCTGGCTTTAACAAAAAGAAAACGTGGAGAATAGATACATACAACCAATTTATTCTTAATATCGACCTTTTCATTCAGTATTTAATCTCAAAAATATCTTGACATATTAAATACGTTGTTGTATAATAATATGTGTAATCACAGTAGAGTTTGTTTTGTGTACGGAAACACTAGGGGCCTGTCAGCTCCTGTCAAGAGAATTGACTACGCAGATTCGACTTCTGCCAACTCCATCTAATGTTAAGGAAATTATTTTATGGGGAGAACACTACTCCTAGGAAAATAGTGGAAATAAAGTTAAATAAGGAACTTAACCTCTTAGATGGTGATTACATATTATGGTCCTATAGTTCATAACGGTAATGGGCACTCCTTATAAGGGTGAATGTGGCTTGGGTTCAACTCCCCCTAGGACCACTGTCCTAAAGCCTTGGTTATTCAAGGATATGGATTAAAGAGGTTTAAGTTCTTTCTTACCTAAAAAGAACTCATGGTCAACTACTCAAAGCCTTAGTCATTAAGGATAGGCAGTAATAAGGTTGGCTGGCTATGCTCAATAGTCAAAAGAAAAAGGCCATGGTAGAGGGTCTTACGGTGAAAGTCCGTTTAATAAAGAAACATAAGCCCAAAGATGCTCGGAGCATTATCGAGATTTGCTAACCGAGAGTTACTCTCTATGATGTGGGAAGTCATAGCGGTCTAAGGTACACCTGACCACAAGTATCTATCCGTAACGGACAACTCCTAGCGAAAACCAAGCGATAATGGAGTTGACTGAATTTATTTGCAAGGTAAAACTTGCTTGACTCATTCCCGATTGGGAACAAGAGATGCGAGGACATCTAATTAGGTGCTCTCTTTACAGGGTCTGTGCGAATACCCAAATTAGTTGAATGTCAGAACGCACATCACGTAATCCCTCAGTAGTTTGTAATGCAATAAACACAATATTATGACCGTGTGACATTCTTATTGTATCTACGAACGGTGTGGTAGTGAGAACAAATCATGTATTATCGGTGGAATACCGAAGTTGTTGGACTAGGTGAAAGGTACACCTTGATTGTTGCAATAAAAAAGGAAACTATTATGAAAAGTCTCTGCAGGATGAAGTAAATAATAGGAGTACACCAACAAGTGTGTAGGGCAATCTAAAGCATGCTTTATGGAGATGTGCATGGGTAAATAAGACACTCCATCCCATGTTCGGATATAGGTAAATCAGCAGGTTCGAGTCCTGCATCTGAACACCTATGGCTCGATGCGGATAGCCAAATGAGAAGAACGTCAGAACGCATCGTTGCAACAGTTGTAACTCATTTAGTACGTTCCTAGATGTAGTTAAAGCAGTTAGCAAGTCCAACAAGGCCTGTATGAGCGATGGAATATCGCAGTTGTTAGCAAATTATGGTTGCGAAACCGTGGCTGTGCATAAAATCAAAGTCTAACGAGTGGGCAGACAGTCAAAAAGAAGGCACTAAAGCGTGGAGTGCATAAATATAGTCACGCCCATACACGTGTAGTTTATCTTGGTAAAACGCTTTAATTTAAAGCGAAGTTGGTTCGATACCAGCCAGGGGTGCTTTTTATTTTTATCTATTGACAAACTTATATCTTTTGTGATATGATGTATTTGTGAACAGGAGATAGTTAATATGGAATACATTAAGAAGATTGAATATGCAACGAGAATTAGCACATTATTGCGAGATGCTACCTACCCTATAGTTCTTGAATGTGTTTATTCCAAAGACTATAACGATGTGTATTTTATACAGCTTCTTCGTGTTCAAATGGCAGGAAATAAGATTGTTGTGTTTGGAACTGAACTTAATAATAATTTTGGTAGACGTTGTTCTATTGAGGATGTTGTTGCAGTCTATTTTCAAGATGATAATAAACTAATTAAATTGTTTGATGTAGAAAGATAAAGAAAGAGAGAATATTTATGTTAGATAAGAATACAATCAAGAAGATTACTAAAATTCAGGAACTTTTAGCAAATAAGAAAGAAGGAACATTAGTTGCTTGCCATGGAGCAGTTGACCCAGAAGAAACAGTTTTTAATGCTATTGTAATCAATAATGAGGGTGCTTTTATCACTAATGTGTTTGAACACTATGATGATTCTAGCTATGAAATTCTGGTAAATGTAGATAAGATTACTTCTATCTATCTTCAAAAGCAAGTTAAGGAAAAGTTGTTATAGAGAATAATACTATCATGACTTTAAAAGATTTAGTAAGTAAAATTTCCGGTGTTGACTATCTTATGGTTTACAAGAATGATGAATTTATTCAGTATATTTCTAAAGAAGATTTAGATAAAGATTTACCCATTTTAGATAGTGAAGTATGTAGTGTGGAAGTTGTTATCTATGACGGTTGGGGTGTTCAAGAGGTTTTAAATTATTTTGAAAAGTGTAGTATCGATTTCCATGATGGTCATGTAGACGAGTCTAATCTTGATGAGTACTTAGAAGTTGCCAAAAACCTACATATTGATGTGTCTGAATATGACAACGAAGGTAACCTCTATTGCTTAGGCAATAAAGATGCTAAATGGGACTGGTATCAGATTGGTGGCAGATGGTCTAATGTATTACGGAAGTTAGATGGCACAAGATGTGATACGTGTGAGATAAAAGACTTAGACTTATCGTTAGATACCGAACTATACAATGAAGCAAAGCGTTTCTGGGAAGTTGTTGTTGATAAGCAACCACTCACAGACGTTGAACGCCCTAGTGATTTCTTTGCAATGTTCAAGCCAGAATACTACACAGAAATGTATGGCAACAGAGATAACTATGCTAAGGACCGTGCTTCATTTAGTACGTTCGCAATGTTGTTGGATGGCGAATGGCACGAACAGGGAAAGATGGGTTGGTTTGCAATAAGTGATACAACTAAGGAATCCCTAGAGAATTACACTAACTTCCTTGATAAGACATTAAGAGAACTAAAAAAGACAAATCCTCATGCAACAGTAACGCTTGTGGATTGCCATATTTAGAAATTGTTGTATAATAATATGGTCATGAGTACTGACGGTAACTGTACTTCGGGTTGACACCACCGTGATGAACCTGCAACCGCACAAACCGTGGGCGCTATATCAGAAGGATGTGTCATAACCAATATTGGTTTCTGGCTCTATGACAGGAATAGCCAAATTAAGTTACCCAGTAGAACCTGTCTATTGAGGTCAGTGATTATAGTTAATTTGTTCGAGAGCTGGGCATTAGGACATCTTACTATATTCACTATAAATCCTATAAAAAGCAAGTCCTGTATTTTAGGGTGGAATACCCTTAAGGTGAATGAGAAAGAATGGGTTAGAGATAGTCCTATCAGTTATGAAAATCCTGTGGGCAATAACTGATAAAAACTCCATTTTTAATTTTGGGAGAGGTTAATATATGCTACCAGCAAATATGTTGTATCACATTGCACAGATATTGTACGTTGTGTCTTGTTTATCAATTTGGAATATGTTCTTCTTATGGTATAAGAGCAAGAATAATGGTCTATTATTTACTATTGCTGCACAAATTATTTCTTATATCATGATGGGAATTAGTGTATTTGATAGAACATTTAGTGCTACAGATGTATTTGTAGTATCTACTGTTACTATCATAAGTCTATTCTTGAATAGTGCTTTGATGACAGCTAACCTATACTGTAGTAGATTTAAGCCAATGATTGTAAATGCTATTATGTTACTTGTGAATGTTGGGTTATTCTTAATGTTCATTGTTAATGCATTTTTACTTGGACTTTCTTAGAGAGTCCTTTTTATTTTATAAAAGTATGGAAATTTTAATTAAGTTAAATTAACAGAGGAGAAAAAAGTATGTTGAACGCAGAAAAATGGTTTGGTTATGAGTTTGACGGTGGTTGCACTACCACTGAGGGGTATGAAAAATTCCAACGAGATTGCAAATCAGACCTAAAGAAGATGGCAAGCGAAAACGGAATGGAATTGTATGACTTTAATAAGAACCATTTTTGTTTCAGTGCAGTTCTTAGTGATGGTGCGAAGTTTATCTATGTTAGTGTTAGTGATGTTAGATATTTTGGCTGGAATAGTGATACTAGAATATTAATCAGAACAATGAAACATGCAAAAGACTGGAGTGGTGGCATGAACCAGTACTGCACTTGGAATAGAGTTGGGGAATTTGCTAAAAAGTTAATTGACAGTGATTATGCGAAATAAAGTTAAGAGTTTTATGAAATATCTAATCAACAAGAAGAGTACAGATGTTGATAAAGAGTACTTAGACCTATTAAGTAAGTATCGTAAAATGTTTGGGAAAACTGTTCCTACAGAGTGTTTGCCATCAAGAATCACAGATGTACAGATTAAACAAGCGATGCGTGAGTGCATAGAAACAGGTCAGGATAGTCTTTTAAATATTCTTGGTGTTTCGATTGATGATACAGTATTGTATTAAGGGAGAAATTATGACACTTTTAGAACTTGAAAAATTAGTTAATTCCGAGTATTTTTGGATTGGAGATGCAGAGATTGTTGGTTCAACCCTTATTATTAAGGATGTTAGGGATGGATATACATTTGAGCTAACAATACAGGAAGAAGATGACCTATATCACATTAAGAAGAAAATGAACGTATTAGGAGAAGAAACTACAATGTCTTTTTCCTGTAAACCACACATGGTTGATGGTGCTATACATAGGATAGCATTTTCGCTTATGGAAGCTGACAAGGCTGCTGGTAGAGCTGTCAGAGATTTCTTATATGACATATTTGTTAATCGTAGAATGAGAGTAGATACAATTGTAACCAAAAAGAAGAAAGAAGTATATGATATGATTTTTGGTCAATTAACTCTTTCAATAGATGATAATGTTGTCAATATATACTATAAGGATAACACAGACTTTAATATAGATAGAAAGGATACTATTAAGTGTGAAGATAAAGAGGCTGCACTAGATACATTTAACTATTCTTGTTACTTGGCTAAGGAAACGGTCAAGACATTAAAGAGTTTATATTCCGTAGTATAAGTTATGCTATTTATATAATGAGGATACAGGAGAAACAATCATGAGAAAACAATACTTTGAAGTGACAAACAGGGAAAAATTTAATGCAGAAATACTTGAAATATGCCAAGAGTATGGGCTTGAATGTGCAGATGAGATAGGTGAGTACATTGGTATGAATGTAGTGTATTTAAGGAATAAACTATTAAAGACATTGACTAATTTCCCATGTTTAGTAGCAGAGGGTATGCCAGTTGGAGAAGGTTCTTTATATGTTAAAGTATACTTAGACCTAGGTGATTATGGAGAACCAAAAGCACTATCTGCATTTACGTTAAATAGTGGCGAGTTTAAGTCCGTAAAATTATAAAATTTTAACATAAACCACTTGACAGAATTTCCATTTTTTGCTATAATGATAGAGAATAGTACTTTAGGTGAGCACTAATCATTTAAAATTGAATAGAACTGTCAACATAAGTATCTGTGAACATTATGTTACCCATATGAGTATGGCATTTTTCACCGACAGTATAAATTGGAGTGAACACAGAGGTTAGCCCCCCTAGTTGGTTAATAAAAGGCTCGGTGTAAGAGAGTTTTATTGTATTTTATTCTCTCATCGTCAGTGTAGTCCGTAAAAATAAGACTACCAACCTATTCAAAAAACTGCTAGGCGAGGGAAACACCTAACGGAAACCAAGGATAAGTAAGAATAACAATCTTCGCATAGGGAGTAATCTCTATGTCTTTTTTATATTCACGTATCATTTTACGTTAAAAATACTCATTGGGCTTGGAATATGAGTGAATATACTGGGAATAGTTCACCGGATACCAATACAATTCTTTTGAAGGACATAAACTGTTCAGACTCACACGTTTTTAGTGTGTAATTTCTATAAGAGATATATTATGTGCTTTCAGATAGGCATTTTATATCTCTTTTTCTGCTTCCATGCCTAGTTCTCCTCTCCGTTTTTAGTTGCGATTGTGGGAAACTTTTCCACATAAATTTGTTTAACGAACGTTTTACTGTCAAGTCTTGAAACGTGAGTGGTTGGCTTTAAGGATTTAGGTTAACAAAGTAAATAATATTAAAATAACCAGTGGAATTTGGGCATTGAGAAAGAAATGCTTAAGGAATCTGATATTTGAGTTAGATAAAGTAGTAAGCCTTATATAAATGAGGTAATGTCCAATATTACACCACGATACGAGTGTGAACCAGAGTGAACAAATGAGTAGAGTGTGCTATGAATGATGAAAAGTGGAAAATCTTATATATTTATAGTATTGCTTTATATAATAGATATGATATAATGATTGGTAATAAGGAGATATTTTGTGATTAATTCTAAGAGAAAAGGAAAAGTTGGGGAATTGGAAGTAGTGAATCTGTTAAAGAAAAAAGGTTTAGCTGCTAGACGTACTCAACAGTTTAGTGGGAAGGCAGATGGTACTTCAGATGTACTTTGCGAAGAATTGAGTAAATTTCACATAGAGGTGAAGAGAGACGAACATCTGAACATAGAAAAGGCATTACAACAGTCTATTAGAGATAGTGAAAAGGAAAATACTATTCCTACTGTCTTTCATAGAAAGAATAAAGAAGAGTGGAAAGTAACGATGCGACTAGTTGATTGGTTAAATTTAGTGCAGAACAAATAATTAGCCTAGGAGGAGAATACAAAGATGGTTAAAAATGCAAAATTTTATGAGTTGGAAAGCAAATTAGCTCCGATTGGATATGATTGCTATAATCGTGATGGCAATAGCATAACATTTGTGTTAAATAAATATTGTGTATATGTAGTTGGAACTGCTGTTGATAGTGGGGATTCTTTATCTTTAACAGTTGAGCTAAATATGGATATTAAAGCTAAAACTTATTCAGAAACAACTGTTTCCAACATTATTTATATAATGACACATGTGTTAGAAAATGTGAAAGAGTTAGATGCAAAAACACATAAAAAGGTAGATTCCTTTGATACATTTCTCCCCCCTGTTGGTGTTGAAATATCAAAGGCTGTAACGGACATAGGAAACCGTCTTAAAAGTTGTGGATTCACAAATCTTTATGATTTGTATTTTACCAGACGTTTTGATAGTGGATTAGGTGTAATTGTTAGCGAAGAAAAGAGACTTGTTGAAATATTTATTTCTATTGGTAGAAGTGACTTTCCAATTTATAGAAGTGATATTAACGTTCTCTACATTAAAGAAATGTGGACAGAGATTGAGAATATTATTGATAGGTTTAAGCAGGCATTCCCAGCAAACGACAGTGTTGCCGCAGAAACAGTCTTTAAGGATATTTAGAACAGGTGAATAAGTTGTGGATAGATTAACGATAGGTGAAACCTTAGAGGGATTTGGTTTTTATGGTACACCAATCTATGACAGACCAATTTTATTAAAACTCGAAAGACATGGAACTGTCGTATGTGAGGTAAGAGAAATGATAGACCATTTTGAGTTCCTTGTATGGAAAAATCCTGTGAGTAAGGAAATAACACAGAATGTAGAAGAACAATATGCAGGTTGGAGATTCTTTAGAGAAGGCAAGTCAGTTGTTCTCTTAAAAGAAAGTGTATTATTTAGTGATGATGATAAGATTTCTTCAATACTGCAAAGGATAAAAGAAATTGTATCTTAATGATTTAATGATTAGTGAAGTTGAGAATTGGCATCGAACTTAGAAAGGATTTTATAGTGATAGATATAAAAACAACAAGGAACACAAGTTTAACTTATGAGATTCCTACAATTTGCAATAAAAAGAGTGCGATAGCATGGCTTATTAAGGTTATCAAGTCCCCAGAATTGTTGGTAGGGAACATATCGTTAGATGATATAACCAGAAGTAATGACGAAGGGAATAGTAGTATCACAATTGATAGTGATATTTCGGAAAAAGAACTTTTGAAAAAATGTACTGATGGTGAAACAGATATTATCTCAATCAATGCAACTTTTAAAGATTGTCCGATTGTTGTTGGGGTAGACCTTAGAAATTTTAAGCTCTTCATTACACTTAGAAACAATAAAATGCCAAGTTTAGATGAATTAAGAAAAATACTAGAACTGTGTGGAGTTGCTATTTGAGAGATGAGTAAAATTAAAGTTGGTAAGCTATCTAAAAGCATTTCCGAGGAGTTAGACAATTCTTCTGATGTTCATGATTTTAAGTTGGCAATAACTTGTGCAGATAGTAGTAGTGCAACACAATTAGAGAGTTTAGTAAAGAAGAACGATGGCAAAGTAGATACTGTTATCTATGATGCGCATTTACCAGAAGTAGAGGTCCATGTGGTATTTACTAAAACACTTATGGAGTATTTAACTCTCTGTGATGAATTAAGTGGTTTAGGAAGGGATAAGTTGTACTTTAATGCTATAACAGACTGTGAGGTAATTAAATAGTCTATGGGAAATGAATTTTTAAAAGCACCAATGAACTATACTGGTAACAAGTTTAAATTACTATCACAAATTATCCCACTATTCCCAGATAATATAAATACTTTTGTTGACTTGTTCTGTGGTAGTAGCACGGTTTCATTGAACGTACATGCAAATAAGATAATCTGTAACGATTCCAACGAACCATTGATAGGGGTGCTTAAGTATCTTCAATCAAGTAGTAAAGAAAAAGTGTTGAAAGAGATAAGTAAGATTATTGATGAGTTTGACTTGTATAATCATGAAAATGGTGGATACTATCTACTAAGAGATAGGTATAATGAGGATAAAAGACCATTAGATTTATATGTTTTGAGTTGTTTCTCTTTTAACTTTCAGATTAGATTTAACAAACGTGGTGAGTACAACATGCCAAGTGGTAAGAGTAGGTCATCATATACTAGTGTACTAGCAGGGAATTTAGAGAAGTTTATTGACAAGGTTAAAAGTATTAACATCACATATACGAGTAATGATTTCAGGTCTTTTGACATCAGTTTACTGGGAGAAAATGATTTTGTGTATTGTGACCCACCATATCTGATTTCTAATGCTGTTTATACTGAGAAAAATCGACTAGGTAATGGTTACGGAGAACAGGAAGAAACTGAACTATTAAACTTGTTAGACAGATTAAATTCAATGGGGGTAAAGTTTGCATTATCTAATGTGATGTACCATAAAGGATTAGAAAATACACTTTTAATTGAGTGGTCTAAGAAGTATAACGTACATTACTTGGATAAGAACTACTCTACATGTAACTATCAGTTAAAAGAACGAGATAAGACAAAGACGGTTGAAGTATTAGTAACCAATTATTAAAACATATGATGAAGGGAGTATAATGTCATGAGATATGATAAAATAATCGAGTATGCAAATAGCAAATCTTTAGTAGTTTCAGAATCGCCTAACAGTGGGCTTAAAATGAACTATGAAGTCGGAGATGTACACATTAATTTATTTGTTCAACCAAAAAATTCTACAGAAACATGGTTTGCAGGATATATTCATTATGCAAAATATGATAAAGGTAAGAAGTATGAATTTGAAATACCTAAAGCAATAAGAACAGAGGAAGAGATAATTAAGTTAATAGAAGTATCTACCACTGTGGCAAATAAACTTAATGTAGTGAATGAACAACTAGCAAGTATTAAACAGTTAACTAAAGAATTAACCAACTAAAACGAGGTAAGTTATGTTAAATGAAGAGCTAATACAAGAAGAATTAGAGAATTTAGGTTGTACAGCTTTAGATACTACACAATTTTTAGACGGTATACTACCGTTCATAGATGATACACATAAAATCTATATTAAAATCTAGTTATTTAAAGAGAATAAAATTGGATTTCGTGTGTTCTTAATAACTGAAGCTACTCACAAAACTATCTTAGTCAGTGAAAACAAAATTCCGTTTAATGATAGAAAATGTGCGTGGACTAGAATAGAAAATATTTTAAATAAGAATCGTCAGTTGATTAAAAAATATGAACAGTATCAAAATACATTGTCATTTATTCGTGAGAAGGATGAAACCGATGCTATAAAAAATGAATTTATCTCTCACTTCTCACAATTTGGAGTGAATAAAGACTTTGGGGTAGTTGTATATGGATATTTTGGAAAGATGATTATATCTTTAGATAACGGACTACATTTAGTAGTACAGGTAGATTCCTCATATGAATCATTAATAAGTGTGTTTAGTGCAATATTGAATAAAGGAAACTATAGACGAGTATTCGATAATGTGGATGATTTAATTCGAGAGTTTAAAGAGAAATCTCCTGATAGTGATACTTACTTAGAATTATTAAAGGAGAATGTATAATTTCATGATTGAACAGGCGTTAGTTAATTTAGGTTATAAAATAGTTAAGAAGAGAGATGTTTTAGATATAACGTTTGAATCAGAGGTATTGAATGGGTTTAAATTATGTGGAAACACTTATATCTATGATGAAGATGAAGAGCTTTGGTTTAGCCTCGGAATTGGGGTTGGATTATATATTCAAAATGAAGAATTTAATGATTTTGAGGAGTACGGTACGTTATATTGGAAGGTTATTTATGATTTCAATGAAAATTTACCTAGTTTAGAGTCTTTAACAGATAACTTTAAGAAATATTGTGGGAACAGTGCTAAACCCGCGATTGATTATAACTTTGAGGAATTAATGGCTTTAGATGAGAAGATAACTGGCAATACATATAAGTCTATAAAAATTTAGGGGTAAAAATAATGAAATTAAGTGAATTTTCAAAGAGTGAATTAAAAGAGATACTAACTAAACAAGGTTGGGATGACATAGCGACATGGGAATATATGACCCTGTCAGCCACAAAAGAACTTGGTGTATATAAGTTATTTATATTTGTAACCTACAACACTGTTGAGGGTGTCCAACTTAGTATGACATTGTTCAGAGCAATGGGTGTTGATAATACTTTTAGGCTTTATAGGAAGTATGTTGGACTGAATGATGAATTATTTAATTTAGAATTAGTAAAAGCAGAAAGAGCTTTAAGAACATTTGAAAGATACTATACTTCTGGTTGTGAAGTACTTGTAAAAGAACTTAAAGAAGTGTTAGGGGGGTAAGATTATGATAGATAAAACAATGGATGAAGTTAGGGAAGTAGTAAGAAATATTTTCTTAACTGGTTGGAAATTAGAAGAAACAAGATGTTGTTTAAGACTTCATTATATGAATCTTTTTAATGAGGATTACCCAGTTACAGTGGAAATTTCAAAAGATAATAGCAATACCTTTTATGTGAAGGTTATCTGCGACCTAGCAAATTATATTAGAGGAGTAACCCTAATACCAGTTTATGAATATGACGAATTGGTAACTTGTTTAACAAAGGTTAAGGATAGTGTAAACGCTGATATGGTCGGTGATTTAGAATCTGAACTATCCAGTGTTGCTTGTAATTATCTTAAACAGGTGCTTAACTATGAAGGGTGAACATGATAAAAAGGTGGTAAATATAAAGTTACCTGATGGTGTATCACTGCCAGAAGGTGTTGAACCACCAGAAATCGAAGTCGGAGAGGTCACACTTAGAGAAACTATAATTGGTGACGATGGTAAAACATACGAAGTAGAGAAAAAGATTGAATTACCAAGAATTAAATGAGATAAGGAGAATATAGAAATGAGCACAAATGCACATATTGGAATTAGTAGAGGAAAGAATAAGGTAGAGTTTATTTATCTACATTGGGATGGTTACCCATCTTATGCATTAGAAATGTTAAAAGAACATTATAAGGACCGTGAAAAAGTTGAAAAACTAATTGCACTAGGAGATATTTCTGTTCTTGATGAGGAAGTAGACATTCCAAAAGGGGTAGAACATTCTTTTGAAAAACCACATGAGGGTATCACAATCGCTTACCACAGAGATAGAGGTGAGAGTGGTTGTGAAAGTCATACTACTACCTTAAAACAATTTGCTAAAGACATTGAGTATGCCTATCTCTATAAAGATGGAAAATGGGAGTTGTATGAACTTCCTAGGGAGTACTAAATGGAGTTGAGAGAGATTTTTCCAAAGATAAAAAGTATTTTGTCTAATTGGAATGTATCAAGTGAGGTAGAGAATATTATAATCTTCTCTTATAATCTAAATGAGTATCAATTTAATATCATGATTACCCCATGGACTAAGGATACTATACACGTTAGTGTGGGTGGCTTTTTAGGGCCTTATGTTTATTCGGCCTTTGAGACTAAGTTCTCTGATGTTGAGGAGTTAGAGAAGTACTTAAAGAAACTAACTAATACAATCAATGAGGATTTAACAGATAAGTTGAATACAGAATTAAAAATCACTTTTAATAATACTTTGAGGGATGAATTAAATGGAAAGTTTTGATATTGAAGTAGTCAAAAAAGAAATCATGGATAAGGTTGATAAACTTGGAGATAGTTATTCAACCTTCTCCTTCAAGAATAAGATAGTAATAAACCATGAAGTAGAAAAGGATTTAAGTTGTCAGATACTACTATATGAAGATTTATTTGACATTTCAATTTATTTTTATGATAAGGTTAGCTTTATTTATCGGCATCTTTTACGTATGAAAGCTGTATCTTATGATAGATTGGACTATTTCTTAAATTGTTTTGCTGATTTTTGTGATAAGGGTAATAGACTTGCTAAAAATATCTATAACTATATTGATTCATTGCCAAATTTAAAAGTTGATGATATTGAAGAAAGTACTATTTCGGAACATTTCAATGAGCATTTTAGTAATTACGGTCTTGTTCAGTATGGTAGAGTGCTTATTGGAAGATATATTGGAACTATTTGTATTCGAGATTGTAGTAATTTAGAAGTATCTATACTTGAAAATGGGGAAAGGGTAATATTCTGTAAACCAGTTAATCAAACAAATTATATTGAATTGTTTAAGGAAGTAGATGAATTACTTGCAGATGTTATGAAAAATCTACCAAGTGATATAGAATATTTTAGAAGATTACAGAACGAGGTTGAATAAGATGGAAGATATTGATAAGATAGAAAAAGAGTTAGTAACTAAGTTGGAAGAATTAGGGTTCAAGACGAAACATGGTTATGGTCAGATTGGTTATGAACATGGGGATATTGGCTTATACGGACGTATAAGTGTATTTTCTGATGAGATTACTTGTTCACTTAACCTTGATGTGATAGGTGGGTATATACCTTTACTACAATTGCATAGTTTTAATTGTTCTAAGGTTGAAGAGATAGTGTTTTTACACAGTGCAGTAGTAGAATATCTTAAGGAACTAAAGAAATCTTCCATTGATTTTTGTGCTTTAGTGCAATCTATGGGAGCGACAGCGATTGATAAAGAAGTAGTTGATAAGTACTTAGACCACTTTAAGAATACTGCGTATGATTCTAAACTAGGGTACACTTTTGAATATTCTGGAATTTTCTCTATATTAAATGTACGTTTGGGTGATACATTGGACTTAGTTGTAACATTACGTGATGGTAATTGTGAATGTGTAATATATAACAGCCGTGTAACAGATGAAACATGTGAAGAAATATTTGACACTGTTGATGGTTTAATAGAGGATTTTAGAGTGAATTGTGGTAGCTATAGAGGGTTAATTAAGATAGTGCAGAATAACACTTTATAGCAATCATAATTGAGGAGATAATAATGTATTTATATCACGCAACGAGCAAGAAGTATTTAGATAACACATTACGAGAGGGGTTAGTTTTAAATCCCCCTCACCACAATTTTTCAGACATGTATTGTGAGAACAAGATATATCTCGCATTTAGCACAGATGCTGCAAGAGAGTATTTTGAGTTTTCTGGTAAGGAAAGTTCCGATTGTGTAGTGTTGAGAGTTGACTTTGATAAACTTTCACAGAATAGTTTTGAGTATGATTGGAACAATCGGTGCGAATATGAAAGAGACATAGATTCAGTGGTGTATTTAAAGGATATTCATCCAGAATGTATCACAATATTCCATGGAGAAGATAGTCAGTGTTTAGATGATTTTAAGGATACTAAGATGTATTGGACTATCATTGATACGTTCTACGAAGAAGTAGAAACAAATTTAGAAGAAAGTGATGAGTACCACTAGACAAAGCAATATTTTATTGATATAATAAGGGTGTGGAAAACAAGAGTTAGAAGGTAGGAATATATTATGAAAGTGAACGAAATTATTGATAAACTACATGAGGCAGATTTTTATATTTACGAAGAGGAAGCAACATCAATCAAGTTCAACCATAATTTTTTGAGTGGATGTAATTTGGCAATTAGTCTTGATGGAGAAATTAATTTAATAGATGATTCTACCTACAATATGAAACTTGCACTGTATAATAGTAACTGGGAAGGTACTAATCTAGTTAGTGGGGTAGCACGTATTGACGACAATGACTTATCAATGGATAATTTCCTAAAATTTGCCGAAAGAGTGGATAGACACATTAATGGGATTTTCTCAAAACAATATTATCGTTGTAGAGAATATCCAGTTACAATCATTAAAACTGAACCAAAAGAGTGGGAAAAGAATATAGTATCAAAGATTACAGAGATTTTAGTTGACAATTGGTTTGTTGCCAATGATAATGGAGAATACTACTCTAAAAAAGTAGGTGTAGTCACTGTTGTGGTATTCCCACCCACTATTACAGACTTAACGATGCGTATATGTTTACTACACTACCTCACAAAAAAGGATGTATATTATGCAGAGTTCACGGAGGAAAATAGTAAGGAATTGTTAGATAAGTTTGATTCCTATTTAAAGGAACTGCCTAAGACATTTCTATCTATGGATGAGATTATTTCCTCTGTAAGTGATTATGCTATTAAGCATTTATAGTTTTGAAAATCAAAATGTTAATTCAACAGTTCTTGACCTTTTAGTTTAAATGTGTTATACTATCTGTGTAAGGCAGGTAATTAGATATGAGTCATTGTTCAGAAATCTTAATTGTTGATAAGAAGTCAGAAATTATGGTAGAGGCACAAGAGTTTGCATGGCGAAATGCAGACCACGAGGAGTGTGGTGGTAGCTACCATGGGAATCTTCAAATTAAGGATATTGAATTTGATTCTTTTAAAGAAGCGGAGAAGTATTTAGAATACTATGTCGGCAGCTATAATGATAAGGCAGTTAAATTTAAGGATTGGGAATTGAAGTCTAAAACTAAGAAACAAGTAAATCTTGAAAATAAAGTAAAAGAAATTAAGAAAGAGTTAATAACACTCGAAAGACCAGTTCAAAAGACTATAACATGTCCTCATTGTGGTAAGAGAGTTGAAACAACTTGGGGATATTTCTGTCCGAATTGTCGTGAAGATATAACTCCAAAGACAAAGAAAACAAAGATACAGACATTACAAGATAAATTAGTGAAGATTAACTCTGATATTGATGAATTAGAGTTAAAGAGATGTAAGAAAAAGTTCAAAATCAAATGGGCTGTAAAAGTAGAAGTACATTGTTAAGGTAGGTGTGTATGAAAACTTTAGAAAAAATAAACGATGTTGGAAATAGATTATCTGAACAGAAATGGGATGAACTATCTAAGTATAAGATGCCTATTTCAGGTCCAGATGTTGAGTGGATTATTACAGGTTTAAAGTATATTGGTGACTATAAAGTTCGGTTTTCTTTCTCTATTACCGAACATAGTAAACGTCAAGAACTTAAAATTATGTTGCTTAACCGATACAGTGTTGGTACTATGTGCATATATGAGAAAACTGTTGTTTGCAGTAATAGAACAATTAACTCAGCAATAGAAAAGTTAAATGCTGTATTAGAGGCCTTTATGGAAAATCATCAAGAGACAGGTTGTTATCAACTTGGTACTCAAGAGTTGACAGATGTACTAAAGAAAGCAATTAGATAAGAGGGGGGGGGGTAATTCCTCTCTTTTTTGTTGACAATGAGTAAACAATTTGATAAAATTAAGTTAAGAAGAACGAGAGGTAAGTGTATGGTAGAACAACTTAATAAAGAAAAAGATATGAAAACAGTTTATGAACTGGCAAAAACCACTTTAAAGGGGTGGAAAATAGAAAAATTGTGTAATACAGTGTATGCAACGTATAGTGGGGATATTCTTTCTGCCAGAGATTTTGTTGCTTTAACTATTGAATATGACACTCAGTATAATTATGTATTACGTTTTATCTGTAGCTTGACAAAATCTATTTCGGTATCCTATACAAAATCTGCTCAAACAGTTGAAATACTAGAAAATATGTTAGAGAATATTAACGATTTAGTTCCTTGTTACTTCAATGACGGTTTGAATGAAATCCTATCTAATGCGTTGAGAGAATATCTTTCTGTATTTGAACGTGCGATAGGGTAGATGGGAGAAAATACCATGGCTAAAGTATGTAGAGAAACATTCTTAGAAAACGTTGTAACAGCATTAACAGAGTATGGGTATAAGATTGTACATATTGATGAAGATGTTTTAGCAATAGGGAATCCTCATAATAACTTATACGGAATCTTCACTAATTTATATAGTAATACATTTCAATGTACTCTTAAATTAACTGCAGGTAATAAGAATTTATTTATTCTTGACCATAAAACATTCAGTTATAAAGAAACCGATGAAATATTAGCAATCTTAAAAACTGTAATAGATGAAACAAACAATATCGTAAGGGTGTCAAATACATTTGTAGACTCATTACCGTCTGTTGGCAATGAAAAGAGTTATATAACTTTGATGGATGAGTATTCTAGTCACTTCAATGCTAATTATGGAAAGACAAAATATTACCATGGACTACTATATTCATTATCTATATGTCTAAACGAAAGTTTAGATTTAAGAGTTTGTGTAGCGGGTAATAATATGAACAAATTAGTATTCAGCAAGTTTTTAACTGAAACAAACTATAAAGAAGTGTTTGAAGAGGTAGACGAGTTAATTGCACAATTTAAAAAGAATTGTGAAGTAAGTGAGGAGTTGATGGAACTATGTTGCTAGATAAGGAATATAAACTAACAAAATCTACTCTAACAGACTGGGAAGCAGAAATTGGTTCTAATGGGGTAGTTGCCACATATAGCGAGGGTCTATACCCTGCATATCATGCTACTGTATATATTTCACAAGGTACGAATAATGAATATACCGTGAAACTTACATGTAGATTTGCAAATAGACTTTCTGCTTCTTGTAATAGAGTAGCTCATACAGACAAGGAATTAGAAGGAATATTAGAAAACCTCAGAGATGTTGTATCAAATCATTTATTTGATGGTTTAGAAGAGAAACTAAATACCTCATTGAAAGAGTATCTTCATGATAATGTAGGTCACTTATTCTGGAAGTAATTATGAGTATAATAACAGTTGAAAAATTAGAAGAAATAGTAAGAGAAGAACTGTCAAAAGAGTGGAGAGTATATCCACACTCTATATCATTATCTACCCTCTATGGAGAACCATATAAGTGTGGATTTTTAAGTCTATACATTGAACCACTCGTAGGCGAGAAAACAATTGTTAATCTAATGGGGGATTCTCGTACTAAAGATGAGGATATAATGTTGGATAGTGCAGAGTGTTTAAGGCAGTATTTGAGGAAATTAAACAGATTAAGTTTATCTATGGAAAGGTGTTAGTAGTATGAGTTTAACATTTTCAGAACTGAATAATATTGTGGAATTTAATATCCATGACTGGATAAAGACAGTTGATAATAAAGTAATTATCATTAAGAATACAAGTATCCCAGAAAAAGTTGGAGAACTATCTGCAATCATCTCATTACTGCCAAGTGGTGAAGTGCTAGTAAGAACAACAGTTGGGTTAATGTATAAGGGGTTTAAGTGTTCTAAGGAGAAAATCTTTAGTGATATTACGGGATTACAATCATATTTAAAACGATTGGATAATTTAGACATAGTGTCATTAGGGAAGATAGAAGTAGAATTAGTAGATGCATTTGATAAAAATGTATTAGAATTATTGAGGTAATAGAAAATGACAATTGATGAAGTTTATAATTTAACGAAAGAAACAATGACGAATTGGGAAGTAGAGCCAACTTATAGTTCTGGATTAGTAGAGGCAATGTATGGTTATCCATCAAATACCAACTTTTCAGTAGAAATAGAAGTATCCAAAGAGGTAGTAGAGTTAACAACTTATGTATTAATTGATGGGGTTTTCTCCTATTCAGCTAATATGGAATTTCATAGTCTTGAGGATTTAGAAAATTATCTTGGTAAACTAAATGACTTAGGTGAAGATGATTTAGACAGTGCAAGACAAGAAATGCACGATGCTTTAGATTCACATTTCAGAGATTTATTTCAATATGGTGTATAGAGGATATTGGTAGATGAAAGATATTATAGAATTGAAAGATATGGAGTACTATAACATCTGGAGAGAAGTATCAAAATTTGCACCAGAGGATTGGGATGTACGTCAATATCGCACACATGTTTCCATGGAATGTAAGGGAGAAAATCATAGAGCTTGGTATATGTATGCACACATTTCCAAAATAAGTCTTGGAGCTGAGATAGAGTTTGCTTGTGTATATAATCATGAAGAGGGAATTGTGTTCAAAAAATTTTACACCGTTGAGAGTTTTGAAGACTTAATTAGATTTGTAAAGAAAATCTTTAAATTTGGTCCGGATACAATTGACAATATTTATGATGAAATGGTTAAGACATTTAAAAATAGTTTTGATAAAGTATTAAAATAGAGGATTTGCTAGATGAATAATTTTGAAAAAATAAAAGAGTTTATTAGTAACAATAAACATTTTAACTGCACAGAAGATTCCACATGGGATTTACAAGTTGATTTGCAAGTTAATCTAGTGTTATGTGAACCTGTTTTTGGTAGTTTTAAATTTTCCTATGTTCAACCTAAGCCAAACCTACCACAACCTCTTATTAAGTGTGTTGGTAAGGTGAATCTTGGTCGTAGAGATAATTTAGTAGTGTTTAATGAATTTAACATTTTATTCAAGAATGAAGCTGAGGCAATCGAATTTTTAAAGGTAATCATTGTATGTGCTAATTATGTTAAAATTGGTGCAGATAAATTAGATGAATCAATCGAAGAAGTTGCTTTATAAAGAGGTGAAGATATGTTAGAACTAAAAGAATTAGAAAAATATGCTATCGAGAGTGGTGCAATCTTCACTGTTAGTGATACAGAATTTACATTAAGAACAAGGGAAAAACAGGCTGTTATTGATTTATGTGTTTGTAAGGAAGAGGATAGATATAAGTGTGTAGGTGGAATCTTTCTTCATGATGAACATACTCAACTAGAATTAGTTAATGTAACCAAAACAGTAAAGACAGAAAGTGGAATAATATTCCTATTTCAATCAATGATAAATGCTTCAAGAGATATTCTATATGTCATAATTAATAGAGAATACAACTTAAATAAGGAAAGATAGGGAATTAAATGGAGATAAAGTATATTACAATTGAAGAATTACTTAACTCAGTGTGGGGAATATTAAAAGGTGAATGGGAACTAAGTGGTTCGACATCATCTTCTTTCACTCTGCATCATGATTTATTAGATGACGATTATATCAGTATAGATGTATTTAAAAACTCTAAAGAGAAACTAGAGGTAGATATTACATTTGATTATTCAAGGTATTATCATCATGAAGCAAGAGTATTCGGTAGTATAGATGAATTACTGTCACACATTAAGAAAGTAAATAATTTAAGTTTAGATGCTGTGAATTTAGAACTAGATACTGCTTTTGAAAACTATGTTCATAGGGTATTAAAATAGGTTGGAGAAGAGATGTTAAAATTGGAAAAACTAGAGAAATATGTAAAAGAAAATACTGGGTTAGAGATTGAACCTTTAGATTACGGACTTGTGGTGTCAGGAACATTTGGGAAATTTCGTACCGATTTGTTCATTAATACGTGGTCAGATAATAGTACATATACTTGTAAGGGTGGAATTTCTATGATAGAGGATGCCACTAGTGTAGGGTTGGTCGAAGTATCAAAGACTTTAAAGAATGAAGAAGAGATAATTTATCTGATACAGTCTATGACTAGCTCATGTATAAGAATTATTGAATATCTTAGAAAGCAACGAGAATTTTTAAATCTGTAGATTAGGAGACTAATTATGAGAAATAAGAATGATTTATTCACAATATGGCAAGCAGTAGATTGGCTAGAGTGCAAAACTTGGGATAAGGTTGATGATTGTTGGATACCGGCAGATAATGACACAACATCTATGATATACGCTAGTAAAGTTATCTGTGAGTATGAATTAGCACTAGTGATTTTTGGAGTTGGTGATGAAGTGAGTGGTGTCACAGTGAAATTGATGTTATCGAAACATTTAAGTTTTGACAATACTGCAAGTATTTATCTCATTCAAAAGGAAATGGAGCAGGATACTGATATGCTTCTATCGGAGGTAAAAAAAGCCAATGGTATTTTAGAGATATTTGAGAGAAAATGTCCAAAAGAAGGTTTTACAATTGGGCTTGAAGAATTGGCTAATATGTTGCAATAAGGGGTGTAAGTAAGATGACAGAAGAAACATCATTTAAGAAACTAAAAGAGTGGATAACTAAGAATAGATTCACTTTCACAGAAACAGACTCTACCACTATTAATGTTAAAGAAACGTGGGGAAGAGGAGATAATAAGACAGGTATTGACTTAAATATTCATCAAACAGATTCAGGGAAATACACGTGTGTTGGATATATTTCATATTTAAGTAAATACGAGTACACTACGGTAGATGTAGTCGAAGTATTTAAAACAGCAAACAGTGAAGAGAAGATGATTAAGGTATTAAGTTCAGTTATACTAAGTGCCAATGATTTAACTGACACTATTGACAGAATTGAGATGGAATTAAAGGATGCTTAGTGAGGAGTAAGAAATGATTGAGAAGATAAAAGAGTTGATAGATAAGAGATTTAGTAAAATAGAAGAATATATAAATAGTACATCATTAACAATACATCATACCTATATTAGTAGTATGAGTTTTTCTGGTACAATATATCAAAAGGTTTACCTTAGTTTAACAATTGAAGTACTAGAAACAGGGGAGTATTTGTGTACAGGTCATATGTCATACATGGGATATTGTAATGATGAGTCAGATATAATCCACATAGCCAAAAGAGTAAAAACAGGTGAAGAGGTAATTGAGTTAATAGATACTTGTATTCATTCAGCAGCTAGGTTAATTAATACAATCGACCATATAGAGAAAGAGCTAAATAACTAATTATGAAAGAAATTTTGGATTACATTAATTCAAATGATAAATTAACTGTTTCTGAGCCACTTCCCCATGTTACAACTGTTAAGTGGAAGATGAACAAGGTTAGCTTTTACTTACATATAACTAAAGAAGAGGGTTGTTATAGGTGTGGTGGGGCAACTATTGTTACTCAGAATGGAACAGATAGTGTAGAAGTGATAAGAGTCTCAAAACTAGTATACAGTGAAAAAGAGGTAATTAATTTAATAGAAGATATGATTAGTTCCTCAATGGAACTAAAAGAATTTATCAACAATAAGTGGGATTACCTTAATCATTAGTCAAAAGAATTAACTTAATTAGTGAAAGTACTGTATAAGGAACTATATACTTGGGAGATAAATAACTAGGAGTATAAAAAGTGAAATTATTTAAGAAAGAAAATATTGGTAATAAGGTTAGAAGTAGGTATGATGTTTCAGGTGAAGTAGAACACTATTGCAAAAAATTATTTCTTGATTCTATTTTTTCTTCTAACACCGCTGTCATTAAATTTGAACCAGAAGAAATGCAACCTCATATACTAAAGTTTGTCACCGATTATGCTGAGTTCAAGAAGTTCACAGAGGGAAGAAAAATCTCCTCAGTAACGTTTGTTGGAGATTATGACAATTCATCATTTAGTGTAGTTTTGGACTATGGTTTGTCACTACTGAATATAATGGCAGGTCGTGAAGAAGTAATTGAATCATTAGTAGAGAGATTGGATAATTGAGGTGAGAATGTATGGAAGAATTAATTAAATATATTGAATCCAACAAAGATATAATCATTTCTGATAAAACACCTAATTTGCTGATACTAAAATGGGAAAAGAATGGTGCAGGATTTTATCTAAGTATATATAAAAAGGATACAGGCGTGTACAGATGTTCTGGTAAAATCCACATAAAAGACTACTGTAAAGATGAAATAGTAGAAACAACTATATGGAGAGTAGTAGATAGTGAAAAAGAAATGATTAAGACCTTAGAAGAATTAATTGATAATTTAACAGGTATGCAGAGATGTATGATAGGGAAAAAGATATACGGAGACTGAAATATGATAACAGATAAACATTTTACGAAAATAATAGACTATGTAAATAATCATACAGGTTTAAATATTCTCGACCCACATTCTAATTCAATATTAATTGTAGGAAGAATAGGAGAATCAATTCTTAATCAAGTAAGTATCGAAGTAGTAGAAATGGGATGGTATCAATGCATTATAGATATTTCCTATAATGGATATGATGATGGGTTCACAACTGTATTCCAACCAGTAAAGATAGTAAAGACAGAAGAGGAAGTAATCAACCTAATAGATAAATCTATCTCTATCTCTACTAAACTAATGAATACAGTTCACCAATTAGGAAAAGAACTGGAGGAGTAAATATGGAGATTAATAACATGGAAACAAATACACCATTCAAAGAGATAGAAGAACATGTAATTAAGAATACATCTCTAACTATCACAGACACTTATATGGATTCAATTACGGTTTTTGGAAAAATAGGAACATTAGCCAATATAGACTTAACTATTGAGTTTATAGGTGATGGAATATATGAATGTGATGGAACTATTTCCTATCAAGGATATGATGCTAACCCAACAGATATACTTGCGATACGTAAATTTACGAAATCCGAAGAAGAGGTAATTACTTTAATAGATAAATCCATTTCAATAGCAAATAAACTAATTGTTGCAGTTTGTACATTAGAAAAAGAGGTAAATGACTAAAAATGAAGATAGTAAATAAATGGTTCAAAGAAACAGTTGATTATATAGATAAGAATACAGAGCTAAAGATAGCTGTTCGAAATCATGCTATGAGTTCCATAACAATAACTGGGAAAGTAGGAGAATTGACTTATATCAACCTAAATGTCGAGTTTGAAGATAATGGAATATACGAGTGTACTGGTAACATTTCTTATCAAAGACGTGGTGCTAACCCAATCAGTCTACTTAAAATACTTAAAACCGTGAAATCAGAAAAAGAATTGATTGAGTTAATAGAGGAATCTATTGCCACAGCGAATAAGTGTCTTTTATATCTAGTAGTTCGTAAAACTGCTTAGCTTTAGATGAGTATATATAAGAGTCTATTGGTAGTCTACTTTAGTTGTATTATAATTTAATTAGAAAGGAGAGTGATTGTATGACTATGGTTCAAAAGAGTATAAGAGTAAGACTCTACCCAACTGAGGAACAAGAAAGTTTAATTGACAAGACTTTTGGTTGTTGCCGTTTTGTCCATAATCAGACACTTGCGGACTGTATCCAATCATATGAGCAAACACAACACTTCCCCTCTAAAAATGCGCGTATTACGAACCTAGTACCATTAAAGGAAACAAACGAGTTCTTAAAAGAAGTAGATTCTACTGCACTCCAACAAAGTATTAGGGATTTAAACTGTTCGCTAAACAACTTCTTTAAAAATAGAAGTCATTTTGGTTTTCCTAAGTTTAAAACTAAGCATACTGCGAAACAAACTTACAGAGTTCCTTACAACAGTAGCAATGCTAAAGTTTTAGACAATAGACACATTAAATTGCCAAAGTTGGGTAGAGTTAAAACTAAACGTTTTGATATGCCAAAGGTGTATAAGATTTTTAACTTCACTATTGAAAAGACTGCAACAGGCAAGTACTATGCATCTATTTGTATTGAAACAGAAGTGCAACCACTTCCTAGAACTGGTAACCAGGTTGGTTTCGATTTAGGTTTAAAAGACCTACTTATTGGTAGTGATGGAACTAGACATGAAAGACCAAAGTTTGCATATGCTTTTAAAGATAAACTTGCTAAGGAACAGAGAAAACTCTCAAAGATGAGAACCAAGTTGGAGAGAGCAAATTTGAACCTCGATGAGTGTAAGAATTATCAAAAGCAGAAACGTAAGGTAGCAAAGTTGCATGAGCATGTTGTGAATTGTGCTAAAGACTTCAACCATAAGTTAAGTCGAAAACTAGTTAAAGAGTATGACCTGATTGTAATGGAAGATTTAAACGTTGACGGAATGAAGAGAAACCACTACTTAGCGTATTCCATTTCAGACGTAAGATGGAGTCAACTCTTGAGTTTTATTCGATACAAATGTCTGTGGTATGGAAAAGAGTTTAGACAGGTGGATAGATTCTATGCAAGTAGCAAAATCTGCTCTTGTTGTGGTACTTACCATAAGGATATAGTCAATTCTCTCAAAGTCAGAGAATGGGTATGTCCTGATTGTGGCACACATCACGATAGAGATGTTAACGCCGCAACAAATATATTAAATCAAGCCTTGAGTGTAGCTTAAAATAGCACTTCGGAAAGACGCAACCGTGGTAAGATAGTTCGGATAGGGTAGTTCTGTAAAAGAACAAGAGTAACCTGAACGTTCCCAAGAAAATGCTTGTTTTAAACGAGCAGAGTGTCATTATATGCTAGATTAAAAAGAATACTAGCAAGATAGATGAGTTTGTGACTAAGAACTAAAACAAACTAGAGACGTAGGAAAGAAAGATATGATTAAGGAATTAAGGGAATTAAAACAAATATTTGAGACGTATGGATGGGTAGAAACTATAGATGATACACCTAATGGGTTTTTCTGTTATACTAAGAAAAATGCTTGTGGGGTAAGAGTTGCAATGTTTCTTACTAGGGAGTATGATTCTATTATTTTAGATTGTGTTAGCGAATATAAACAAGAGTCCTATAATTTATCTCATACTGTTTTCAGTCTTTCTGATAGTGAGGATGTTGGTAAAAAAATTGAACACCAAGTTTTTACTTTAGTCCAGAAGTTAGAAATTATGGAATCTTTAACTAGTAAATGGTTTAAAAACTTTGAAATGTTTAATATGCCACCTTTGGTATCAGATTGGAAATCTGCATTTAAGATGGAACTATCATCTGCTTTTGGTAAATCTGATACTGATAATTTATCCGTGGATTATTGTGGTGTTTCACTAGTTGGTTTCTTTAATGAGGAAACAAATGAAATCACTGTTAGACTTAAGATGTCAAATGACGAAAAAGTTTTATTACATGGAGTTGTTACTGAAACTAATATGTACAGTGTTATTGAAACTATTGGGGATATTTGCAAGGAATTTTCGGATACATTTTATACTGTTGAATCATCAAACAGTTGGTTAGCAGAAAAGTAAAGTTATCATATTTATTTAATAGAAAGAGAAAAAATAAATAAAATAATTAATTTAAAATATTTGACATATTATATATTAAATACTATAATATATTAAATAAAAAAACAAAAATAAATATAAATAAAATGATGACCCCCCTCAATCTGAACAAGTATTTTCAAAAAACAAGCAAAAAGTGATAAACATATCAGGTTAAAACTTGTGAAATTGATTAAAAACTTAACAATGAAATAATTTACAGAAAATTAAATGGAAATTAAAAATAAATAAAATAAATTAAAAAAAAATTAAAAAAAAGGAGAAAAATGGGTGATAAAGTAGATAAGTACATGACTGTCAGAGAATTTGTTGAACAAGAGGCAGATAAATATGATGTTAGACGTTTTGCAATTAACACATATTCTGATGGAACGATTAGAGTGTTTAGAAGTACTCGTGCATTAGCAACCTCTAAATTTGCAAATTATCGAATTAATTTAAGAGATGTGGCAATCGAAGATGCAGATTTTAAACCAGCAGTATGTTTGTATTTAGCAGATTTTCCAAGTCTAACTCGTTGGAGATAGGGAGGGTAGAATGTATAGATTAAAAATTCCAGTAGAAAAACTAACCTTCAACCAGTGGCAAGAGATATTTGAAACTTTGAGGAGTGAGGGTGATTTTGGTTATAAGATTTTAAAGAATGACGAACAACCACTTGAAGATTGGTACGGCACTAGTATCCTACCCTTAATGTATTTAAGTGCCACTTCCCCACATTATAATATAGATGATGAATATGTGCTAGAGGATGGGTTCAATAAGGTTCTCATATCTGGAGATGAGAAGTCAATTTTAGAGGTACTATCCCCACATTTTAAAGATGCAATAGCTCTACATAGCTTACTTAGATATTGGGGTCTTTTATTTACCTCGCATGTTAGAGAATGTATTTGAAGAAGATGAGAGGGAATACTAATGAGTAAGTATAGATTGAGAATACCAGTAGAGAAAATTAATTTTCAACAATGGAAAGAGATATTTAATGTTTTAAAAGAATATGACGATTTAAGATATGTGATTATGCGTAATCAAGAGGAGTCTTTAGCAGAGTGGTTCGAAGATAATCTAATGCATTTAGCATATTTAGTTTCTATGTCCCCTAATTATAACATAAATGATAGATATGTGTTATATGATATAGACCATAATCTTATTTTATCTGGGGATGAGAGATTAATTTTAAGTGTGTTATCAATACATATGAAAAAATCAATAGAACTATATTTAGCACTCTTAGAAACTGATGATATTAGATTGTCTATGATATTAGAAGAGGTTTTTGATGAATATGATGCATAAGTTAATTGTACCTGTCAATCAGATTACTGTTCGTCAGTGGGCAGAGCTATTAGAAGATTTAACAATATTAGAAGAAAATGAATTAGTTACACTTTGGGTAGCATATAATAATTCTGATTTTCAGGACCCCAAAGAGTTTATGAAGTTGGCTAAAAAGGCAAAACATTATAGTCCTTCAGATGAGTATATTCTATGTATGAACAATCCTTTCTCTATTATTACTTCTGGGAATGAGGAGATGATTCTAAAAGAATTAGAACCATATATGCCAGATATTATTAATAGATATTGCAAAGGGCTAGATGCGGATAAAGATTGGGGAATACCGCCAATTTTAAGTGATATTTTTGAGGTGAATAATGAGGAAATATAAATTAAAAGTTCCAATGAGTTCAATTAACATAGAAATGTGGCAATATATCTTAAATGAACTTTATGGAGTTAGAGAATCTACATATATTATAGACCTGAATGAATCTAACACTTTTAGTTGGTATTATGGGGAAGACTTCATTAAGGCAATTAAAGCAGTTCAAAAATCTTCTCATTATAACACTGATGATGAGTATGTGTTGATTAACCTTAATACAAAGAATGTTGTGTCTGGGGATAGTGATTATATCTTAGAGAAGATAGAGAAGAATAAAGAGAAGTATATTTCTACTCTTCTTTCTTATCTTAATAATGGTACGATTTTCTATTCTTATTGGATGAGGGATATTATTGGAGAACGTTAATGAGAGACGCAAAAGAACTAGTAGAATTATATAATTTAATTAATAAATCTGATTTTAGACATAAATTATGGGAAATATCATTTTCAGATTCAGAGATTGATTTTAAAACAAGACGCACACTATGCGGAACATATCTAAGTGGTAAAATATTGTTTGACAGCAATCATTATATTGTGTATAATTATGTAGGATATGATGATGTAACTGTTCCTCTATCTAAGGTTGAATATGGTATTAAAGTTAGAGATGAGATTATTGTCAATCTATCTGATTTACTTTCAAGATTGATAGAGTTTTCTAATTTCTCTGATAAGAGGTTTAGTGATTTTGAGGAGTATTCAGCCCCCAGCGATACTACTGGTTGGAGACAAGTATTTATTGATGAACTAACTAACAGATTTGGAGATACTGACATTATCCTTAAGTCCATGAACATTAAATTAGTGATATGCTTTGATGAGCATACAGACTTGTTTAGTGTTATATTAAAAAGAGGGGAAGTATCACCTAGAAATAAGATACTTCTACGAGAAACCGTAGATGGAAGTAACTATAAGGAAGTTCTAGGCATCCTTGATAGGATTCATAGTGATTTTAAACATGACTTCTATGACATTAATGGGATAGCTGAACAACTAAAGAATTTTGGATATTAATTTATTAAAGTTGTTCCATTTATTTATTGAGGAGACAAAGGAACTTTATGAATAAGGATTTGTTAGAAGATAGATTAGTTCGTCTTGGTGACATGATGGGTGATGGATTACATCTTGAACCTTGTGGAAAATGGATTGAACGAGAGTACAAGGAAACATTAAAAGCTCTTGGTCTTTTAGAATCTGTTAAACGAAAGAATAATTCTGATAAAATAAATGAGTTTATGGCTAACAGATTAAAGGAAGTTAAATGCACTTGTGGTTCAGAATTAGCACAAAGTAGAAGTGGTTCTTTTATCGGTAAATGCAATAAATGTGGCAAGAAATTTATTTTAGGAAGTAGGAGAAAGTAGTTATTATGAATAAACTAAAAGAGTTGTACACTCTAATATGCAGGACAGATTTTGCACTTAATATGGAATGGTTAGAATACGAGGATTCTGAGATTAATTTTGGTGTGGAGGGTACTCAATATTCCGTGTTATATTTAAGTGGCGAGATAGAGCTTAAAGATAGTAAATTCATTATGGATTGTACCTTAGAAATGTATAGTGTTGATAATGATACCACATGGAAAAAAGAGTATCCTATCGAGAATATTGGGGAAATTATTAATGATTTATCAATAGCAATTTCTAGGTTAGCCGACTTTAATAGACAAGTAGATAAGTACTACGAGAAGTTTGATGGGTATAAGTTTCCACAAAGTAGTGCTTGGAAAAAAGAGTTTGTCGAGAACCTAACTCATAAATTCGGAGGAGTTTGGTCACGATTTACACGGCATGGGGTTTACTTAATTATAAGTTTTGCAGAAGATACTAACATCATTAGCGTTAGGTTATCTGTTGGTGTCCTTGGAACACAGGAAAAGGTATTGTATAAAGGTTGTGTAAGTGAAATCAATTATAAGGAAGTGTTAGAAACTGTAGACACGATTTACACTGAGTTTAAAAATAGTTCTAGGAATATTTATAATATCGAGGAAGAACTAGATGAATTGTGGAGATAAAGATGGGAAAAATAACTGAATTACAAAAACTAATTGAAAATACAACATTTGACTTAGATATAATTGATATGTATAATTGTCAAGACTTACTACTTAAATTTTCTACTGCAAAATGTGAGAATGGTCTATTCTTAGAAGTGAAGATAGAACAAGAGATAGACCTTTATATGACAGTAGACCTGTGTTGTGGAGATAAATTTCAACCAGTGGTGGAGAAGTTCCCTCTTACAAGTGTGGATAGTGTCATTAGATTTTTAACTAGGATTATAAATGATACTTACACTGTTAGTAATGAAATTGGTAGTGGAATTTCTAAACTAGAAACACATATTATGCTTGCACCTAGTGTAGATTGGGTGGATGTCTTTAAGAATGAATTAGTTAATATTTTTAAAGATTTTGAGGTAGATAGAACTAATGATTTAACGATTCATTTAATTGGAATAGATTTTATTGTAAAGTTTAATGACGATACTCATGCTTTCTCTGTCGAGGTGGTACAAACTTCACATCCAGACAATAGCAAGACTCTATTAGTAGGTGTGGTATGTGATAATAATTATAATGAAGTTTTATCAAATATTAGAAACACCTTTGAATATGTTAAAAGTAGATTCTGTGACTTAGAGATGTTTTCTAATATGATTGTGTGGAGAAGATAGGAAGTTGTGCTATTTATTTAATGAGGAACTAGAAAGTTGTAGGATATTCGATGAGTCAAATAAGAGAGTTACAGAAGTTAATTCAGAATACAGATTTTGGTATTGAAATATTAGACATACACTGTAATGGTTTTGAACTTAATTTCAATACAGCAGTTACAAAGACAGGCGTATATCTACGATATGAAATATCTGGGGATACAATTGATGATGAGTCAATTATTGTTGTTTCCGAGAAGTTGGTGTATAATAATAATTTCATACCAGTCTTTGAAGATAAATATACCAATGCGACTGTTAAGGAAATTATGGATGACATATCAAGTACAATTTCAAGATTAGTAGAACTTGACACCGACCTTGAACATGATTTTAAAGGTTTTGAAGAACACTCAATTCCTCGTAGCACAAGGTCTTGGAAGCAAGAATTTATTGGAGAATTGAAAGACCTGTTTGGTAGTCCAAGAACAGTAATTCTAGCTAGTGGCATTAAGTTAATTATAGCGTTTGAAGAAGAAACTAACTTGATTAAGATTGTATTAGCAAAAGGATTGTTCTTTGATGAAGAAAAGACACTACTCCATGGTTTTGTTAGTGAAACCAATTATAAAGAAGTACTAGACATTGTGGAAAATATTTATAATGAGTTTAAATATAATTTCTATGATGTTAATGGAATTGTGGAAGAATTGCAATGTTCATACGATTAGGGAGATTATCTTATGGAAAAGTTTGAAGTAAAAAACACAAAGAAATTGGAAGAATTAATATACGAGGTTGGGGATAAATATAGTTTAGAGTTAAATCATGTTTCATCTAACTTTATCGGTGGGAATAATGCGTATTGTGGAAACGAGATATTAAAGGCTATTAATTGTAATTCTCTGCCAATACTTAGAACAGATGGATTTCTTCTTGGAGAGGATTCTGTGCATGTAGCATTCTATTTAGTGTTGCACACTGATATAGGAGAAATTAAGACACCACTATATTCAACCATAGTAAAACTTAGTGAAATTGAAGGAGTATGTTATAATGCTTGAGAAATTAGAAAAAGAAATACAAGAACAGTTTGAAGTAGAAAAGGTTATCTATGACCCATTTAATCCATATTCATTCTTGTTTGAGATTAACTTCAACCCATACTTAGGGGCGCTATTTGAAGTAGAAAAAGCACCAGAGGTTGACTGTTATATTTTAACTCATAGTGGACATTTTAATGCAGATGAGGGGGTAAGTACTCTTGGTGTTGTTAGATATACACTAAACACAGAAAGAGAACTATTAGATAAAATTAAAGAAGTGTTAGAAGATTATAACAAAGTAAGTGATTTACTAAATAATCCATATAGGGAGTAGTAATGTTATACGGTTTAGTAGATAAATATGTTGTAACAGACATACCTATTGATGTATGGATTGACATGTCAAGAGAGTGTTTTCCTTACACTCATGTACCACGGTCCAGAATTGTTGTTGGGAAAAATTTAAGTGAATTAACTGAGTATCTTAAAAAGATGGGATTAAAACATTATCACATCAGTTTCACAAATGATTTAGATGGTTATTTATGTGTTTATTTTGGTAATCTTGATAATTCAATTAGAAAGTTTACTTATGCAGAGTTCTTTAATTTACTTTCAGAGCAAATTCTTCACGCTTACCTTGCACTTCTTAACACTAAAACGGGTATTGAGAACGTTGCTTATCCATATATCGAGCAAATCAAGGGTAAGGATGTATTGTTAGGTTTATTAAGAACGAAAATTGGTAAAGTTGATGTTGAAGAAGAAACAGCTAGTGAATTTCTACTTTCTGTAATTGAAAAGTATGAGAACTCTGAAGATTTAGAAGATTCTGATTGCTGTTGGACTAATGAAACACTTAGGCTTTACAATGACTTAAAGTGTCTTTATAGAGAGGTGATTCAAAGTAAGGGGTTAACGAAAGTTTTGTTTGAATTAGATTTTTCTGGGTTTAATGACTTTCTTGAATTTGCTTTTGATGAATATTTTAATAAGATTTAAAGGAGAGATTAACTATGTTAAATATACAAAAAGTTCGATATGGGCAAGGTAAAGGCACGTTCACATCAAGAGATAAGTCACTGTTTTTCGAGATAGATGACGATGTATTTAATGAAATTGCCGATGAGGAAGAGTGTCAAGAAGTCCAAAATATTGATGGCAAATTAGTGCGTCGCTCATATGAGTTTAAACCTATGTCAAAGTATGAAATAGATGCTAAGAATATTGATTTAACTCAGCAAGAGTATTTAGAGACACTATATAATAAGCACTTTAAGTTATGCCAAGAGGAAGTGTATGATGCTCGTAAGGATAAAGGATACATCAATTACACAAAAGATTACGATAGTATGAAACCAGAAGATTATTACGGATTACTAGAAAAGTATTTCACTCAAGGAACACTCAAGTATCTTGATGGTGGTGTTGTCTTTGGTTATCTTGGACATGAAGAAAGAACATTGGAAACAGATAAGGTAATCTGTGAGTTCTTAGACAAAAATCCAGATATGAAGGAACGAGTAAATAGTGGGTTCTTATGTCATAGTGCTGGTAGACATTACATGGACAATTGTCCTAGTCCAGAAGAGTTAAGAAAGTTCTTAGAAGAATTATAAGAGAGGATAATAAATAATGAGATTTATTTCAGAAGTAGAAGCTTGTGGTGAATTAGCAAGTGCTGTTATCTTAAAGGCATGTGAAGATTATTTTGTGTGCAAGAGAAAGTTAGCAAAGGGAAAGAATACTGCCACAGGAGTAAGTAATTGTCAAAAATTACTTGATGAATGTATAGAGTTCTTTAAGTCTGACCAGTATAAGTTATATTCAAATGGTAACGAAGGATTAGATGGAGAACGAGTAATGAGACATATTGATTCAATGGTAGATGATTATGTAAATTACCCTAATGATGTTTCACCATTTAAGTATCGAGTAGAAGAAGAGGAAGAAGAACAGGAGTAACTACCTGTTCTTTCTTTTTTAGAGAGGATGTGTAATTGTGGATTTAAAAAGACGAGAATTACAGAAGCTAATTAATAGAGAAAATGGTAAGAACTACCATAAGAATATTAACTTAACTGGATACACGGTATATAGAAAAGATAGTTTTATTACATTCCATTTTGTTCAAGTGAATGGTATAAATACTGTTATGATTGATTATATTTATGTAACCAGTAAGAAAGATTTAATTAAACTGTTATCTTTCTGTATCCATTACTTTGCAGGTAATAAGGTTCGTTTTATTTATTATAAGGAACATAAACGACAAGCAAATTATGTGTCCAAGTATTTTAATCTATTAGGCTTTAAGTTAGCAGATAGGGAAATGGGTTGGAAACATGATTGGCAAAGTACAAATGGATATAGTGAAAGTGAAGTAATAGAAGCATATTTGTAAGGAGAAAAGAAATATGTTAATGACTGCTGATGAGTATGTAGCAGAAAATAGTAAAGTTCCTGCTTGTTATAATGCACTTGGAGATGTAGGTGTGCTATTTGAACACACAGATACAGGATATGATATAAGGTTCTATTGTGATATTTCTAATGTTTTTAACAGTAAGACTGTAATACACTGTGAAACAAGTGAGGAGTTCTTATATAGATTTAACAAGATTCAACAAGATATTGATGATTGTTTTATTAAACTTAGAAAGCTTTATGATTCTAGCATTACTTTAATTAACTCACTATCCAATATAATTGATGTTGATACGTTAGATAGATATATTAATACAACCACAAGTATGGAAATTGGCTATACTCACTTTGAACTAGGTGAATATAATGGTGAGATTGTATGTTTTATCTCAAATTGTCGAGAAGATATATACGAAACAGCTTTTTTAACTGAACAAGAGGTTGTCGAGATAACGAATCTACACAAAAAGTGGAATGATTGTGTTACTAAAGTAAGCGAGAAGTTTGAAACGCTCTGCAGATAGAGAAAAAGATGGGGGGATACTCAAGTGAGAAATAATAAATTCAGTAAGATACTATTGAGTATCTTCTGTTTTCTAGTATTAATAACTTTATTACCAAAAAGGGTATTAGCAGATGATACTATTAGTTCTGGTAATCCAACTGGAACTTTAGATACTACAACTGAGAGAGATGAGAAAAAACCAGAGTACTCACAAACTGAAAGTAGTGGAGAGTATTATATTGCAAGTAGTGAGAACTTAAAAGAGTTATTTACTTTCAAACTCTCTAATGTAGCAAATGCATTAGAATGGTTATCTAAAAAAGGTACATTTACAGTGTTAAAAGAGTATGTGGGAGAAGATGGTAATACTTATATAAAAGGGTATTATAATGTTCCAAACTTACAGGCATTAGCACTTAATAAAGTAATATCAAATATTGGTGATGGCTATACAAATCAAACATATAAAGTAGAGGATACTCAATGGCTAGTTCCAGTTGGTATCTCAGATAATATTATTAGTAGATATGGGTTTAAGATACCTAACTATACCTATTTAGGAGAATATCCAAAGGCTTATATGAGTTCAGATGGACTTGTGCCAGATGGTATTATCCCAGTAATTATGAAAGGTATTACAGCCTTATTCGGTGGAAGTTTTATTGATGTTCCAAGTAGTGAACAGTTTAATACTATCAACTACTATAATCATGGATATGGAACAAATTCAGAGAATGTAATTAACTTTTTTAAGGATAATTGGATTCCATATTTCCAAGATTTTATTTCTACAAGTCAGTTTAGTTCCCCAGAAGAGTTTAGAAAAGAATATGTTTCAAATGAAACTGTTACAAATGCTAAGAGTATAATAGAAAACTTATCTTTAGATGTAGATGCCAATACTCATTTAGAGGGTGAAGATGCTTACAAGTATGCTAAATCCGTTGTTGATAAGATAGAGGGTAGTACATATAATTCTGCTAATATGGCGTTGTTTGGGGATGGGGAACTCGTAGAACCAAGTCAAACATATATTCAGATGTTTGCAAAGTGGAGAGATAAGTATTCTGATAAATACCCTAAACAAGGGTCTGATGAAGAAACGTTAAACAGAGCATTAAAAGATAAGGATGATACTTTACCTGACTATACAGGTCTAAAAGTTACTAAGAAGTCTGATGGTTTACTCGCACAGATAGTACAAAAGTATGAAGATGCAACTAAGAGTAAAGAACAGTATGATGCTTTTATTGAGAAATTTAATAAGGATGATTCATATAGACAGTGTTTAATCAACAGTGATGAAGTAGGTGCTTGTAAGACTACTAGATTAGGAAAAGATTCGCCTGCTACAATCTCAACTGCTCATGCTTATGTATTAAGTGGTGTATATGAGATTACAAAGGATAAGAAAACCTTAACTAGAGAAGATACTATTAAAATCTTACAGAAATTACAAGATTATTGTGGTGGATATTACAATGAAGTTTTATCTAACTTAACATTAATCATGAAGTTAAACGCTAAGTCTGTTGGAGTAGATATTAAGGTATCTAATTCAGCAGATAGTAGAGTAATGCCTTTTGATATTGACACAATGTCAGATATTGATAGACAATCCTTTACTATAAAAGACCCTAGAGTTAAATTATATAAGGATAGTATGTTTGGTAGTTTGATTACTAAGTTTACTCCTTCATTTAACTTTAACAGTTATATCAAGTTACAAGGAATATTAGTGGACTTAGGGGGTAGAATAACAGAATTAAGTGTATTCTTCCAAACACTAATCAACTTTGATTTCTTAGATACAATTGGACTTAGCCCTGTAGATATGTTTACAAATGGATTTGCTACATTATTCTATTTGGTAGTACTATTCTTAACTATTACAAGAATTGTTAAATATACGATTGAGTTTTTTAAAACTGGTAGATTTACTAAGATAATTGCTGTATTCCTTGTAGCAGTATTAGAGGTTGGTTTTGTAGCAAATGTTATGATAAATCCCCAAAAGACATGGGATACTACAAAGAAAACCTTAGATACTGTTATGAATTTTGGTGAAAAGATTAGTATGGAACAACAACATGAGTTATCCTACATGTTTGGAGATAACCCAAGTGGAGTTACTTATTATCTTCCGTATCTTGACCTATGGAGTACTTATAATACAGGGTATGGTATTTTAGATAAAGAACAGTATATTAAAAAATTCGATACAGAAGAAGTTGGAATGTATAGACCGAGAATAGCAGATAGAGATGTACAACATTGGTCTGTGGTTCTAGCAGATGCATTTAGTTACCATGGAGATAGTAATTCAATTTATAGTGTTGCAGATGGTAGTGGAAAACCGGTTAATGGTGGAGTTATCAATAACAACGCATATAGAGTAGTAGACCACTTTAATGCACCAAGAGTTAATTACGAAAGATTATCTAATGGTAATATTAAGGTAACTGTTGCACAAAATGAGAACTATAATGGTAAATTCCAACATGGATTCTTTGATATTATCTCAAAGTTTATTGGTATTTTAAATGTATTCTTTATTTCGTTAATTAAGTTACTTACTTTCTTCTGGTTGTGGTATAGGATATATACATTTGTCTTTATTACACTTATGGAAAAGACTAGAAATAGGTCATGGTTAGATATTATTTCTGATACTCTTAGTCCATTACTAGCAATGATACTATTAGGAGCATATTCAGCATTAATTGTATATATTAATGGATATATTTCTGGTCTTGTTGCTATTCTAATACAACTTGGTATCTTTATGACTACAAGAGCAATTATCTTAACATGGAGTACAAATAAGTATTTCCCTAAGACGCTTGTACCATTAAAGGCATTATTAAATATGAAGGTTGTGTTAAGAGAAAGAAGAGATAGACTTGAAGATGAGGAAATGGAACGTACTGCTGAAAGACTTGGTTTAGACTTAACAAACGAGGATATGAATGACCGTGCTAAACTCAGGGAGGTATTATTCTACCCAGACGGTACACCTAAATATCCAAATGACAAGAGATATACTAAGTTGTATAAACAGTGGAAAGAAGATGTCGAACGTTCTAAGGAATTAGGTTTTGAATCTTCCCCTGAAGATAAGCAAGCAAGTAATGCTATATCATCGTGGAATTTATCAGATACCGAGACAGAACAAGTACAATCAGAGAAAGATGAAGATAATAAATCTCCATTATCAAGTGCCGAATCTAAGAAGATTAATCAAAGTCTTGAAACATTGAAACATAACAAGATTACAAATATTAGAAATGAGAAAGAAGCAGGCAAGGGAGAAACTCTTGTCTACAATAAGATTGGTGGAAGAAGAAAGAAGAAAGGTGGTAAGATGATACGTGAAGAAGATACTGACTAGAATATTTAGTGTTTTTATGGTAATGTTCCTCTTATTACCTACTTTCTCCGTTAGTGCAAATTACTCTACAAATATAGAGGATGAACCAATTACAAGAGGGTCAAACGCATACAGAATTTGGAGTGTGTGTAAAGCACTTGGGATGAGTGACTATGCTGCCGCAGGCATGTTGGGTAACATATTTGCTGAATCAAGTGCTGACCCCACTTCTATTGAAGGTATTTATGGAGAATATGGAGATGCTAATGGTTCGAAGAAATCACAGGCATTTAAAGATTTAAGTGCATATTTCAGAAATGATTTAGTACAGAAGTATATCAATAGTGGTTGGGGTATATCAGGAAGTAGTGATAGTTTTGGTAATACAGTCCAAAGTGTTACTGGTTCTAATGGACATACAATCAATTCTAAAGCATACTTAGGTGTAGATGGTAAGTATATTGTTGGTATAGGTTTGATTCAATTTACAGGACCTAGAGCAAGTAGACTTGTATTGTGGGCAGAATCTCATGGGTTAAAGTGGTATGACATGAAAGTACAACTTGCTTATATGCTAACTAAAACAGACCCAAAAGGTTATATTGATGGCAAAGCAGATTATATCATAGATACTTATGCTAAAAATGATTACACCAATGTAGATGATGCTACAAATGATTTCATGATTAATGTAGAGGGTAATACTCATAATGCAGGAAAGAGAAGAGAACTAGCATTAGATTGGTATAATCGTTTCCATGGAGATACAGGTGATAGAAAATATGGTGAGAAAGTATTAAAACTTGCCAATACTACTGCCGTTAATCCAACTAATGAACCAGAAGATAGAAGTATTGTTCAAGACTTAATTAGTCCAGTTATTAAGATGGCTCAGAACAGTGGATTTATGTTTGACCTAGGACATCTAGGAGATAAATTTGCAAATGTTGCATCTACTGAAATCTATAAATCACTTAATGGTGGTGAAAGTAAGAATAAATACAGTTTGTATGAATTGTTTGGTTCTGATGTACACTATTACAGATATTTAGGTGAAGTTACTCAAACAGTTGGATTGGTAGACCATATATACAGTACTGTAAAAGATGGAAGTACCGATGTTTCAATTGGTGATACAATATTTTACCAAAGTGATAGATATTTAAGTGCCAACGTATATGATGATAGACCTAGAGTATTGACACAACAAGAGATAACAGACGGAAAAACAGATGCAAGAGTATTCGCATTATCAAACAATAGATTTGATGGATATTCCTTTGTTGCAGGAGAGTTCTGGCTATCTGTTGCTAAGGTATTAACATCATTTATTACATTGTTAATGAGTGATGCACCTATGGTTGGTATAATGGAGATATTCAAAACCATTTCAAGCACAGAAATCTGGGGTAAAATATTTGTACCATTATTATATGTACTTACAAGTTATGGGGTAATATTTACCATTATTAACATTGTTGGATTAGTAACCAAGTACATACATGGTAAAACACATGCGTGGGCGATAGCTCAACGTGTATTTGCATCATTTATTAGTATTGGACTTATCTTCACATTAGGAAATAATCCATCTACATTAAGTAATGTAATTGTGGCAGGAACAACGTTTGTGGATAAGATATTTAACGAGGCAATCAACCTAACATATCAAGCAGATGATGTAATTGGTAGTTCTGTAGCTTCTAAGGCTACTGAGGCTGCTATCTGGAAAACAGTAATCTTCGAACCGTGGATAATGGGGCAATTTGGTACAAGTTATGAGAACTTATATACACAATTTTCAGATGTTGGTGTAAAGTATAATCAATCTCATGCCACAGAGTCCCAAATAAAAGCATTAGAGGAAGGTAAATTTACCTTTGATAGTGCTAGTAAGACTGGTGATGTATCTGTACCTGTTGGAAATGGCAAATTTGTAAAGAACTGGGGAGCATACTTATACTCTGTACAATCAAAATATCACATAGATTATAAAGATGTTTCTGGGGAGAGAACAATATCCGAGAACCCAGTATTCCCTAATGCTACAACAACTGCGTTTAATTCAGACTTAAATGCAGACCTATTTAGAATTGTAGATGCAACAATGAATATTTCACCACAGATATATAGTGATGGAACAGAGGTTGCAAACTATACAGATTCAAGACAACCTAACACACAATTCCTAAAACAATCAATGGTAATGATGTTACATGTCCTTATCTTAGGTTGTTTCTTCTTACCAATCATTTTCAAAAAGATTAAGAACTTTATGTTACTAATATTCTTAGGACTCCAATTTATTTTCTTCTCACTATATGAATTAGTTGCAGAGAATAAAGGATTGTCTGGAGGATTGGATAAATTAAAGGAATATGCAACAGGTTATTTAACAGCAAGTACTAGATTATTCGTATTTACATTCTTATTTACGAAATTAGTTGGAAATGGTTTATTAAGTACTGCTGTATTTATTATTCTTGGTCTGATAATTTATCAGATTACACCTGACAATGTAAGAAGAATGATTGCAGATACAAAGAACAAGTTATATGTTGCAGGTAAATATTGGAATAATCACTAGGAAGTTGTGCTATTTATATTATGAGAGGAGTAGTAGAAACAAAGAATACTACTCCTTTGAATTAAGAGAGGAAGGATGAAAAAAGATGTATGTTATTTTAACAAATGACAAACGTATCCCTAAAGATGTGGTAGATTTCGAGTACGAAACCTATACAGTAGATGAATTTTTAAATAAGGGTGAGTTTGTCGAAACTGATTTCTACGTTGACGTGGCTTGTCTAACAGAACAAATCTATACAGCCTTTAGTAATTACAAAGAGTCATTAGACATTACCTACTACAAATGGGAAGATGTTGATGTTGCGTTGGATTTCCCAATGAACGATGAGATTGTGCTATATAAGGTTGACAAACCACAACCAGCAGTAGAAAAGCCAGTTGAACCAACAGTTGAGAAACTTATTGAAAAAGATTTACAGCCAGAACCAACAAGAACGGTTGAACAACAAAAAGAAGATGAACACGAAGTTGAAGAGTATAAGAGAGAGATTGAACCTCAGTTAGCTATTGATGAAAGCCTAGACTTTGTTGTAGATAATATTTCTGCTACAAATAAAGGAATTGATAGTGTCTCTATGACCTCTATCTTAAGTTTCGATGATGATGTAGTGGGAGAAAAGAAACAAACTCCTGCTAAGACAATCGCTTTTGGTAGTTCTAAAGGTGGTTCTGGTAAGACTACTACTTGTGCTATGGCAGTTAAGAATTACGCAATAAATCACCCAACGGAGAGAATTGCAGTTGCGGACTTTGACATTATTGATGGACAGTTAGGTGCTTTGATTGGCAGTATTTCACCAACACTTGCAGGCTTTTATAAGCAATATAAGGCAGGAAATAAGGACTTTAACTATCTACATAATTGTAGAGTTAAGTCTGATGGCTTTGGTGCAAATGTAGACTTTTATCTTGCTATGCCAATGGCTTTTGAGGAAGTTACAAGAGATTCAGAGTTTTGGGATACAGTGTTTAAAGAACTAATTATGCACTATGATGTGGTATTCTTCGATACAGGTATCGACTACATGAATATTCAACCAATCACTAGGATTTATAAGATTGTAGATAGATTAATTTTAACTACAAACACTTCTGTACCTTCTGTTAAATCTATGATGAAACAGTTGCAAGCCTTAAATGGTTCACGTAAAAACTTACGATTCTCAAAAGAGGATGAAATCTTAGAAAAGACAAGATTAGTAATCACACGTGCAACTAAGAATAAGGACTTATTGAAGTATATTGTAAATCTATTTAAACCATTAGTAAAAGTTGGAGCAATCTTTGGTACTATGGAAGATATGATTGAACGTGTTTCTTGGTATCATGATTGGAATGTCATTAAGAATAATGAGAGTTTGTGCAAGTACTTAACTGCACTTTGCGAATTAAATTAAGGAGAGGATGAGATTATGGTAAAAAATGAAATTGTAATTGATGGTAAGGTACAGAAGGATGCAAAAGTAATGTCAGAAATGACTACTTTTAATATCTGTGCGATTACTGGTGAATATAAGTTTGTAGATAATACAAAGCGCAATCGTTATACTTATATTCGTGTATTGTATCCTACGAATGGTACAAAGGAAATTACAGAAATGTTAGCACCTAGAAACATGGTTCGAGTTTATGGAAAACTAGATTCCGAACAATATGTTTCTAAGTCAGACAAGATTGTGTACAACAAAGTATTAACTGCTACAAAGGTAGTTCCATTAAAGTTTAACCGAGATACAAACGAGTACGAAGAGGTTAATTAACATGTTTTGGAACAAGAAAAAAGAGTCAAAGACTGTTAAAGAAAAGTTACCTGAAACATTAGAAAAACTAAATATTAGGGTATCAACACCGTATGGGGCATACCCAGAAGATGTAGAAACAGTGGTATCTGACCTTTTAGAAAAGGTTAATAAGTTGGAAACAACAAATGCAGAGTTATCAAAGAAAAATACTCAACTTGAAAGAGATTTACACCTCGTAAATACTGAATTGGCTAAGATGAAGATTGATGTATCATTAATGGCAATTCCAGAAACAACTGAGGAAGAAGATTCTAAGATGTTGAGAGAATTAAATCAGATAACAAAAGCAGAAGATGATGAAGATTTTGATATTGAGATTGTAGAGGAGTAAGGAAATGCCAACACAGAACGCAATTGATAGACTTTTTGCAAGTGAGCAAAAGACAAATGACTACACTGTGGATGAAATGCTAGAAGAAGATGATGACATGTTCTTAGAAGGAATGTCAGAAGAAAGCAAGACTGCATTATATGGAAGAGTAGTTCCTAAACCACATGTAGAAGAAGTAGAAAAGACACAGGAATTACCAATTCAACAGGAAAAAGAGAATATTGAAGAAGATAATGATGACCCAGTTGAAGAAGTAAAACGTGGTAGAGGTAGACCACGAAAGGAAACAGTTGAACAACCAGCTGTACAACAAGATAACGATGTATCTATCATCATGGATGCACTATGTATGTCAGTTATCGAAGATTTAACAAAGGAAAACTATAAGTTTATGAATTTTACTAAAGAACAAACTATGGTTATTTTAAATTATATGAGAAAAAAATTAGGAGAATAGAAAAATTATGAATATCGTAAAGAACCTTATTTATTTTGCACCAGTAGGTGATGGTGGAACAGCCGTAACGCTTGCAGACAATATTCTAAACAAGATTGGTACATTAGGACTTATTGTAATCGCAGGTGCAGTAATTATCGGCTTAATTGTGTTTGGTTGGGGATACACTCGTGGAGAACAAAAGGTTAGTGTTTGGAAGGCAGCAGGTATGTTAGCAGTTATCTTGCTTATTGCAGGTTTTATCATGATGGCAATGAATTGGAGAAACTTCTTAGACTTTGCACAGCAATTCACTCAACGTGGATTTGATGTATTCCAGAACGTATCAAACGAATTTATCAACTAAGTAAAGTAGTTTAGGAAGAAAATTTTATGAGACAGCAGTTTATGTCGGATATTATGGATTTAGCCAAGGAAGAACTATTACTTGACAGAATCATTACAATATTGTATAATAAGAGCAGTGAATCTTGTACCCCCAATGAGGTAGGTACTTTTCAAGGTGTTATTTATTATGCAGACGATAAAGTATTAAATGAAAGTGGGGAAACTATCATTGATTTAACAGATGGTTTTATCAATGGTAGACCCCAACTCGATTATGGGAACGACTATTTTCTAGCAATGGACTTAGTATATCCAATGTTAGATATTGCAAATTCAGATAAGGTGGTTCTCGTTAAAGACTAGAAAGGGGTGGAGTAATGTCACTAAAGGATTTTATGCAGAAACTACAAGAACAAGATGAAAGTGATGTAGTTTATAGCCAAAAGCCAGAAGATGAAGTACGTATTCTGCCGCCAGTTAGAAACAAAGAACATGTCGAAGTAATTAAGAAAGATGAAAAGACTGACCAAATTAAGGTAATTCCACCTAAAAAAGAAGAAGAAAACAAAGTAGTAAAACCATTTAGGTTTGTGTCTAATCCAGAAAAGCCAAAGATTACATTTAATTTTAACCTTGTGCCAGAGAAAAAGAAAGAAGAACCTAAGAAGGAAGAAGTAAGGCAAGAAGAAAAAGCAGTGCCAAAACAAGAGGATAAGCAGTTATCGGAGTTTGAAAAGAGAGAGTTACTTTTCAAAAAGAGTGGAACACCTGAAGTTAAGAGAACAACATGGTTAGAGGTTTATACGAAAGCCCAAGCCAGTAAAGCAAGAAACATCACAAGTGATACAATAAGAGAAGGAAGATTCTACGTATCCATGAATGATGAAATCGCATTATTACCAAAGTACGATTGTGCAAGTAAGACAGTCGAAGAAATATTTGATGATAAGTGGTTGAAGAACTAAAATTAGAAAATAGTGAGGAAATTATTAATGAGTTGGAACAACTTAAACACAAAGAAACAAAGTATTGCAGTTACAGTACCGGTTGAAGAATATCAACACTTAACTGGTAAAAGGTTGGAAGATGCAATTAGAGAAAATCTTTCAATTCCGTATAATTGTGTAATCACACAGTTAAATAAGACTACAAAGACGATTAAGGTAGTGTATGTAAATGATAATTCATTTACGTTAGACGACATTAGGGCAGTTAATAATGAAACTGTTAAGCCAATTACTTTAAAGAGAGTTGGCAAGACTAATAAGATTAAACAATCTGAAAAGAAAGTAAAAACACTGAGTAGGGCGATGGCAGTTGTTAATATTGCTGACTTTCATTTAAACAGGTTGGTTTATGGTAAAGAGGGTTTTGGGGATAATTACGATTCAAAGGTTGCATCAGAAGTGTTTATGCGAATAATTGATAAAACAGTTATTAATCTCCAGAACAGCCCTAGACAGATTGATAGAATTATCATTAATACCTGTGGGGATTTCTTAAATTCAGATACTTCAACACATACAACTACTAGGGGAACACCTCAAGAAGATGATTTATGCTGGAAAGAGGCTTTCTACTTAGCCACAGGGTTGTTAGAGTATGCAGTCAAGAAGTTAGCAGAAGTTGCACCAGTAGAGTATTACTTTGTACAAGGTAATCATGATACAATGGTTGGTTTCTATTTAACTAGTTGGTTGTGGGCTAGATTTAAAGGTGTAAAGAATGTCCTTATTAGTGATAGTCCAAAGCCAAGAGCAACTATTAAATATGGTTCTAATGTTATATGTATGACACATGGTTACTTAGAGGGAAAGAACATTAAGAATTTACCTTTTGTAGAACCAGAGTTATTGCAAGAATTATCAACTGCAACAAATGTAGAGGTATTGAGTGGTCATTTACACACATCAGATGTTAAACTATTAAATGGTGCTAAGTTTGAGGTACTGCCAAGTTCTTGTCCAGTTGAAGATAATTGGACTTACGGAATGAGTTTTGATAAACCAAAGGGTGAAGTTGTTATTAATTACTACGATAAGACAGACAGAGTTCAACAAGACTATATTAATACCTGTAAGATTTACAAAGAGATTGTTGGGTAGAATGTTTGATTAGGGGTGAGTTTCCTCACCCTTTTATTTTATTTAAAAATTTTTAAAATTTCTTCATTTTACCTATTGACAGATATAGCAATTTTATGTTATGATGTTATTGTGGAAAAGGGATTGACAAAATCTGTTTTTCAGCGAACATTTAGGTAAAATAAAAAGGCTTACTAAGCCCAAGGAGAAAACCATGAATAAGATTAAGAACATTTTAGAAAACAATAAGAAGAAGTTGGTTGTAATCGTTTTATTACTATTAGCTATCGTGCTTTCTACTGGTTATATCTTAACAAATAAGAAGGCTGATGTCAAGCCTACTTCTAACAAAACTTCTGAAGTTACGACTAAGGAAGATAATAAGTCTGATAAAAAGACAGAAGTTAAGACTGACAAGAAGTCTGATGAAAAGAAAGACGAAACTAAGGAAGATAAGAAGGAAGATAAGAAAGTTGAAACAACAGTAGAAGAAACAAAGACTACTAATGTTGAAAACAACACTACTTCTACTCCAGCAGAGAATAACAATACAACAAACAATACTACTTCAAATACAGTATCTAATACTGCTAAGCCAACAAGCACTCCATGTGTACCAACTTATACAACAGTTAATCATCCAGAACAAGGTCATTATGAAACTCAGGTAGTTTCTCAAGCATGGGATGAACCAGTATATGCAATGCGTATTGTAGGTTTAGTGACAGGTCGTATTTATAACAATTTAGATGAGTTCTATGCGCAAGATGAAGATGGTAACTACACTGTTAAACAGGTTCAAGTTGATACTATCCATCATGAGGCAGTAACTCAACAGGTTTGGGTAGTTGACCAGCAGGCTTGGACTGAGACAGTTGCAAGTGGTTGTTAATTAACTTGTACTCATAGTATAGATGCTTTCGAGTCTAAAGTCCAATACTAAAAAACAAACTTTTTACAAAAAATTTAAGGGGATAGAAATATCCTCTTTTTATCGTTAAATATATTGACAACACCACACTATATGTGGTAAAATATTTGAAATGGGTTCTGGAAATTCTCCCATCAAAAGAATTGGTAACATAGGAGGAAAATAATAAGTGAATAAGTTTATTAAGAAGTTATTTACTGTTGCAGTAACCTTATCTATGACAATGCCAAACTTATTAAGTGTTGTACATGCTTATGAACCATTAGAGTATGGTAAATCAGAACAACAGGCAAGTGACGGTAATGTTCTTTTAGATGTAAAAGGTACAGATGTAACAGTAGAAACAAGTGGCTCTGAACAAACAATTTCAGGGGATGAGGGTACTCGTCAAGAGATTGCTAAGGGTTCAGTTATCAAAGCCACAGGAGTTACATATTTCGTAGCGTTCCATAAAGATGGTTCATATGAAACATTTACAGGTGATGTAGAATATCAAACAAATGAGAATACTGCATACGTATCAATCGTTGGTGGAGTTAGTCAAACACACTCACGTAAAAAGCGTTCAACAGGGGATGTAAATAGTTTAGCAGTAGGTGATACATTCAGTGGTACATTTGGTACAAGCAATACAAACCCAGACGTAGGAAGTCAAACTTTCTATGTAGATGCAGTTACCGGTTTATTAGCACAAGTATCAGACCAGATTATTGGTTCACAATATGTATCGTGCCAAGAACATGGTTATGTTGGTTTAACAAATATCAATGCTTGGTCATTAGGTAGAAAGGCAGAATATGTCTATAATGCTACTGTAACTAGTGTTGCACCAGATGGAACGGTTACGTTATCTATTGATGTACCACATTACTTAAAACCTGGAACAAATGAAGAGGCCACAGGCTGGAACGCTCAATTAGGAACAGTTCCTTATCAACGTTGTGCAGGTACATGGGTAATCAAGACAGCTCCTCGTGCAGTACAGATGTATGTACGTGTAGAAAAATCAAATGGTAATCCAGAAATTACAAAGAACAATCAATGCTATGCACAGGATTTATCAGGTGCAGTATATGGTGTATTCCGTGATTCTACTGCAACAACAGATAAGGTTGGAGAAATCACAACAGATGCTAATGGTGTGGGGGCATTAATGAATATTACAGTTAATGCAGGTGATAACCTTTATGTCAAGGAGTTAAAAGCACCTAAAGGATTTGCTTTAGACTCAAAGATTTATACGGTTTCTTCTTTAGCCACAGCCGCTGATGGTTGGTATGTACGTTCAACTGATATGCCAATGAATGACCCTGTAGCTATTAAGTTAACTAAGAAATCTGCAGATAAGGTAGAAAACCCTGCTTCTCTTGAAGGTGCAGAATTTACTGTTAAGTATTATGCCGGTCAGTACACTAAAGATACATTACCTGAACATGCAACAAGAACTTGGGTAATTAAGACGGTTAATATCAATGGTAGATATATTACAGGTTTACGTGCCGAATGGAAAGTATCTGGCGATGACTTTTATATTGAGCCTAATACAGGTGTTCCAACATTACCATTAGGAACTATAACTATTGAGGAAACAAAAGCCCCAGATGGATACACTCTTGAACACAAGACACTAAGTCAATCTGGTACAGAAGTTTCTGGTGGAATCGCTCTGTTCAATATTACAGAAGATTTACAAGGTATTCCACAACTTGCAGGTGGTAATGAATACACAATCGAAGAAGGTGTATCTCGTGGTCAATTCAATGTGGCTAAGGTTGATAGCAAGACTAGCAAGGCATTAGAAGGTGCTAAGTTTAAGATTGTTAATAAGAACAATTACGATGTAGTATTAAAGAATGAAAATGATGAAGATTTAGAAGTAATCCCTGCCGGTGGTGAATCTAACTTCACATTTACGTCTGACAAAAATGGTGCATTTACTGGTTGGACAAATATGTTACAAGCAGGTAATTATGCTGTTAGAGAAATCGAAGCACCAAAGAACTATCATACTGCCGAAGATGTAGAATTTGCCATCGAACACGGTAAGACTACTGATGTAACAGTTTCTGATAAGGAAAAAGAACCGAAGTTAGGAACTCATGCACATGAATTTGGTACAGGTAGTAAGTTAGTTAAGGAAGGCTTAGTTAAGTTAGAAGATGTTGCTAACTATGAAAATGTACGTTTAGGTAAGTACAACTATATCACAACATTAGTTGCTAAGGGTACAACAGAAGCAGAAGATGAAATTGTTTATAACAATACACAGGAAGTTGATGTTACAGATTACAACGGTGAATTAAAGACAGTTGTTGAAGTAGATACAACTAAGTATGGTGATAAAGAATTAGTTTTCTACGAAGAATTAGTAAGCATTGAAAATCCAGAATACGGAGTTGCTCATAAGGTTCGTGAAGATAAAGACCAGACAGTTAAGGTAACTAAGATTCGTACTACAATCAAAGATAGTGTGGATGGAGATAACATTATTGATGGTACTAAGACAGAACAAACTGTTATTGATACTATTTCATACTTTGGACTAGAAGTTGGTAAGAAATATACTGCTACTGGTACACTTATGAATAAGGAAACAGGATTACCAATCTTAGTAGATGGTCAGCCAATTACAAAGACAGTAGAATTTACTGCTACTGAAACAAATGGTAAGGTTGAAGTTCCATTTACATTCAATGCGACATTAGTTGCAGGTAGACGTATTGTAGCATTTGAATCTGTTAAGGATGAAAATGGTATTGAAGTTGGTATCCATGCTGACATCAACGATGAATCACAGACATTTGATGTTACAATGAAGTTGAAGTTACAGATTGCTAAGGCTGATAAGGATAACATCAAGCACTTCTTAAAGGGTGCAGAATTTACACTTTTCAATAAGGATGGCTCAGTATATAAAGACATTAATGGTAAAGATGCTATTGGAGTTACAGACGAAAATGGCGAACTTGAAATGAATGTTGTATATACAGTAGCGAATGAAGGTACTTACGTTATGGAAACTAAGGCTCCTGAAGGATATGAAATCTCAACTGAAAAGTATCCTGTTAAGTTAACAGGTAAGGATACATTAGGTGTAGACTTAATTAAGATTACTGTACTTGATGAGGCTATCATTATTCCACCAACCGGGGTGGAAACAAATCCAATCCTTTGGTTAGGATTAAGTTTCGTAGCACTTGCAGGTGTGGGAATGGTACTATTTCTCAAAAAGAATGGTAAGTAATTGATAATATTGGAGAGGGCTAGTAACCCTCTCTTTTATTATACTCCACAGGTACTAAGAGGCCTTGACGATGGTTGTGGAGCTTTAAAACTAACATCTTAGAAGAAAAATAAGGAGATTATTTGTATGAAATTTGTTTTAGGCAAGACTCCAGAAGAACTTGCAAAAGAAGAAAGTCAAAGAATGACAGAGATTGCTGAGGAAGTACAAAAGAGAGAAGCAATCAGAAATAGTAAATTATTAGCATTAGAAAGAAAAAAGAAAAAGAATAAGTTAATTGTAAAGATTTCACTTGGGATATTCGCTACAATATTCTTTTTATGGGGAACATTTAATACGTTCTTCAAACACCAACTAACTCCAAGAGATGTACAGGAAGTTATTAATCAAACAGTTAATCAATTCCCAACAGCAGGATTGGAAGGTTATATTAGACAAAACTTTAATGCTTGGTTTAATAAAGGAACATCACTTAAAGATGGTGATGTAGAAAGTCTAACCCCAGAATTAGATTCACTGTCCATTGATGCTACAATTCCAATCAATTCTAATGTAATCAGAACATACTTTTCTGTGGATATTACAGTAAAACACAAGGACAGTAAAGATGGTTCAGGTAATGTAGTTACTGCTGGGTATAGTGAAAAGAGTAGATACACATTCTATCTACCTATTGAGTATTATAGTAATTATAACGACCAAAATCAAAGAACAGTAAGTGGTTATAGACCGGTTGAACAATTATCTCTATATACATTAAATAGAATTGATACACCAGAAGTTAAAGAAAATGAGTTGCTTGCATTTAGTGGTGAATCAGAGAGTAAGGAAGTGCTAGAATCTGCTAAGATTAAAGTTACAAAGACATTAGAAGATTTATTCGAGGGAAGAGATACCTCACAGGATTTCTTAAACTATTTAACTTTCAACAACTATGGTGCAAAGTTTAGTAGTGTAAATGACTTCAAGATGTATCAAACTCCAAACAAGTTAGGCTACAATGCAAAAGTAACTTATACAATCATTACAAAGGATGGTTTTACATATACAACTTCTACTTATTTACTTGTTGCTAAGTCAGATAAGACATGGGTAATTAAGGGAAGTCTATAAAAGAGAGGTAAATAATTTATGAGTGGAGAAACACGTATTATAGTCAACGCTATGGCTATTATAGTCACAATTTTACAATGTGTTATTTTTGAAAGACATGGAGTTCCTTTTTGGAAAGGATTAATTCCTATTTATAGTCAGTACATATTTGCAAGAGATATTGCAAAGACACCTGAGTGGGGTAAAAAGAGTGTAATAGTTTCAATCGTAGTTATAGTTTTAACAGTACTACTATTGATTATTTGTGGTGGTGTATTCTTTAAGGCGATTACAGAGAATAACCCTACTTATGGAAGTTTTGTATTGTTTAGCATACTACTGTACTCTGTCATTATCTTTGTATTATTGATTTATGCATTAAATATTTCAAAACATATTTATGAATCATATAATGAAATTCACGGTCATGACCAGATTTATACATACATTGCAATGTTTATACCTATTATTGCCTATACATATTATGTGCTGATGAAGGATGGAGAGGTGCAAAATGGGAAAGATTAAATATATTCGACCACTAATTGATGGTGGTTGTTCCGAATGTTCTGCAAGTGAAGAAAACGTAGGAAAAAGAAGATGTCGTCATGTCTTAGAAACTGCGAACATAACAGTAGTTGAAAAGAGTGATAATATGAGTTGGATTGACATAGATGGTAGAATTGAAGGAGAAGATTCAACATTCTCAATTAAGGCATCTACTAAAGAAATTCAAGACTACATAAAAGAGTTATCTACCACACTAACTAAGAAAGAAAAGAAAGAGATACTAGAGTATCTACAAGATGAGTAAGTTTACTCAAAGAATACGTGGTAGAGTCTCACATGCTGTAAACACTCGTAAGAAAGACTTCCAAAAGAACTTTAAACATTGGAAGATAATGGTTAATAAAAAACTAAATCACTTTGTTACTTGGGCTAAAGGTGCAGGCAGATTAACCATGATGTTAATAGGTCTAGTACCAATTGGGTTAATTGTATTAAATATTTCCTTTTATCTAATTGCAATCGGTCAGACAGTTGGTTCTAGCCCACATTTTTACTGTGATGCAAAAGCAAGTGATGAGGTAAAATCAACAGAACAATATCAACAATATTGCAAAGGATTCGGTTCGGTTAGTGGGAATAATAGTAGTATTGCAGAGGCTGCAATTTCACTTGCCACAACAGATGAAACAGTTGGTGGAAGAAAAATTAACTGGTCAGCTAATGGTTTTGGTGATGTAGAGGCTTATGCCACAAACTCCAATTATACAGTAGGAACATTCTTAGACAAAGTTCCAAAGATTGTACAGACTGCACAGGAACTTAAATCTGATGGTAAGAGAAATACAGTAACATGGTCTTTACCATTTTATGCATCATGCGACCTAACAACTTCAATGGCAGTATTGTGGAGTGGTGCTGATGATAATTTCCCTATGACATTAGGTGGTTTTGAACTATTTAGTGGGGGAAAAGGAAGTATCACTGGCTACCTAGTAAATGGTGGTGGAGATGGTAAGTGGAAACAAGTTCCGAAAGGTGATAAGATATTGCCAGGAGATATTGCCATGGGGAATAATCATGGGGGTTATCAACACGTTTGGATGTATGTAGCAACATGGGAAAACGGTACTTGGACTGACAATTCATTAGTACAAAAGAAATATCCAGGCAGTACTGCAAATACTTACCAAGGTTCATATCTTGATTACTATGCTAGTTTAAGTGATGTTGGAAATCCATGGAATATTGCAGATGTAGTTTATAGATATGTAGGTACAGTTGATGAACAAAGTCCATTCAGGAGTATTAAGTAATATGAGAAAGATTAGAAAACCAATTATTATTGGAATTGTTATTGTAGGAGTAGTAGTTGGTGCTATACTGCTGTACACTCTTACTTCACATAAAAAGGTAGCTGATAATGAAACAGAAGTACCTAAACCTGTTCAACCAACAGTAGAACCATCCGTGCAAGAGGAATTAACAGATAGTGAACTTAACAATCTTTACAGAGAGTTATTTATTGCTAGGTCTAATGCAAGTGATGGTGTGGGTATTATAGAGCAAAAGACAGTAAAAGGTATAACCTATAGATTATCAAACGATAATAATTACTTAATTAAAGAGTTGGGTAATAAGGAATACATTTACAAGAATGGTGTATGGGAAGAGCATACAACAACAAAGGTTGAAGGTACAGGAACGATAACAAAGGAAGAAGTAATTAATAAGTTAGGAAATCTATCTAATGTGGCAACCACATACTCAAAGTTAGAGGGTGTTACAGGTGAACCATACAATGATTTCTTGCACTATTTCTACAGTACATATCCAGATGTAGATTTCAATGAAATAAGAGTATATTCTATTAATGATGTAAATTTATGTGCAGTTGTTTCAAGAGATAATAGTATTAAGGTGTTTATTGGTAATAAAACTTATGAATTAACCTCACTATCTTTTGAAGAATATAAAGAAATTGTAAACATGTTAAATGTTTCATATTAAAGAGAAAGGTAGAGGGTGAGAATGAGATTAAAGAAGATATTTACAAACCTAATGCTTATCTTGGTGATACTACTCACCAGTCTACAAGTAAGTGCAGGTAGTGGGTTTAAGGAAAAAGATGGATTATTTACCAAGAACCTAGAAGAAGTTTTTGAGAATACAAACAGTGGTAGTTTAGCAACTAAACACACATATCCTTTTGGAGATGCTGATATTCAGATTAATCAAGTTGGATTTGACTTATTATATGGTGTGAGTAAAGATATTGTTAAATATGTTGGTGAGATACCTTATAGTAATACTCACGATTCAGATGGCAATGCTTTTTCTGGTATGAGGAACTTACCATATCAGAAGAACAATCCATCTATTGATAACGAAGATTATTGGGGAAAAACAGGATTAGAAAATAAAGAACAGACAATTAACTCATTAGAAGCTGTGAATGGTGAAAAGATAGTAAGTTTAAGACTATTTGCTTTGGCTAATGTAGGTGGTATTCCTTTTGGTTGGGTGTATTCTATATTATCTTTATTTACTAGAATAACTACCTCTGTTATGGGTATCATTATCCAATTAAAGAACATTAACATTAGTGTAATTATGGATGCCTTAAAGTTGGATAAGGTAAATGAATTACTTGTAAAGTTGTTTGTTGTTTCAGATGGTGCAGATGGTACATTACGACTAGCTCCTGCTATGATGTTCGCATTAGTTGCATTGGTCATTTCGGTCATTGCAACAGCATTTAATTTTATTTTCGGGCATACAAAGTCCAAAGATATTTTTAGTGATGTATTTGTTGTTGCAATAATTGGGTTTATTATTGTTGGCACAGCACTTTTAGGAAAACCAACGGAAATTGGTACATCATTATCAACCTTTGTTAATAAGGTATTGATAAGTGCCAACCCAACAATGCAAGATGGTACAATTTTCTATACGAGTATTACAGGTGGAGATACAAATAGAACAAATGCTACAATTGAGATGTCATCAGTTAATAAAGCATATATTGATTCTCAAATATGTACACAGTTTGGGGTTGATGATATTAGTGAATTATCATTCAAATCTCTTGGAGATGAAAATGGTATGATTGCAACGAAGTACTTAGAGGGATATAGTGAGTCAGACCAAACTACAGTTGATAAGAACTTAGGATACTATTTCTGGTTTGCTAACTCTAGTGCTAAGAAGTTGAGTAAGAATGAACTTCCAACAATTTCGGAAACACAGGATTCTAAGTTATCCTCAATGGTTACTTATTTGCAAGTGCTGTATAATAATGGAAATGATGAAGTAAAGTCTAACATTACTAATATTATGTTATCCTTAGCTAGACCATCTATCGGATTTGGCATTGTTAAAATGCTACTATTGATGGCTACATTTGGTCTAATGGCATACTGTCTTGCTAAATATGCATTTAAAGTAGCGATTGCTAAGATGGGTATTTTGTTAGGAGTACTTGCTATGCCTATTGCAGGTATTTTAATTCTAACAACAAACAAGAAAGCAGTATCTATTGGTAAAGGTTTATTAGGTATATTCCTAGTGGCAACAATTAAAGTAACTATCCTAAGTCTTTTCTTTGACCTGATTATATTTGTGGTATCACTAATGGTTACAGGTAATATTATATTCTTAGTAATTGCAATCGTATTCCTTTCTATTATGATGAAGTTTAATCCACTTATTGAACGTTCAATAGATGATATTTTACGTGGATATGAAAGACAGTTCTCACCAGAATCTGCTAAATTAAAGAGTGACGCTAAGATTTGGGCTAGACAGAAGTTACACTCTGTTAAGGAAGATGCAGCTAAGGGTAAGAAAGTTGTTGTTGGATATGAAGAAGATGGTACACCAATCTTTGCTACTAAGAGTAACGGTGTTGTATCCACACTTGCAGGTATTGGTGAAAATATGTTGCAGGAAAATCCAATCAATACAAAATCTACATTTGATATTATTGCAGATGGTTTCAAGAAGATTGGTGCAAATAAGACAAGTGTCAATAGTGCTTTACGTACTTCCGATGCAAGTGCTTATGTAGATAAGATTAGAGCAGTGGAAACCGATATTGCCACACAGGCTGTTGCAGAAACTAACGGTGCATTTAATATGGAAACTGGTGTTGCAGATTACTCATTAATGAATGATACAGAAATTGCATTACACAAGAAATACTTAAATGCTCAGAAGTTAGAAGATTCTATTCAAAGGTCATTTACATATTACAATGATAGAGTAGGCGGTCTAAGTGTAGAAGAAGAAAACGAAAGACAAAGACTAAGTAAAGAATTATCCGAAAAGAAAACTGCTACTCAAAAGGCTAAGACAACCTTACAAGATTCTATGATTGAAAATAGAAAGTTAAAGGCACAAGAAGAAAGGTATGATGAACTCAAAGAGAATTATACTGGTCTATTAAAGAGTGTTGATACTAAGGATAGAACACAAGTTAAGGACAGAATGTTGCTTGATAAGAAACTATGGGCTTTAGAGAATCATAGAGTTGCATCAAGTCAAGAACTTACAGAAGCCGATAACATGGCAGTTGTAAAACAGATGAGTTCTATTGAGTATCATAATAATAGAACTAAATCTGGAAAACTTGTAGATAAAGTAAGAACTAAGGGTGAAGTTGTGCAAAAGACAAGTGAGGAAATGTATGCTGACCTCATTGCAGGTGCAAAAGAAACTTGGAAGAAGGAAAATGGGTTGGATAAGGATTCGAAACCGGTATTCTCAATTAAGGGATTAGATAGTGTTCAAGATGAGCCTACTACTCAGTCTGGTAAGATGGATGCTGTGAGAGATATGTTCCAACAACCTATTGACATTGATGACGATGATGAATAGAGGTAGATATTTAATCTACCTCTTTCTCTTTTAGGAGGGAATTTAATTTGATAAAGAAGATATTAAAAATGAAATCCGATGGGTTCATGGGTAGAACACACTTTTTACTATCCATGATATTTTTACTTGGATTGATGTTAATTCCTGTGGATATTATACAGGACTATGCTACTCAATTAAAGAGTAGTTGGCTACAATTTATTGTTGGAATTGTTATATTCGTTGGTGGTACGTTGTTTGTAGATTTAGATGACGTACATAACTCTGCATATATGCTAGGCCCATTATCTACAATATTTACTTTATTTATGCAGACTACAAGTAAGACAATTTGGACATTGTATCATGGTAAAAAGGATAGACCTCCAGTTAATAGAGAAGGTAAACCTACACAACATAGATATTTATGGCATACAGCAATTGTAGCAATTGGACTATTTTTATTATTCCATTTCGGACTACCAGTTGGTAACTATACGATATTTGCAAACATAAAGACAAGTATTGAGGTTGGAGAATTAGATAAGTTCTTACTAAACAATTCTGTACTTACTTTATTTATTATTCTGGCATTTATGTCAGCCTTTATTGGTAGTGCTATGATATTGTCTAGCATTAATAAGATAGTGAAAGTGCCAAAATACTTGCGTTATATATTACCAACTGTTGTTATAATTTACATATTTACTACAACTTATACAAATATAAGATTGTTAGGTGAATTATTTGCTTTTGGGTATTTTGCACATTTATTTGAAGATGCATTTTCAGATAGTGGTGTATGTTTATTTTTCCCATTCCCATTTTTCTGGGAAGGAAAAGTGTGGAAGAAAATTAGATTATTACCTATTACAGTAACTACTGGTGGTACAGTAAATACTATTATAGACTTAGTTGCTGGTGTAGGAGTAATCATACTAATGATTGTAACAATTTCAAACTGGTAGGAGATAATTTATGGCAAAGGTGAATTTTAAGGAATATATTGACTGTTCCGACTATATAGAGAAGAAGTTAGAATATCTACATGACCTCTGTGAAAGTAGAGGATTAGAAGATGAAGACTTTGACATACGTATATGTGTCTATCCATGCGAACGTGGGGTAGACGATGATGAAGCAATATTAAGATTAATTTTCCACTATAAGTATCTAATTGCAGGGGAATTTGAATGTGCAGTATTCAAAGATTCTAGGATTCAAAAGTTAGAGTACCAGCCAGAGGTAGAGGCATTTCTTCTTAGGAACGGTAATGATTATAAATACGCTGTAGCAGTTAATGGAGCAGTTATAGAAGAAGATTTAGTAAGTTTATATCTTGAAAAAGGTATTGAGCATTGTATTGATATTATATTAAAAGAAATTGGAGAATAAATATGGTATATAAGTTAATTGACGAAGAAGTTGGTATCAGTGAATTAGAAGGAATGGTACGTGAATGTTCTTCATATGATGACAGTTTAGAAGAATATTACTACTATGAGAATGACGAATATTTTTTCAGAGCTAGATATAAGGATGACATGATGAGCGCTGTACGAGCAGTTTGCTTTGGGCACTATAATTACATGGATGATTATGTTAGAGTTAATGCCTATGGTAATTTAGATTCTAAGTCTAGTTATGACTATAAGAGTGAATTAATGGATAACCAAGAGGAAATTGTTGAAAGATACGCTGAAATGTTAGAAGATAACTCAGTGTCAGAATTTAAACACTTATTTGAGGAAGTTGAAGATGATGAATAACTAACATCATCAAGGGAGGAAATTAATTTTGGAAAAGTGGTATTACTATAAACGAGCAGATATTACCATTGGGGAAAAGCAAGTAAAGCATTATGCTAGATACCTTTTGGTAGGTCTGTTGGTAGGACTTGTAAGTAGCAGCATTGTAGGATATAAATACAGAACACAGATATATGACTATGTAGTAAATCCTAGTGCTATACTAACTGAACAAGAGATTACAGTTGATGTTGGCACAGAATTAGATGTCAAGAAGTATTGTATTGTAAATAGCGATAAAGTAAATGTGTCCTATCCAGACACACCTAAACTAGATAAATTAGGTGAATATGATTTGGTGTATACTTCTGCCAACTCTGTAAGAGAGACGAAACTACATTTAAAGGTTAAAGTGGTAGATAAGGAAGCACCTACTATCAATTTAACACAGGATAGTTTGGTATTAACAAGAGACGTAGATACACAAACATTTGATTCTAAGAATTATGTAGCATCTGTAACAGATAATTATGATAAACCAGAGGATATTACAGTTGAATATCCAACTAACTTAGATTTTTCAAGGGATAGTGTAGAGTGTAAGTATGTTGCAAAGGATAAATCAGGTAATGAGAGTAGTAAGACATTGGTAATTGCTGTTAAGGATAAACCGGTAGAACCTGCTCCTGTAGAACCTACACAACCATCATATGTGCAGCCCTCTTATGACCAACCAACATATACAGAACCTACATATACTCAACCTAGTTATTCGCCAGGCACTGACATTGTAGGAGTACATCCTGTATCTGTGCCTATTGGAACAAGTTTTGCTGTATTATCTGACCAACTTACAAGTGGGGTATCATCTGGATACTCTGTTTCAGTTAATTTTGCATCAGTAAATTTAACAGTTGCAGGCACATATACAGTTACATTTACAAATACTGCAGGTACTTCTGTAAGTACTACAGTTACAGTTTATTAGAAAGGAACTATATCATGGATTTAAGAAAAGAACGAGAACTACTATTTGATAGAAATTTTAATGTTATTGATGAAGATACAGAATATCGAGTTATTGAATTTTGTGAGGAATTAACTAGACTTTCTGGTATTCAATGTGTTACAAATGGTGGTGCAATGTTTGAATATGTCGAACGTGTATATAATAGTGTAGTTGACTGTGAGTAGATTACATAAGTGTTTACATAGTGGCTGCAAGAACAGGACAATGTATAACTTCTGTTATACTCACAAAGACGATGTATATACAGATGTATGTAAAATACACGGAAAGACAAAATTTCAAAACTACCACTGTTTAAAGTGTCAAGAATTAAAGAAACCAAAGTACACGAAGAACAAACAAGTCTTATCTTGTTTAGATGAGATATTTGGTACGAGATTGAAACATAAAACAAGAAAATATCAAGAACGATATATACAACGTATTGGTAATGTTTCAGGGATATATGGTATATTCGTTAAGAAAGGTTCTGGATTAGGAAAATGTCTATACGTAGGTCAAAGTGTTAATGTTGCAACAAGAGTAAAACAACATAAGGAAAACTTTAAGAAAGCACAACGACACTTAATTGGGTTAAAAACATGGAATAAGAGATTAAAAGTATATAAGGTAGAATATAAGTATTATGAAATGGCTAAGAAGTATAACTTATCCGATTTAAAGTTTGTAAGACTGTGTACAATACCGAAAAAGTATTTACAAACCACAGAGTTTAATGGTATAATAACAGAAATGGAACAGTTTATGATGGATGTTTATAAGCCAACACTAAATACTTTTGCGGCTAGACCATCATACAAGTGAGTTATGCTATTTATTTAGTGAGGAGAAACATATTATGAAGAAATTTAAAATTAAACCTTTTATTGTTCTTGTACTAGTCGGTGTACTTATGTTCTCGTTATACAACCTGTTTTTAATTTATAAGCAGAACGCGGATGAACAGAAAGCACTCAATTCTATCAAGAACGTAATTGATACAAAGGAAACAACAATAAAAGCAGGAGATATTACTATTCCTAAACTTTCATTACAAACAATCACAAAGGATGATTTAGCAAGAATGAAAGAAGTAAACTCTGATGTAATTGGTTATTTAGAATTTGATAGTGGTTTAATTAGTGAACCTGTTGTACAAACAACTAACAATTCCTATTATTTATACCATGACATTAATCATGGATATAATGATTTTGGAACAGTGTTTATGAATAAGGATAACAAATTAGATGATACTAACTTAGTTCTCTATGGGCATGCTGGGGTATATGCTGGAACACAGAAATTCTCTAATTTGAACACATTATTAAACAACTATGCAGAGTATTCTAAGAATAGTTATTTAACATTTTACACAGAGAATGAAGTTAGACGCTATCAGATTAGTTATATCATTCAGAATAATGATTTAGATGCATTTAATCATCAAACATTAAATTTTACAGATAAGATGTTACAAGATTGGCTAGAATTTGCAAATAGTCATACATCTGTTACAAGTTTAAACCCTATTCAACAGGGGGATAAGTTCATCACCTTACAAACGTGTATACATGGTGGCGGAGATGATAAAGTTATTGTAATTGCTAAGGAGATTTGGAGAGGAAATTATGATTAACATTTTAATTATTGTATTTATTATAGATACTATTTTAAGAGGTATCTTATTTAACGAAATTGGCATTAAGTGGTGGAAAGCAATTATTCCACTATTTAATAAGTATGCATTGGGTAAAGAGGTTGAAGATAGTTCGTTAGGACTTATCTTATCAATTCTTACACCAATCTTCTATACATATTACATCTTTTGTTTAGGTGTAGAAATGTTTATTTTACGTACATATAGTACACAGACAACAATTGGAGATACAACTAAGTTAGAAGTATTAGTACCAAAGAGTGTAGCTACATTATCTTTATACACAAAGTATTGGTTACTGGTATTCATTATTGGAATGGTTGCTTTATGGCTAGGACTAATGTATAAGTTTAGTAAGAAACATACTAAGAAGTGGTCAACTATTTTATGGGTAATCCCACCAATCGGCTATTTATATTGTATTTTACATCTAAAAAGGGTTGGTAAGAAATAATGAGTAGAGTTACTGATTTACTTAAATTACAAGATGCAGAAGTAGTCAGAAACTCTTTTTACAGACATCCTAAAGTAACCCCAAACATTGAAAAGTATTCAGACCACATTGTTGTTAAGACGATTGACACATCTTGTAAACTATATAAGTTAGAAGAAGTAATCTTATACATTATTGCAGATTTTAAATTCGCACCAGTATGGTTAGTCCAACAATGGTTTGGAATATATCATAGAGATGATTACTTTCAATCAATCTTAGATTGGATTGAGGTTGGACTTGTTTGGACTGAAACTACTTCGATGGGGGTATATGTCAGACCTACAAAGTTCTTGTTGGATTTATTTCAAATAGAGAATGATAACTATATCTCTGTTCCGTTCGGACTATTAAACCACACTGTTTCGGAAGAACAGATGATTTTTGACTTGCATATGGGGAATAGGAAATCTGAAATGTGGCAAATTATTAAAGAGAAAGAACTATTACCTGTATATCATCCACTTGGAATTACTTGTGATGGTGAGGTAGGAACTTTAGCTCTAAGAGAAACACATTTTAGGTTGAATAGATATGATACAAAGGAATTAGTAACAAGAGATAGAGAAATTATGTCAGAGATTGAAAGTGGTGCAAAGTTCACTACAGAGTTCTCTGATTTTACTGCTTTCCCTATTGTATCTGTGTATGGCAAGAGAGTTATTGTTCAAACACCAGATGTTATTATTCCACTACCCAGAAAAGATGGTAAGGCTCAATCATTTGCAATTGAGATAGAATTAAGTCCAAAATCAAAAGAGAAGTATGAACAGATAATGAAGAACTATAAGGACAACATTAAGTTCGGAACATTATTATACTTCTGTGGTACTGCTCGTATTGCTAAGATGGTCAGAGAAGCATTTGATGTTGTTGGTGGATTAGGGAATTGTGAATTATACTTACTTCCATATACACCTCCTGCAATGCAATTATCTAACTATTCAATCTCTGATGAAGATGAACAAGGTAAATTATTGTTGAAAACGGGAGAAATGGTACAATGAAACTAAGAGACATTGTATTCTCCCTTTTAGTCCTTGGGGTTGTGGTAATATTCTATCCAGTTAGAATTGTTGGTAATAGTATGTTTCCAACACTTCATAATGGCGATTTAGCACTATGCAGCAGGCTTAGTAGCATTGATAGATTCGATGTAGTTGTAGTCAATGTGGATAATGTTAAAATCATTAAAAGAGTAGTTGGGCTACCAAATGAAACGATTGAATATAAGGATAATAAACTTTATATCAATGGAGAACAGGTACAAGACAAGTATAACAATGGATATACAAAAGACTTTAAATATTCCCTTAAGGATAATGAATACTTCTGTCTAGGAGATAACAGAGAGAACAGTAAGGATAGTCGAGAATATGGGGGATTTTTAAGAAATCAAATAGTGGGAGAAAAGATATATGAGATTACCAAAAAGTAAAGGTGTAAGACGAGAGAGTTCTGGTGGTTCTTCTGGTGGTGGAATTGGACTTCCATCAGGAATGGGAGAACTAATATTAGCAATAGTAGGTACAGTATTTATTGTTGGACTAGGGTTGTTTATACTGCTAGGTGGAGTAAATCAAGTTAAATTGTTTCAGACAATTTCAAACCTTGGTATCTCTATTGCACAATTTATGAGCAATCTTATTAATAAGATTAGATTTGAGATTACAGACACAGGAATTTATTTAAGACCATAGTTCCTGACATAAAAAGGAGTGGAAATTATGGAAAATATGTTATACATAAAACTAGGGGTTGGGGTAGCATTTATAGTTATCCTAACTCTTTTTAATATTATAAAGTCTAGGAAGATGACAGTAGCAATTGCAGCACTTATTCAATCAATAACAATACTTACGGTGTTATTAAATACTTGGTTATCTATTGGAGTTGTAATTGGATTTGTTGCATTGTTATATATTAGATACCAGAGAAGATTTGTAGAGGAAGAAGTAAGTTACTTAGATTACAATGATAAAGTATTAAGTGTTTCTGGTGCAATTAATAAACTAGAAAAGCGAAAAGACAAAGAAGTTGTAATTGGGGAAATATTACCTACGAATTATAAAGAGTTAAAACTGAACAATAAGAAGATTAGTTTAAACGATGATACCCTTAGTGGTCATACACTTGTAACTGGGGCGAGTGGTTCAGGAAAGTCTTACTTAATTAAGTCAATAATGAACCAACGTATCAAAGATGGTTATTCTATTGCTTTCTTTGATTATAAGGGAGAAAAGGATATTGTAGACCATTTAAGAAGTATTGCAAAGGCATTAAATGTAGAATTCTATGAGTTCTCCATTGACACTTGTGATTTCTGCTATGACCCTTTAATCAACTTAAATGAAACTGGTAAGGTTGAAGCTTTAATGAATACTAGACGTTGGGATGTAAGTGGTGCAGATGAGCATTATAGAACATCTACTCAATTAGCAATCCAGAACGCTATTAGAAAGTATGATAAGTGGAGAAAACAGACAGGGGACCCTAGAAATTATTTAGAAGGTCTATCTGATTTCTTAATGAATTATAAAGCAGAGCCAAACGAGAGAGATGGTTTATATACTCTTCAAAAGCAGTTAGAGATACTTATGACATCTAGGGCAAAACACTTATTTGCACAAGATAAAAAGCAGTTTAGTTTTAATACTACTAAGCAGTTTGTTGTTTGTTTCTCTTTCGTATCTGCAAATAAACAGTTGGCAACTAGTCTAAGTTCAATGATTTTCCAAGACTTAATGGATAGAGGTACAAGACAGAGATACTCACCTAAATTACTTTTAGCAGTCGATGAATTTGGTACAATTGAGAACAGTACCATTATTAAAGACTTACTAGAAAAAGGCAGAAGTGGTGGTATCCAGATTGTATTTAGCTTATTAGATATTAACCAGATTGCCATGTCAAGTGGTGAATACTTTGTACAATCAATATTAGGGACAATTAACAACTTTGTTATCTTTGCAGGTGCAACTCAAAAGACAGCAGAAATGTTGGCAGGGGTACAGAAGTTTGACAAGAGTTTTGATATTATGTCATTGAAGAAACCACAAAACGGTAAATCACCTACAGCATTATTTATCTCAAAGTTCCAACTATTATCAAAGAATAGAAACCAAGAGGTATTTAGAATAATTCCTTATAGTTTTAATATCAATGTTAATAACAAAGAAGAAGAACAAGAAGATAATAACGTAGTAGATTTAACAAAAGTTTCAACACCTCTACCGGTTGAAACTAATAAGATTGTAGATAAGGTAGAACAACAAGAGGAAAAGGTTGAGAAGTTAAGTGTAAATAACATTGACCAATTCCTTTAAAATTGTAAGTAATTTTGCAGTTCCCAAAACTAATTTATATAACAGGAGAAAAATTACATGAAGTTTATTAAAAAAAGAGATGGTCGAAGGGTTAAGTTCGACAAAACAAAGATTCAAACAGCAGTAGAGAAAGCATTTGAGAGTGTAGATAGTGAATTAACAGAGTATTCAAAAGAAAAGGCACTTAATATCGCTAACTTTATTGAAACAGAAGTACTAAACAATAATAAAGAGATGATTTCTGTAGAGGATATTCAAGACATGGTAGAAAATGGCTTGATGTCCACAAAGAGAAAAGATGTAGCCAGAGAATACATCAAGTATAGACATGATAGAGATTTAGTACGTAGTCACACAGATAGAGAAATTTTAGACCTTGTTGGTGGAAATAATGAGGATTGGGCAACAGAGAATACAAACAAGAACGCAAAGTTAATCACCACTCAGAGAGATTATATTGCAGGTATTGTTAGTAAGGATATTGCTAATAGATATATCATTCCAAAAGATGTTCAAGATGCAGAGAATCTAGGTGCTATCTATGTTCACGACAAAGACTACTTAGCAGAAGCTACTAGGACAAATTGTTGTTTAGTTAACCTAGAAGATATGTTACAAAACGGAACAGTGTTAAATGGAAAGTTGATTGAAAAACCACATCGTTTAACAACCGCAACAAACATTGCCACACAAATAATAGTTGCAGTATCATCTTCTCAATACGGTGGTGTTTCTGTTACATTGTCACACTTAGCACCATTTGTGGATGAATCAAGACAAAAATTCATTAAGAAGTATAAGGAAGCGGGTGTTCCAAAAGAACTAGCAGATAAACTAGTCGAAGCTGATGTGAAGAGAGAAATAAAAGATGCAGTCCAAATCTTCAATTACCAAGTAAATAGTATGTCATCTACCAACGGACAGAGTCCATTTATAACACTATTTATGTATCTCGGCGAGGCTAAGAATGAACCAGAAAGAGATGACCTAGCACTCTTAATCGAAGAAGTGCTAAAACAGCGAATTGAAGGTATTAAGAATGAATTTGGAGTACCTGTTACTATTGCTTTCCCTAAACTCATTATGTGTTTAGATAAGTATATAATGGATGAAAATTCAAAGTATCATTACTTAAAGAAATTGAGCATCAAATGTACTAACCTAAGACTTTGCCCTGATTATGTATCAGAGAAGATTATGTTAGAAAATAAGGGGGATGTATATCCACCAATGGGTAAGTGTAAACTACAGCTCATTTAAAATTGTGTGAACCTTGCTAAAGGGTGTCATGGAAACATGGCTAACAGTTAGGTCTGACACGACAATGTTCGTGCGACAGATGAGACTGTGCTAAACTAAGTAAAAATACTTAGAAAGTTAATCGACCATCCCTGATGAATGTATGGGAGTAGGGGTAGAGATAAGCACTACCGTTATGTAGGAAACAAAGCATAACTGAAAATCGAAGCGTACAACTATATGAAGTTTATATAGAAGATATGGTCAGTGCCTATAGTGATATAGGATAAAACGTGTAGAAGTTTCTTAACACCATGTCGTTTTAATGAAAATCTTTCAAATAATAATACATGGGAAGAAACAAGGGGTCATCAGTACTACGGCCGCGCAAATTGTGGTGTGACTACAGTAAACATCTTGTATCCTGCGCTAGAAGCTGATAAGGATATGGATAAGTTCTGGAAGTTACTAGATAAGTATATGGAACTTGCACATAAGATGCAGAAAGTTCGTGCAGATAGATTATGTAAGACAAAAGCAGAGGTAGCACCTATTTTATGGTGCTATGGGGCTTATGCAAGATTAAAGCCAGAAGAAACATTAGAGAAGTTAGTACATAATGGTTATATGACTTCCAGCATTGGTTATTCTGGTTTATATGAAACTGTTAAGGCATTAACAGGAAAGAATTTTTATGAAGATGAACAAGCAAGACAGTTAGGAAAAGACATCTTACAACACATGAATGATTTATGTAATCAGTGGAAGGCAGAAGAAAATATTGATTACTCTATCTATGGTACACCGTATGAGAGTGGTACATATAGAACTGCAACAAAGATTAAGAAACAATTTGGTGAAGATGTATTTATCAAACTAGATGGTGAGGATAGAGATTTTATTACTAACTCTTGCCATGTTCCTGTATGGGTACATATTAATCCATTTGAGAAATTGGCTATTGAAAAGGATTTCCAATTACTAAGTCCAGGTGGTTTAATTACTTATATCGAATCTGTAGATATGTCAAAGAATTTAGATGCTATGGAACAAGTAGTGGATTTTATTTATGAGAATGTTCAATACTCCGAAATCAATGTAGAGAGTTCAGAATGTTGCGTATGTGGTTCACATAACATGGTACACATGGTAAAGCAGGAAGATGGAAGTTTCCAACCTACTTGTACATGCTGTGGTAATATGGATACAGATAAGATGTCTTATGCATATAGAACTTGTGGGTATATTTCTTCCTACCCAAAGACGAATAAAGGAAGAAGTCAAGATGTAGGTAATAGATATAAACATCTTGATAATGTAGTGTGTGAATAGGGAGATTAAGTTCTCCCTTTCTTTTAGTAGATAGGAGAGTAAAATATGATTGGAAGAATTATTTCTAGTTTTGTTGGTACTATTTTAGCAATTACGGTATTAGATTTGTTAAATAGTGCAAATGAGGAACAAGAGAAACAAGAAGAAATCAAGGAAAAAGAGATAACAAAGAAACCAACTAAGAGGAAATCTAAAGCATCTAAGGAAGAAAAGTAACTATGATTTCTTACAAAGAATATAAGAGATTATTCAAACAAGATGAAGATGGAAGTTTTCTTAATCTTATCATTCCGAAGTCAGTTGATGGGGATGAATTAAATTTGGTGGGAAAACATCCAAGGGATTTTACACTTGGAGAGATTGTACGAATGAAGAAATATTCGGCTGATATGTTTGAATTGGCAGATAAAAATACAATAGGAGATGAATAATGGAATATAGAGTACCAGTAGTGCATAAAGTGTTTGGATATGTAACTGTAAATGCGAAGAATAGAAAAGATTTACTTAAAAAGTTAAAAGACGATAGGTTTGTTGAGGATATGCCACTACCAGTTAATGCAGATTACATAGAAGATTCTTATGTAATTGATTTTGAAGGAGAATTTTCTGATGAAAATGAGTACTTCTTCTTTGATGAATAAAATAATTTTCTAAAAATAGTAAATTACCTATTGACAGAAAGTGTAAAATTTAGTATAATGTAGTTTGCAATAAGAATTAATTGGGTTGAGTATCAGATAATTTAGATTGCAACAATTTTCCTTAAAAATAACACAAGCGGGCATAGGTGTTATTTCCTGTAACAAGGTTTTTACTGTATGGAAGTAGAACTCGTAGGTTAGCCACCCCAGTTAGTAGATAAAAGGCTCGGTGTAATTCTGTCTCATCTTATTGAAAGAAACATCGTCAGAGTTGTCCGTAAAAATAAGACAACCAACTCATATCAAAAACTGCTAGGCAAGGGTAAAAACCTTATGGCAACCACAGAAAAAGAATAGTAATCTTTGGACACTTTTAGTACGAAGTGTTCTTTTATTTTACACATGTAGTAAATCTCTGGGTGTGGGGTGAGATTATGTGTATTAGGAGTAACTTCCTAAGTATTAATAAGATAGTTTGAAAGACTTATACGCTCAGTTAGACTCAGAGTTTAATTGAAATAAGAGAATTGATACATCTATTTTACTTGTATGTGATAGGCATATTTGTATCAGTTCTCTACTCTTACCACTAGTTACCTCAGTGATTTATGTGGAAAACTTAGTTAGTAAATCCATTACTTACTCTTATTAGAACGAATGTTTTACTGTTAAGTTATGAAACATGAGTGATGGTGTTAAGAATTAAAGCAAATCAATCAGATTAATAATAGAATACTGAAAAGATTGAGAATGTTTTTATCGAAATCTTTTCTATGGAGATTTCACGTTTTAAGAAATCGACATACAAGAGAGTTTGAAGGGAATATATGGGTAGTAAATTATTGTTAAAAGTGGAAAGGATTATATAATATGAAAGCATTACAGTTTGTATATAAGGGATATGCAAAGGGATTTAAGTCAGTTAATATTTCCTATGTAGTATTAAGGGGTAGTACGTTAAACTTTGCATTAAAAGTAGTAGATTCTATTGGGAAAGAACTAGAATTTGATATTCAAACAAGATTTGATAGTTTAAGGGAAGAATATACAAAAGAAGATTTTATCTTTGAACCTCTTAGTTATATGAAGGAACAGTATGTTGAGATTGCAACTAACCTTGTTAATAATTTAACTATTTATCAAGACGTGGAGAGTGTAGATGTTTAATAAAAGTGAGATAACAGTACATTTCTTTTGTAAAGAGTATTGTGAACTTATGTTAGCCATTCTTACAAGTTTTAAGGTTCAATGGAGAGATGAAAAGGGTGGAGTGGCTAGATTCTATACCGATAAAGCAGAGATTTTTGTATGGCAAGAGTCTGACTACACTGTTCGTATCTTAGTTGGAAGAATAGGACAAGAGGAAGTTGTTGAGGAGTATTCTATGACAAGACGTGGATTAACAACTTCTTTAGAAAGATTGGAATTTTGGTATGGTAATAACGGAACTGCTTCTAGTAAGTGGTAAAGTTATGCTATTTATTTATTGAAGAGGTATTGAAAATGAAAAAATTAGAGATTTCATATAATCTTATTGGTAGTAATGTAGTTCTTTTAGATATGAATAGAACATATAATGGTTTGTTAGTGTTTAGAGTTGGATGTCAAGTACCAGAAACAAGGCAACTAATATCAGGAACAATTACTGTTAAACCAAATCTATCTGTTGATAAATACACTTATGAGGATTTCACAATAGCAGGGAATCAATTATTAATAGAACTTGCTAAAAACATTGAGATAACACAAGATTGTATATGTATTTAGGTGGATATTATGACATTAAGAGAGATATTAGAAGCATTTAAAAAGGGATATACAGATTGTTATGGTTTGAGTGACATTAAGAAAGCAGAAAATCATAACTTACATACCGATTTTAGAGAGGAATTAACAGACTTTGTAGCTGGGGTTAACGGTTTTGAAGTCTATACAATAAATAAAGATGGAGAAGATGTACCTTTTAAGATTGCTTTTACTGGAGAAGAAGTGGAAGTAAATAATCACTTTTATGGAGTTGAGTATAGGGGTATATTCTTTAACTTAAACAGTGAAGAAGAATATTTCATGAGTAAAGAAGATTATCTAGCACCATTTAAAGAGTGGAATCCAGAATTAACATTTAAAATTAAGTGGTTCTAATAATTAGAAAGTGAGGAAATTATATGTATGTATTAATTTACTTCTTATCTGTATCACTTTCACAGTATATTTCCAATATAACTATGGATGTAACAACAGATAATGAAGAGAATTTTAATTATTCAAGGCAAGATAGTTTATTATTGATAGGGTTATTTGTTGTAGCAATTATATTACAAGCTGTTAATAACCTAATTATAAACTATGCAATTTGGGTGATGCTTACTTATTTACTGGTAAGTGTATCTATTACATTGACCTTGACAACATTACGAAAACAGCGTATTGAGAAAACTAGGGAAGAGATAACTCAAATATATGAGATTCTACATAATCTAGTTGATAAAAAGGGTAAAGGGGTAGATTTTAATAATGTACCTTTTACTTTGGAACATAAGTATAATACAATTAATAAAATTGATGTAATAGTAGACCCTATTACATTTGATGATAAGTATTTACCAGAGTACTTAAACCAGTTAAATAACTTCTTATCTACATATACATGGAACTATGAATTGCACTTAGAAGAACGAAAAATAAGTTTTGTTGGATACGATAAACCACCTACTGTGGCAAGATGGAAGGGTAGTTGGCTAAGACCTACTAGATTCTTCTCATTAGGTATTACGGGTAAAGGTGAATTTGGATGGTTGCCTGATAAGGTAGATAAAAAGAGATTAGGTAAGAGCCAATTCTTAGACGAGATGGGAAACCCACTTCCTGCCGATATGGAATTACCTTCTGCACCGCAGGGGCTTATTTGTGGGGCAACCGGAGGAGGTAAGTCTGTAGCAGTTCAGAACATCATTTATGGGGGAATTGCACATAGAAACGAAGTTGCATTATCCTTAATTGACCCTAAGTTTACGGAGTTTTCTGGCTATAAGGGAATGAAAGGAATTACTGGGGTAGCAAATACTGTAGAAGAGGCAGTTGAAGTACTTAGAATTGCAAAACAGGCAATGTATCGTAGAAACCAAAGATTAGCTGAATTAAAAATAAAGAATATCATGGAGTATAAACCTACTAAGAAGTCTGGGAAAGTATATGTTACTGGTAGAGATTACTTAGAAACTGATATTATTAAAGTAAAGGTTAATTCAGTCGAAAAAGAAATGACTGCAAATGAACTAGTTGGATTAGTAAATACTGAAACAACAAGTAAGATTGAAGTTTGTTTAAATGGAATAGATTGGATTGAAGTAAACTACAACTGTGTAAACTATATCTACTCTGATGAGATGAAAATGTTAGTTACGATAGTTGATGAGTTGGCAGAGTTAACCCAATTAAGTGGTAGTAAAGACCAAAAGTCAAAAGACCAAGATATGCTAAGAACTGAAATTGTTAGTTTAATTGCTTCTATTACTCAATTAGGAAGAAGTGCTGCTATTCATGCAATAGTTTGTACCCAGAAACCTTCCGCGGTTGTTTTGCCTACAGTAATTCGTTCAAATCCATTAGCATTAGATACATTAGTTGTGACAGACAGTGGGGATAAACTACTAAGAGATATTACGTTAGACGATAAAGTGTTTGGCACTGACAATAAGTTCCACAATATCTTAGACATAACTCCAACACATACTCCTAAGACTGTTTATAAAATTACTTTTACAAATGGCACTGTAACTTGTTCAGATGTACACCAATGGACTGTACAAAACAAGGATAACACTTATGAGTATGTAACGGAAACAGAGGATTTATTTATTAATCAAGATTGGTATATTGAGAATGATATTAGGTTCGGAAGATATGAAGATAACATTAGATTAGTTAGAGTATCTAAAGTACCTGCTGTAGATTGTGCTTGTATTACAACAGATTCATCAGATAGTCAATTCTTAATTTATACTGATAATGGAAATAAGATATTTACACACAACTGTGGTTTAAGTCTTTATAGACCACATTAAATCGAGTAAATTGCGGGAAACCCCTTAGAGCATAAACAACCAAGCAATGTTAGTGATAACATTGTGGCAAATAGTAACGGATTTGGTATGGTAACATCGTTTATGATTGGGAAATCAAACGCATCGAAACTTCTCATTAATTTGAGAATGACGTTCAACGACTATAATCTCGACACATTATGTGATGGTATAGTCTACTCCCTGAGGAAATATTGGGAAACCAAGGGTATATAGGTTAGAGGCTTTTGCGGACGAGCCACTGAAACTGGGGCAAGTATGGTTGCCTTAGATAACAACTTAGCAACAACGATTGATTCAACATATCCAGGTATGGGTATTGTACAGAGTGGTGGTAAGAATGAGTTTATCAGATACTACTTCTCTAAGTTTGAAGATTTAGAAGATTATTATAAAAAGCGTGGTCTGGATGAATTAGGATACTCTCCTTTAGATGCTGATTATACTGGTGCAGATGCAGTAGTAGAAGATTTAGAGGGTGAAATTGAGATAAATGTTTCAAGAGATAAGACAGAGTTTGAATTTGAAGAGGACCGTGTGGAAATTGATAATAGAGATGACCAAAAGTGGGGTGAAGTATAATAAATGAGTGAGTTTACATTTAAAGAATTTGCAAATAAAGTAAGTAATGGTGTACATAAGTTAGTTGAAACTGATTTTGAAACCTACTTTGAATTTGTGAATGATGGAGTTAAAGTATTCTTGGAAGAGTACTATGGGGAAGATGAGTTAAAAGTAATCTGGACATGTAGATTTATTAATTCCGAATTAACTCTCTCTGATTCTTCTATTGTTTCAAGAGATAATCTAAATGAGTTTATTTTATTCATAAACGAGATGATTGATGCTCGTTTTCATATTAACCAACATTTAAAGAAAATTGAGGAGTTAAAAGTATGTTAGCAAAATTACCAGTTGATATAGAGTTCTATAATACTGTGTTAAATAAGTCTAGAGTAACAACAAAATTAATTACTGTACAAAATAAAGACAATTATTTCATTTATGTTCGACACTACATTTTAGATTTTGATTTTTCCATGTTCGATGAGTGTCCTAAAGATGAACACGGTGATACACTACCAATCACTGTAAATGCTGAAGCTGACATTGTGTATAAACTTGATAAGATTATATTTAATCAGGAGATTGATTGCAGTACAGTTGCTGATGTAGTTCTTTGGAATGTACATTACACACAAGATGGTTCAAAGGATAAAAATGACTTAGAAATATTAGAGATAATTAAAAACTTCTTGCAAACACAACTTGCCACAGATACTACGTGTAGAATAGAATTGAGGGGTTAAAAATATGAGAATTGAAGTACCATTACAACTTGAAATTACAAACAATTTAGTAGGTGGTAAAAATGTAACCTACAAGGAGATTTCAGTAGATACTGGGATAGATGATATAACAGTAACAGTTGAAGTTCAGATTGATGATGAGGACTTTTCTGCTTATGATGGGTGCCCATTAAATGAAGATGGAGATGTTAGAAATATTACTTTTAACGCATATCTAACTGCTACATATAAATTAGATTTATCTAAACCGACTTTTGATTATTACCAAGAGTGTGAGTATGTGGGAGATTTCTGTGTAGAAGATGTTGAGATTTTCGAAGATGGTGAAGGAATTAACGATTCTAAGTTAGAAAAAGCCATTATAAGAGAATTAGAAACTAGATTCACAGATAACATTGAGTATAGTATTGCACTAGATTAAGGAGATTATTAAATGAAGATTACTACAAATGAACAAGCAGTACAAGCATTAGATACAATCATTTGTGATTGTGGTATTTCAGAGGCAGATGTAATTACTGCACTTGAAAACTATTTACCAACAGATGATTTAATTGATTTTGTTAAGTACTTAGAAAAAGAATTTGATTTAGATTTAGAATAATATTGACATTTATATAGAGTTGTGGTATGATTTAGCTATGATAAGTAAGATTAAGAGATTAGAAATCGAAAAGATTGCAAATGACGAAAAGGTAAGAGAATACTTCTCTTCTATAAAGGTATTCGGTTCTACAATTACTAACCGTTGCACAGAAGAAAGTGATATTGACTTATTTGTTACGTTAAGAAAGCAATACGAAAATGATGTTGACTCTAATCGTGCTTATTGTTATTTACTAACACTCACATCTTCTGACAAGGATATTTTCTTTGCACATGAGCAGAGTGGAGAATTTAATCCGCAACTCTATCATAACATGTTAAATGGTGAGGAAATTTTAAAGTAGAAGCAAGGAGTTTTCATAGTGGATATTGAAAAACTTTTAGAAAATACGACGTTAGAGGTAGCTCGGTCAATCTATTCCTTGAACATCGTTGATGGTAACTTTGCAATGTTATATTTATACTTCACTCCATTAGAAAATAATCATTATAGTGCATCGTTATTTTTTAAGGATTATGAAGGGTACATCACACCTCTAGGTGGGAGTCGAACATTAGTCTACAAAGATTTTGAAAGGTTAGTGTTAAACATAGATACAATTTCAAAGAAAGTTGTTAATTTATGTGAAAAGACAAAAGACGAATTTATTGAAGAGTTTAGAGTGAATAGACCAACAAACGATTTAGAACAGGATACTGAAGCAGAAGAATTTAATCTAATCATTTATAATGTAGAAGTTGGTTCTGCTAATAGTTATGGGGATAGTTGGTATTTAGATGTTTACACTAATAAACTAGAAACTGAATTAACTGCTGATAACTATAACAAAGAAGAACTATGTAGGGTACTTTATAAAAGGCATAGGGTATTTCTAAATCAAGTAACCAATATAGTATTTAACATTGAGGAGCTGTAAGTATGAGAATTGAAGATTTATTAGAGAAATACGGTACTGGATTCCATAAATTGAATGGGGGATATAGTCTTACTGTTTTCTATGGAAGATACGGTGAATTGCAACTAAGTCTAAAAGGAATAGCTAACGAACTATTTGAAGGGACTCTATCTTTTATAACCTCAGACAGACTGTATTATGAATTGTTAGCAATAGGTAAATTTACTCGTAAAGAGGTTGAAAACTTACTATCTAACTCAGAGGATATTTCTAAACAACTACAAACATTTTGCGATAGAGCAAGACATCCATTCTGTGATGAAATTGAACAGTATGTTGAAGAACATAAGTTATCAAACAATCCACCCAAATTAGAAACTTTTAATTTATTGACTTGTATGCTTTATATTGGAAAAGGTACTCAATGGCACGAGTTAAGTGATAGTATAAATGCAAGGTACGAAAAATTTAAGGTTAATTTAGCAGAAAAAGTATTTCAACTAATCAAGGGGACAGAGTAATGATGATACCAAAAATGGATACAAAGGTTTATTTAGATGAGCTACTTAGTCTAGGAAGATTCTTTGGACTTAAAGATGGGTTATACGTATTGAGGTTGTTTGATGGTAGGTTACTTGATATAGTGATGTACATAACTATATTAGATGATGGAACATTAAAAACTGTGACAAGGGAAGTGAGTTTGAGAACAGATAGTGAACCCCTTATTCATACGGAAAATATGCCTGTTGAAAGAGTGTGTAATATCATTCGAAACCAATCTTATATTGCAACAGCGTTGACTAGAGTTTGTAATGATTTCTTGGAAAAAACAGTTGGGGAACTCAGTGAGATTGAAGAATCAAAAGTAGTGGGGGATATAAATTTAGATTATTGTAGGGTTGTATCTCTCGGGCAGTTTGAGGTTGAAGTCCTGTATAACAGGGGTAGGTATGAATGTACGGTCTATCCAATGCGTGAGAAGCCACAGAAGTTTTATACAATGGATATAGATAAAGTAGAAACACTATTATCTGAGATGAAAAAGAAATATAACACTACTGTGAAGAGAGTTATAGAAGAAGAACTCAGCAAAGTAAAATAGGTGATTGCTTTATGCTAATGTTAGAGGCACGTTCTACTTATTTCTACGAAATGGGGATAGCTCAGTATGATAAGTACTCCAAAGAACGTTTAATGAAAGATAAAGACCTTTTATTATGCATTGGATACATGTTTGAACAGTCTGTGGAGCTTATTTTAAAGCAGATTGCATTTGACTGCACTCAATCATATCCTGAAGTGCATAGAATATTCATAGTTGTAAACTTCATTAAAGATAACATTACTCAATCAAAACTTCAATCAAGAAAAGAGTTATTGAGGGTGTTAGATGAGATTGAACAAAACTCAAAAGTGTACAACAGTCTTAGTTATGCTGCAAAATATGAACCTGATGT
>ERZ773180.38-NODE-38-length-126812-cov-27.298074_pt1 | contig 126812 bp, 105 predicted proteins | sample MGYA00511080_ERZ773180 | MGnify/ENA primary metagenome ERZ773180 (study PRJEB29015, sample SAMEA2738175) | human oral metagenome | biome: human oral; feature: human-associated habitat; material: saliva | place: China | collected 2178 ... | reverse complement strand
ACCACACAGCATTTCGAGTGCTGCACCTTCGGCCGCTCGGACACGCTACCTCGGCTGCTCAATTTACCGGAGATTACAGCCAATACGCAAACCTTACTTACCCAGCCGCATTCACATAGAAAGTGCACGCCCCAAACCAGGCACGCAGGCAGTGACAGCGGCCAGGGCGACGTCGGCCCCTGAAGCCAACCACACCCGCTAGCGGCGCTGGGCAAAAAAATCCTCTAGCAGCGCCTGTGCCTGGCGCTGACGCAACCCCGCCAGCACCTCCAGGCGGTGCGTGGCGCGCACATCACGCACCAAATCACGCTGCGAGCCGCAAGCCCCCGTTTTTGGCTCCCAGGCGGCAAACACCACCCGCTCCAGGCGCGCCAAAAGCATAGCCCCCGCACACATCGCACACGGCTCCAAAGTCACCACCAGGGTGCAGCCAGCCAAATGACTCGTACCCAAATTGGCTCCGGCGCTACGCAGCGCCAAAATTTCGGCGTGAGCGGTGGGGTCATTGAGTTCCTCACGGCGGTTGCGGCCCTGAGAAATCACTTCGCCGTCGTCGTTAATTACCACGGCACCTACCGGCACCTCCCCCAAATGCGCAGATAAAGCCGCCTGATGCAGTGCCAAATCCATGGCCGGGCCATATTTTTCCGCCTGAATAGAGCCAGTCAAAGCCTCCCCGCGCAGCTGCCCGCCGCCCCCATTTTCATAACTATGCATCAGCCACCTCCTTGCAATTACGAGCTAAGGTCAGCCTACCCGCTAGCTCAAGGCGCACCCTAACCGTAAACTTGCACTATGCGTGTTCATGTTGCAGACCATCCCCTAATTGACCACAAGCTTTCTGTTCTACGTAATAAGGAGACCCCTTCTCCTGTATTCCGCCAGCTCGCAGACGAGCTAGTTACCCTACTGGCCTATGAGGCCACCCGCGAGGTACACACCGAAGAAATCGATGTAGTCACCCCTGTGGCCACCGCCCACTGCCGCCGCATTGCCGACCCGCGCCCCATGGTGGTACCGATCCTGCGCGCCGGCCTAGGCATGCTTGAAGGTATGACTCGCCTACTGCCCACCGCTGAGGTTGGCTTCCTGGGCATGAGCCGCAATGAGAAGACCCTAGAGATCGAAACCTACGCCAACCGCCTACCCCAGGATCTGTCTGGCCGCCAGGTGTTCGTTGTGGATCCGATGCTAGCCACCGGTCACACCCTAATCGCCGCCATTGAATACCTGCTTGAGCGTGGCGCCAAGGACGTAACCGCCCTGTTCCTGCTGGCCGCCCCCGAGGGTCTCAAGGCCGTTGAGGAAGCCGTGGGAGATCGCGCCAACGTTACCATCGTGGTTGCTGCTGTGGATGACCACCTCAACGAAAACGCTTACATCGTCCCCGGCCTGGGCGACGCCGGCGACCGCCTCTACGGCGTAGTTGACTGACCCGCTAACCGGCGCCGGCAACTAGCGGCCTGCAACTGCGGTGGCGCGGTAGGCACCCCGGTTGCCAGCCGGCTGATTGTTAGCAGGCGCCCGGTTGTCCTCCGGCCGATTGCAGGCCAGCGCCACCAACTGCACTAACACAAAAGGTGTGGCCCCTAGGGCCACACCTTTTTATTATCTAACGCTGTACCTAATGCCGGGCTAGTGCCACCCGGGCGCTACTGCCGCCGCAGCACCTGCCGACTCACTTGCCAGGCACCTGCCGCCCGGGCATTAGGCACCGGCGCATCAGAATGCGGGGATAACCGAGGAGTCAGTCCACTTTTCCTGGATGAACTTCTTGACCTCAGCGCTGTTCAGTAGCTTGGCCAGCTTCTTGAGCTGCTCATTGTCCTTATCCTCCTCGCGCACCACCAGCAGGTTAGCGTAGGGGGAGTTGGTGCCGCTCTCCAGCAGCAGGGCGTCCTTGGCCGGGTTCTTCTTAGCAGCCAGGGCGTAGTTACCGTTTAGCACCACCAGGTCGGCGTCGTCGAGGTTACGAGCGGTCTGGGCGCCCTCCACCAGGGTGAACTTCAGGTTCTTGGGGTTGGAGGTGACGTCGGTGTCGGTAGGCAGGTCAACCTTGGGGTCCAGGGTAATCAGCTTGGCGGTTTCCAGTAGCTTCAGGCCACGGGCAGTGTTAGCCGGGTCAGAGTTGAGCACTACCTTGGCGCCGTTGGGCAGGTCAGCCAGCTTCTTGTGCTTGTTGGAGTATAGGCCCATGGGCTCAACGTGTACCTTGGCCAGGGACTCGAACTTGTAGCCCTTCTCCTTTTCCTGCAGCTCCAGGAAGTTGGGGGTCTGGTAGAAGTTGGCGGCTAGAGAGCCGTCAGCCAGAGAGGAGTTGGGGGTCTGGTAGTCGTCGATCTGCTTGATCTCTAGGTTCAGGTTTTCCTTCTTGGCCAGGTTGGACTGGACGAACTCTAGGATGTCGCCGTGCGGTACCGGGGAGCAGCCGATCTTGATGGTGTAGGTGCCGTCCTTCTCGGTGATGCCCTTAGGTAGGGAGTCGCCGCCCTTCTTCTTGGAGGAGCCGCAGGCGGCTAGTACGGCGGCGCTGGCGGCCACTAGCGAGCCAGCGGTGAAGCTACGACGAGAAATTAGTGCAGTTGCCATGATTTTGTTCCTTGTGAATTTAGGTGGGGAAAGTAGTTCTGGTGGCGCCGCGTGCCAGCCGGTTTAAGGCTGCTGTCGCGTTAAGCGCTGGTTTAGGGGCGACGCCGCAAGGCGCCTTGGGTGGTGCCGCTTGGCTGTTGCGCGCCACAGTTTGGTTGGCACTGGGCGCGCCAAGCTGGTGTTGGATCAGCGGTGGTCAGCCAAGCGGCTGAGCATGTCGCCAACCACCTGGATGACGCCCACAATGAGCACGATGACGATTACCGTCAGGATCATTACGTCGTTTTGGTAGCGCTGGTAGCCGTATTGCAAGGCCAGGGCACCCAGGCCACCGGCGCCAATGGAGGCCGCCATCGCCGAGTAACCCAGCAGGGTCACCAGGGTGACTGTGGCCGCCTGGATCAGGCTGGGCAGGGCTTCACGCACCAGCACACCGAAGGTGATTTGGATGCGGGAGGCCCCCAGCATCAGGGCCGCTTCGATCTTTCCTTGCTCGACGCCGTCGAGCGCAGTTTCCGCCAAACGTGCGTAGAAGGGGATAGCCCCAATGGTTAGCGGGACTGCCGCCGCCTGCCAACTGGTGGTGTCGCTGACCAGCAGGCGGGTAAGCGGGATGATAGCGATCATTAAGATCAAGAAGGGCATGGAGCGCCCCACGTTAACAATGGCGCTAAGAACCTGGTAAACCGCCTGGTTGCGGGTCAGGCCACGGTGACCGGTAGACACTAGGGCAATGCCCAGCGCCAAACCCAGCACCACGGTGATAGCACCAGAAACGAAGGTCATGTACAGGGTCTCGTCAATTGCCGGACCCATCTTCAAACGCACGGCTCGATTATCGAACCAGGTGCCTTCACCAAAAGCACCCGTAAGCCCGGTGGCGTCGGAGATGTCCAGGAAACGATCCCATAGCCATTCACCGATTCCCATCACGCTGCCACCTCCTTGCTAGTGTCGCGCAAACTTGGCTTGGCCCCAGCGTCAGCCAAGGCGTCGATTAGGCCCTGGGCGCGGCTGGGTTCAACGGTAATTGCCAGGCGGCCGATCTGGGCCCCCGCAATGGTCTGGAATACGCCCCCGGCCACGTCACCGCCACGGTCAGCGGCAATGGTCAGGAGCTTGGCGGCTGCGGGTTGGCCCTTCTTGGCGGTAATAGCCAGGTCGACGACGACGTCGCCGCGCCCGAGCACTTCCTCGCTAACTTCCGGTAGCGGTACCAGTTCACGCGAAAGTCGCGAATCTACCTGGGAAACTACCTCGTCAATGGGGCCGCCTTCGACGATCTGGCCGGCTTCAAGCAGGCTGACCGAGTCGCAAATGGAGCGCACTACGCTCATTTCGTGGGTAATGATCACTACGGTTACGCCCAAGGTGTCGCGGGCGGAGCGGATCAGATCCAAGATAGAGCGGGTGGTTTCGGGGTCTAGGGCGCTGGTGGGCTCGTCGCACAGCAGCACACTGGGCTCATCGGCCAGGGCGCGGGCAATACCCACACGCTGCTTTTGGCCACCCGATAGCTGCGAAGGGTAGGAGTCGGCGCGATCAGTTAGACCCACCAGGTCCAGCATTTTGCTTACACGCTCACGGCGGTAACCGTGGGGGGCACGAGCCAAAGCCAGGGGGTAAGCCACGTTCTGTACGGTGGTTAGCGCATCCATCAGGTTGGCGTGCTGGAACACCATGCCGATCTTGCGGCGGGCTTCACGCAGGTCACGTTGATTTAGGTCAGACAGGTTCTGGCCGTCTACGGTAATGACGCCGCTGGTAGGGGTTTCTAGTGCGGTTAGACAACGCACTAGGGTGGATTTACCAGCCCCGGAGGTACCTACAATGCCGTGGATTGTGCCCGCTGCAACCTCAAGATTTAAGCCGTTTAGTGCACGCACTTCACGTGCAGGAGTACGCATTGAAGCAATACCCTTGGGCTTGATTTTGTATACCTTGTGGACATCACGCAGCGACAACATAGATTGCTGCTGATCTACTTCTGGTTGACTCATGTTCACCTCCATCGTTCCTGGCAGTAGCACCCGCACCCAAAATGGGGGGTTGCTGCAGCTTCAACGATCCAGGTCTCTCGGCTGCTCTTGATGGTCTATCTAAATTCAGGCTAAGCGGGTATAAGGTCCCTTGGCAAGCTTTACCTTTGTGATGTCTACAATATGGACATTAATTTTTTAGGGGTATTTATAGCGCTAGCTGTTGACCTGGGGTTATAGCCAAATTTATAAGCGTTCACGCTAAAACCGGCCCATGGGCGAGCATAGGCGCACACGAGAGCGCATGGGCGCCGCTGTGCGGGGCACGCGCGGGACGTGGCAAAGACACGCGCAGGGCGCACGCAACCCGCCGTCGTCAGAACAGGACACACAGCCCGGCGGCGTCGGCTTTAACGCGGACTGGACGTGCTCTTATCGGGGCGAGCCGTGGAGGCGCTACTTGGGGCGGGCGTGGCCGGCGTAGGACTCTGGTTAGCGCGCTTGGAGCCCTTCGTGGCCTTGCCTTTAGTAGCCTTAGCCTTCTTACTAGTGGCTTTAGTGGCCGTGGCGGTGGGAGTGGCACTAGCTTTGGGCTCTTTAGCCGCAATCCAGATAGGCAGCCGGTCGATCACCTGCCGGGCCACCGCCTGCAACCATAGCGGCGAAGGTAAAGTGGTGTTGTCGCGCGCCGCTAGGATCATAACCAGGCAGTAACGCGCCCCCTCCGGGCTGGTCAGCACCCAGGTCATAGCTAGTTGGCCGGGTGATTCAGCACCCACATAGGTGGCGTAAGTCCACTGGCTAGAGTCGATATGCACACCGTTTTCAACCACCATGGCGTTACGCAGCAAAGTATCGGCGTTAACGTCGCGCTTACTCAACTGTCCTAAATAGCTTTGCGCACGGCAAATCTCACGGGCTGAGGCAAACCAGCCGATCCCCTCCGGCCACAGCACATCCTGGTAGCGGTTCGGATCCATGGCCACGCTGCCGCGCGAAAGCGAGTTCACCAAAGCGGTATGCAGAGCCTGGCGCTGCTGTTCAGGCTGCTTATTGGCCTCACGCCAATAAAACCGCAAATCCGAGTCTGACCAGGCAATTTGCCCCACCGCGCGAGGCGTAAGCAAAGGCGAGAAAGAGGTTAAATCCTGTTTGCCAGTGTTTTGAGCAGCGGCGCGGATCCCATCGGCCCCCACCGTCTTCATCAACATGGTGGCGCTAGTGGGGTCAGATTCGTGGATAGTGTGGGAGGCCACCACCCGCAGAGGATATTTCTTGCCAATCATGGTGGCGTCATTACGCCCATAACCTTGCGCAATCATGGACGGCAAGACTGTAGCGTCCTGGTTAATCTCGACGCCGCCGTCGATCACGGCCTCCCCCACCCCAGCCAGGGTGTAAAGGTCTACCAGGCGCCCAATTGGCATCTGATCATCGGCGTTAGACAGCGTCAAGGGTGAGCCGCAACCATTTAAAGTATCGATACGGGCAACCAAAAAACTGCTCTGGTAGCGCGGCTGGGAGGCTGCAGCCGCACGACGCACACTAGCGCCGTCGTCGCCAGCCTCATTAAGCGCGCGAGCCAAACTGGCCTCATCAGTAATAACCGGCACCCTACCAATGCGTCCAAAGGTCAGCGAAACAATCTGGCTGCGCGAATCGGCCATCAAATCAATACTGATCTGCCTGCCATTAGAGTCCTGCACCCCAATTAGCAGGCGGTTACCGCTGTCCTCATAGCCGAGCATCGTATATGGGCCAGCCGCACGCAGTTTCGTGAGAGAGTTATAGAGGCTACTAGACGCTGTCTGCTTCAGTAGTGACTGCGAAAAATGCGAGCGGATCTGCGCCTGGGTAATGCTCTTAGAGTTAGAAATGCTGTAAAGCAGCCAGCTAGCCGCCACCCCCGCCGGCGTCGTGGGCATATCCCGTACCACCTCAGCCTTATAGGTTGCGGTAGGAGCCGGCGCCACTCGCGGCTGGCTAGGCCCACAACCAGCCAGCAGCGCCAATGCAGACACTGCCACCGTCAAGGTTTGCAGCTTACGACGGGTTTTTGAGTGTGCATTAACGCGCAACTTACGCCCCGCAACGGCAACGACGTGTGCCGACGTCGTGCTGACGCGTACTGCCGTGGCACTGACGCGTGCCGACGTCGTGCCCAGGGCACCTGGCCTAGACCTGGTTTTAGCAGCCATTAAGGCTCCTGCACCTCAACCAGCTGAGCCAGATTCTTCGCCAAAACCTCACTAACACGCTCAACCACATCCAAGGTGTCGCGAAAATCGTCCTCATCCCCATACCAGGGGTCTGGCACATTCAAGCCCGCCAGGCTCTGCCCCGACAAAGCCGCCTCCACCTGCTCGCGGCAGTGCGGGTCATAGACACGGTAAAGCTGCACGCGGCCCGGGTCTACGCCTAGCTTCTGGGCGCGACGAATCAACTCCCGCTGATGACTGGCAGTCATGGCTAGCAGCAGGTCAGCTTGACGCAGCTGGGTGTCAGTAATCTGGGCAGCCCGGTGCGTACTAATGTCACCACCCTTATAGCCCTGCTCACGCAGCAGGCGGGCAGCGCGGTAATCAATCGGGTTACCCTGCTCCTCATTAGAAACCCCGGCAGAGCTAACCTCCACCTCACTTACCCCCAACTCACGCAGGCGCTGCGCCAGCACAATCTGGGCCATAGCTGAGCGACAAATATTGCCGGTACACACCATAACCACGCGGTAAGGCAGGCGTTCAAACGCCGGAAGTAAAGAAAGGTATGACATAGCCACGCCCTTATTATTCCACGTAAGACTAAACTTGCATCATGAGTCACAAACCAAGTGCGATTGACGCCATCGCCAACGAGTACACCGCCAAGGTAATTGAGCTTTCACCGATGACTGGCTCCTCCACCGGCCTAGGTGAGCGCCACGACGTCCTAGACGACTTCTCCCCCCAGGGTCTAGACGCATACACCCAGCTAGACCGCGAAACCCTAGCCAAGCTGGATGAAGTAGCACCCACCGACGCCGTCGACGAAGTAACCGTAGCTGCCATGCGCGAACGCCTAGGGCTATCGATTGAGCTAGCCGAAGCCGGCGAGCCGCTACGCAACCTCAACAACATCGCCTCCATCTCGCAGGACATCCGCGACCTATTTGACCTGCTACCCACCGAGTCCGAGCAGGACTGGGCCAACATCAGCGCCCGCCTAGACGACGTCAAGCGGGCCCTGGGTGGTCACGTCGAATCCCTGCGCCTAGCCGCCAGCCGTGGGCAGGTAGCCGCCTCCCGCCAGGTGCGCGCCGTGGCCGGGCAAGCCCACAACCAAGCCGGCGAGTCCTCCTCCTTCCTGACCCTAGTGTCCTCCCCCGAAACCCAGGCCCTACCAGAGTCCCTACGCAAGGAGCTAGCCGCCAACGCAGCCAGCGCCCAGGCAGCCTACGGCGACTTCGCTAACTTCCTGGAGACCGAGCTGCTGCCCCAGGCGGGCGAGCAGGACGGCGTCGGGCGTGAACGCTACCAGCTGTTCTCGCGCGAATTCCTAGGCGCCACCATTGACCTAGACGAAACCTACGAGTGGGGCCGCGAGCGCCTGGCCGCCATCGACGCTGAGCAGCGCGAACTGGCCCGCGAGCTGTACGGCGAAGGCATCAGTGTGCAGGAAGCCCTCAAGCGCCTGGATGAGGAGCCGCGCTACCAGCAGCACGGCACTGACGCCCTGAAGAAGTGGATGCAGGAAACCGCCGACGCCGCTGTGGCCGGCCTAAACGGCACCCACTTTGACATTCCCGCCCCGCTGCAGCGCATCGAATGCTGCATTGCCCCCTCCTCCACCGGCGGTATCTACTACACCGGCCCTTCCGACGACTTCTCGCGTCCGGGGCGTATGTGGTGGTCTGTGCCCGCCGGCACCACCGTGTTTAACACCTGGCAGGAGCGCACCACCGTGTTCCACGAGGGCGTTCCCGGCCACCACCTGCAGCTGGGTATGCAGACCTACCTGCGCGATGAGCTCAACGACTGGCGCCGCCACCTGTGCTGGGTTTCTGGGCACGGCGAAGGCTGGGCGCTTTACGCTGAGCGCCTCATGGCCGATCTGGGCTGGCAGGATGACCTGGGTGACCGCATGGGTATGCTCGACTCCCAGCGTCTGCGCGCGGCCCGCGTGGTGCTAGACATTGGTGTGCACACCGGCAAGCAGCGCCCATCTGAGCTGGCGGCTCTGCCCGGGGTTGGCGAGGGCAAGTGGGATCGTGACAGTGCCTGGGCTTACCTGACCCACAATGTGGCTATGGCTGAGGGCTTCTTGTCCTTTGAGCTGGAGCGTTACCTGGGGTGGCCGGGGCAGGCGCCGGCTTACGCGGTGGGTCAGCGTCTGTGGGAGTCTATTCGCGACGACGCCGCCGCTAAGGCCGCCCGTGAAGGCAAGGAGTTCTCGCTTAAGGAATTCCACTCTCGCGCACTGGCTATTGGTAGCGTGGGCCTGGATGTGCTGCGTGAGGCGCTGCGCTAACTAGGGTGCGGGCCTGGCTGGCCCCTGTGGGCCTGGGCCTTGTGCTGGGCCGGCTGGGGCCGGGGCGCTGGGGCTCCGGTGGGGCTGGGCTGGCTGAGGCCGGTCTGGTGGCCCGGCGGCCGGGCTGGCGCGCTGGGTTAGCTGGGCCGGTCTGAGTGCGGCCTGGCGGCCAGGGCCACAGCCCTTGGTTCACAAATACTGACATTTCGTCCCCTCCCTATAAAACCCCATGAATTTTTTATAGGGAGGGGACGATTTTGCCTGTATTTGACTGCCTGTGTTTGACTGTGCCTGCTGCCTGAGTCAGTCCCAGAAGGAGGCCACGTCCACTACCCCACCGCTGGCCTCAAAGTCGGCGCGCACAGCCGCGCGCAGCTGGGGGTCGCTTAGGTAATCCAGGGCCACACTGGCCAGGCCCCAAGCTCCATCCACAGCCGCGCGGTCGCCTAGCGGCGAGCCAGCCGCCGTCGCGAATTCATGAGTGTGCAGGGCCGTACCCTCGGGGGCAATCTTGATCAGCGGGTGAATCCCGGGCACGCGCTGGGACACGTTACCAAAATCAGTGCCTGCCGCAATCACCTCGGTAATCACCCCACGCGGCAGCACCGTGCGTCCGGCTGCGTTCTGCGCCCGCACCCAAGCCTGGCTAAGCGGACCATTGGCACGCACCGGCATCTCATTGGTGGTTTTACCGGTAAGGATCTCCACCCCGCAGCCGGTGGCCAGGGCGGCGCCCCGGAACACATCCTCCACCCGCGCCACCAGGTCGCGCAGCGTGGCAGCATCCAGCGAACGCACAATCACGCTCATTTCCGCCCGCTCAGGCACCACATTGGGCACCAGCCCACCGTCGGTAACCACCGCATGCATACGGTCTGAGGGCAGCATATGCTGACGCAGCAAACCCATACCCACCTGCGCCAGCGTCACCGCATCTAAGGCGTTGCGGCCCATAAAGGGGGCGCTGGCGGCGTGGGCGGAAACCCCGTGGAACACTACGCGCATCCGGCGTACCCCCAGCCAGGCCTGATCCACCAGGTCATAGGCGTAGGAGTGGGTTTGGATAGCCGCGTCTACCCCATTCAACATGCCGCGCTGAGCCAGGATTTCCTTGGCGGTGTCGCATTCTTCAGCCGGGGTGGTTTGCAGGATAACCCGCCCACCTAGCGCGCCGGGGTGACGTTTTTCCAGTTCAGCTAGGGCCAGGAAGGCCCCCACGGAGTTGGCGCACATGACGTTGTGACCGCAGCCGTGACCCACCCCGGGTAGGGCATCGTATTCACACAGGATCGCGATTGTGGGCTGCTTTTCGCCGTGGCCCGCGTCAGCTGCGACGACGGCGCTCGTGTCTGGGGCAGTTCCCTCCAGGGCAGCGCCGGCGTTATCTGCACTGAAGGTGGCGTCTGCGCTGGGGCTGGCGCCAGGAGTGCTGACACAAGCGCCGATTTGGGCGCGCAGGGAAGTTTCCATGCCGAAGCTGGCGCGCTCAACCTCAATGCCGTGGGCTTGCAGCAGCTTAGCGACGGCGTCGGCGGCGTAAAACTCGTGGTAACCCACCTCGGGGTGGGCGTGAATGTCTTGACTTAGCGCCACGATCTGCGGACTCAACGCCTCGACCTGGGCTTTTAGTTCTTCACGCAGCTGGGGGCTAGCACCAGATTGAGGGTCCAAGGCGGTGGCTGCGGGGTTAGCTTGACGGCGTTTTTCGGTTTCTGCCGCAAGCTGGTCGTAAAAAGCTCGGCAGGGCTCAGTGGGTTGGCTAAGATCGCGCATAGTTCAACTATAGGAATCTGCACACAAAACGGGCAGTGCCAGTTAGGCACTGCCCGCCAAATACGTAGCCCCGGCGCCGGAAGCGAGCAGGTAGCGCGTTAGAGCCAGCTGTTTGGCCTACCCGTTGCTAGACCTGCCTGGGGCCAAACACGCTGGCCCCCAAAGCGAAGGGGAAACCAGGCTTTAGCAAGGCATCGACAGCCGGACGCACAAAGCTAATCAGCTTGCCGGCGTCGAGCGCCTCACCAGCGGTCTCTACACCGTTAATTTCCGCCCTACCCAGCAGATCAGAGTAGTTAATGCTCATATCCAAGCTAGTGACGCCGTCGGCCTTAGAGTAACCCGCCCAGCTGGGAACCTCACTCATATCCACCATGGTGACCAGGTGGAAATACATGTACCCCAACTCATCCAGGGTGGACGACACGCTCAGCAGGTGATGCGTTTGCGGGTTACCCGACTCGTGCAGCGTAAACACGGTCAGCAGCCCGTCACGTGCCCCACGCAGCAGCATCCGGGCGATATGCACACTGAAAGCGTCGGCGTCAAAAAACTCTCCCATAGCCTCCTGGTAAGGCAGCGGGTCACTGATGCCGATACGGGCCCCAGGCCCCACATCCTTAATGGCGCGCTTACCGGTGGGGGTGATGGCCTTGAGCTCCAAAATGTTGCCCATTAGGCGGCCCACCTCCACCCGCTCACTCCAGCCGGCAGGGGCCCCCTCGGTGATTTCACGCTCCTCAACTAGCCCCAACCCCAGCACTTCAGCCAGGTCAATGTCGCTTTGGTGCCAGGTGATTAGCCCGTCTTCGTGCCATAGGGGGACGACGCCGTTAAAGGGCAGTCCGAAAGTTACGGTATGCATTTAGCTCCCTAGCTGAATTAGAAGTCCCAGTCTTCATCCTGGGTGGCTTCAGCGGTGCCGATGACGTAGCTGGAGCCAGAGCCGGAGAAGAAGTCGTGGTTTTCGTCAGCGTTAGGGGAAAGCGAAGCCAAAATAGCCGGGTTTACATCCGTGGAGTCAGCCGGGAACATGGCCTCATAGCCCAGGTTCATTAGGGCCTTGTTGGCGTTGTAACGCAGGAACTTTTTAACGTCCTCGGTTAGGCCTAGCGGATCGTAAAGGTCCTCGGTGTACTGCTCTTCATTGTCGTAGAGCTCAAATAGCAGCTCAAAGGTGTAGTCCTTAAGCTCCTGCTGACGCTGCGGCGAAGCCTCAGCCACAGCCTGCTGATACTTGTAACCAATGTAGTAGCCGTGCACGGCCTCGTCACGAATGATCAGGCGGATCAGGTCAGCGGTGTTGGTGAGCTTAGCGTGGCTAGACCAGTACATGGGGGCGTAGAAACCTGAGTAGAACAGGAAAGACTCCAGCATGGTGGAGGCAACCTTACGCTTTTCCGGGTCATCGCCACGGTAGTAGTTGAGGATAATGTCAGCCTTACGCTGCAAGTGGGGGTTTTCTTCACTCCAGCGGTAGGCTTCATCGATTTCCTTGGTGGACAGCAGCGTCGAGAAAATCGAGGAGTAGGAGCGCGCATGCACCGACTCCATAAAAGCAATATTGGTTAGCACCGCTTCCTCATGCGGGGTGCGCGCGTCTGGGATCAGCGAAACCGCACCCACCGTGCCCTGGATGGTGTCTAGCAGCGTCAGACCGGTAAAGACGCGGTTAGTCATGAGCTTTTCGTCTTCAGTCAAGGTGGCCCAGGAGGGCACGTCATTGCTCAGCGGAACCTTTTCAGGCAGCCAGAAGTTACCGGTGAGGCGGTCCCACACTTCAAGGTCTTTGTCATCAACCAGGCGGTTCCAGTTAATGGCCTGAACGCGGTCTAGTAGCTTGAGCTTCTCGTGATGCATTGGGACCTTCTTGAAGTGGATAGCGAGCAAAAGGCAACTCAATACTAGCCAATACCCACCCCTAAAGGGGGCTGACGCAACCAAAAAAGGCTAGCCGTCTAGATGGTCTAGACGGCTAGCGGCGAAATTATGGTTTAAGGCCACAAATTACTGTGCAGGGCCAAGCCTCACAGCATACAGCTGACACAGCCTTCTACCTCAGTGCCTTCCAGGGCTGCCTGGCGTAGACGCACGTAGTAGATGGTTTTGATGCCTTTACGCCAGGCGTAAATCTGGGCCTTGTTCAGGTCACGGGTGGTGGCGGTGTCCGGGAAAAACAAGGTTAGGCTCAGGCCCTGGTCAACGTGCTGGGTAGCCACCGCATAGGTGTCGATAATGGCCTTATAGCCAATCTCGTATGCGTCCTTGTAGTACTCCAGGTTGTCGTTGGTCATGTAGGGGGCCGGGTAGTAGACGCGCCCAATCTTGCCTTCCTTACGGATCTCTACCTTGGCCACGATCGGGTGGATCGAGGAGGTGGAGTTGTTGATGTAAGAAATAGAGCCGGTGGGCGGCACCGCCTGCAAGTTACGGTTGTACAGCCCGTGCTCGCGCACCTGCTGGGCCAGCTGGGCCCAATCTTCACGGCTGGGCACGTGCACACTAGAAGCGGCAAACAGTTCCTTTACACGCTCAGTGGTGGGCACAAAATCCTGGTTTAGATACTTTTCAAAGAACTCACCGGTGGCGTACTTAGATTCTTCGAAACCAACAAAACGCTCATTGCGCTCGCGGGCCAGCTCGCAGGAGGCTTTGAGGGCCTCAAACAGCACGCTGGCGAAGTAAACATTAGTGAAGTCTAGGGCTTCTTCGCTGCCGTAGTGGATGCATTCGCGCGCCAGGAAACCGTGCAGGTTCATCTGGCCCAGGCCAATGGCGTGCGATTCGCGGTTACCCCGCTGAATAGAGGGCACAGACTCAATGTCGGTCTGGTCTGAGACGGCGGTCAGCGCGCGCACAGCAGTGCGGATAGTGCGGCTAAAATCAGGCGAATCCATGGTTTTAGCGATGTTTAGCGAACCCAGGTTGCAGGAAATGTCCTTACCCACATGGGCGTAGGTTAAGTCTGCGTTTAGCTTGCTAGCTTCGGAAACCTGCAAGATTTCCGAGCACAGGTTAGACATGACCACCTTGCCCTTAATGGGGTTGGTTTTGTTAACCGTGTCCTCAAACATCACGTAGGGGTAGCCAGATTCAAACTGGAGCTCAGCGATGGTCTGGAAGAACTGGCGGGCGTTGATCTTGGACTTACGGATGCGCCCGTCGTCGACCATTTCGTGGTACTTCTCCGTCACCGAAATCTCGGAGAAGGGCACCCCGTAGACGCGCTCGACGTCGTAGGGGCTGAACAGGTACATGTCCTCGTTCTTCTTGGCCAGCTCGAAGGTGATGTCGGGGATCACCACACCCAGGGACAGGGTCTTGATACGGATCTTTTCGTCAGCGTTTTCGCGTTTGGTGTCCAAAAAACGCATGATGTCGGGGTGGTGGGCGTGCAGGTACACGGCCCCGGCGCCCTGACGCGCACCCAGCTGGTTGGCGTAGGAGAAGGAGTCTTCCAGCAGTTTCATTACGGGAATGACGCCGGAGGATTGGTTTTCGATGCGCTTAATGGGGGCGCCCATCTCGCGTAGGTTGGTTAGCAGCAGGGCGACGCCGCCGCCGCGCTTGGATAGCTGCAAAGCTGAGTTGATCCCGCGCGAGATTGACTCCATATTGTCCTCGATGCGCACCAGGAAGCACGATACAGGCTCGCCGCGCTGGACTTTACCCTCGTTTAGGAAGGTGGGGGTGGCTGGCTGGAAGCGGCCAGACATGATTTCTTCAATCAGGTCTAGAGCTAGCTGCTCGTCGCCGTCGGCTAGGGCCATGGCGACTGTGGCCACGCGGTCCTCAAAACGCTCCAGGTAGCGCTTACCGTCAAAAGTTTTGAGGGTGTAGGAGGTGTAGTACTTGAAGGCCCCCAGGAAAGTTTCGAAACGGAACTTGTGGGCGTAGGCGGCTTTGAAAGCCTCCTTGGGGAAGCCTTCACGGTACTTGGCTAGCACGGTGGGGTCGTAGTAGCCCTCTTCAACCAGGTATTCGAGTTTTTCCTCGATGTCGTGGAAAAACACCGTGTTCTGGTTTACGTGCTGCAGGAAGTACTGACGTGCAGCCTGGCGATCGGCGTCAAACTGGATCTTGCCGTCAGCGCCGTAAAGGTTCAGCTTGGCGTTTAGAGCGTGGTAGTCCAGTTCAGGGGAACGTACCGACTCGCTGCCGGTATCAGTCAGAGTGTCTGCCAAAACTTTTCCAATCCTTGCTTTACGGTCTCTACGTCCTTGGGGGTTCCCAACAGCTCGTAGCAGTAGAGATATGGGACTTTTAGCTTATTAGAGATTATGTCACCGGCCAGGCCGTAGGCGGCACCAAAATTGGTATTGCCAGAAGCGATAACGCCACGACATAGCTCACGGTTGTGGGGATTGTTGAGGAATTTAATGACCTGCTTGGGGACTGCACCTTTGATACTGCCACCACCGTAGGTTGGGACTAACAGCACGTATTCCTCGTCTACTTCCAGCGGCGGCTGGCTTGGCAGCAGGGGGATGCGTTTAGCGGGCATACCCAGTTTGCTTACGAAGCGATGTGTGTTTTCAGAGGTGGAGGAAAAATACACTAAAAGCGCCATTGGTCACGACCTGTGTTGCAAGTTAATCCCACCGGCTAGCGGGCCGGCAATGATGCGCCCTAAGACGCAGTTGAGCGACGCCCACCAGCAGGTAGACGTCGCTCGTAGAGCCACTTAGACGGCAACTGCGGTGGCGTTAGCTACAGCTAGAGCCTTGATCTTGTCGGGGCGGAAACCGGACCAGTGGTCATCGCCAGCGATAACTACCGGAGCCTGTACGTAGCCCAGAGCCTTAACCTGCTCTAGCGCCTGAGCGTCTACCGAGATGTCGACGGTGGAGTAGGAAAGGCCAGCCTTGTCCATGGCGCGGTAGGTGGCGTTGCACTGCACGCAGTTGGGCTTGGAGTAGACGGTGATCGCCATTTTTATTTGTGCCTTTCAATCCTGATGGGTCTGTCTGGCGGGGAGACCAGAGCTAGAAACAACACGCTTGTAACACGCGGCCGGCATATTCCGACCGGCAATAGAAAACACTACCCCTAGGGGTGCGAAAGCGCCAATACCCCAAGATGATGTGTCTGCCACCGAATCTGTGCATAAACCTCCTGGAATTTGTGGACAACTTGCGCCGCCGCTGTGGATACTTTTGCTGCGTTGCGCGCTTCCTTTTAGTGTGCCCGGGCTACACCACGCGTTAAGTGACCATTTTTGCGCCGGTTTAGCTGCTTTTTTCCGACGTCGCCCCACACCTGGGCGCCAGCTCCAGCTCAAGGCGGTTTATCCCCACTTCCCCCAGGCCGGGCACGCGGTTTTTCCCACATGCTGTGTTTAGAGAAGAAAAAATTGCTTAGCCATTCATCTCACACGCGAAAACACTTGCACTCTGCGCGCCACCGGCGCGTGGCGCGGCGGCAAGGTCGCCTGTGCATCAGGAGCAGCAGTGGCCACCGGCGGCGGCACCAGCAGCAGCAGGCTAGGCAACACAAAGCCGTACCGGAGCACCGCGCGTGGCGCGGCGGCCATATAGAAACTAGCGCTAGCTGGCCACAGGCAGACTGAGCACAAAGCAGGCGCCTTGGGCGGCGTCGTCGAGATAGCTAGCCGAATCAGCCAACTGCACGCTACCGCCGTGAGCCTGGGCAATAGCGGCGCAAATAGCCAGCCCCAAGCCCGTAGAACCCCCCTGACGATTGCGCGAAGCATCAGCGCGAGTAAAGCGCTCAAACAGTTTGCCGCGCAGCTGCGGGGAAATACCCGGGCCGTTATCAGCCACCACAATGCGGTACTCATCGCCCTCTTGCAGCAGCTTGACCCACACATGCGTGCCGGCGGGAGTGTGCAGGCGGGCATTAGCCAGCAAATTAGCTAGCACCTGACGCAGGCGCTGCTCGTCACCGCGCACCAGCGGCAGCTGCTCATCAAGATCCTCATCTGCCCCAAACACGGCGCTTAAATCCAGCTCAAAAGTGTGATCGGGGCCGGCTATCTGCGCGTCTGCCACCGACTCAATCAGCACCGGAGCTAAATCCACCAGCTCATCTTCCAACTCCCGGCCCGCATCCAGGCGCGCCAGCAGCAGTAAGTCATTAACCAGCTCACTCATGCGCAGCGATTCACTAGCAATACGGTCCATGGCCTGCTGGGAAATCTCACTGAGCTGATCACCTTCGCGCCCGCTACGCACCAGCTCGGTATAACCACGGATAGCTGCCAGGGGCGTGCGCAGCTCATGGGAAGCGTCAGCCACAAACTGACGCACCTGGGTTTCGGAGCGTTGACGCACCTCCAAGGCGTCATTGACGTGGTCAAGCAGGGTGTTAAGGGCCGTACCCACCTCCCCCACTTCTGTGGAAGAACACAGGTCAGCAAGGCTTACGCGGCGCTCAATTTGTACCTCACCGCTATCCATAGGCTGTGTAGCTACCTGACGGGCGGTAGCTGCCACGCGCCGCAGAGGCTGCAAAAACCTAGACACCAAGCCAAAGCAGACCACCGCCGCCAGAACTACACCGCTGCCCACCAGCAGCACCTCAATCATCATCTGGCGACCAATTAGGGCCTCATCATCAGCTAAAGACACCCCGGTAAGTACGGCGTCGGAGCTAACCGAGTCGCGCGTAACCAGTACCCGGTAGGTGCCCAGCCCCTCCACATACACCGTGAAAGGCTTGGTTTTACCTGAGTTAAGCGCTGCCATCAGGGTGTTTATCTGGTCGCGAGTCAGGTAGGTGTATTTACCTTCATTGTTGATGTAAGCGCTGGCCACCACCCCTTGACGGTTACGCAGCAGGGCCAGGGTGCCGGCAGCCTGCCCGGGGGCGTCTAGGCCGGCGGGCGGGTTATAGTCGCTGCTGTCACTGCCGTAGGTTTGCAGTAGCTGCTGGGCGACGTTTTTTTCGGTGGATTCGCTGTGACGGCGAGTGTTACCGCGCTGGGAGGCGGCCTGCACTCGAATATCGGCGCGGTCCATCAGCGAAGCTTCCAGCGCCCAGGTACTAAGGCAGCCAATCGTCCCAGCTAGCACAAACACCACGGCCACCACGGTCAGCACAATCATGCGACGCAGGCTCAGTTTTTTGTGGGCCCACAGCCGACGACGCCGCCCCGCCTCTACCTGGGGGTGCTGGGCTGTCCGGGGGTGCTGGGTAGCCTGGGCGGCTTGGGGCTGCTGGGCCGGCTGGGAACTCTGGGCGGCACTTGGTTGCCAGTTGCGTTCCCAGCCGCGCCACCAAAGGTAGGAGCGACCGGAGGCGCCAACGCGTTGTGCTCCCTTGTCCCGGCCGTGAATTAGCTGCTCGCCCGTCGAGACTAAAAGCTGCCTTATAGCCGTAAACAATTATTTTTCCTCAGCGGCCTTGAGCATGTAGCCCACCCCACGCACGGTGTGAATCATGGGGGCGCGCCCCTTATCGATCTTGCGACGCAGGTAAGAGACATAAAGCTCCACCACGTTGGCTTGGCCACCAAAGTCGTAATCCCACACCCGGTCCAGGATCTGCAGCTTAGACAGCACCCGGCGCGGGTTTTCCATGAAGAAACGCAACAGCTCAAACTCAGTGGCGGTGAGTCTAATTGGGTCCCCACCGCGCCACACCTCGTGGGAGTCTTCATCCATACGTAAATCGCCCACCACCAGCTCGTTACTGGGCGGGGCCACCACTGAGCCGGAGCGGCGCAGCAGGGCGTGCAGGCGGGCCACTACCTCTTCCAAGCTGAAGGGCTTGGTTACGTAGTCATCCCCGCCGGCGCTTAGGCCCTCCACCCGGTCAGCGATGGAGTCTTTGGCGGTCAAGAACAGCACCGAGATGTCCGGGTCATTGCGACGGATCTTGCTCAGCACCTCAAGGCCGTCAAAGTCTGGCAGCATAATGTCTAGAACCACCAGGTCAGGCGAAATTTCGCGGGCCAGGCGCACGGCGTCGGCACCGGTGTGGGCGGTGGTAACCTCCCAGCCTTCATAGCGCAGGGCGCTGGCTAGAAGATCGGCTAGGACAATTTCGTCGTCGACCACTAGCACCTTGACCTGACTGGCCTCGGAAGTGGTGGCGTTTGTGGCTGTCATAGCTCTATCACACTGCATTTAGCTGCTGCGCGCTACTAATACGCTTAGGGAAGACTCCCCCTACTCAGCACTCGACGACGTTTACAGCCAGGCCGCCCAGGGAGGTTTCCTTGTACTTAGAGAGCATGTCTTCACCGGTTTGGCGCATGGTTTCAATGACAGTGTCCAGGCTGACCTGGTGACGCCCCTCACCCCACAGGGCCATGCGCGAGGCGTTAATAGCCTTCACACTGGCCACCGCGTTGCGCTCAATACAAGGAATCTGCACCAAGCCACCCACCGGGTCGCAGGTGAGCCCTAAGTTGTGTTCCATGGCGATTTCAGCAGCATTCTCCACCTGCTCAGGGGTGCCGCCCAGGGCCTCAGTCAAGCCCGCCGCAGCCATAGAGGAAGCTGAACCCACCTCGCCCTGGCAGCCCACCTCAGCGCCAGCAATTGAAGCATTGGTCTTGATCAGGGCCCCCACGGCGGTAGCTGCCAGCATGAAGCGACGTACGCCGTCGTCGTTAGCACCCGGGCAGAAGTGGCGGTAGTAAGCCAAAACCGCCGGCATAATCCCCGCCGAACCGTTAGTGGGGGCAGTAACCACGCGGTGACCAGCGGCGTTTTCCTCATTGACCGCGAGCGCGTAGAGGTTAACCCAGTCCATACCACGCAGCGGGTCACGGCGGCAGTAGGCGTCTGCGGGGGTTTTCTCCTCAGCCAGTAGGCGCTGGTAGAGGGCGTTAGCGCGGCGCTGGACACCCAGCACGCCGGGCAGCACCCCCTGGGCCTTACAGCCGGCCTCAATGCACTGCATCATGGTGGTTTCTAGCAGGCGAATGTAGTCGATTACTTCCTGTTCGGTGCGGGCCGAGACCTCGTTGGCTAGCACCACGTCGCTGATGCGCAGCCCGGTGCGCCGACAGATGGCTAGCAGCTCGTTGGCGGTGGAGAAGGGGTAGGGGGCTACCGTGGCGCTAACTTCCTTGGTTTCGGCTGTGGCCAGGGCGCGAATTTCAGGGCGACCGTCAGTGCCCACATCCTCCATCACAAAGCCGCCGCCCACAGAGAAGTAGGTACGGCGCAGAATTTCCGCCCCGGCGGCGTCGTAGGCGGTTAGGGTCATGCCGTTGACGTGGTAGGAAAGCACGCGACCGGGCAGGAACATGATGTCTTTGCTGGTGGAGAAGGGTACCTGGCCTAGCCCCGGCATTTGCACGTAGCCCTGGGCTTCCACCTGGTCCCAGAAGTTGGCACACACCTGCTGGGGAACGGTTTTGGGGTTGTAGCCGCCCAGGCCCATGACGACGGCGCGGTCGGTGGCGTGTCCGCGCCCGGTGGCCCCCAGCGAGCCGTATAGCTCTACGGTTAGGCGGGTTACTTGAGGTAGCGCAGCGGCTTGGGTTTCTTGGCTATTTTGGACGCCCTGGCCGTTTTGGCTCTCCTGAGCGGGCGCGCCGGCTTGTGCGGCTTGGCGACGGCGCTCAAGGTTTCGCACTAGGGCGGCGCCAAATGCTGCCCCGGCGCGCATAGGGCCCACAGTGTGGGAGGAGGAAGGACCAATTCCGACTCGCATCAGGTCAAATACGCTTAAGGGGCGCGAGGCCAGCTCGGGGTCAACTGCGCCAGCCATCAGTGCGGCGGGGGTAATTAGTTCTCCATCAACTTCGGGGACAACCGGTAGGGCCGTTAGCGCATTGGTGTTGAGTGCGGTCATGCTCTAATAATGCCGCATTTAGCTTTGTCTGGGCTGTGCCCGGGTAGGTATGCGCTTAGCTTAAGGGGACGGCGCGCTTGGGGCGGGCAGGCCGACAGGCCAACGCGCCCGCTAGGCGCGGGAGGGCGGCGTCGGGGACTGCTGAGAGCAACAGAGATGCAGACGAGACTATCGGGGCAAACCGGGGACGGCGTCGTCGTTAATTAATTTGCCTATGTGACCAGACAATACTCAAGACATAACTGAATTAGTAATAACTAACTACACTGCTGCTACCCTAGCCAAGCGCGCCATAAGGGGGCAAACTATCCGTATGGCTACTCCCATTGCACTTGCAATTGCTGGCTCTGAGGCTTCCGGCGGCGCCGGCGCTCAGACTGACCTAAAAACTTTCCACGAACTGGGTGTATTTGGCTGCACTGCGCTTACCTGCATTGTTTCCTTTGACCCCAACAACAACTGGGGCCACCGTTTCGTCCCGGTTGACCCGCAGGTGATTGCCGACCAGATTGAGGCGGCCGCCAGCGTTCACAGCCACATTGATGCTGTAAAGATCGGCATGCTGGGCACCCCGGCCACCATCGAGGTGGTCTCCCAGGCGCTGGACACCTACAAGTTCCCCCAGGTGGTGCTAGACCCGGTACTGATCTGCAAGGGTCAGGAGCCCGGCGCGGCCCTGGACGTGGACAATGCTCTGCGCGCCCAGGTACTGCCCAAGGCCAGTATTGTCACCCCGAACCTGTTCGAAACCCAGGTGCTTTCTGGTCGCGGCGAGATCACCAGTGTGGAGCAGCTTAAGGACGCTGCTAAGGCCATCTACGACCAGGGTGTGCCCGTGGTGGTGGCTAAGGCCGGCACGCTGCTGGGCACCGGCACTGCGCTAGATGTTTACTACGACGGCGAGCAGCTAGAGGTGCTGGAAGTGCCGGCGGTGGGCTCCGAGCGTGTTTCTGGTGCTGGCTGCACGTTGGCCGCCGCCATTACTGCGCAGGTGGCTAAGGGTGTGGCGCCGCTGCAGGCAGTGCGCGACGCCAAGCAGGTGGTGCTTAGTGCCATTGAGAACCGTATGCACGGCAATGCCCCCTTCAGCTACGTCTACCAGGGCGGCGCAGCCGCTACCCTCTGATACCCTCTGACAAAAACAGGTAAAATCGTCCCTTCCCTATAATTTTTCCATGGGGTTTTATAGGGAACGGATGGTTTTTCCGTATCTGTAAGCGCCCGGCCACGGCGCCGACCGCAAAGGCCGACCGGCTGAACGGCTGAACGGCCGAACGCAACGGCTGAACCGAGCCGGCCTTCCCATAATCTGTGGGGGTCCCAGGTATTAAGGGGTTACCTGGGGCCCCCACTTGTTTAACTTTTTGTATAACTTATGGACTTAGCCGGCATAGTCAAATACAGACACAAATACAGGCAAAATCATCCCTTCCCTATGATTTTTCCATGGGGTTTTATAGGCAACGGACGAAATCTGCGTATCTGTAAATAACTGCTCGGGCATCCGGGTATAAAGTGCTGTCCCGGCGCTAGATACTGCCCAGACGCGAAAACTACCCAGGGGCGAAGGTCTAGCCAGGAACCCCACCGGGGTCACATTTGGGACAACCGTTAGGTGCACCATCCAAGCATCTGTTTAGGGAACTCCTGCGATCACTAGCACAGCGACACACGGCATGGCCATCCAGACCTCTGTAAGAAAACAGTTTTTGGCACGCTGCTCCCGGTTCCTCTTCTCCGGACCCTTCTTCTCTAGGCCTTTTTCTCTAGGCCATCTTCACAAATACTGACATTTCGTCCGTTCCCTATGAAACCCCATGAATTTTTTATAGGGAAGGGACGATTTTGCCTGTATTTGCCTGTATTTGTGCCTGTATTTGACTGTGCCTGTATTTACTTTTTCCAGGCGTCGCTGTGGATCCGCCAGCCGGTAGTCAGCGCCCGCATCCCCATAAAAATGAATGCAAACGCCCCCCACAGCAGCATCAGCGCCAAGTTGTCGCTCAGGCCCTCATGAGTGTTTACCAGCAACAAGATCGCCGGCAGGTAAGGCACCAGGTTGATCACGCCGGCCACCGCCAGGTAGCGCCCGTCACCGGCCCCCATCAAAATGCCGTCGTACAGGAAAGCCACCGCCACCAGCGGTAACGACGCCGCCATGGCCAGTAGCGGCCAGAAAGACAGTTCGCGCACGGGCGCGTCAGAGGTGAAGAACCAGGGCAGCCATTTGGCACCCCCGGCCACAACCAGCCCCACAGCCACCCCCACACCCAGAGTCCAGCCCATGCAACGGCGCAAAATCCTGCTAATGGCCTCATCTTCCTGCACTAAAGCTGCCTCGTCGCCACGCCGGCGCGCCTCCGCAGCCCGCCCTAGTGCCTGACCAATCAGTGCCTGAGCCGCAATCGCCAAGGCATCCAGCCCAAACGAGCACACCCCCCACAAGGCGTTAACCACCTGGTAGGAAGCCAGCGCCGTCGCCCCTAAAGCGGTAGCGGCCCACACGGTAGACAAAATGGCCACACGCAAAGAAATATTGCGCACAAACAGCCCCAGCCCCTCCCCCATGGAGGCGCGCAGTCCCGCCAAGCGCGGACGCAAACTGACCTGCTCGGCGTGGGCCGCGCGGGCAATCGGGGCCACCAGCGCCGCCCCCATCGACAGCTCCGCCAGGGCCGTGCCCAGCCCCGAGCCGGCTACCCCCAGCCCCACCACATACAGGAAGAAAGCGTTGAGCAGCGTGTTTAGCACCGCCCCGGCCAGGGCCACAATGAACGGCGTGCGCGTGTCCAGCAGCCCGCGCAGCGTGCCCGTGGCCGCCAGCACCACCAGCATCCCCGGCAGCCCCGGCAGCACCATGCGCAGGTAGGCCACCGCGTTAGTCGCCACCGACGCCTTAGCCCCCATCGCCGCCACAATCTGGGGCGCAAATAGCATCGCCACGCCGGCCACCGCCACACCGATTAGGGCCGCCAGCCAGATTCCGTCCAGCCCCGCTTTTAGCCCTTCTCGACGGCGCCCGGCCCCGAAATGCCGTGCGGTTGTGGCCGTGGTGGCGTAGGTGAGGAACACGAACAGGCCCACTGCCGTGGTCAAAATGGAGGAGGCCAGCGACAGTGCCGCCAGGGGATCGGCGCCCAGGTGTCCAACCATGGAGGAGTCGATCATGACAAAGATCGGCGAGGCCACCAGCCCGCCCAGGGCCGGCAGGGCCAGACCCAGGATTTGGCGGTCAAGTTCGCGCCCGCGCAGCTTGTCAGCCGGGCTGGTAAAGGGCGCGTCGGCGCCGGCAGCGGTAGCGGGTAGCTCTGTGGAAAAGCCTTCGGGAGAAAAGCCTTCGGGAGAAGAGACTTCAGGGGAGGAGGAAACTGCTGTACTCATACTGTTGGTGAGCCTAACCCTAGCCGGCCGCGCTAACTAGTTGTGTCCAGCTTTTGAAAGCAGTTCGAAAACAGTTTTGCACCGCTGCGTCAAGTCTCGACACGCCAGTTCTCCCCAGGTCTGACAAGTTTTCCACAGATTTGAGGGCAATTTTTATCCACTCTACCTACAAGCACTTTTCGTTGAAATAGCAACGTTTCTCAGAATGTGATCTGCGCTAGTCACATCCTTTTCCACAGTTTTCCCCAACTTTTTCCACATATACACAGGCGTTGCCCACAGGCTTTTTTGTATTACCCACAGCGAAGCAATTTTTCGATTTGCCAACTGCCCCTGACACCCTCTACAGTGACCCAGCCGGTAGCTTAACCTCTGGTTGCCTAAGTGGTTTTGTGCCAGTCTGGAAAGGGTGTTTTTGTCGACGACGTCGGTCGGCTTAGACTCGCTAGAGCTTGAGTCTGGCTAAGATCCCCTCAAAGACTTCAACCCTCCACCAAAACAGCAGCCCAGAAAGGTCAACCATGGAGCCGCGCGACACCGCAGATATCTTCGACCGCATCCCACCCCAGGATGAATCTGCGGAAATGAGCACCTTGGGGGGCATGCTGCTGAGCAAGGACGCCATTGCTGACGCCTTGCAGGAGATCAAAGGCCCTGACTTTTACCGCCACGCCCACGAGCAGATTTTTGACGCCATCATTAGTGTCTATTCGCGTGGGGAGCCGGCTGACCCCATCGTGGTAGCTGATGAGCTCCAGCGCCAGGGCAACCTGGAAAAGGTGGGTGGGGCCCCTTACCTAGCGTCTCTGATTGCTACTGTGCCGACGGCGGCCAACACCGCCTACTATGCGCGTATTGTGCGTGAACGTGCCACTATGCGCCGCCTGGTGGAGGCTGGCACGCGTGTAACGCAACTGGGCTATGCAGCTGATGGCGGCGACGTCGACGAACTAGTAAACCTGGCCCAAGCCGAAATTTACGCAGTTTCTGAACGCAACAGCTCTGAGGATTACGTGCGCGTGGGTGACATCCTTGATGACGCCAATTTAGAGATTGAAGCCGCCCAAAACCGTGACAATAAGGGTATGCGGGGCGTGCCCACAGGGTTCATTGAGCTAGATGAACTCACCGGCGGCTTGCAGGCGGGGCAGATGGTGATTATTGCGGGGCGCCCGGCCATGGGTAAATCCACGCTGGCCCTGGATATTTGCCGCTCGGCGGCGATTCACCACAAGATTGCGGCCTGCTATTTCTCCCTGGAAATGGGGCGCATGGAGATCATGATGCGTATGTTGTCGGCGGAGTCTAATGTGCTGCTAAATAAGCTGCGTGGCAGCGTCAAAATGGATGATCGTGACTGGGAGCGCCTAGCTAAACATTACGGCCCGGTTTCTGAGGCGCCGCTGTATGTGGATGACTCCCCCAACCTGACCATGCCGGAGATCCGCGCCAAAGCCAGACGTCTAAAGCAGCAGTTCAACCTGGGTTTGATTGTTATTGACTATTTGCAGTTGATGACTAGTGGACGCCGCGTGGAGTCGCGTCAGCAGGAAGTTTCGGAGTTTTCCCGTGCCTTGAAGCTGCTGGCTAAGGAGCTGGAGATTCCGGTGATTGCAGCCGCCCAGCTTAACCGTGGCCCGGAAAACCGCACCGACCGCAAGCCCCAGATGAGTGACCTGCGTGAGTCTGGCTCGCTGGAGCAGGATGCGGACCTGATTATGCTGCTGCACCGCCCCGCATACTATGAGGAAGAAAACCGCCCTGGTGAGGCCGACATTATTGTGGCTAAGCACCGTAACGGCGAGACTCGCACTATCCCGGTTTCCTTCCGTGGACACGTCTCCTGCTTCGCCAATATGGCCCGCGAAGCGGTGGGTGCGGACCCTTACAGTGAGTAATTAGCGACGACGGCGCCGCCCGGTCCCCAGCACAGGCCCAGCCCCCGCACAGGCCCAGCTCCCGGCCGACGCACCAGCCCGTAGCCGCGCCCCTAGCACCCTCAAGAGCATGCCCGCCACTGCCCGGCCCCGGCGTCGTCGCCACTACCGCCGTCGGCCCCAGCGCCCGAACATAAGCCCGCACAAACGTGAGCCAAAGACGCAAATGGCCGCCCACCAAAACCGGTGAGCGGCCATTTAGCTGCGTTAATTAGCGCAACTAGCTTCAGCGAGCCACGATAACGTTGATCTCCAGGGGAGCAGTCACGTCCTGGTGCAGACGCACGCTGGCGGAGTGACGACCCAGAGCCTTAACCGGGCGGGTCAGCTGGATCTTGCGACGGTCAATCGCGGGACCACCGGCAGCCTTAACGGCCTCAGCTAGGTCAGAGGTGCTTACAGCACCGAACAGGCGGCCGTTAGCGCCGGCAACGGCGGCAACGGTAACCACGTTGGAGGCTAGCCAGGCGCGAGCGCTCTGGGCGGCTTCCATGGACTCAATGGCGTTGCGGCGGCGAGCCTCAGCCATCTGGTCGATCTGACGCTGAGCGCCCTTGGTCCACGGGGTGGCCAGCTTGCGGGGCACTAGGTAGTTACGGGCGTAGCCGTCCTTAACGGTAACTACGTCACCGGCGACACCGAGGTTGGTGACGTCGTGGGTGAGGATGAGCTTGGTTGACATTGCTAGTCCTCCCTATCAGCGAGCGTTGGAAGAGTAGGGCAGCAGGGCCATCTCGCGGGCGTTCTTAACAGCCTTAGCGATCTTGCGCTGTTCCTGTACGGAAACGCCAGTCACGCGACGAGCGCGGATCTTGCCGCGGTCGGAGATGAACTTGCGTAGGGTGGCGGTGTCCTTGTAGTCAATGACGCCGACCTTGATGGCCTTGACCGGGCCAACCTTCTTCTTCGGCTTGCGAAGTTGGGGCTTCGCCATAGTGGTACTCCTTGGTCTGAGTGCTTAGCACTCTAAAGATGAATGTCTGGGTGCCCTACCCAAATGATCCCAAATGGGTGGGCGTTGGTGACTTAAGCCGTCTGCGCTGGGCAGGCCCTGTATGAGGCATTCTGCGCTAAGCAGGTCCCACGCTAGGCACGGTGCGCTAGGCACTGCGCTTGGCAGGTTTAGAACGGCGGTTCGTCACCGAAAGAAGAGCCGCCAGTAGCCCACGGGTCTCCAGCGCTGCCGCCTTGCGGGGCGCTGTTGTAACCGCTGTAGCCACCAGCAGAAGCGTTGTTGTTGGCGTTATAGCCACCCTGGGAGCCGCCATAGCCGCCGCCATTGCTGGCGCCAGCGTTGTTGCCGCCGTAGTTACCGCCACCGCGAGAGTTGCGGGTCACTTGGGCTTTGGCGTAGCGCAGAGACGGACCGATCTCATCCACCTGCATTTCAACCACGGTGCGCTGCTCACCTTCACGGGTGGTGTAGGAGCGCTGCACGAGACGGCCCTGCGCGATTACACGCATTCCCTTGGTGAGGGATTCGGCTACGTTCTCGGCGGCGTCACGCCACAAAGAGCAGCGCATGAACAGGGCGTCCCCGTCCTTCCACTCGCCGGACTGGCGGTCGTAGGTACGCGGGGTTGACGCGATGGTAAAAGAGGCCACAGCCGCCCCGGAGGGCGTAAAGCGTAGCTCCGGGTCGTGGGTCAGGTTACCGACCACGGTGATAATGGTGTCTCCAGCCATGTTTGCCTCCCTTGGCGGTTACTTCTCAGGCCTCAGGGCGCAGCAGCTTGGTGCGCAGCACGGACTCGTTCAGGCTCAGCTGACGGTCCAGTTCCTGAGCGGTTGCCGGGGTCGCGGTCATGTCGACGACGACGTAGAAACCTTCAGACTTCTTCTTGATGTCGTAAGCCAGGCGACGACGTCCCCAGACGTCCACCTTGTCCAGGCTACCGCCCTCAGCGGGAACAACCTGTAGCAGCTTCTCGAGCGACGCGTTGATGGTACGTTCGTCGGTCTCGGGTTCGAGAATGATCATAATCTCGTAGTGACGCATGCTTGGTACCCACCTCCTCTGGTCTATACGGTCACGGTCTTTCCGTGACAGGAGGGTAGATGCGTAAGGTTTGTCATTCGCTGCGGGTGCAGCTAAGCCAAACCAGTACATAACCCTAACCGATACAGGCGGGCGGCGGGAAGTGAATTTACTTCCCGCCGCCCGTGTGTATTTGGTTACCGTATGCGGTTAGCTACGGTTACCGGTGTGGTTGGTTAACAGCGTGGCTAGTTTCCGCCGCCGTTACCGCCGCCGTTACCGCCGCCGTTACCGCCGCCGTTTCCACCGCCGTTTCCGCCGCCGTTTCCACCGCCGTTTCCACCGCCGTTTCCACCGCCGTTACCGCCGCCGTTGTCCCCACCGGAGTCACCGCCGTTACCGCCGCCGTTACCGCCGCCGTTGTCTCCACCGGAGCCGCCGCCGTTACCGTTACCGTTTCCATTGCCGGAGTCGTTACCTCCGTTGGAGTCCCCGCTAGGTGCAGGGCTGGCAGACTGGGCCGGCTGACTGGCCTCAGGAGTGGGGTTGGTGTTATTGCCAGAATCGCTGGGGTTTTGGGTGGCATTGTTGTCACTGCTGCCACCGCCGCCACCGCTGTTGTTATCGCTGCTGGAGCCACCACGGCTGCTAGAGCTGTAGGACTCGTCCGAACGCTCAGGGAAGTCAAGCACTTCCTGGCCGTCAAGAGCTGCACCCATGTAGTTAGTGAAGATATCGGCCGGGTAGGTGCTACCGGTGATTTCACTGTAGTTACCGAAGGGGGTAATGGACTGTTCAGAACCATCCGCACCCTGTTGGAACAAGGTCACCGCAGTAACCAGCTGGGGGGTGTAACCAACGAACTGTGCAGACTTGTTGTCCGAAGACGAACCGGTCTTAGCGGCTACCGGGCGGTTCAGGCTCTTAGCGGTTTCACCTGAGCCCAGCTGCACTACCTGAGTCAGTGCGTAGGTTACGTCAGCCATTACTTCCTTCTTGAACACCTGCTGACCAGTGGTGTTAGCGGTGTAAACCACCGTGTTAGTGGAGTTGGATACCTTACCCACAATGTGGATGTCGTGGCGCTGGCCCTGAGCCGCAAAGGTGGAGTAAGCGCGAGCAATATCGATGTTGTGGGGCGAAACCGAACCCAGCACACCCTGCGTAGTGTCGTCGAAACCTAGCGTGTTAGCCGGATAACCAGCGGCAATAGCTGTCTTATTGGTGTTTTCAGGGCCCACATCTTTATTCAGCTGTAGGTAGGGGGTGTTAATGGAGAAAGCAGTAGCTTTAACCAGGTTCACCCAGCCATACGAGACATTCTGGAAGTTTTGGAATTCGTGCCCCTCAATGGTCATAGGCGATGTGCCCATATAGCCATCAGACAGGGTCATGCCGTCATTGAGGGCAGTGACCAATGCGAAAGGCTTATAGGTAGAACCCGCCTGGGCTACTGCCTGAGTAGCGGAGTTGACCTGGCTCTTGAGATAGTCCTCGCCACCATAGAGCGCCACAATTGCGCCGGTGCGCGGATCAATACTGGTCAAGGCCACACCCAAGCCGGCAGGCTTGTCAGAGGGCAGGGTGTGCACCGCGTTGACGGCAGCTTCCTGGTTCTTCTGGTTGATGGTGGTAGTGACCTTGAAACCACCGGTATCGATCTGCTCATCAGTCAGCTTCATCTTGGCTTTAAGCTCAGTACGCACCATTTGCAGCAGGTAACCCTTGGTACCTGCATAAACCTGCTTGGTGGTGGGCTCAATAGTCTTGGGGAACTTCATTTCTGCACGCTGGGCGGAGGTAATGAAGTTCTGCTTAAGCATCAGGTCAGCCACACGAGTCCACTTGGCCTGGCTAGTTTTGGCATCCACAGCCGGGTCCCAACCTGAGGGAGCCGGAATCACGGCGCTAAGTAGTGCAGCTTCAGACAGCGTCAATTTGTCTGCACTGTGACCAAAGTAGGCCTTGGAGGCTTCCTCTACACCGTAGGCGCCACGGCCGTAGTAAATGGTGTTGAGGTAGTTACCCAAGATCTTCTGCTTGGACTGAGACTGGTCAATCTTGACCGCCAAGAAAGCCTGCTTGAGCTTACCTACATAGGAGTCGGTGGTGTCTACGTAGTAGTTCTTTACGTACTGCTGAGTCAGGGTTGAGGCACCCTGAATCGGCCCACCGGTTAAGTTGTTGAACAACGCACGGACAATGCCCTTAGGGTCAATACCGTTGTTGGAGTAGAAGCTGGAGTCCTCACTGGCTACCACTGCGTTACCCACATAGGACGGAAGCTTGGTGGTGTCAATGACGGTACGGTTAATATCCGTAAAACGCCCCATCTCAGTCTTGCTGTCGTCGTAGTAGACCACAGTGGTCTGAGCCTTAGCGAAGTCATTAGGTGCGGGCACATCCGTGGTGGCATAAGCCAACATCAGCGTGCCAATACCCATAGTCATCACGAATAGGATCGAACAAAGCACAAACTGCCAACTGGGTAGCCAGCGCCTAATCTTGCCTTTGCCGGCACGCGGATAATTCCACAGCTTCCGCTTTGATTTGGGGCCTTTGGAACCGCCACGGTTTGCCGGTCGTGTTGAATTTTTACTTGGCGCCTTACGCGCCGGGGCTCCCTTGCCCACAGGCCTTTGACCCGTAGGCCGCTGATTAGCCCCGCCAGCTCCGCCTAAAGACGCCGCAGGCGATGAACTCTGTTTAGCACTTGCCTTCGCGCCCGAGTTAGCGCGCGGCGGGATTTGCGGTGGTAACGACACCTATAGTCCCCGTTTCTGCTTAATATTCTTAGCGTCCGGCATAGAACCGGCCACACAACGATTCCTTCCAGTATGAAAGAAATGCTGCCTCAGGTATAGGACATGCGTCACGACAACCCTACTACCTACCTACTATGCTTATGTCCTATGGAGAAAACTTCACCTGAAAGCACAAACTCCGCGATCAGCTTACGTTTAGCATTGCTAGGCATCCCCGTGTCACAGGGCAACCTAGACTCTGCCACTGCCTCGCTTACGGCTCCGCTGTTGGCCCGTACTCGTGAAATGTCGCGGCGACTATCCAACCGTCTGTGTGCGTCTGACACTCGCATTCAGAACTTCCTAGACAGTTATTTCGAAGGTACCGACGTCGCACCTCGACTACCTGGAGCAACTTTCGTACTAGATCAGCCTGGTCTCTCGCGTGCCCTAGCCCTCCCCGAAGGCGAAGACCACTTTGTTTCTGAATACGTAACCAGCTACAAGGTACTCAACGGCGTCGTCCACAACCCGAAGAATGACCGACGTACCACTGCTGGTGTGTTCCACGTTTCTGAAGGTGGCCTACCGATCCCTGACGACAAGCGCGCTGTGCCGCGTGAAGTCTTTGGCCGCCTGCTAGAGCACGCAATCAATGACGTTCCCGATGAACTCATGCAGATTCCTTGGGCCGCTCATTCGGACTCCCCGGCAAAAGCCTTCGTATCCCTCCTACTGCGCCCCATCGTCGTGCCCGCAGTGCCCGGTGTAAACAACCAGCGCACTATGGAAATCCGTTTCATCGCTCCCGGTGGCCTGGTTTCCAACCTGGACTTCGTAGAGTCCATTTTCGGCAATGCCGGCGACCCCTACCTGCCCGAGAACGACGCCTCCCTCGACCCCACCAGCTGGACTGGTCACACCGGTTGCGTCATCCTGGCCCCGCACCTGACCAAGCTGACCAAGAAGGAGCTAGGCCTGCCCCACTGGGACCAGGCCACCGAGCGTCAGCGTCGCGACGGCATGTGCTGGAAGGAAGAGGGTGACCTCTACAACGACGGCAAGGCCTTCAAGTGCTGCGCCCGCGACGAGCGCGGCGTAATCGTCACCGTAGTGGCCGACAACTACTTCGGTTACTGCAAGAAGGAAGTTAAGACCCAGATTGGCTACAGCGCCAACCTGCTAGGCAACGTGGAAGAAGAGCACGCCGGTGGTGCGCGCGCCTTCCCGCGTTACAACCTGGGCCAGGACTACACCGACAAGTACACCCCCAAGCACCTAACCGTGCAGAGTGTAGTTGACGCCAACCCCAGCTACTTCCAGATGTGCGACGACGGTCACGCCGTCGCCATCAACGACAAGAACCTGCTGGTAGTTCCGGCTGGCTCGCACTTCTCGATGCGCACCCAAACCGTGGAATGGGACCACAACGGTACTCGCGTCTCCATTCCGCTACTGGCCGGCAAGACCTACTACACCCCCTCGGGTTACCGCCTACACACCAAGCACCGCAGCGGTGACGAGCGTCAGTGGCACCTGGTAGGTACCGCCCCATGGACCACTCAGATGCACAAGCCCGCTACCGTTTCTGGTGGTGGTAAGTCTGAGATCTCTAAGGCCCTACTGGACGCCTTCGTGTTCGGTGAGGCCTACGTGAACGACGTCGAAAAGGACCTGGACATGGTGCAGGTACTACTCGACCGTGACTACTCAGGCCGTTTCGCTGACCCCAAGTCCAACGGAGTTGACCACCGCTCGATCCTGAGCGAGAAGCGTTCACTGGGTTCGGTTATCAAGCTGCTGACCACCTCACCGGCCTACTCGCCTGACTACAACCACTTCCTGTCCACTATCCCGGACCACGTTAAGGAACTGGTTTACACCGTTAAGCGTTACTACCAGCCGGCTTGGGGTAGCGACTGGCGTAGCCACTTCACCGTGGGTCTGGTTAACGGCCGTCACGCCAACTCCCTGCGCCTAGATGGCGAGGTCATCAAGGTCAACATGCTGCGTGTGGGCTTCGAGGACGACGGCTCCTGGCGTCTATTCTCGCTGCGTCCGGACTTCTCCCCCGCCGCCAAGATCCAGACCGAAGACGACATCACCGCCTCCATTGTGGTGCCCGCCCAGGAGGCTGACGCCGCCTTCGCCGCTGAGCACGGCATTGCTGGCCTGAGCCGCAAGTACGTCGCTAACTGCGAGCGTCTACTGTTCCAGCGCCCCGACGACGCCGTCGTACGTGGCTACGACAAGCAGACCGAGCTGGACATGTCCAAGCCGGGCACGTTCATCTCTAACTTCGAGCCCATGAGCCCCGCTCAGGCCCAGGAGCTAGTGGATGACGCCCCGGGCCTGAGCCAGTACACCAAGCCGATGCAGGACCTGATCCGCCGCGCGGCAGCTCAGGGTGAGGGCGGAACCTACTTTGTTTCCAGCGCTCACACCCGCCTGGTTAACGGTGCTCGCTCCAAGAACCCGCGTTACCTGCAGCTGCGCCCGGACCTAGCCAACCCCTACGAGGTTGAGCTAGCCGAGGTGGCCGCCCACCTCTACCGCGAGGTGCCGCTGGATGAGCCGCTGCGTGAGAGCGTGGATGTGGTGGCCGCTGGTCGCCGCAACAACCCGCCTGAGCCGGGTGTGCCCGCACTGTGCGCCTACAACCCGCTGCACTACATGGAGCTGCCGGAGCTGTACATGGAGTTCATTTCCTCCATGACCGGTAAGTCCCCCTCCACCACCGGTGCCGGTAGTGAAGGTGCACTAACCAAGGCCCCGTTTAATGCTCTGCCCACCGTTTACGACCTGAACGCTTCGCTGCTGAGCTACGCGCTATGTGGCTACGACGGTTGGTTGTCTTCGGCTGGTTACATCGGCCCCAAGGTGAAGGTCGCCCACGACATTTCGCTGCTGATCCCGGAGCTGTTCTCCCGCATGAGCCACGCTGAGCGTGACGCCAAGGAGCTAATCGCTAAGGGCTGCCTGGAGCGCATTGAGGACTTCGAATACGAAGGCCGCAAGGTTGAGGCTAGCCGCCTGGGCTACCGCATCAACGGCGAGTTCGTACGTAACTACTTCGGTCGTGTGTTCCTACACCCCGATGTCATCTTCACCGAGGAGATGCTGCGTCCTGAGCTGCAAGATCCCAAGACCTTTGCTGACAGCGTTGACGTTATCGTCACCACCCACAAGGTGGTTGCCGACCGCTACTTCGCTGACGGCTCCCTGGAGCAGGCCTGCCCGCCTCTGCGCGCCCTGCTGGAGATCATGCACGACGGCGTCAGCCGCGAGGGTTGGCACCTGGACAGCCCCGAGTTCCGCGCCCTATTCGAGCGTGAGAACATCCTGGCTTCCGACTGGTACAACGCCCGCCTGGACGCCAAGGTGGCCCGTGACCGCAAGCACGCCGACAAGGCTCACGCCGCCCTTGAGAAGTTCATCAACACTCCTGGTAACGAGGGTGTAGTTGAGCGCATCGGTGCCCGCGAGCGCCTAGCTGAGGTGGAAGCCGCCCAGGCCCACTACGCTAGCGAGGCATACCGCGCTTCGCTGGTAGGCACTTTGGGTCTACAGCCCGAGCTAGCCTGACACTAGCTAAACGCTAGGGGGGCGCGGCTAAAAGCCGCGCCCCCCTCTTTTTTGTGTAACTCCAGTTATTTGGCCAGCTTAACTAGCCAGCGCGCTTTAGGCGCAGGCAGCTTTAGCATCGTCGGCCAGAGCACTACTGCTGGGTGGCCCACCAGGAATGTAGCGCTTCGCGGGCCAGTTCTTTACCGATCGGGCCGCGTTCCATACGTAGATCCAGCAGGAACTTGTAAGCTTTACCAACCTCAGGTCCCGGTTTAATACCTAGCTCCGCCATGATCTCTTGTCCATCCAGCTCAGGCCGGATAGAGGCCAGTTCTTCCTGCTCGCGCAGGGCTTCAATGCGTCGCTCTAGATCGTCGTAGGCGTGTGAAAGCATGGCGGCTTTGCGGCGGTTACCGGTGGTTACGTCCGCGCGGGTCAGGCACCCCAGGCGGGCCAGCAGCGGGCCGGCGTCGGTCACATAGCGGCGCACCGCCGAATCAGACCAGGGCGAGTCCGCATAGCCGTGGAAACGCAAATGCAGCTCCACCAGGCGTGAAACATCCTTAATGGTTTGCTTATCGAAATGCAGTGCACGCATACGTTTAGCGGTCATGCGCGCCCCTACATAGTCGTGGGCGTGGAAAGTTACGGTGCCGTCAGGCATGAAGCGGCGCGTGGCCGGCTTGCCGATGTCATGCATTAGCGCAGCCAGGCGCAATCGCAGATCCGGCCCGGGCACATCCCCGTCAGGGCCGGTCTCCAAATCCATGGCCTGCTGCAATACGGTCAGTGTGTGCTCATAAACGTCCTTGTGACGGCGGTGCTCATCGACCGTGTCTTGTAGGGCTGAGACCTCAGGCAGCACAATGTCGCAAATACCGGTGTGTACCAGCAGCTCTAGGCCTCGGCGCGGGTAGGGCGAAAGCAGTAGGCGCTCAAGTTCGGCGCGGATACGCTCAGCTGAAACGATCTCTAGACGCTGCGCCATCTGTTCCATGGCTTCCATCACCTCTAGGTCCACGTCGAAACCTAGCTGTGAGGCAAAGCGCGCCGCCCGCAGCATGCGTAGCGGGTCGTCGTCGAAAGACTGCTCAGCGCTTACCGGAGTGCGCAAAATCCCCGCCTGCAGATCCGCCAGCCCGTTATGGGGGTCCACCAGCTCCAGGTCGGGTAGGCGCAGCGCCATGGCATTAACGGTGAAGTCACGGCGAGTTAGGTCACCTTCGAGGTTGTCACCGTAAGCTACGGCCGGTTTGCGCGAGCCGATTTCGTACTCTTCAGTGCGGTAAGTGGTTACTTCAACGACGACGTCGCCCTTTTTAGCGGCAATCGTGCCAAAGTTACGTCCCACATCCCAACAGGCATCTCCCCACTGCCGCAGCAAACGCTCGGTTTCTTCTGGGCGCGCAGAGGTGGTTAGGTCAAAATCGTGTGGCTCAATACCCAAACAGGCGTCTCGCACCGGCCCCCCCACTAGGGAAATTTCATACCCGGAGCGAACAAAAGCATGCCCTAATGCAGCCAATGAAATTGGCAGATTGGCTAGAGCTTGGTCGGCGATTGGCGGCAGAACGTTTTGCATCCCTACTAGATTGCCATGTCTACGCCACACGCGCAGTTATCCACCTGTGTTTTAGAATCTTGTATATGTCTGCTAACCGCCCGTTCCCATACCCTGGCCCAGCTCTGCGCCGGGTCAGTTCGCGTGCGCTGCCGGTAGTAGACGAAACCAGCGCTGGTGGGCTGGTAGTAGACGTTCAAAACGGGCAGGCCATGGCCGCAGTAATTGCCCGCCGCAATCGCGGCGCTCGCCTGGAATGGTGTCTACCTAAGGGTCATCTAGAAGGCAGTGAAACTCCCCAAGAAGCTGCCGTCCGTGAAATATCGGAAGAAACCGGTATTGAGGGGCGCGTACTGCGCCACTTGGCCTCAATCGACTATTGGTTCACCGGGGATCAGCATCGCGTACACAAGGTAGTTCATCACTATTTGTTGGAAGCTATCGGCGGCGAGCTGACCATTGAAAACGACCCTGATCATGAGGCCGAGGACGTAGCTTGGGTGCCACTAAGTGAAGTGTCACGCCGTTTGGCTTATCCAAACGAGCGTCGCATTGTCGCTGCCGCCCGCAGAATTCTAGTAGGTGACGGGTGAAACGATTTAAAAAAGCTTTACGCTATAGCGCCATTGCCTCAGCAATGGCGCTGCTCGCTATCTTCCCTTCAGCGTCAGCTGGGGCGAGCGCTACAGCAGCAACTTACGGCAAAAACGTGGCTGCGGCGTCGTCGCAAGCTGCGCACTACGCCACCGTGAAAACAGCCCAGACAGGCGGCGTCGCTAAAAACAATGCGGCCACCAAAACCAGCGCAAGCGTTAAAAGCACTGGTCACCGCCGAGGTACCCCCACTGGTTCAGCCGCAGACATTAGCCAATCTGCAGCTGACGGACTCACTGTAGAAGTTGACCAAATCAACCCTGAGGTAATTAGCCCCGGCAGTGATATCACTGTGGAGGGGACTATCACCAATACCTCCACTGAGACGCTATCTGGCTTTGATGTGCGCGTATCGCTGCAGTCACGCTCACAAAGTTCAGTGGAGCTACTTAAAGACTGGCTGGTGTTTGACGACAGCTCCTACAGCTATGTAGCCCACACTGAGCAGCTAAACCACTCCCTGGCAGCGGGCGCCTCTATGCATTTTTCGCTGAACATTCGCGCCTCGCAGCTTCCCAGCGCTGCCGGCAACAACTGGGGCGCGCGCGGCATGGAAGTGACCGTAACTTCCGGTGAGCTAGTTAGTAGCGACCGCGCCATTGCGGTGTGGTCACCCAACACCCAGGTACAGCCCACCAAAATCACTGCGGTAATCCCCCTAACCGCCTCAGCTATGCAGATGCGTGAGCTACTGGCCTTGCAGTCAGGGGCAGCCTTTACCCCCAGCCAAAGTGATGGTTTTAGCCCCAACGCATGCATCACCGGTGACAAGGTAGATCTCAAACTTGCCACCACCCAGATGCGTACACGCACTATCGAAATACTTAACGCTGCTAATAGTCAGACAATTGTGGCTGTAGACCCCTACCTGCTTTCTGCCCTAGGCGCCACTGCCGCAGCGGTTAACCAAAAAACCGCAGACGCTACCCCTAGCGCTACGGCCAGCCCAACTGCTAGTGCCCCGGCCACTGCCTCTGCAAACACTGACAATTCCACGCCTAGTGCCACCGCTAGTGCCACGCCTAGCGCCTCAGCTACCTCTACCCCCACTCAAAGCTCCACCCAAAATGCAAAAGCAGTTGAGGCCCAGCAAGTCGAGGCCCTTAACCGGGCCCTAGCTGGCGCTCTCAAACGCGGGGGCATCATTGCCCTGCCGCCTATGGACGCCGACCTGGTTGCCCTTAGCCATGTCAGCACTGGAGCCAGCCAAATCAGGGAAGCTATCAACCAATCTAAAGCCATGGTTGGTAAGGACCAGCTACTAAGCGGGGCCCGTGCAGACGTAGCTATCTCCTCGTCGCTAGAGCTAGACCAAACCTACCTGGACGCAGTAAAAGGCCAAGTAAACACAGTTATCTCGCCACCTGCTGCACTATATCCAGCTGAGGATTTGGACTACATTCCTGACTCCACAGCTTTCCTCAACAACCAGCGCGTACTGATCCCTGATCAGACCCTGTCAGAGTCTGTTTCTGGGGTGCTAACCACCTATGAGGGCTTTTTAGGTAACCTAACCGACTTTGACGCGCGTCAGCTGGCTCGCGGCACTACGGCTGTTATCACCCGTCAACGCCCGGATCAGGTGCGCCACATTTTGCTGCTGGTAGAGCGTAACTCCGCCTCCAATATGGATGTTAAGGACCTAAACGACCGGCTTTCGGCCATAAACAACAGCTGGTCCACCCCGGCCCCACTAACTGAACTGGAACAGTTAGCTAGCACTAAAGCTAGCGACGGCACTGAGATTGAACGCGAAGCTCTGCCCGTCAGCTCCACTGACCCCTACCGCATCAGCGAGCAAGAACTAGCCACCGCCTCCAAAACTGTTAGCACCACCCAAAACATGGTGTCTATCTACAATGAGCCCGCAAAAATCGCTGGCTCTACCCTGCGTCTAACTGAGGTGGCTACGTCCTCAGCTTGGCGTCAAGGTAAGTTCATGGTGGTTATCGACGACGTCGGCTGCCGCAATAAGATCATCGGCAATATGCTGCGCACCCTGCCCAGCTCCACCATTAACCTCATTGACTCCTCCGCGCATCTGCCTGTGCGCGTCTCTAACGACACTTCGCAACCCGCCAAGGTCACTATCCATTTACGCCCTTCGCGTTCGCTACTGCGTTCCAAGGGTGACACCACTGCAGTTATTCCGGCTAACTCCCAAACCACTGTGATGGTGCCGGTAAATGCCGTCGGTAGCGGTGATATTGACGTCAAGGTTTCTATGAAGAACGCCTTGGGGCAACCGGTAGGTTCCAGTTCCACTGTGCATATGCGTGTGCGCGCCAACTGGGAAAGCTGGTTTACCTGGGGCTTAGGCAGTGTATTTAGCGTGCTTATGGTGGCCGGTATCGTCAGGACGATACACCGTGGTCGCCGTGTGGTGATCTCAGAAGGGTAAGTAATGGCAAAAGCACCAACACTGGCGCGTTCTAGCGCAGTCATGTTTATGGGTACGCTAGCTTCCCGCATGTTGGGGCTGGTGCGTAACGCCATGCTGGTGGCCGCGCTGGGTGCTACCGGATCGGGCGCCGCTGACGCCTTCACGGTGGCCAATAATGCGCCCACCATGATCTATAACCTGCTGGCTGCCGGCGTACTAAACGCTATTTTGGTGCCGCAAATTGTGCGGGCGCTACGGCAAAAAGCCGGTGAAGAATTCATTAACCGGTTAATTACCACCGCTGGCGCCCTGCTGGCGGTGGTTACCGGCGTATTGACGGTAGCCGCCACCATAGTGGTAACTATTTATGGTTCCCAATTAGGTCAATGGCATGGTTTAGCTACCGCGTTTGCCTACTGGTGTTTGCCACAGATTTTCTTCTATGGACTTTATGCCCTATGGGGCCAGGTCCTAAACGCTAAAAATAATTTCGGCCCCTACATGTGGGCACCGGTATTAAATAACATTATTTCGATTGTTTCCCTGGCCGCCTACCTGTTTATTTATGGCGAATACTCCGGCGGCGGTAGCCCCGGCGACTGGGATTTCACCCGCACTGCTGTAATTGCGGGTACCTCCACCCTGGGTATCGCCATCCAGGCTTTGGTCCTGTACATCCCGCTGGTACGCACTGGCTTTAAGCCTCGCCTGGTGTGGGGTCTGCGCGGTTCTGGCTTAGGTCAGGTATCCAAGGTGGCCCTGTGGGCAGTGTTTGGCCTGATTGTGGTGGAGCTAAGTACCCTGGTGGTCTATAACCTGGGTACTGCGGCTTTAAGCGCTAGCGAATTACCCAAATATGCCCACACGGTGGTGCCTTCTACGGTTATTTACACCAATGCGCAAATGATTTTCATGCTGCCGCAATCATTGGTAACCACCTCAATTATTGTGGCGCTATTTACCCGCATGAGTGAAAAAGCGGCTGCGGGAGATGCTGAAGGTGTTAAGGATGATTTGTCTTTAGGCCTGCGCACTATCGCTATTTTCACCACCCTATTTAGTGCCGGTATTTTTGTACTGGCCGGGCCGGCCATGCAGGTGTTTGTACCCACTTTGCGCCCTGAAGAAGTTTCCGCTTCTGCCGCTGTGCTGATGATGCTGGCAATCGGTATTGTGCCTCAGGGTTTATGGGCCACTATGCAGCGTGTAATGCTGGCCTATAACGACACTAAACGTATGCTGTGGGCCGACGTGCCCGTGGGTCTTTCCCAGATCATTATTTGCGCTGCGGCATATATGTTTGCTCCGGCCACCTGGTGGATGATTCTGGCGGCCCTGGGTTCAGCAGTAAGCCAGGCTACTGGCTCGGTAATTATTGTATTTTTGCTGCGTAAGCACCTGCCGCATATGGATGTGCGCCGGGTTAGCGGCACCTACGCGTTGCTGGGCCTGGCGGTGGCCCCCGCTGTGGTGGTTGGTTACCTGGTGCGTTACGGGCTCAACCTAATCCACATCAACAGTGGTTTTAGTGATTCTCTGGCGCAGATCCTCATTGTTGCCCCGCTTATGACCCTGGTGTATTTACTCACCGCCCGGGCTTTGCGTGTTGAGGAGCTAAACAATATTGCCCGCCCGGTTACCTCCGTGGTGCGTAAGGTAGCCTCCCTGCTGCCCGCCCCGATCGCCAAGGTGCTTAATAAGGGTGCCGCTGCCCTGGTTACCCCGCCCGCATATAAGAGTGTCCCGCTTAAGTACTCTGACGTGATCGCTGAGGGTGAGGTTATCCACGCGGCCACCACCAACACTGTCAGTGATCAGGTAACCAGTAAAGTTACGCTACCTCAATCAGCCCCCGCCACTTTAGCTGCCGCCAAGGAGGCCACTGCGGCTGCCCGTGACGCCGTCGACGACGCCGCCACTAAGGGCTCAGCTAAGGACTCCATTAAGGGTGCTACCTCTACCAGCGTAAGCAACACTCCAAAGACTTCATCGTCTGCATCTAAGTCGCTAGGTACAATCGCTAACGCAGCTCCTGCTGCAGCTATTCCGCCAATTCCTCCGCCCCCGGCGTCGTCGGGCGCGGATACGCCAGCGCCTTCTATTCCTATGCAGCCAGAAGCAGAAAATCTAGTTCAATCTTTCCCGATCGGTTCGGGCCGTTATCACCTGTGTGGCAATCTGCCCACATCACTTCCACACGTGCGCCGCTACCACGGCATCGACACGATTTTGGACCAGCCGGTGGCCATTTATGTGCTCACCGAGGCTGTACGCAACCAGGTCGAGGTGCTTGAGTCCGCTCAGCGCGCCGCTCTGGCTACCGACCCGCGTCTGGTACGGGTGCGCGACGTCGAATTAGAGCCGGCTTTCATTGTCACCGACCCGGTTGAGGGGGTCTCTTTTGACCGTCTCATTGAAGACGGCCTGGAGGTTGAGCAGGCCCGCTCCATTATTGGTGAGGTAGCTTCCGCTTTAGATAATGCCTCCCGTCGCGGCCTGCACCACCTGTGCCTAAGCACTGAAGACATCCGCGTGACTGTGGACGGTAAAGTGCGCGTATTTGGCTTGTCTTACGAGTCGGCGCTGCGCCACGTAAAGATTGACCGTGACGAGCATGGCCTGTTGGCTTACGACATTACCGATGCTAAGGCGCTGCTGGATCTGCTCTATTACGGGTTGACTAAGCGCTGGCCGGGTAAGCGCACCGGGATTCCCAGTGCTCCCATGACCGGCGGCCACCCGGTTTCTCCGGCCACGATTAACCCGCAGGTTCCGGCTGATCTGGACGAGATTTTCGCCCAGCAGTATTCGGGTAGGCCTATCCGTAGCGCTGCCGCGCTGGTAACCGCCCTGGGCACATGGCAGCCAGTTAAAGGCTCCCAGCTGCCGGTAGCTCAGCCCACTGAGTTCACCACTAAGCAGCTTGAAGAGGGCGTTGAGGGCCTTGAGGCTGTTAAGGGCCTGATTAAGAACACTCGCATTAAGACCACCCAGTTGGCTTCGCGCGTGGGTAACAGTGTGCGTGAGGACATTAAGGCGGCCAGTGACGCCATTCCGGCTGCCCCTGGCCCAGGCCGTGAGGTTGATTTAAGCGATCTGAGCGACATCATCTCTATGCCCACCATGCCGGCCACAAAAGAGGCCCTAGACGCACCTCGCCACATGCCCAGCAAGGAAGAAAACGAGGCTGAGTACATCCAGTACAAGGAACGCAGCCGCACCTCCTGGGCGCTGCTGGCTGCCTTAGCGCTGGTAGTAATTCTGGCAGTGGTGTTTGCCTTCTCTAACCTGCTGGGTCTGTCTAACGTTTCCTTCGATGAGGATGATGGTCCTGCCGCTTCGACGGTGCCCACAGTCACCTCAACCCAGGGACAATAGTTTCCTAGGCGCATAGCAAGGCAGACAGGCCAGTTAATGGCTGATAACAGCCGCGCTAGTTAAGTTAGCTGCCCCTACTTGATAGGGTGCAGCTAACATTTGTATTGGGAACATTCGGACTTAGGTCTCGGTTGTACCTGCCAACAAGCATTGAAGAACAGGAGCAGCATGGTTCACGACGTCGTTATCGTAGGTTCCGGACCTGCCGGTTACACCGCCGCTATCTACACGGCCCGAGCCCAGCTCAAGCCGGTGCTGGTAGCAGGCGCCGTGACTGCCGGTGGCGCCCTAATGAACACTACTGAGGTGGAAAACTTCCCCGGTTTTCCTGAGGGTATTCAGGGCCCTGACCTGATGAACAACATGATGGAGCAGGCTGAGAAGTTTGGCACCGACATCCGCTATGAGGATGTGGTCAAGCTGGAGCTGGCTGGCGAGGTAAAGCGCGTGCATCTAGAAGATGAGGTGCTTGAGGCCCGCACCGTCATCTTCTCCACCGGTTCGGCTTACCGCAAGCTGGGCCTGGAGGAAGAGGACAAGTACTCCGGTCACGGCGTTTCTTACTGCGCTACCTGTGACGGTTTCTTCTTCCGCGACCAGGACATCATTGTGGTGGGTGGTGGCGACTCCGCCATGGAGGAGGCAAACTTCCTAACCACTTTCGCTAAGTCTGTGACTGTGGTGCACCGCCGTGACGAGCTGCGCGCCTCGGCTGCTATGGCTAAGCGCGCCCTGGAGAACCCCAAGATTAACTTCGCTTGGAACTCGCGCGTATCGGCACTGCATGGTGAGGGGGCGCTAGAGAGCGTAACCCTGACCGACACGGTTACCGGTCAAACTCGCGAGCTGGCGGCTACCGGCCTGTTTGTGGCCATTGGTTCCACTCCGCGCAGCGAGTTGGTACGTGACCAGCTGGAGTTGGATGCGGCCGGCTATGTGGTGGTGGACCACCCCTCCACCCGCACTAACATCCCCGGTGTCTTTGCTTGCGGCGACGTCGCAGACCCCACCTACCGTCAGGCCATCACTGCTGCCGCCTCGGGCACCCGCGCTGCCCTAGACGCCCAGCACTACCTGGCTGAACTGGACTAACTACCTGCCTGATAACTAGCGTGGGTTTTGCGCCCACAATCCTTTCAATCTCTACTAGCCTAGAAACAACTCTTAAATACAAGGAGAACAACATGTCGAACGCTCTCGCAGTTACTGACGCTACCTTCCAGGACGAGGTCATCAACTCTGACAAGCCCGTAGTGGTGGACTTCTGGGCCACCTGGTGCCCGCCTTGCCGTCAGATGGCTCCGGTGGTTGATGAGGCCGCTAAGCAGCTTGAGGACGTCAAGTTTGTGAAGGTGGACGTGGATGCCAACCCGCTAAGCGCCGCCAAGTACGGCGTGCGTTCCATCCCCGCCTTCCTGGTGTTCCGTGACGGCGAAGTCCGCCACGAGTTCGTGGGTTCACGCCCCAAGGCTAACTTTGTGGAAGAGGTCCAGAAGGCCGCCTTCCCCAACGCCTGATCTGCAAATACAGGCAATTTCATCCCTTCCCTATAAAAATTCCATGGGGTTTTATAGGGAAGGGATGATTTGTCAGTTTTTGTACCCAGCTCCTACGCCTGCCTCCCTTAAGCACTAAATATTGACGACGACGTCGCCAGCCAGCCACACGATAAACATCGTGTTTCACGTGAAACACACGCGCCGCACGCGCCACACACACCCCGCGCAGCCGTCGGCCTCTATGCTGCCGCACTTCGCACAGCTGCCGCCTGGCGCCGCTCCTCACAGCAAACCCGGCCCGCGCGCATCGTCGCCGTCAGCCCGCACCACAACCATCATCCCTACACCCCACCCCCAGCACCCCAAGCACCCAACCGCAGCGTCGCCGTCGGCCCCACACACCCAAACCCCAACATCCCACCCCCAGCACCTCAGCACTTACGCCCTCAGTAGCTTTCAGGCATTAGACGCCATCAACGTGGCAGAATTGGAGCTACGCGCGCCTGGGTGCAACCAGCCCACCAGCGCTTACGAAAGGAACCACCGTGACTGAGAATCAAAGAGGTAACCGACTCGACCCCTGGCTAGACTCCTACGCAGAGCGAGCCGCAGGGCTGCGCGAGTCAGAAGTGCGTTCCTTATTCTCGGTGGCATCGCGCCCGGAGGTAGTTTCACTGGCCGGCGGGATGCCTAATCTCAAAGACCTGCCCATGGCCGACATCGCTGAAGCCACCAAGCAGATGCTGCTGCGTGACGGTTACAAAGCCCTGCAATACGGCAACGGTAAGGGCCTGCCGCAGCTGGCGGAGCAGCTCACTGAAGTAATGGCTTATGAGGGCATCAAGGCTGACAGTGCCAACATCCTCATCACTACCGGCTCCCAGCAGGCTGTTGACCTAATTACCGAAATCATGATTGACCCGGGTGACGTGGTGGTCTGTGAGGCCCCCTCCTACCTGGGTAGCCTGGGTATTTTCCGCGCCTATGAGGCTGAGGTAGTGCAGAGCCCTATTGATGCCGACGGCGTCATTCCCCAGGCCTTGGAAGAAACTTTCACTCGCCTGGAGCGCGAGGGTCGCAAGGTTAAGTTCTTCTACACCATTCCCAACTACCACAATCCTGCCGGGGTGTGTATCAGTGAGGAGCGCCGTCCGCAGATCGTGGAGATTTGCAAGCGCCACCATGTGCTGATTGTGGAGGACAACCCCTACGGCCTATTGGGTTTTGACGGGCGCACCTACACTTCGTTTAAGAGCTTGGCTCCCGATCATGTGCTGTATCTGGGGTCTGTCTCTAAGATTTTTGCTCCCGGTTACCGGGTGGGTTGGGCCTGTGCGCCGTCGGCAATGTGCGAAAAGCTGAAGCTAGCCTCTGAGTCTGCAATTCTATGCCCCACCTCTATGGGCCAATACTCAATCTCCATGTACCTAAGCGAGTTTGACTGGCGCAACCAGATTTCCACTTTCCGAGGCATGTACCGCTCGCGACGCGATGCCATGATTCAGGCGCTTAACGACTACCTGCCCATGTGCCAGTGGAATGTTCCCGAGGGCGGTTTTTACACCTGGGTTAAGTTGCCGCAGGGTCTGGATGCCAAGGACATGCTGCCGCGCGCGGTAACTAACTTGGTGGCTTATGTTTCGGGTACTGCCTTCTACGCCAACGGCGAGGGCCGCGACCATATGCGCCTGTCTTACTGCTACCCCAATGAGCAGGATATTCGCGAGGGCGTGCGCCGCATCTCTGAGGTGGTTAACCGTGACTTGGAGCTGGTTTCGCTGTTTGGTACGGCCAAGCGCCCCGCTCCCGGGCAGTACTAATCCGCCGGGCACCCGGGTCAGCGGGTTGCCTCGCCCATCCCGGCGCCCGTCCCGGCGCCCGTCAGCTTGCGGGACCATCGCCGGGCACCCGGGCACCCGGCTGTTCACATAAATCTACTTACAAATTTTTAGCCGTATAGAAAGGCCTTTCATGACACAGCAATTGCGTGTGGCCATCATTGCCGGCGGCCTCAACCATGAGCGCGAGGTTTCGCTGCGCTCGGCTCACCGCGTAGCTAGGGTGCTGCGCGACGCCGGCCACGAAGTTAATACTTTATGCCCTGATGCTTCTTTGCTGGCGTCTTTGCGCAGCTACAAGCCCGATGTGGTATGGCCGCTGGTGCACGGCTCCACTGGTGAGGATGGCAGTTTACAGAACATCTTGCTGGCCCTGGAGGTGCCGTTTGTGGGCACGCACTCTGATGGCTGCCAGCGCGCCAGCTACAAGCCCACCGCTAAGGCTGGGGTGCGTACAGCGGGTGTGGCCACACCTGACTCATTGACCCTGCCACAGTCTTTCTTCAACCAGCTGGGCGCCAATGAGCTGCTGGATTTGGTGATTGCGCACCTGGGTCTGCCGCTGGTGGTTAAGCCTTTCCAGGGTGGCTCGGCGCTGGGGGTTTCTTATGCCGACGACGTCGACTCGCTGCGTTCTGCGATGGTGGAGTGTTTCGCCTATTCTGACAACGCCTTGATTGAGGTGTTTGTGGAGGGTGTGGAAACTTCAGTTTCGGTGGTGCGTGACGGTGACGGCGTAGCTCGGGCCCTGCCGACGGTAGAGATTGTTACTGACGGCTCCTACGACTACGATGCCCGCTATAACCCTGGGCGTAGTGAGTTTTTTGTGCCTGCGCGTTTAGATCAGGCGCGTGACGACGCCGTGCGTGAGGCGGCAGTGAAGGTTCACGAGACTTTGGGTTTGGGCTCGCTGTCGCGTTCTGACTTTATTGTCGACACCGAAGGTACACCTTGGTTCATTGACGTTAACGTGGTGCCGGGCATGACTGAGACTTCACTGCTGCCGTTGGCAGCTGAGGTGGACGGTAATTTTGCGCAGCTGTGTCAGCAGCTAGTGTTGGCCGCTTATAACGGTTACCAGGGTGAGAGCCAGAACGCTGAGTAGCCGCTAGCGCATCAAAATACCAACTACATAGCCCACGTTGGGGGTGAGTGTTTCACGTGAAACACTCACCCCCAACATTTTTGCCCGCGCCTCAATCCTCCTGAAATTCGATATTTAGTAAGGTAGGCCCTGGCAGATAATTGTCTAGACTGCAAGACTTGTCTCATCGAGTATCTTCTAGACGAAAGACCTAAACGCTATGGCAGCTAAATCAGCTCACACTATTTCACCGCCTAGCGCTGAACCACATAAGTCCAAGCAGGCCGGTAAAGTCTCGCTTATTGCCGTGTCACTGATGCTGTTTTCGATGTTCTTCGGAGCCGGAAACCTGATCTTCCCACCGGTTATGGGCGCCCAGGCGGGCACTGCCTTCACCCCTGCGATTATTGGCTTTTTGATTGGTGGCGTGCTGCTACCAGTTATTTCTGTCTTTGCCATTGCAGTGGCCGGAGCGGATCTACGAGACCTTTCCTCACGTGCCGGTAAGGTGTTTGGGGTTATTTTCCCGTCGGCAGTGTATTTGTCGATTGGCGCTATTTACGGTGTGCCGCGTACTGGTGCGGTTAGCTATTCAACCGCTGTAAAACCGATTATTAATAGCACCGGCATTTTGCCTTCAATTATTTTCAACGCTGTGTTTTTCACCGTGGCAGTGCTGCTTTGCTGGCGTGAAGGCAAGGTGGTTAATTACTTGGGTAAGATCCTCACCCCGGCCTTGTTGCTGCTACTAGTTCTGCTGGTGACGCGCGCGCTGAGTGTCTTTGAGACTGCCCCTGCCGCTCCCCAGGGTGATTACACCACGCAGCCGATTAATGCCGGTTTGTTATCTGGCTATATGACGATGGACTCGGTAGCTGCCTTGGCTTTCGGTATCGTGGTGGTTAACGCCTTCACTTTTGGCCGCACCGGCATTTCCCGCTCGGGGGCCACCACCCACACTGGTGTGGCCGCACTTATCGCTGGAGCTTTGCTGGCTGCGGTTTATGTGGGCTTGGGTTTTGTGGGTCAGTTGATGCCTAATGGGGCTAGTTATAGCGACGGCGCCGCCCTGCTTTCGGATGCGTCGGCACTGACTATGGGGTCGGTTGGTAGGTATGCCTATGGTTTGACGGTATTGTTGGCTTGTATGACGACGGCGGTGGGCTTATTGGCTGCCTCTGCTGAGTTCTTTAACCGCCTTGCCCCGAAGCTTAGTTACCGGGCGTTGCTGATTGTTTTTGCGGTGATTGGTTTCGCCTTTGCTAGCTATGGTTTGGAGACTCTGCTTAAGATCTCAGCTCCGCTGATTACTTTCCTCTACCCCATTGCGATTGCTTTGGTGTTTGCGACTTTGCTCAGCCATGCTTTGCGTCTGCGCAGTAATTTCATGTTCACTTTCGCTGCGTGGGGCGCAACCCTGTGGTCGGCACTCACCTTTGTCAGCGAGCATGTTAAAGACGTGCCGGCGCTAAATGATTTTCTAGCTCTCTCCCCCGGCCAGGGTGCGCAGCTGGGCTGGATCCTGCCTACGGCATTGGTGGCAGGCTTGGGCTTGATTGTGGATCTAACTAAATCTTCGCGAGCTAAGATTTAGCAGCAACAAGCAAAACGCAGGGGCGGCCAAGTTCATCAGAACTTGGCCGCCCCTTTTGTCAGCAGCTTGCTAGCGCTAGTTTTTGGAGGCTGAAGTTAGCGAGCCGACGATTCGCTCTAGATCCTCACCGCCGCTAAATTCGATGACGATCTTGCCTTTCTTGGCACCCTGGGTAACCTTCACGCGCGCGTCAAAAATACCCGAGAGCTTGGTGGAAAGCTCACGGTTAAGCACTGCACGGTTGCGGGCTTTAACCTTGGTCTCCCCCGCCTCAGCGGCGTCCACCTGCAAGGCCACCTGCTCTTCAGTATTGCGTACTGACAGGCCCTCGTTAACGATGCGCTCAGCCAGCTTTTCCATAGCCTCGGCGTCGGGCAGGCCCAGTAGGGCACGGGCGTGACCGGCAGACAGGGAGCCGTCAGTGAGTTGGTTTTGTACCGACGGCGGCAGCTTCATTAGACGCAATGTGTTAGCAATTTGGGAGCGAGAGCGCGCAATACGCTCAGCCAACTCGCTTTGAGTGCAACCAAAGTCGTCTAGCAGCTGCTGATAGGCGGCAGCTTCTTCCAGCGGGTTCAGCTGTACACGGTGCAGGTTTTCCAGCAGGGCGTCACGCAGCAGATCATCATCTGCGGTTGTACGCACAATTGCGGGAATGGTTTCCAAGCCCGCTTCGCGCGAGGCGCGCAGACGCCGCTCACCCATAACCAACTCGTAGGCGCGCCCGCCGGGCACTGTTTCACGTGAAACACCATCGGGCAGCGGCTCACTTTCAGGCCAGGGGCGCACCACGATCGGCTGCAGCAAACCAACTTCTTTAATTGAAGCTGACAGCTCGGCAATTTCTGCCTGATCAAAATGAGTCCGTGGTTGACGACGGTTAGGCACAATCGCATCAACCGGAATCTCAGCAAAACTTGTGCCGGGCACATCCACCAGTTCAACCGGCTGTGCGCCCTCAGTGGCGGCAGTGGCGTCGTCGTTAGAAGCAGCAGCCTCACTAGCCAGCGAGAGAGTCCCACCCGTGACCGTTTCACGTGAAACACTCTTTTTACGAGAGCCTCGATCGCGGCGCGGGGCGGGGGCTAGCAGGGAGGTGACAATCTCGGAGGTTTCCGAACTACCAGCGAAGAACAGGTCCGTGGGGCGCTGACCATCAGTGCCAGTAGCCTCAGCGGCGTTGTGCGCAGGACGGGAAACAACTTCTTGCTCGGCGGGTTCTGGGATCAATGAGGCGAGGCCACGACCTAGCCCTCGACGGTTTTTAGCCATGTCAGTTTTCCTTAGGAGCGACGCCGGGCTGGGTAATCCCGCGCATTGAAATTTCTTGTGCCAGTCGTTTGTATGCCACCGCGCCGGTTGAGCGCGGATCCCAGGTGACCACCGGTTCGCCGTAGGAAGGGGCCTCGGCAATACGAACCGACCTAGGAATCTTGGTTTCTAGCGTGGCGTGGGGGAAGTAGGTTTTCACCTCGGATTCGACGTCGCGCGCCAACATGGTGCGCTTGTCGAACATGGTAAGGGCAATCATCGATACGTGTAGCGCCGGGTTGTACACCTTGGCAATACGATCGATAGAACGAGTAAGCAGAGCCAAGCCTTCAAGGGCGTAGTACTCGGCCTGCATGGGGATTAGCACTTCACCGGCGGCCACGAAGGCGTTAATGGTGATAATGCCAAGTGAGGGAGGGCAGTCGATAATGACGTAGTCCACGCGCTTGCCGCCACTACGGTTTACCTCAATGAGGTAGTTGCGAACTGCTTCGCGTAGTCGTGATTGGCGCCCGACCGCCTCTAGTAGATCAATCTCCACTGAAGAAAGATCAATATTGGACACCACTACCTGTAGGTTCTCCCCTAGCTCGGTAACCTTCGCTACCTGGCTAATGGGTTTACCTTCCACTATCACGTCATAGACGGAAGGTTCACCCTCGGGGTGTTCCAGCCCGAATGCGGTGGAGGCGTTACCCTGCGGGTCAGCGTCAATAAGCAATACCCTTAGGCCCGCTTCGGCTAGTGCCGCAGCTACGTTTACCGCAGTTGAGGTTTTGCCGACGCCGCCTTTTTGATTAGCGACGGCGATAACTCGGGTCTGGGTGGGTGCAGCAAAGCCTAGCTCACGCACCTTCTCCAGGGCGGTGGTATCAGCCTTGAGTTGGTCGAAAATGGATGAGCCGGACACTTTGCTCCTCACGAGTGCGATCAGATCAGGACTAAAGTTTACGCGATCGACGCCCTCACAAAGGTCAGGCGCACCAAAAAATAATACAGTTGTTTCACGTGAAACAACACGCAACAGACTGAGCTCCCCAGTCACACCAGTCACACAGTTAACAAGTAGAACTGCTGGAGCACAGACATAAAATCCACGCCTAGACGAGTGCACCCACTTCACTGCGCGCATAAAACTAGTGGGGCCCGGCACTGCCGGGCCCCACTAGTTAGCAATCAGTTAAATCACTGGCTGATAGTGCAGAGCTCATCCCCGCGTAAGCGGGGAAAACATTAAAGGAGCCATGGAGCCATGCCAGCGCTTTCTATAGAACTAATTTGTACTATATCTAGTGGCCGCCCCTCTGGGCCAAGCTTAATTTTCCAATCGCCTTTATCCCAAATTAGGGTAAAGGTGCTCTGACCCAGGGCAGAGTACTGAGGGATACGTATGGCTAAACGCACAACAACATTATTTTCATCAATCACCTGAATGCTGTAACCAACATTTTGTACAGTTGTGCCATTTTTATCCGAATTTTGATCCGAAGCTAGCAGGCTTTTTTGATTATCATCTTCATATGTAGTTGCTTTAATTAAATCAACTAATTTGTGACGACCAATCCCCAATGCCTGAAAATTAGCGGCAGCCAAAATTGCACCCTCACTGCTATGGGCGTAGCAGGTGGGCACATCACCATCAGCCCGCTTAGCTGGACCGGTCAGGTTGTTGTAATAGTAGGAGGTGCTATCAACAAACACTTTGGTGCGCATAGCCGGCATGTTTACTTCCCTTGTGGGTTTGAGCTCCGCCCCAGCAAGGCCACACACCGAACCCCAAGTATCAACTTTCCCCGTAGGGTTAATTGAAGCCTGACTAGTCGCAGGGACAGTATTGCCAGGACGAGGCTCACTCAAATCAACGCGACCACCCCCAGTCGCCGTCACCGCCGGAGCTGGAGCAGGCCCGGCTTTAACCTCGCCACTATCGCTAGTCAACGACCAAACCAAGGCGCCAACCAACACAAGAATAACAACAAGCGCACCAATAAGGGCTAAACGCAGCTTTTTTTGTGCTTCCATAATCTATCTTCCGTGACCTATCACCAGTTAGAGAATGCTTTGTCAATACCAGTAGCAAACAAAGTAATAATTCCACCGATTAGCCGATCAAGCAACATAAGCACGTTTAGGGGTTCGCGGTTTTTAGCGCCCTAGATCAACCTCATCGCACTACGTTCTGCAGCATTTCAAAACAAAAGCGAGGCCCGGTTTCCCGAGCCTCGCTCACGTTGTTTAGCCATCCTTGGCCGGGTCCAGCTTTAGCTTGACCCGCCTTAGCGGGGCCGACGCACCTCCACCACGCGGGTGACGTCGTCGTCGCTAGTAACCACTTCATGCAGCACTGCCGGCAGCAGCTTGGCCTTCTTAATGACGTACTTGGCGTCATCAATCTCGCGCTGAGCCTGCTCCCCCTTCAGGGCTAGCAACACGCCACCGGGGGCGATCAGCGGGGAAGCCATGCGGGTCAGCTTGCTCAGGTTGGCCACAGCCCGGGCAGTCACCACATCGAAACGCTCGCGCATTTCTTCGGCCCGGCCCCGCCACACCCGCACATTGTCCAGGTCTAGCTCCTCAGCCACCAGCTCCAGCCAGGCGCAGCGTCGCTCCATCGGCTCAATCAGGGTCACTTCCAGATCCGGACGAGACAAGGCCACCACCACTCCGGGCAGCCCCGCACCTGAACCTAGATCCGCCACGCTACCGTGTCTAGGTAGGAAAGGCACCACCGCCGCACTGTTAACCAGGTGGCGCGAGTAGAGACGCGGTAGCTCGCGCGGGCCGATCAGCCCCCGCAGTTGCCCCTCCTCAGCCAGCATCTGGGCGTAGTGCTCCAGGCCAGACCAGGCCATACCGAACATGTCGCGCATTTCGGCGGTGGGTACTTCCAGATCCTGCAGGCCCGCTAGCTCGCCCGCGTTATGGCTCATTTCAGGCTTCCTCGACGGCGTCGGTCGGGCTGTCTACGGTCTCAGCGGACTCGGCGGCCTCAAGCTCAGCGCCCTCTTCAGCCTCTTCAACCTCATCTTCGGCGTCGTCGACGGGCAGAACCACCACGTGACGGTGCGGCTCTACCCCCTCAGACTCAGAGACCAGGCCGGCGTTAGCAACCACGTCGTGGCAGACCTTGCGCTCGAAGGGGTTCATAGCCTCCAGCGCTACCGGCTTGCCGCTAGCCAACACGGACTTAACCGCCTCGGCGGCGATAGCAGTCAGCTGCTGGCGGCGCTCCTCGCGGTAACCAGCGATGTCCAGCATTAGGCGCGAACGCGAACCAGTGCGGGCCTGTACGGCCAGGCGGGTCAGCTCCTGGAGGGCTTCAAGCACCTCACCGTCGCGGCCCACTAGGGTGGCTAACTCACGTTCGTCGCCATCCTCGCCGGGGATGATGGCCACGGAGGCGCGCCCGTGGTCCACATCGATGTCGATATCCCCGCCTAGATCGGCAATATCTAGTAGCTCTTCTAGGTAGTCAGCGCCGACTTCGCCTTCTTCCTCAAGCTGCTTGACGGTTTCCTGGCTCACCAGAAAACTCCTTCCACTAGTTATAACTAAGTCTTATTAGTTTTATAAGAACTACTTTTTAGCGGAGTTACCGCCCTTAGAGCCCTTTTTCTTCTTGGAACCGCCGGACTTGCTGGCGTTCTTAGCCCCATTAGCGGCCCCGTTAGAGCCCTTAGCGCCGCTGGCACCAGCGTTCTTGGCGCCGCTGGCGTCAAAAGCCTGCTGACGTTCGCGGGCACGCTCAGCGTAGCGCTGCTCAGCGGTGGAGGCGGTGCGGTTCTTCTTTTTCTTGCGGTTATTGCGTACCGGCTGGACTCGCTGCCCCGGCCCCGACGACGCCGTTTCATCCTCGCTGCCAGCTGCGGCTGCGGGCTTCTTTTCGTCGTCAGGCGGCAGACCCTTACGACGACGGCGCTCCTGGCGCTTCTTGTAAGCTTCAGAGCCAACTGCGGGCATATTGCGAATAGTCCACCACTGCTGACCCATGGTCCATACGTTAGAAACCAGCCAGTAGATCAACACACCAACCTGGAACTGAGGTCCGGTAATGAAGAAGATCAGCGGCATACCGTACATCATCATGCGCTGGCTACGCATAGCCGGGTTGTCGGATTCGGTAACCGACTTAGGCATGTTCTTCATGGTCAGCTGGTGCATGGTGTAGAACTGCGTGGCAGTCATCAGCACGATCAGCACCATGGTCACGATCTTTACGGTGGCGGAGCCGCCGTGCATAAAGGAAGAGCTCAGCGGCGCCCCAAACAGGTTGGAGGACTGCACATCCGCCGCCAAGGCGGGAGTTAGCGGACCAATCTTTACCGGGTGGGCGCTACCGGCAGAGTTAGCCACTTCCTGCAGGCGAGCCAGCACACGAAATAGCGCAAAGAAGATCGGCATCTGGATCAGCAGCGGCAAGCATGAAGACAGCGGGTTAGTACCATGCTTGCGATACAACGCCATCATTTCTTCACGCATACGCTCCTGCGATGCGGGGTCTTTCTTACCCTTGTACTTGTTCTGCAGGGCGCGCAGCTCAGGCTGCATGGCTTGCATACCGCGTGAAGAGCGAATCTGCTTCACAAACAGCGGCATGATTAGCACTCGCACCACTATGGTTAGGCCTACGATTGACAGCACCCAGGCGGGGCCGGGTCCATCACTCATACCGAGGGCAACCAGCAGCTTGTGAATGGTAACCATCACCCAAGCCTCGGCCACCTTCAGTGGCATTAGCAGTCCGTCCATTAAACTCTCCTTTTATGGTCAGCCAAGCTGGCCTTGCCGCGTCTGCGGCGCATCTTGGCCCGCAGCTGCACTAGGCACCTGGAAGCGGGCTACATCTTTGGGGTAGGCGTAACGCCAGTGCCCCACCTCGGGCACATGATCCACGCCGCCACGGCTATAGGGATTGCAACGCAAAATGCGCCACGCGCTCAACGCTAATCCCTTAAAAACTCCGTGTACCTCAATAGCCTCGACGGCGTAGGTGGAACAGCTGGGATAGTAGCGACAACGCGGCGCTATAGCTGGGGAAATGTACTTGCGGTACCAGCCAATGGGAGCCAGCACCAAACGCTTAAACACTTTCACCGCCTGGTGCTAACTGGCCTGGCACAGACTTATCTGGCACCGCTACCCCCACCCGGGCCAAAGCCCGATCAAGCTGGCGGGCTAACTGCTGACTAGAGGCGCCGTCGGCACCTGCCAAACCACGTACCACCAGGCGCGAACCAGCAGGCAGTAAGTCCACTCGGGCAGCTAACAGGGCGCGCAGACGCCGCTTAATCCGATTACGGTGGGTGGCGCGGGCAACCTGCTTTTTGGGCACAACAACGCCGACGAGTGCAGGAGAGTTACCTCCGTCATCGTCGGCGTTCAAATGAACCACCAGCGCGCGGTTACCGCTGCGCACGCCGCCTTTAACTGCAGCCGCGAAGTCTTCGCTGCGCAGCATCCGATGCGGCGCACTGAGCATGTCTCAGGCAGCGAGGCGAGCGCGACCCTTGCGACGACGCGCAGCCAGGACGGCGCGACCGGCGCGGGTGCTCATACGGTGGCGGAAGCCGTGCACCTTGGCGCGGCGACGGTTGTTCGGCTGAAAGGTCCGCTTGCTCACGGGGTACTCCTGCTAGGTCTATATCGCGCGCCCGGATGGCCGCACGAAAGTTTGTGGCACCTCACCGTTTTGATGAGGTCACGTGCACTGGATCCTCTGAGCGGAACCCGCATGTACACGTACGACTAATTAACGTTATATGGTCTTACACCCACCGGTCAAAGCATCTTTGCCGTGAGGCTGCCTACATCCGGGGGTGATTTTACCCATTTTCTTCTCCACACCTGAGTAAAACACTAGCCCACAACATGTGGATAACCCCACGTTATCCACAGGAAAATACAAGCTTGTAACTCCACTCCTACCAGCTAGATTGCGTATATCCTCAATAAGCGGCCTAAAATTGTTCGCGGACATCTACTCCATCCCCAGGTGTGGATATCTCTGTGGACAACTTGGGCTCAGCCCGCAGGGCCCTGACCCAATTAGTTGTTTTATGAACTTAAGGAGACGCCGTGTCCGATCCGGTAATTGACCCGGGCGCTGAATTCGGCGCTCAGCTTTGGGAAAGTGTTGTAGAAGCTCTGACCACCTCAAACTCACTGACTCCCAGCTACCTGGCCATGGCTCGCACCTGCCACGCCGTCGATGTTGAGGGCACACTGGTAGTGGTGGTCAACTCTAAATTCGTTAAACAGCGTTTAACCGACCGCTCAGTGTCAGCCACAATCAAGGCGGCAGTTGCTGACCAAATCGGCTATGACATGCCCATTATTTACACTGTCGCGCCGGGAGCTAAGGATCTTGAGGTCATTATTAAGGCCGCCCACGCCACCGTGCATGGGGACTCTGCTATCTCTGGCGCCCCGGGGGTAAATGCCGACGACGACGCTAGCCCCGCTGCTTCCCCCGCCGCCCCAACCCAGGCGCCGTCGTCGCAGTTCAAAGGCAATATCCCCACCCCGGCTGAACTAAACCTAAGCCACAGTAACAGCGCCGCCGAGCGAGCCATACCCCAGCAACTAGGCCTAGAGCTGGGCCAAGAAAACGGCCTGGTGGTGCCAGATACCCAGACCGTAGTGGAGTTTGGTCACCCTGAGCAGCCCAAAAAGGCCGCGCGCGGCAAGGGGTTGAATGTGCGCCCCAGCGACATCCTCGATGACTCCAAGTTAAACCCGCGTTACACCTTCGACACTTACGTGGTTGGCTCCTCCAACCGCTTTGCCTACGCCGCCTCCTACGCCGTGGCAGAAACCCCTGCTAAAACCTACAACCCGCTGTTTATTTACGGCGGCTCAGGCCTGGGTAAAACCCACCTGCTGCACGGCATTGGCCACTACACTCGCGCCTACCACAAGAGCAAAGTCAAATACGTCAACTCTGAGGAGTTCGTTTCTGACTTCATCACCTCCGTGTCTGAAGGCCGCATGGATGCCTTCAAGCGCCGCTACCGTCAGGTGGATATCTTGCTGGTTGACGACATCCAGTTCCTGCAAGACAAAGAGCAGACCCTGGAGGAGTTCTTCCACACCTTCAATGCGCTCTATAACGCAAATAAGCAGGTAGTGCTGACCTCCGACCAACCCACCAAGGCCCTGAAAATTGATGAGCGCCTGCGTTCACGCTTCGACATGGGCCTCTCTACTGACGTTCAGCCCCCGGATTTAGAAACCCGTATTGCGATTTTGTCGCGCCGCGCCCAGGCCGACAAATTGGATGTGCCCCTACAAGTTTTGGAGTACATTGCCAGCCGCATCTCAGCTAACATCCGCGAGTTGGAAGGTGCACTTATCCGTGTAACCGCCTACGCCTCAATTAACAAGCTGAAGGTTGATCTGCCTGTAGCCGAGATGGTGCTTAAGGATCTGGTTTCCACCCAGGACACCGGCAATATCACTGCCGCACTGATCATTGGGCAAACCGCCGACTACTTTGGGATCACCATTGAGGATCTGTCTTCGGCCAACCGCTCACGCACTATTGTTACCGCCCGCCACATCGCCATGTATCTGTGCCGCGAAATGACTGACTTGTCGCTACCCAAGATTGGGCGCGAGTTTGGCGGCCGCGACCACACCACCGTGATGAGTGCGGATAAGAAGGTGCGCACCCAAATGTCTGCCCAAGCAGATACCTACAAGCAGGTAACTGAGCTAACCAGCCGCATTAAGCAGGCTGCGTCCACGCCTCACCCCTAGCGCTTCTCCCTTAATTTTCGACTGATTCCCGACGCCGCCACTGGGCCCTGTTTTTGGGCTTAGCGGCGGACTTTTTTACCCTCAAATACGTGGTTTTTTCACCCACAGGCCCTGTTGGTAAGGCTGTGGGCAACCCCGGTTTTGCTGTGCTTAACTAAGGCTCGCCTGTGGATTGGTGCTATGAGCTTTAGCACTTTCCACAGCCGCCCCGAGTTATCCCAAGCTTTGCCCACACTCAGCCCACATTCGCCGTCGGCGCGCCACCGGGCCAAAAAGTGGTTTTCCACAAGATTCACACCCGCTACTACTACTACTGACTTTTAAACCCCACACGATTTCCAAGCTCGCCAACGTAGGCCAATTGGGGAAAACCTCCGCTACGGGCGGCGCTGGCCAAGGCGTGCAAAAGTCCCACAGTGACCCTTTTTGAGATGCTCTATAGGGAGATACCGGCTAAACTTTTAAGCCGCCCCTCTATATCCATCTAAGGAAGGCCTCCCAACGTGAAGCTCAGGGTAGCCCGTGACGTTTTAGCTGAAGCAGTAGCCTGGACTGCTCGCTCAGTGCCGCCCAACCCGCCGGTTCCGGTGCTGGCTGGAGTGCGTATGGAGGCCAAGGGGAATGTTGTAATCCTGTCTTCCTTTGACTATGAGGTCTCTGGGCGTTGTGAAATCCCGGCCTCGGTTGAGGTTGAGGGCGAGGTACTTATTCCTGGGCGTGCACTCACCAAGTTTGCTAAGGGCTTTCCTAACAAGCCGGTAGATATTGAGCTGGTGGGCACTCGCGTACGTTTCACCTGTGGTTCAGCCCACTCTGAGCTACCAGCTATGCAGGTTGATGACTACCCAGCTTTGCCTTCAATGCCTGCCCAGGTGGGCACCATTGACTCTGACGTACTTTCTAAGGCGGTAGCTCAGGTTTCGATTGCTGCTGCCCGCGACGACACCTTGCCGCTACTGACCAATGTGTGCATGGAATTTAGCGGCAATAAGCTGACCATGCTGGCTACTGACCGTTACCGGCTAGCTATGCGCGAGGTTGAGTGGAACCCGGCTAAGCCCCTGGATGCTGTGGTGCTGCTAAAGGCCCGCACTTTAGCTGATGTGGCTAAGTCTCTGGTTTCTGGTGCCCCCATTGAGATTGCGCTTAATGACGACGACGCCGTAGCTTCACGCCTGATTGGTTTTGAATCCGGTGAGCGCCGCACTACTTCAGTGCTTAGCGACGGCGAATACCCCCAGGTGCGTCGCCTGTTCCCCGAGCAGGTCAACACCTATGCCACGGTGGGACGTAAAGAGCTACTAGATGCGGTTAAGTTTGTGTCTTTGGTGGCCGAACGCAACACTGCACTGCGCCTAACTTTCACCGAGGGTAACTTGCATCTTGAGGCTGGCCAGGGTGAGGATGCACAGGCTAGTGAAGAGCTGGTAGCTCACCTAGATGGCAACGAAATCTCTGCTGCTTTCAACCCGCTTTTCCTGCAAGAGGGCCTAAACGCGCTATCTAGTAACTATGTGCGCTTTGACTTCACTCACCCCAATAAGCCGGCTGTTTTGGTTGGGGTAGATGAGCCTGGCGCAGAGCCTGACCCCAGCTTCCGCTACTTGCTGATGCCTATTCGCTTTGGCGTGTAAGGCATATGTACGTAGCTGATTTGGCGCTGACTGACTACCGCTCATATGAGCAGGCGGTAGTCAGTTTTCCGCCTGGAGCTACGGTACTGGTGGGTTCTAACGGGCAGGGTAAAACCAACCTGGTTGAATCTATTAACTATTTAGCTACGCTTTCCTCCCATCGAGTTGGCGCCGATACGGCCCTGGTTAGGCGTGACGCAAGCGGTCAAAATCAGCCCAACGCTGCCGTCATACGCGCCAAACTAATCACTGCCGCCCGCCCGCAGCTGTTAGAAGTAGAAATTATTTCCGGCAAAGCTAACCGGGCCCGGCTAAACCGTGCCCCTACCCGCCCAACCCAGTTGCTGGGTATTTGCCGCACGGTGCTGTTTGCCCCGGAAGATCTGACTTTGGTGCGTTCAGATCCGCAGGTGCGGCGGCGTTTTTTAGATGACCTGGTGGTTATGATGAGCCCGCGTCTGGCCGGGGTGCGCGCAGACCACGACAAGGTGCTAGCCCAGCGCTCAGGCCTGCTGCGGGGACTTAAACGTAAAAGCGGCTCGGCGCGCGCCAGCGCCCTAGCCACTTTGGATGTGTGGGATGAGCAGTTAGCCCAGTTAGCTGCCCAGCTGATTGCTGCGCGCGTCAAACTTGTGCGCCAGCTGCGCCCTTGGGTGGCCCAGTCTTATCAAATGGTTTCGCTAGCGCAGTCGCAGGCAAATCTGGCCTACCGCGCGAGCCTACTGGCTGCGCGCGGCGTAGCTGACCCGGCCATTGCGGACACCGAGGCGTGGGAGGATTACGAAAATTCTCTCCTGGATGTGCAGGCCACCAGTAAAGCTTTGCTTGAAACTATGGGTCAGCTGCGTCAGCGGGAACTAGAGCGGGCAGTGAACCTGGTAGGGGCACACCGCGATGACTTGACGCTGTTCCTGGGGCATCTGCCCGCTAAAGGTTTTGCTTCACACGGTGAACAGTGGTCGCTGGCGCTTGCGCTGCGTCTGGCTAGTTTTGAGCTAATGCGCGCTGATAGTGCCTTGACTAGCATTGATGGTAAGAGTGAAGACCCGATTTTGATTCTTGATGATGTTTTTGCGGAATTAGATATGCGCAGGCGTCGGGCCTTGTCGCAGATGGTGGCCCAGGCTCAGCAAGTGCTTATTACCGCTGCGGTTGGCGACGACGTCCCTAGCGAACTTGATCATCACCGTCTGCGCGTGACCGGCTCTGTAGTAAGCGAAGTTTAGCCGTGAACAGTGAAGATTACGGCGACCAAATGGCTGTGGCCGCGCTGGCACGCCAGCGCGAGCAGGCTTGGAACGCGGGCCATGCCCTAAAGCGGCTAGCCCGCAAAAGCCCCGGTGGCCCAGTGCTAGCAGTAAGCCAAGCAGCAGACGGGGCTCCGGCGTCGTCGTCGCTGAACGGGCAAACTGCGGGCGCAGCCCTAAACGCGGGCGCAAATGCCGCCCCAAATGCGAACCCAAGCGCAGCCCAGAATGGCGCCGCAAACGCACCTGTAAACGCCGCCCAAAACCCCGCCGCAAATGCGGACGCACTAGCGCCCTGGGACGCAGTCAGTATTGGGCGTATTCGCCGGCGCCAAGAACGCCACGCCGAGATCGTCAACGGCCAACCCGTCTCCCAAGCTCGCGTGTATTGGCGCGATCCGCGCTCAGGTAAACGCGAGCTAGACGGCTTTTTTCACCGCCAAGGCTGGGAAGAATCCCTGCGTATAGCCAGTGTCAAGGTGCGCTGGGAAGAGATTGTCGGCAAGGATATGGCCGAAAATTGCAGCATTTATTCCTTCAAAAATGGACGCCTGGTAATGCGCGCCCACTCCACCAACTGGGCGCAGCAACTGCAACTGATGATGCCCCAACTGGAGGCCCTATTTGAGCGCGAAGTAGGCCCGGGCATTGTCAAAAGCATTAAAGTGCGCGGCCCTAACGCAGATTACACCTGGCAGCACGGCAAACTGGCCGTGCCCGGGGCGCGCGGGGTGCGCGACACCTACGGCTAAAGTGTGCGGCTTACCCAAGCGGGCGCCGTCGGCTGTGGGTATTAAGCACCGCCGACGGGCGCCGTCGGGCAGCCGGAGCCTAAGTGATAGCTAAGGCACAGTATTTGCTTAGGGCCACACCGCCGCCAGGCCGGAAAATCGCGCCTAACACGGTAGAATATAGGTAGTTTGAGCTGCCTTACCGGGTAGTTAAACGTGCCGTTAAACCCTCCCTAGACGGCACATACAGACCTAATGCAAAGGCAAGGATCTTTTTTGACCCTGCCAAGCAAGAACGAGGAGCATATTAGACGTGGCTGAGCAGGATAGCACTGTGACTAACGACAGCTACGGAGCTTCAAATATCACGGTTTTGGAAGGCCTTGAAGCTGTCCGCAAGCGTCCCGGTATGTATATCGGTTCCACCGGTGAACGCGGCCTGCACCACTGCGTATACGAGGTAGTGGATAACTCCGTAGATGAGGCTCTAGCCGGTTACTGTGACCACATTGAAGTCACCATCCTGCCCGACGGCGGTGTGCGCGTGGTAGACAACGGTCGCGGTATCCCGGTGGATGAGCACCCCACTGAACACAAGCCCGCAGTTGAGGTAGTGCTTACTGTGCTGCACGCAGGCGGTAAGTTCGGCGGTGGCGGTTACTCCGTTTCCGGTGGTTTGCACGGTGTAGGTGTGTCGGTAGTTAACGCCCTGTCCTCCCGCCTGTCCGTTGAGGTGCGCCGCGACGGTTACGTTTGGAATATTGATTTTGCCGACGGCGTCCCCACTGCTCCCCTACGTCGCGGCGAGGCCACTGACCAGACGGGCACAACCGTCACCTTCTGGCCCAACCCCGAGATTTTCGAAACCACCGTTTTCGACTTTGAGACGCTGCGTCGTCGTTTCCAGCAGATGGCCTTCTTGAACAAGGGCTTGCGTATCTCGCTAACCGACGAGCGTGACCTATCCGTTGACGGCGACGAAATTGCCGGCAGCGAGCAAGACACCCAGGAGCACAAGCATCGCAGCGTGTCTTACATGTACTCCGACGGTCTACGCGACTACGTGCACTTCTTGAACAAAACCAAGAAGGCCGAGCTGATCCACCCCGAAATCATCGACTTCTCCGCTGAGCAAAGCAGCGAGCACGGGGGCATGAGCGTAGAAATCGCCATGCAGTGGACCGCCGCCTACTCCGAGTCGGTACACACCTACGCCAACACCATCAATACCACCGAGGGTGGTACTCACGAAGAAGGCTTCCGCACCGCCCTGACCACGCTGGTCAACAAGTATGCGCGCGAAAAGGGCCTGCTTAAAGACAAGGAAGATAACCTCTCCGGTGAGGACGTACGTGAGGGCCTAACGGCAGTTATCTCCATTAAGCTCTCTGAGCCCCAGTTTGAGGGCCAGACCAAAACCAAACTGGGTAACACTGAGGCCCGCTCATTTGTGCAGCAGACGGTTTACGCCCAGCTAACTGACTGGTTTGACGCTCACCCGGCAGATGCCAAGGCGGTTATTAACAAGGCTAAGCAGGCTTCTGCCGCACGTTTAGCGGCCCGTAAAGCCCGTGAAGCTACCCGCCGTAAAGGGGTGCTGGAGAGCGCCTCCATGCCCGGTAAGCTGCGTGACTGCTCCTCACGTGACGCCTCCAAATCTGAAATTTTCATCGTTGAGGGTGACTCCGCAGGTGGCTCAGCGGTAGGTGGCCGCGACCCCGAGCACCAGGCGATTTTGCCAATCCGAGGCAAGATTTTGAATGTGGAAAAGGCCCGCCTAGACCGCGCCCTGTCCAGCGACACTATCCGCTCGCTGATCACCGCTTTTGGTACCGGCATTGGTGAAGATTTTGATCTTGAAAAGCTGCGCTATCACAAGATCGTGATTATGGCCGACGCCGATGTGGACGGCTCCCACATTGCCACCTTGCTGCTGACGCTACTGTTCCGCTACATGCGCCCGCTGATCGAAAACGGTCACGTCTACATCGCTATGCCGCCGCTGTACCGCCTCAAGTGGTCCAACGCCGAGCACGAATTTGCCTACAGCGATGAGCAGCGCGACCGCCTGCGTGAAGCTGGCGCTGCCAAGGGCTGGCGTATGCCCAAAGAAAACGGCATTCAGCGCTATAAGGGTCTAGGTGAAATGAACGACCACGAGCTGTGGGACACCACCATGGACCCAGCCCACCGCATCCTCAAGCAGGTCACCTTGGATGAGGCCGCCGACGCTGACGAAACCTTCGCAGTTTTGATGGGTGACGACGTCGAATCACGCCGTAGCTTTATCCAACGCAATGCTAACGACGTGCGCTTCCTGGATATCTGAGCCCTCGACTACTTAAAGAACAGGAATAACTTTCGTGAGTGATGACCAGATCGAAGTAATCGAGGAGCCTGGATTCGACCGCGTTGAGCGCGTCGATTTGCAGCTGGAAATGCAGCGCTCCTACCTCGACTACGCCATGAGTGTGATTGTTGGGCGCGCCCTGCCTGACGTGCGTGACGGCCTCAAGCCGGTACACCGCCGCATTCTTTACGCCATGTACGACGGCGGTTACCGCCCCAACGCGGCTTTCTCTAAGTCTTCGCGTGTGGTGGGTGACGTAATGGGTAGCTTCCACCCCCACGGTGACGCCGCCATTTACGATGCCTTAGCCCGTCTAGTACAGCCCTGGTCTATGCGCTACCCGCTGGTGGCCGGGCAAGGTAACTTCGGTACCCCCGGTAACCTGGGCCCGGCTGCGCCGCGATACACCGAATGTAAAATGGCCCCCCTGGCCATGGAAATGGTGCGCGACATCGACGAAAACACCGTCGATTTCCAGGACAACTATGACGGTAAAGAGCAAGAACCCACCATCTTGCCGGCCCGTTTCCCCAACCTGCTAGTTAATGGCTCTGAGGGTATTGCGGTGGGTATGGCCACCCGTATCCCCCCGCACAACCTGCGGGAAGTGGCCGACGGCGTACAGTGGCTACTAGAGCACCCTGACGCTTCACGTGAAGAGCTACTTGAGGCCCTACTGCAGCGAGTACACGGCCCTGACTTCCCCACCGGCGCCACAATTTTGGGCCGTCGCGGTATTGAGCAGGCCTACCGTACCGGTCGTGGCGGTATCATCCAGCGCGCCGTCGTCAACGTGGAAGAAATCCACGGCCGCCAGTGCCTGGTAGTAACCGAGCTGCCCTACCAGGTAAACCCCGACAACCTGGCTGAAAAGATTGCCCAGCTGGTACGTGACGGCTCCCTGGGCGGTATTGCTGACATCCGTGACGAAACCTCCGGCCGTACCGGACAGCGTCTAGTAATTGTGCTTAAGCGCGACGCCGTAGCCAAGGTAGTACTAAACAACCTCTACAAGCGCACCCAGCTGCAAGACTCCTTCCCCGCCAACATGCTGGCGCTAGTTGACGGCGTGCCGCGCACCCTAAGCCTGGACGGCTTTGTACGCCACTGGGTGGAGCACCAGCTAGATGTGATTGTGCGCCGCACCCAGTTCCGCCTACAAAAGGCCCTGGACCGCCTGCACATTTTGGATGGCCTAATGCGCGCCATCGACGCCCTAGACGCCGTAATCGCGCTGATCCGCCGATCCCCCACCACCGATGAGGCGCGTGTGGGCCTAATGGAGCTGCTCAGCGTAGATGAAATCCAGGCTGAGGCCATCTTGTCCTTGCAGCTGCGACGCCTGGCCGCTCTGGAGCGTCTAAAGATTCAGCAGGAAACTGAGGAACTGCGCGAGCGCGTAGCCGACCTGCGTGACATCCTGGCCCGCCCTGAGCGGCAGCGCGGCATTATCTCCACTGAGCTGGCAGAAATCACTGAGAAATTCGGTGACGAGCGCCGTACTCGAATCGTGCCGCACGAGGGCGAGATGAGTATGGAAGACCTAATCCCTGAAGAGGAAGTGGTTGTCACCATCACCCGTGGTGGTTACGCCAAGCGCACCCGCACTGATAACTACCGCTCCCAGCACCGTGGCGGTAAAGGCATTAAGGGTGCGGCCCTGCGTGAAGATGACGTAGTAGAGCACTTCTTCGTCACCACCACCCACCACTGGCTGCTGTTCTTCACCAACCTGGGCCGCGTTTACCGCGCCAAAGCCTATGAGCTGCCTGAGGGAGGTCGCGACGCCAAGGGTCAGCACGTAGCTAACCTGTTGGCTTTCCAACCTGGTGAAACTATTGCCCAGGTAATGGAGCTCAAAGACTACGAGCAAAGCCAATACCTAGTTCTGGCTACCCGCCGGGGCCTGGTTAAAAAGACTGCACTGCGTGAATACGAATCCAACCGCTCTGGTGGTGTGATTGCTATCAACCTGCGTGAAGACACCGAGGGTAACCCCGATGAGCTGGTCAGTGCGGCTTTGCTAGATGAAGGCCAGGATCTGATTCTGGTTTCACGTCACGGCCAAAGCTGCCGCTTTACTGCCACAGACGCCACCTTGCGTGCTACCGGCCGCGCCACCAGCGGCGTCACCGGTATGCGGTTCCGCGACGGCGACAGCCTGCTAGCCATGGATGTGGTGCGTACAGGGGCAGACCTGTTTGTGGTTACCGACGGCGGTTACGCCAAGCGCACCAGCGTGGATGAATACCCGGTTAAGGGCCGTGGTGGTCTGGGCGTGAAGGTGGCCAACCTGGTAGAAGCACGCGGTGAGCTGGTGGGGGCCTTGATCACGGACGAATCCGATGAGGTTTTGTGCATCATGGCTTCAGGTAAGGTAATGCGCTCGGCGGTGGCGGAAGTGTCCCGCACTGGTCGTAACACCCAGGGTGTCACCTTCGCCAAGCCCGACGAGAGCGACCGAATTATCGCCGTCGCCCGCTCCCAAGAACGTGACCTTTCCGACGATGACGCAAATGAATTAGGTGCTAGTGCCCAATCCGACGTAAATGAGGCAGTTAACCCGCCTTTAGAGGGTGACGAGCAGGCCCAAGAGTCGGTAGCCTTAGACGCGAATGAAAGCGAGGCCAAATAATGTCGGTACCCCCCTCGATCACGCCCCAGCCTAAGGGCAACCAGCCCAAGGGTGTTCCCCCCAAGGGCGTGCAGCCGGGACCGCCGCCGCGTATCCGCACCGCACCTCAGGCGGGCGGCTCACGCCCGGCGCCGCGACAGATGCCCGCATCTATGCCTCCGGCGCAGCCCCCGCGCCAGCACAACCCCAAGCCTGCCCCCGCTGCCGCTGAGCGCCGCTTTGTGCGCCTAGCGCTAGAGCGTGTGGACCCCTGGTCGGTTATGAAGACTGCCTTCCTGCTATCAGTGGCAGTAGGCATCATGACCATTGTTGCGGCTGTAGTGGTGTGGTTCTCCCTAGATGCGCTGCACGTGTTCGCCAAGATTAAGGATCAGGTACAGCAGCTTGGTGGTGAAAAGTCGCTGCAGGCCGTGGTGGAGTACCTCAAACTTTCGCGCGCGGTTTCCCTGGCTACTGTGGTGGCGGTTGTGAACATCATTCTGTCCACCGCCCTGGCCACGATTGGTGCCATGATCTACAACGTGACCACTCACCTTATCGGTGGGGTCTATCTCACACTGGCAGATGACTAATTCAATTTGATTATCTGCGTCTGGCTCGTGTAATCTCTATCGAGTCAAACGGGCCTATAGCTCAGTTGGTTAGAGCGCATCCCTGATAAGGATGAGGTCGCTGGTTCGAGTCCAGCTAGGCCCACCACCGGTTGAACGGAGCAAATTAATGAGCTTCGCAGCTAAATCCCTGATTGCACTTAGCCTAGGTGCTTGCGGTTATGCCCTCTGGTTAAAAACCGCCCCTAAACGTTGGCAAGCGCAACCTTGGATTGAAGTAGCTGATCCGGCCTAATGGGGCTATGGCGCAATTGGTAGCGCACCTGCTTTGCAAGCAGGGGGTTACGGGTTCGAGTCCCGTTAGCTCCACCCAGTATCCGCTCGCAGTTAAACTGCGGCGGATTTTTTTATGCCCACGACGGCGCCGGGCGGTTAACGCTCTCGACGGCGCCGGCTGGGTGCCGGCTGGGTGGCACCGGGGCGCTGCGGAGCCCGGCTGTGGAGGCCGGGAGCCTGACTGCCGGCGCGGGCGTCGTCGTCGCAACTGCGGGCACCAAAGCCACTACGGGCGCATACTTGAGGCGTAACCAGTGGCTGGAGAAAAAATGCTGTTAGAAGAGTTCAAAATTGTGGAAGTAGCTGCCATTGTGCTGCGCGACGCCCAGGGGCGGGTGCTGAGTGTGCGTAAAGGCTCCTCCCCCAGGTTTCAGATGCCCGGAGGCAAGCTAGAAGCCCACGAAAGCCCTCTAGAAGCGGCTTTACGTGAAGTACGTGAAGAAGTGGGCCTGGACCTTAAAAACGAGGCTGTACGGCCCTTAGGAGATTTCAGTGCGCCAGCCTCAAATGAGCCGGGCTTTACGGTGGTTTCCCACGTATTCATCGCCGCTGGGGTCTTTAGCCCCCAACAGGTGCGCCCACACGCCGAAATAGCAGAAGTGGACTGGTTTGACCCCAGCGCCCCCACCACACGACCCCAGGCGCCCTTACAGGCCAAAATATTTGCCGCAGTGGCCCAGCTATAAGCCCAGATCCACGCATAGCGCGGGTTATCCACAATTGTGGGGCAGATGCGTTAGTCACAGCTGGGGAAGCGTTATCCACAGTTGGTGAGTTTTGTGTAAATGGGGCTGTGGATCTGGTGGATAACCCAAAAACTACGTTTTAACAGGAGTTTTCCCCATCTGGGGATATCTATGTGGATAACTCACAGGCATGTAAGTCCACAGAGTTATCCACAACTGTGGAGTAAATACACAGGTGTTATTAGCTGGCTACCCACATGTTTCCACTTTTTTAGTGGGGTTATCCACACTATTTATACACAGCCTGTGGATAACTGTGGATTGTGGTGGGTGCGTCGTCGTTCAGCGCCGGCGCAGCTGCTCTGCGACGCGAGGGTGATCACGGCTGCCAAAACGGGCCACACCGGCGCCAGAACATGGCACATGCGTTGCCAGGGACGCGCAGCGCCGGCGCAGCCTGGTCCAAATAAAAAGTGGGGGGTTTGAGCGTTTTCGGCGCCCAAACCCCCCACGTAAGGAAGAGTTAACTTCGGTTATTACTCGACAATGTCGATGGAGTTGATAACCACGTCCTGTAGAGGACGGTCACGGCCATCGGTGGGAGCAGCCTCAATAGCGTCCACAACCTTGCGTGAATCCTCATCCACTACCTTGCCGAAAATGGTGTGCTTGCCCTGCAGCCAAGGGGTTGCCACAGTGGTGATGAAGAACTGCGAACCGTTGGTGCCGTGGCCCATGCGGGTACCGGCATTGGCCATAGCCAGCAGGTAGGTGTCGGCGAAGGTCAGGGAGTTGTCGATCTCGTCGTCGAAGGTGTAGCCGGGGCCGCCGGTACCGTTACCTAGCGGGTCACCACCTTGAATCATGAAATCTTTAATTACGCGGTGGAAGGTAACGCCGTCGTAAAGAGGACGCTGGGTCTCTTCACCGGTGGCCGGGTCGATCCAGGCGCGCTTACCGGTGGCCAGCTCCACGAAGTTGGTGACGGTAATCGGAGCCTTGTCCTCAAACAGTTCCAGGCGGATATCGCCGAGATTAGTGTGCATAATTGCTTCCATAGCCTCATACTCCCACAATTTGCTTAGTTGGCGGCGTGGCCTACCCCATGGAAAAGCCCATGAAAGTTGTTGAGATAGTTACGCTGTGGCCTAATTTTTCTTGTGGCGCAGCTTTTCAGGCAGGTTTGAATGGAATGAAAGCCAAAACAGTGACATGATTGTACGCAACGTTACTTACTTCTTTGAGGGAGTCATCATGTCTTGCCACAAACACGAATCGATCAAGAGCTGCAGCTTCTTCAAGGGCCTAGGTGTGGCCTCCCTAGTGGCTGCCGCCGCTGGCGCTGCTTTTGTGCTGTACAAGCGCAGCCAGCCGGTTGAGGACCCTTGGGCTGAGGAGTACTGGTCTGAGGTTGAGGCTGAAGACGAGGAAGAAGAAGCCCCGGCTGCTGAGTGAGTTTTCACTACACAAACAACGGTGTCGCCTAAAGCGGCGCCGTTTTTTGTTGTAATTTCACTATCCGTACAGTCTTTAACACACTGCACAAGCGGCATCTATGCTCAAGGCTATGACTCACTCATTGAGTAGTGTTAGAGATGGTTTGCGTGACAGTACCCCAATTTTTTTGGGCTATATTCCGCTAGGTATCGCCTTTGGGATCGTATTAGTAACCGCCGGTATCCCCGGCTGGTGGGCACCTATTTTCGCCACGGTGGTTTATGCCGGTTCTATGGAATTTTTGCTGGTTTCGCTAATAACCGGCGGGGTGGGGCTAATTACGGTGGCGCTTAGTGCCCTGTTTGTTAACGGCCGGCATCTGTTTTACGGCTTGAGTTTCCCGCGCAACGTGGCGCCGGGCAGATTGGCGCGCGCCTACTCCATCTACTCGCTTACCGATGAGGTGTATGCGGTTACTGCCGCTAAAGACCATTCGCGCATGACTTGGCGCTACCTGCTGACAGTGCAGCTGTGTTCGCACCTGTCTTGGGTGCTGGGGGCGACCCTTGGCTGGCTGGTAGGTAGCAGCTTTGGGGGCTTTATTTCGCAGCATACGGATGTGGCCGACTTTGTGCTAACCGCCTTGTTCACGGTGCTGGCAATTGAGGCCTATAAAGCCAACCCCAACTCGGGCGCGCTAGTGGCGGCGTCGGTATCTGCCGTGGTGACGGTGGCCGTGGGCGGGCGCCTGGCCATGTTTTGTGGGCTGCTTACTTTAAGCCTGTGTTTAAGTGCCCTGTATTTACGACGACGTCGCTGGCTTAGCACCCTTGCTGCTGGCGCTGGCGGGGCTGAGGTAAACCAGGCTGAGGCTAAACCGGGGCAGTTAAACCATCAACAGCGGGGTAGTGATGAGTGAATCTGTGGTTAGGGCAGCGGTAAGTAACTGGCATGTTTTAGCGGTAGTGTCGGTAGCTGCGGCCGTCACCTTCGCACTGCGCTACACCGGGGTTAAGGGTGCCGACCAGGTATCTCACCGGCCACTGATGCAATTTTTGTCGCGCACCATGCCCCTGGGGGTAATGGTGGTGCTAGTGGCTTACACGCTAGGCGATTTAAGCGCAGATTTAGGCCGTAGCGCAGCCTTGGTAGGGGCAGTGGCTATAACCGCCGGATTACACCTGTGGCGGGGCAATGTGGCCCTATCTTTGATAGTTGGTACTGCCTCCTATGCGCTGCTAGCGGCGCTAGTGGCATGAAAAGCGCCTTAGCCCAAATGTTGGGCTAAGGCGCTAAGGCTGCTGGGTGTGGGCCAGAAAACAAATTCAGGTTTTTATTCCTGACCCAGTGGTTTTACTTCCAGCGCAAGATTCCGATGAACCCGGCCAGCATGAGCACGAAACCAACGTATACGTTGCCGTTGGCTAGCCAGTCAGCCGGGTGGGCTTTAATGAACCACGGTACCGGGTATTCGCCGCCGGTCATGTAGGAAACTACCACCCAGGCTAGGCCCAGGCACATGATGGTGCACATGGTGGGGGCATACCAGGCGGGACTGGAGATGTTCTTAACCTTGTGTGGGGTACGTGAAGCCTTACGGCGCTCTAGTTCCTTCTTAGCAACCTTGGCTTTGAGCGAGTCAGAAGACTTAGAGTCCAGCTGTAGGGTCTTACGGTCAGCCTTGCGGGCCTTCTTAGTTAGGGCCTTTTCACGCTCAGCGTTCTTGGCTGACTTCTTCTTGCCCGCAGACTTCTTGGAGTCGTCAGAACCCTTAGCAGAGTCCTTAGTAGATTCCTTGGACTTCTTGGAGGATTTCCTAGCGGAGCGCTTCTTGTCAGAGCCCTTATCTGAGTCTTTTTCTAAGTCTTTGGTTGACTTCTTAGCGGAGTCCTTGGTGGCACTGGTAGTGGCGGACTCGTCCTTATCCTCGTCCTTGCGGGCTAGATCTTTGGAGCCATTTTTCGACACAGGATTCTCCGGTTCGTTTCTCATTTAGTGGAAGTAGAGTACTTTAGTGCTAGCTTACCGCTTAATCTAGGTGAGCAAGACCAGCTCAACAACCCAATGGAGTGCATACATGACCGCGCACGTTACAAGTCAAGCTCGGTCCCGAAAGGTACTGGATGTATTCCTGACTATTATTGGTGAGTTGCTGTTAACTGCCGGGTTGTTGATTGGTTTATTCCTGGTGTGGCAGTTGTGGTGGACGTCGATTGACGCTAACGCCAAAGCTGAACAGACCATGACCCAGATCCACAACACCTTGCCCACCTCACCTAAAAAGGCAGGTAATAAGCACACTGAGGCCCCACCTGTAGAGCCCACAGTGGCTTACGGGCAGCCTATGGGGGTGCTGATTGTGCCCAAGTGGTATGGCATCACCAATAACAATATGCCTATCTATCAGGGCACCGGCCAGGAGCTGCTGGATCAGGCGGCAGCTGGTCACTACCAAAACACCGCCTACCCGGGTGCTATTGGTAACTTCTCGGTGGCCGGTCACCGGCGCACTAACGGTAACTCCTTTAGGCGCATTGATTTACTTAAAGCTGGCGACGAGGTAATCGTTGAAACCGCTACTGCCTGGTATGTCTATAAAGTGACTGGGCACGAAATTGTGGATCCTTCACAGGTGGATGTGATCGCGCCTGTGCCCAACAACCCCAATGCGCAGCCCACCCAGCGTTTACTGACTATGACCACCTGCCACTCGGCCACACTAGGGGAGTGGGGTAACGATCAGCGCTGGATTGTGCACGCACAGCTGTCTTACTGGATTCCTCGCGGTGAGGGTCGCCCTGAATCTGTCCTATCCGATCCTGGCGTTAAGTGAGGCAACATGTACGGGTTTATTTTCCGCCACCTACCCGGCCCCAAATGGCTGAAGGTAATTGAATCGCTAGTGCTGATTTTGGCCGTAGTGTTTGTGTTGTTTGAATGGGTGTTCCCGCTGGTAAATACCTACATTGTGGGTAACACTGCAGAGGTTTCTAACGGTTAAAAGCCAGGCCTGGCGCCCACTACAGGGCGCTTAAAATGTTTTGTGCCGGCTCTTTCGAGCCGGCACAAAACGCCCTTATTCAACCGGTACTCACAAAGGAGGTGATATACCTGCCCCTGAGTGTATCACAACTTAGTGGTTGTTGTTGTTACCTGGGTTGCCAGGGTAAGGGATAAGCGTTTCATTACCGTTGCCATTACCGTTACCGTTACCGTTGCCGGTGGTGGGGCTAGGTGAAGCGGTAGGAGCCTGGGTGGCTGGAGCCGAGTACTGGCCCACCGTCAAAGTAATCTCAGCGCCGCTATCCACAGTAGCGCCAGCCTCAGGGCTTACGCTAAGCACCTTACCGTTCTGATCCTGCTGAGTAGTGGTCTGCTGGTTAATGGTGATCACCGTAAAGCCAGCGCTAGTTAGTGCCTTCTTAGCTTCATCAGTGCTCATACCCACCAGGTTCTGCGGCACCACCAGGCGGCCCGAGGCAACCTGTAGGTTCACAGTAGAGCCGCGCTTAGCCTTGGTGCCAGCTGCCGGGTCAGTAGAAACCACGTTACCGGACTTAACCCCACCGGCGTCGACAGTAGTAACGTCACCAACTGTGAAACCAGCCTTTTCCAGGGCATTGCGGGCATCGCCTTGAGTCTGTCCAGCCACGTTAGGCACTGCCACAGTGGCAGAACCAGAGGAGAAGTGCACCTCAACCTTGGTGCCCGGGGCGGCCATCGTGCCCGCACCAGGGTCATAGGAAACTACCTGGCCCTCAGGGATCGTGTCAGAAGAAACATCAGCGCCACGCTGGAAAGCTAAGCCCACGCCCTCAAGGGTGCTACGAGCTCCAGCCTCATCCTTACCGGTAAGGTCGGGCACAGACACCGCTGATTGGGTTGGGGAGGCAGTAACTTCCTTACTCGGCTTACCCCCAAACACGCCGGCCGCAGCCAAGGCCCCCACCAGCGCCAATAGCGCCACCAAGGTAATTAGGCCAATAATCAGCAGCTGCTTCTTCTTACGCTTAGCAGCCTCTTCCTCAGCCTGACGGGCGGCTTCCTCATCCTTAACCTTAGGGATAGAGCCGGTGTTAGTAGTCGTAGGAGCAGCAGGAACCCCCGGAGTGGGGGCAATAACCGTCGTCGCCTGCTGCTGCCAAGTCTCAGTAGCCGGGGCGTTAACCTGCAAACCACGGATAGCTGCCTGCAAATCTGCACGCATCTGGTCAGCGTTCTGGTAGCGATCCTCACGGTGCTTAGCCAGCGCCTTCATCACCACGCGGTCCATGGATTCGGGCACGTCCGGGGCAATTTGCGACGGCGGCACCGGCAACTCACGCACATGCTGGTAGGCAATAGCCACCGCCGAGTCACCCTTAAAGGGCGGGCGGCCAGTTAGCAGCTCATACAGCAGGCAACCGCAGGAATAAATATCCGAGCGGGCATCAACCACCTCGCCACGCGCCTGCTCAGGAGACAGGTACTGGGCGGTACCCACCACCGCATGGGTCTGGGTTACCGTAACCGCACTATCTTCAATAGCGCGCGCAATACCGAAGTCCATGACCTTCACCTCGCCGGTGTTGGTCAACATGATGTTTCCAGGCTTAATATCACGGTGCACAATGCCGTTACGGTGCGAGTAGCCCAGCGCCTGCAGCACGCCAGAAACAATCTCGCCAGCCTCATCAATCGGTACTGCTTCACCCTCGCTTAGTAGCTCACGTACCGTGTGGCCCTGCACATACTCCATAACAAGGTAGGGCACAGTCTGGGTGGAGCCATCGGCGCGAGTAACTACCTCTTCACCAAAGTCATACACGCCCACAATCGCAGGGTGGTTCAAAGCAGCAGCACTTTGCGCTTCACGACGGAAACGCGCCTGAAAAGTAGGGTCTTCAGCAATATCGCTACGTAGTAGCTTGATTGCCACAGTGCGAGATAGACGCTTATCGCGACCGAGGTACACCTCAGCCATGCCGCCACGGCCGATCAGTTCAAGCACCTCATAGCGTCCTGCCAAGACTTTAGAGATACGTGCTGTCACAATGCCTCCTGGGCAATAGATATGGAGGGGGCGCCAGCCTCGCGAGAGGCAAACTCTGCAATATTCGAAACACTGTGCGCACTAGCAGGCGGCATGTCACCACCGTCTAACGCGCGTACCGGAACCGCAAAAGCGCTTGCAGCCAGTCCAATTAGAAGTAACACCAAGAACAATACTGCCACGAGAACAATGGCATAGGTACCCGTGGACAAATTCGTGGGATTAGAGCTTTGCAGCAGATCCCACAAGGAATTGGCACCCGGGTTAGATTTAGGCATTCGCGAATGAGGCTTGTTACTAATCGGAGTGCCCTTAGCTGCTGTCTTGGGCTCATGCTGAACCTGAGCCCAGTTCTGCGGCGGGTTCGCGTTCCAGGTGGTGGCGTCGTCGCTAGGCAGAGCAATAATGATGCGGTCTAGACGGCGGGCCAAATCCTGGGCGGTAGTGGGCCGGTCAGCGGGTTTCTTAGACAGCAGCGTGTAAATCAATTCACGCACATTTGCTGGCACCTGCTCAGGTAGCTCAGGAACCGGGTCGTTAACGTGCGCGTAAGCAATATCCACTGCGGTAGCACCGGTGAATGGACGCACTCCAGCTAGTGCCTCATAAGCGATAACACCCAGCGAGTACAGGTCGCCAGCGGCGGTAGCGGCGGCGCCGGTAGCCTGCTCGGGGGCAAGATACTGGGCGGTACCCATAACCATGCCGGTGGCAGTCATGGGCAGCTGGTTGGCTCCAGAAGAAATACCAAAATCCAGCAGCTTAGCTAGTCCCTCCTGGTTAACCAGGATGTTGGAGGGCTTAACATCGCGGTGCACCACGCCAGCCTCATGCACCACCTGCAGGGCGCGGGCGGTTTGGGCCAGCAACGGCAAAATCACGCTGGGGGGTAGGGTGCCCTTCTCAGCGATCAGCTCTGACAGGGGCTTACCCTGCACCAGCTCCATAATGATCCAGCCAGAGCCATCAGCCTCACCATAGTCAAGCACCATGGCTAGGTTAGGGTGGCGCAGGCCGCGAGCATTTTTAGCTTCGGTACGTAGACGCTGCAAAAACAGCTCGTCACCGGCTAATTCCGGGCGCATTACTTTGGCGGCTACAACACGTCCAGATCGTAGATCTTGAGCACGCCAAACTTCACCCATGCCGCCCATGGCGATGCGTTCGATCAGGCGGTAGCGGTCCTGAAGTACTAGTCCAGCTTCTGGTTTAATCATTGCTGCGTTGCCTTAAAGACAGTGGCTGCGATAGGGGCAGCTTCACTACCGCCAGTACCCGTGTCAGCGGTCTGATCGCCGCCATCGAGTACGACAGCGATGGCAATGGTTGGAGCCTGTCCGGAAGGACCAGCGTAGCCAATAAACCAGGTGACGGGGCCGCCGTCGCTACCGGTTTCAGCCGTACCAGTCTTACCCGCTACATCCATGCCATCAACCTGAGCCAAGGTACCGGTTCCCGAAGCAACCACCTGGACCATCATGGTTTTAAGCTGTCCCGCAACCGTCGAAGAAATGGGGGAGCGTGCCACCTTTGGGCTGGTGGTGGAAATGACCGAAAGCTTGTCGTCCAAAGTACGCTTAACCAGGTAGGGCTGCATCTGGTTACCGTCGTTTGCCACCGTGGCAGCAATCTGGGCCATTTGCAGAGGAGTTACACGTACGGACTGCTGCCCGATACCCGCCATTGCCAATTCAGCTTGTGACTTGACTGGCGGGAAGCTGGAGGGGGTAACCGTCAAGGGGATCGACGACGACGTGTTGAAGCCCCAGGCTTCAGCCTCGCGGGTGAGTTCCTGCTCGCCTACGTTCATAGCTAGCTGAGCGAAGGTGGTGTTGCAGGACTCGGCGAAGGCGTAAGTCAGGGTGACTTTACCGTTACCACAGGACTCACCCGCATAGTTTTGCAACTGGTGGGTGGTGCCCGGAAGGGTGACGGTGTCAGGGGCGTCAACTTGGGAATCAGGGGTGACCTTACCCAGGCGCAGTGCGGCTGAGGCGGTAATTACCTTGAAGGTAGAACCGGGTGGGTACAGGTCACCGCCAATGGTGCGGTTGATCAGCGGGGTGGCGCTGTCAGAGTTGAGCTGCTTCCAGGCGGTATCGGCAGTGGTGCCGTCGTGGCTGGCTAGCAGGTTGGGGTCAAAAGAGGGGGTGGAGACCATTGCCAAAATGGCGCCGGTCTTAGGGTTGAGGGCCACCACAGCCCCCCGCTTGGTGCCCAGGGCCTGGTAGGCAACCTTTTGCAAAGTGGGGTTAATGGTTAGCTCAACTGAGCCACCCTGGGGCTGGTCTCCGGTGAACAGGTTCTGAATGCGGCTACGCCACAGCGATGGCGAAGAGCCGTTTAGCACCGTGTTCTCGGCATTCTCAATGCCGGTCATGTTGGAGAAAATAGTGGAGTAGTAGCCGGTCACTGGCGCATACAGCGGGCCGTTAGAGTAAACGCGCTGGTAGCCCAGGGAGTCGGAGGATTTAACTGAGGAGGCCACAGCCGTACCATCAACCATAATGGCTCCGCGCGCCTTACCGTACTCCTGGTAGATAGTGCGCGCGTTACGCGAGTCCTCAGTTAGTGAGCCATACTGCGAGCTAGATTCCCACAGGGCGGGACGCGCAAATCCCTGCAGTGAAGTCAGGGATACAAGCAGGGCCAAAAACATGCCTGTTACAAGCAAAGAAACGTGGCGAATCTGAGGGTTCATTCAAAAGCTCCTCTGATTACTTCCGTGTTTTGGTGGTCTTGGGCCGACGGCGGCTTGGGCCTGCCTGGCTGTACGGGCTGTACTGGTTGTACGGGCTGCTGCACCGGCTGGGCGGCGCGGCGGCCGTGAGAGCGGCTCGGGGTCACCGCTGGGGCCGGCTGCGCAACTGGGCTACCAGCGCCCTGATAACCTGCCGGAACTGGGCCGCCGGGGCCCTGAGGTGCACTTACGTTACCACCCTGAGGGCCAGCCTGTGGAGCAGGTCCACCCTGAGGGCCAGGACCCTGCGGGACGCCACCAACCTGGGGTCCGGCGGGGCCGTAGCCAGCAGCGGCGGCGTCGGGAGTACCCGCGCTAGCAGTGGCAGCCTTATCAGCCTCCGCGTTTTCCTGGGCAATCTGGCGCCGCAGCGACTCAGGCAGCTCAGTAGTATCAATGATCTGCGGGGCGCGCACAGTGGGGCGGCGGGCGGCGTCGGAAAGACGCAGCAGCAAAGCCAAAATCACCCAGTTAGCCACCAAAGACGAACCACCGTAAGCCAAGAACGGCATAGTCAAACCGGTTAGCGGAATCAGACGGGTGACGCCACCAACCACCACAAACACCTGTAGGGCCATGGTGAAAGACAGGGCCGTAGCCAGCAGCTTGCCAAAGCCATCACGTAGCGCCACCGCAGTACGCAGGCCGCGTTCAATGAAAATAAGGTACATCAGCAAGATTGCGGTTAGACCGGTCAGGCCCAGCTCCTCACCAAAAGAGGAGGTAATGAAGTCAGAGTTAGCGAAAGTAACCAGGTTGGGGTAGCCCTTACCCCAGCCGGTACCAAACAGGCCGCCAGAAGCCATCCCAAACAGGCCCATAACCAGCTGCCAGGAGCCGCCAATGGAGCTGTAGACCTTGTCGTCCATGGCGAAACGCCAAGCGTTAACACGGCCAGTTACGTGGGTCAGGTGTGTGGACAAAATTGGCTCAAACAGCAGCCATAGCAAGGCCAAACCCACAATGGCCAGGGTGGCGCCAATAATCAGCCAGGAAGGGCGGTTGGTGGCCACATACAGCACCACCACGAACATCCCGAAGATCATTACTGATGTGCCCAGGTCCTTCTGCATCACCAGCACCCCAATGCTGGCTGCCCACACCACCATCATTGGCATCAGGTGACGCCAACGCGGGAAGTGGATGCCCAGGATACGCCGTCCAGACAGTGCCAGGTTGTCGCGGTTAGCCACCAGGTAGGAAGCGAAGAAAATCGACAGCAGCACCTTGGTTAGCTCTGCCGGCTGGAAGCTCATGCCCAGACCGGGAACCACAATCCAAATCTGGGAACCGTTGATTTCACGCCCCAAGCCGGGCACAAAAGGCAAAACTAGGCAGACAATACCCAGCCACATGCACCAGGTGTCCCAACGGCGCAGTTGGCGGTAGTCGCGGATAAAGAACAGCGCCGCGCAGCACAAAATCACGCCAATGGAAGTCCAAGCCACCTGCTTGAAACCCACAATGTATTCGGTCTGCTCAAGCTTGCGGTAGGCAATGTCTAGGCGGCTGATCATGGCCAGTCCCAGGCCGTTCAGGGCCACAGCAGTGGGCAGTAGCACCGGGTCAGCGTAGGGGGCGCGCCAACGCACCCACAGGTGCACGGCAATGGAAATACCCAGCAGCGAGCCGGCTAACTGCCAGATCGAGGTGGGGGCTGAGCCGGTACGGTTGAGGATGGTCAGCAAGAAGCCGCCCAGGCCAATGACCAGGGCGATTACTAGTAGTAGAACCTCAGACCAGCGTCCAGAACTAGGTTTAATTAAATTCACTTGCCAGACCCCGCTGTAGGCGTTGTGTCCGATCTGGTGCCGGGTTTAGGGGGGGCCGGGGAGGGGGCCGAACCTGCAGGCGGCAGGGTGGACGACGACGTCGGCGTGGGGTCGTTCATGTGGGAAGTGACTGTCTTAGAGACATAGTTGCGCGCTGAACTTAGGGATGGCAGCAGCACATTTTCGCTCAGGCGGGCCCGCATCTGCTGGTCCAACTGGCTGGGTTTGGGAGAGGCAACCTTTTCTACGGGTTTGGAAAGCTTAACTGGGCCCAGGGTTTGCGGAATGCCCTGGTAAATGACGATGGAATCGCCACTGATAGTCACGTAGTACTGGTTTTGGGTCCAGCGCCAGGCGATTGCGCCCAAGCCACCTAGCAGGGCCAGGGTCAGCAGCACGGTCAGGATGCGACGCGGCCAACTCCAGCGTTTGGTTACATGCGGGGTGGTGTCAACGAGTTCTTCGTCTTCTTCTTCCTCAGCGGGGAAGTTAGGCAGCAAAGCAGCGGCCTTAGCGGCCGGAGAGTCCGGTTCAGGGGCCGGCGGGGAGGCGACAGTGCGCGGCTGCACCACAGTTTCGGAGGCGGCAGAGCCCACTACCTGCGGTTCAGTTTGCACATTGGTGGAGTCAACGATGTCAAAGATGACGGCGGTGATGTTGTCAGGGCCGCCAGCCTTGCGGGCCAGGGCGATCAGCTCTTCAGCAGCCTCACCCGGGTCTTCCACCTTGTTCAAGATGGATTCAATGGTTTCCTTGCTAACCAGTCCGGATAGACCATCTGAACATAGCAGCCAGCGGTCTCCTACCTTGGCTTCACGGATAGATTCATCCAGCATGACGTCGCCCTGGGCGTCGCCAAGCACACGCAGCAACACTGAACGCTGGGGGTGGTGTGAGGCTTCCTCGCGGGTTAGCCGGCCGGTTTCAACCAGGTACTCCACGAAAGTGTGGTCGCGGGTGACCTGCTCCAGGTTGCCGTCACGTAGCTGGTAGGCGCGTGAGTCACCCACGTGCACCATGGCCAGCTTGTTGCCGCTACGCATAACCGCAATGCAGGTGGTGCCCAGGCCCGATAGGGCTGGGTCGGCGGCAGACAGGGCAGCCAGCTCAGCGTGAGTGTCTGCTACGGCCCCACGCAGTAGGGCTAGCAGGTCTTCAGCGCCGTGCGTGTCATTGTCTAGGGGGGCTAGGTGGCTGACGGCAACTGCAGAGGCGATGTCGCCACCAGCAGGGCCACCCATGCCGTCACATAGGACACACAGGTGTGGGCCGGCGTAGCCGGAGTCTTGGTTGGAAGAGCGCACTAGACCAACATCAGAGCGCGCTGCGTAGCGTAGAGAGATCACGGCCTCAGCTCCAGGGTGGTCTGGCCGATACGGACCGGGGTGTTCATGGGAAGTTGGACGGTGCCGGTGACGGGATTACCCCCTAGCAAAGTGCCATTGGTGGATCCTAGATCCTCCAACCACCAAATACCGTCCTGCGGGAAAATACGGGCGTGACGGCCCGAAGCATAGTCGTCGTCAAGCACTAAGGTGGCCGCAGGGGAGCGGCCAATAATGATTGAACTAGGGGTTAGCGGCACAGTTGAGCCGGCTAGCGGCCCTTCTGTGATTACTAGCCGGGTGGCTCCGCGTTGGCGGCCTTCCACCATGCCGTCTGCCTGGCGGGTGCGGGCCATGCGGCGGCGTCGGTCAGTGGTTGACGACGACGCAGCGGTCACCAAGACGTCGCGGCGCAAAATGCGCAGCGAAGCCCAAATAAAGACCCACAGTAAAACCAGATAGGAAAGCCGTAGGAGAGTGAAAGCTAATTCGTTCACCCGGAAACCTCGTCACTACCGTCCCAGAACATAATGGTGGTGTGACCAATGGTGATGGTGTTGCCGTTGACGAGGGTGGCCGCATCCATACGCACCCCCTCAACGAAGGTGCCGTTGGTGGAGCCTAGGTCAGTGGCGACCGTATGTCCTGCGGTTAGGCGAATTTCCAGGTGACGACGGGAAACCCCGGAATCGTCAACGATAATGTCTGACTCACTGCCACGACCAATGATGGTAACGGGGCCGGTGAGCATATAGCGCTGGCCGTTAATGTCCAGGATGGGAGAGGTAATAGTTGGGCGAGTCACGGGTGCCGAAGCGTCCTTACGTGTAAAAGCGTTTACGTGGATAGCGTGCGGATTAAGGGAGGGTTCCGCAGCAAAGCTGATGGCGATTTGGCCAATGAAGGAATAGCCCTGGGTGTGGGCGTGGCGGATGAGCTCCTGGCTCATCTCGGAAGCCAGCACGCTTGAACCCCAAGCGTTGATCTGGTCAAAGTTGATCGGCGCTAAAGAAACCTGGAACACGTTGGGGGCAACAGTGCGGTCACGTGAGAAGGCCGTGGCCTTCTTATCCATGGTTTCAATCAGCTTGGAGGTGATCTCGATCGTGTCTAAAGGCTGGGCATCTTTGTGAACTAGACGGTTAGCAACAGCTTCCCCGCTTCTTTCGATACGGTCGAACAGCCCCATTTGCCACACCTCCTACAGTATTCAGGCCGGGCTGGCCTATGAAACTTAACGCGCTCTCAACTATCTAGGTTAAACCGGTAGCTCATAAGTCTAGCTACTGGCGTGGCCTTTGTGGACTGTGAGAGCAGTGGTACGTCCAATACAAGGGTCATGATACCGGTTAATGCTGTGATGCATCTGGAAGAACATATCCCCATGTGGCAGAGATCATAGTCTAATTTGCTGCTTTCAATTGGATTTTTAGGGGTGGGTTCGTGCTAATCTTTCAGAGCGCCGCGCGGGTGGCGGAATTGGTAGACGCGCACGGTTCAGGTCCGTGTGATCTAACGATCATGGGGGTTCGAGTCCCCCCTCGCGCACCGGTAAGACCGGGTCAGGAAACTGGCCCGGTTTTTTGTTGCCTTGCTCGGGCTGTCTGGGCTGGTTTTGCCTGTGTTTGCTTTGTTTTCGACGGCGCCGCCAGGGTTTGGCTGATGCTGCCCGGCCCTGTTGGGGCGCAACGTGAAAGCGTGAGGGGCGGGCGACGTCGTCGTTGAAATTAGCGGGATTTACGCTGCAATACCCACATAATTACCAGCGCTAAACCCACGCCCAGGCAGGCCCCAATGCCGTTTTGAAAGACATTGTCTATCAGGGCGCGCCGGTGCAGGGCGGGGAAAAGCCACTGGATGGTTTCGGCTAGGGCGCCTAGGGTGAAGCCGCCTAAACACCACTTCCAGGGGCTGACTTTGGGCCAGCCGCCCATCACCAGGCAGCCCAGGGGTAGCAGCATAATCAGGTTCAAAATCACGTCTTTGCCGATTGCGTTTAGGAACCAGGGGCCCACATTTTCCTTTAGTTCAGCCACTTGTGCGCCGCTGGGCCAGGTTACGGCCACAATCACCGCCAGTAGCATGGGTGGGGTTAAAAATCGGGCCAGGCGCGATATGGCGCCTTGATCGTCCCAGGTTAGACGGCTGGGGAGGGTGGTTTTTACCCGAGTGGAAGCAGATTTTTTGTTATCAATTTGCAATGCTTGCGCGGCGTTTTGGGTGCTCGCAGGGGCGTTTTGGACGCTCATAGAGCGGTTCGGGGAGGCATTTGTGGCGTTCAGGGAGGAGTTAGTGGCGCCCGGGGAGGAGTTAGAGACGCTCACAGATGAGGTTGGAGTTTCTGGGGAGGCTTCTGGGATGCCCGGGGAGGCAAATTTTGAGGATTTAAGGGGAGTTTGGGACATATAGACAGTCTAGAGGTTGAGTATTGATACTCACTCTTAGCGGGCGCGTGATTTGTAATTTCACGTTTTCGGGCCAGTGTGTGGCTGCCGGGTACGTTTGCCCGGCCTGCGCGCCGGTGGTGGCCCTGTGGTCGGCCTGCGTGCCGGTGGTGGCCCTGTGGTCGACCTGTTCTGCCACGTAGCCGCGCCCGCGCAGCCTACTGTGGCCCGGCACCAGAGCTCCGGCCTGGCACCGGAGCCCCGGCCCGGCACCTTAGCGTTGGAAGCGGCGTCGGTTAGCCTGTAAGGGTGATGCACGCGATCTCGCAGATTCTTAGCCAGGCCCCGATTTTGACGGTATTCCTGGTAATCGGTTTGGGAACGGCGGTTGGGCAAATTCCCTTCGGACCCATCCGCTTTGGGGCTGCTGGCGCCCTATTTGCGGGCCTGGCCCTGTCGGCAATAGTTCCTGGCCTGGGCCATGACCTGACCTTGCTGCGTGCCCTGGGCTTGGGGCTGTTTTGCTACACGGTTGGTATTGCCGCTGGTAACACCTTTTTCAGGGATCTGCGCCGCCAACTGCCACTGATGGTGCTGTGTGTGGTGGGCCTGGTTTTAGCTGGGTTTGCGGGTGCCGGCTACTGCCATCTGGTGGGGGTTTCGGGCGCCTACGACGCCGGTGCTTTCGCAGGTGCATTAACCTCACCGGTGCTGGACTCGGCAATTGAGGCGGCAGGAAACCAAGACCCGGCGGTGGGTTACGCATTGAGCTACCCGGTGGGTGTGGCCGTAGCGATCATCATGGTGGCACTGGTGGTGCGCCGTAACTGGCCAGCACTCAAAGACCCACGCCCAGCCAGCGCGGATGGGATTGTGGCCACCAGTGTGGAGGTTAAACAGCGCATTGATTTAGCTACCCTGCCGGAGTTTCAAAGCGCCCAGTTCCGCCTGTCTTATTTAGAGCGTGAGGGTCAAACCCGCGTAATTAACCCCACTGAACAGCTACTGCCCGGTGACCGCGTGGTGGTAGTGGGTACGCCGTCGTCGTTAAGCGCCGCAGTTGAGATGCTGGGAAGCAGCCTGGACTACTGCCTGGCCCACGACCGTTCCCGCGTGGATTACCGGCGCCTGACAGTGTCTTCTACCGCCGTGGCCGGGCGTACCATTGGAGAGCTGGACTTTCCTGGGCGTTTTAACGGGGTGATCACCCGGGTGCGGCGCGGTGACCTAGATCTACTAGCCAACCCCGAAATGGTGCTGGAACTAGGTGACCGGGTCATGGCGGTAGTGCCCAGCGAAAAACTGGAAGAGGCGGCTAACTGGTTTGGTGACTCTGAGCGGCGCGTAGCTCAAATTGACGCCTTCACCGTGGGCTTAGGTATGGCCCTAGGCGTGCTGGTGGGGCTGATCGAGGTGCCACTGCCGGGCGGAATCACCCTGAAACTAGGTGTGGCCGCAGGTCCACTGGTGGTGGGCATGGTGTTGGGCTGGGTGGGGCGCACCGGCCCCTTCATTTGGGGCCTGCCGCACGCCGCCAACTCAACTATTCGTCAGTTGGGTTTGCTGCTGTTCCTGGCGGCAATTGGGCTGGATTCAGGCCAGGCATTTGCGGCCGCCGCATTTTCAGCCACCGGCGTGAAGGTGGGGGTACTGGCGGCCCTGATTGTGGCTATCAGCGGCGGCGTGGTGTTAGCTGGTGGGCGCCTGTTTGGCTATAGCGCTCAGCGCAGCGCCGGTGGTTTGGCCGGTTTGGTGGGGCAGCCGGCTATTTTGGCTTTCGCCCTGTCTAAAGCCGACGACGAACGCATCGAGGCTGGTTACGCTACCTTGTTCGCTTTGGCCATTATCGTCAAAATCGTGATGGTGCAGGTGCTGGTAGCGCTCTAGGCGCGGCGCCCAAGCGGGCCGCGCAAGCACGGGAGCGTGCCCCAGGGCCGCGCACAGCGCCGGGCGGCGAGGTCATGTGCCGCATCCGTGCAAGCGCGAGCACGCGGCAAAGCGCGGGAGTTTTACTTGGTGGCCGACAATAGATCTTGCTCTACCCGGTCAGGCTCGCTAAAGGGCTCATCGCCTGCCGTCAAAAATACGCTTAGCCAGCGTGAACGCGGGTCAGAGTCAATCAAGATGCACTTGGCAAACAGGGTTAGCGGCACCGCCAAGATAGATCCCAGGCCGCCAATAACCACGGTCCAAAAAGCCAGTGACAGGAACGAAGTGGTGGTGTTTAGCCCCACTGCGTCGCCAGTGAACTTAGGCTGTACCAGGGACTGAATTACAAAATTAAGCAGCGAGTAGGCCACAACCACCCACACTGCAGTCCACGGCCCATCAGCCACCAGCGCCAACAGGGCCGGGGGGATAACCCCCAAAACAAAACCAATGTTGGGCACATAGTTAGTGATAAAAGACAGCACACCCCAGGTAATAGCCAGGGGCACACCCAAAATCCACAGCGCAATCACGTCAAAGACGGCAACAAGCAAACCGAAAATAGTCGAAACCATCCAGTAAGAGCGCACGGCCCGGCAAAAGTGAGCGACGGCGTCGTAAATACCCGGCTTAAGCACCCGCAAAGAGCGAGCCCGCACCGCCACCGAGGAGGTGTCGAAAGCCAAAAAAAACACAGTCAGCAGCATCAGCAGCATCAGCGAACCAGTGGAAGTGACTGAGTCAACCACTGACTGGGCCAAGTTAAGCAGCTTAGAGCTGTCAAAAGCGCGCGCCTGCTGCAGCAGCCAATCTTCATCCACCCCGAAACGTTTCACGCTGCGCATCGCCTGATCAAAAAGCCCCGTGAACTTAGAGGCGTAATCAGGCAAAATCATGGCGAACCGGCTGATGGCCACCCCCATAGCCACCACCATGGCGGCAATAAACACATAAATCGCAAGGATGCCGGTGGTGGCCGCAAGCCAACGCGGCAGGCCCTTTTTTACCAGCCACTGCACGCCTGGGCGCACCGTGATCACCAGGGTTAAGGACAAAAACACTGGGCCCACAATTGAGCGAATAAAGTACAGTCCCAAGGTTGCCGCAGTGGCCATGGTCAACACAGTTAAAACCACTTCGCCCTGTGTACGCGTGTCACCGGTGCGGGTCACTTTCGGGCGTAGCTTCGCTATGGCAGCCTGCGAGTGGTTAGCGGCAGCTAGTTGCGATTTGCGGGTTTGCATTGCTAATGATCGCTTGGACATGTGTTTATCCAATCATGGCCAAGCCTGCACACGCATTATGGCGTTGCGCGTGTGGACACTTGCATTGCGCTCGCGGGTACTACGATGTTGCCTGTGCTGGCACTATGACGTTGCGCTTGCGGGCACTTGTGCCTGCAAAAAAGCGTCGACGACGTCGTAGTAAGCCTGCGGGTTAGCGCGCCTAACCTGGTGGCCAGCCCCGGACATAACCTGGCCGCAAATATGGGGGTTTTGCTCCATAAGCTGCGCCAATAGCTGCGCCCCCACCCGCGCCTCGCCGCGCCGATCGCCGGTAAGCAGCAAGGTGGGCAGGCTAATGGACTCCATGAGCTGGGTAAATTCCACCTCGGGCGCCACCACGCCGGTGCCTAGTAGGGACTGATCCAGCTGCTGTGAGGCCCACAGGGACGGCAAAGCCTCCTGGGCGCTGGGCTGACCGGGCGTGCCCGCGTTTTCCAGCAAGGCCACCAGTGAGGCGGGCAGATCCGCCAGGGTGCGCCTGACATGGTTAGCCCGGGCCTGGCCGCGTCGTAGCAGCTCACTTGGGCTGCGGGTGCCGTAGCGGGCCGGGTCTTCAAGTACCAGAGCGCTAACCAGGTCTGGGTGCTGGGCGGCCACCACGGCGGCTGTGGCCGCGCCCATCGAGTGCCCAATCAGAATCGGTTTAAGACCCGCTGCGGGGGTGGGCTCACTGGCCGTGCTAGTCTCGCTGGCAGCGCCTAGGCCGCTCTGGTCGTTAGGGGCGCTGGGCCTAGCGGCGGGCGCGGCATTTTGGGCCGGGGCGGGGGTGGCCTGTAGGTACTCAAGTACCTCGACGACGTCGTCAACCAACTGCTGCCCGGCACGTAACAGCTGCTGGGGCTGCCACCTGGGGGAGAGACCGTGACCGCGCGCGTCCAGGGCAATAACTCGCCAGCCGCGCTGCGACCAGTGCGCGATAGACGGCCAGTTAGCCGCCGCCGAGGAAGTAATTCCGTGCAGTAAAACCAGTTGTGGGGCGCCCACAGGCCCAGCTTGGATAGAGGTAAGCACCCACTAATTATTTCTGAAATAGACTTAAGACATGAGTGAATTGGAACCCGGCGTCGCTAAACCGCGCATGAACGTGGAGTCATTTAACCTTGACCACCGCCTAGTCAGCGCCCCCTACGTGCGCGTAGCTGACCGTAAACGCCTGCCCGGCGGCGATGAGCTAGTCAAATACGATGTTCGCTTTACCCAGCCCAACCAGGCACACCTAGAAATGCCGGCTGTGCACTCAATTGAGCACCTCACCGCCGAGCTGATGCGTAACCACACCAACAAACTGATCGACTTCTCACCCATGGGCTGCCAAACCGGCTTCTATGCGCTCACCCTAGGTCTAGAGCCGCCACAGTTCATGCAGATCCTGGAGGCCACCTTCCGCGACATCCTGGCTGCTGAGCAGGTGCCCGCAGCTAATGAAGTGCAGTGCGGTTGGGGCGCCAACCACTCGCTAGAAGCCGCCCAACAGGCGGTAAGTCAATTCTTGGCGCAGCGCGCAGTGTGGGGGCAGGTCATGGCCCAAGCTGCGGGTGAACCTGAGGCGCCGGCGGGTGAACCTGAGGCAGCGAGTGAACCTGAGGCGCCGGCAGTCAAAGCCCAGGCACAGGCAAGTGAAGCCCAGACGCCGGTGAGTGAAACCCAAACTGCGGCAACCGAGCCCGCCAACTGAAGCAAGGAAAGGTCCGAGCCGTGAAAACTTGTAATTTCAACACTGCGCCGATCATTCAGGTGGCCATGGACGAGGAACTGGCCCCCTTCCTGGCGGCAACCGAGCCCGCCAAAATCGACCAGGTGGGCATGGAACAGCTACAGCTAGGCCACGCGGCAGTCTACGCGCGCGTGCTAGATGACTACCCGGTGCTGCTGGTGCGCTCCAAGATCGGCGGCACTAACGCCGCAGCCGCCCTCACCAGCGTAATCAGCCTAGTTTCCAAGCAGCCCCAGCTAGTTGTCAGCGCCGGAACCGCAGGTGGCCTCAAATCCGGCATCGCCGTGGGCGACGTCTGCGTCTCCACCACCCTGGCCTACACCGACGCCGACGCCACCGCTTTTGGTTACGTACGTGGCCAGCTGCCGGGTATGCCCGCCACTTACTCCAGCGACGACGTCGCCCGCGACATGGCCCTAGCAGCCAGCCCGGCCCTTAACGCGGCCACCCCCACCAGCGCGAACGCCAAAATCTACAGCGGCCAAATGCTGGCCGGCAACAGTTTTGTCACCGCCGCGAATGTGGGCGACACCCGCACAGCTTTCCCCGAGGCCATCAGCACCGACATGGAATCCACCCCGCTAGCGCAGGTGTGTGAAGCCTACTCGCTGCCATTTATTTCCGTGCGAGGCGTCTCTGACCTGTGTGGACCCGAGGCTGGCGAAGACTTCCACATTGGGGTTGACGAAGCCGCCGCGCGCAGCGCCGCAGTAGTAACCCAGCTGGTGCGTAGCTACCTGAAGTAGAGGCCACATCCCAGTAAAGCTTTAATGCTTGATTAAACAAGTCAAAAGCTTCATCAAAATCGCCTTGTTCACGGGCCTGCTCGCCTTGGCGTACTAGCTGTGGGGCGAGTCGAAAAGACTCGCCCCACACACGCAGAATTGGGCGGTTTTACACCAGTTTTTTGGCTCCTGGCGAATTGCCTAAAGGTTTAGGTATTAACCTGTTTCGGTATTGATCAATATGCTGACCTTTAGCCTAGGGAGCTAAAGGCCAGCTTTAATCAAGTAAACCTAGTTGGTGATTTCGCAGGCCTGGTAAATGTTAGTTAGCATCGCCAGGCGCTGCTCCAGGCTAGCCTGCTTGGGTACGCATACCTTAGCCCCCAGATAGTGGCAGCCTTGGTTTAGGGCCAAGTGAGCGCAACGCTTGATTTCCGCCTCACTCATCAGCGACGTCGGCTCATCCACCCGGGCCGGCAGGTGACCATCAATCCAGCCATAGCCATACTGGGTTTCTTCCGGGCCAGCGCCAGAGAACAGCAAGCCATCCAAAACCCCGCTCTCACCAGCTGCAAGCACATGCTGGTAGGCGGTTTCAGCCTGACGCCCCTCCACCACAGAGCGGCCCCAGTTAATGTGCAAACCAATACCGAACTGGCTGACCACCTCAATCTCAGTTTCCAGCGAGAGGAAACCCTTTTCAGGTTTGCGCTGCTCAATGAACTTATCGCAGTGCTCAATCACCAGTTTGGCGCCAAACCAGTCCCAACCCAGCAGCTGCTCAAGCGAACGCTTAAAAGCATCGCCATCAGCCAAACCAGTAGGAGCCGAGTGTAGCTGCACCCGCGCCACCAGGGCGCGGCCAGAAAGCTCACATAGCTGACCCAAGTCGCGGTGCAGTAAGCGGGTGAACTCCAAAGCAGCCTGACGGCCGGCGTCGTCGGGAGAAGCCAAACCAAAGTTAGCGTCCTTCCAAACGTGCTGCATTGTGCCCGGAATAGCGGTAATAGTGTTGAAATCCCAGTGCTTGGCCAGGCGGCTAGCCAGCAGCGGGGCTTGCGTGGCCAACTGTCCGGGGTAAGGAATCTCCACGCCGCTAACCCAAGGCTGGGCGGCTAGCAGCTGATAGTAGTCAGCCTCCAGCTCCGGGGCAGGAAGTGAAGCATAAGCTCCAAGAACAAAAGGGGTAGCCATCTTTAACCTTCCTTAATGAGCTCGTCGTTACCGTCTTCGGGACGCACATAGTCGACATCGACCAGTTTGTGTGGCAGAACATTGGTGTCAACAGACATCATACAACTATGATGAAAATTTTGGATTACTTTTAGGTGTCTACCAGTGCATGACTATCCTGCCTGATGGCATGTTGGGCCTGCTGTGGGAGCGCGAGATACAGGGTCTGTATTTTCACGCGCATTCCGCTGGAATAGATTGAGGCCGCCAAACAGTAGCAGTGGCAGCTGGCCGTCAACTAGCAGTGGGCCGGCATCTACTAGGCGATGGCGGCTGCTAGAGCAGAGCAGCAAAATAGCAGCCGGCCGTCAGTGGCACAGCTGCAAGCGCAGAGCTACAAGTCAGAGCTGCATGAGCGGGTGGCTACCGTAATTGGTGGCCACCCGCTTGTTAGGGTTAGCGATAGTCCCCTAACAAAAACGTCAGGAAGGTGAACCTGTAGAGGTCGACGTGTAGGGATATCATGATGTCATCATGTAGTGAAGGATGTGGTTTTCGTGGCTGACGTTAGTTTGGGCCGTTGGGCTGATACTGAGTTGAGTGTTTTGTATGACATTTTCTATGAAACTGGTACGCGGCTTATGGGGGCGTTTGTTGCGTTAAGGTATGCGGCTCGTGAGGTGGGTGATGAAGAGCAGGTTGAGTTTTGGTTTGGTGAGTCCCATCGGGTGAGGGATGCGCGTCGGTCGGTTGATTCTAATGATCGTGCGGCGATAGTTGCCATGATGGAGGCTTTCAATCACGAGTTGCGGTATATCAACTATGCACGTGGGGTGAAGTGAATCATGGTTGATGCAGTTACTGCTCAGGAGGCCTGGGCTGACGCTAAAATTGAGCTTTTTGGTGGTGTGGTGCCTTCTGCGTCGCCGGTTCTAGTTTCGATTGGTGCCCAGCCTGGGGCGGGTAAAACTAGAGCTTTAGATGCGTCTTTAAAGACGTTTTATTCGGGGCAAACTTTTGTGTCAATTGTTGGTGATGATTTTCGTAAATTTCATCCGGATTATGAAAAGTTATGTGCGTTGCCTGATCCGGAAGTTATGCCGCGTGAGACGGCTGAGTTGTCTGGCTGGTTGGTGAGGCAATCGTTAGATTATGCCTCTGAGAATGGTTATTCTTGTGTGGTTGAAGGTACGCTGCGTAATCCAGAAACAACTTTAGGTACGACTAGACAGTTTGCTGAGGCGGGTGCTTCTACTCATTTAATTGTGTTGGGGGTTAGTCCGGCAGAGTCGTGGAGTGGATGTTTAGAGCGTTATATTAATGCTTTAGAAGAGGGGCAAGCTGCACGTTGGACTCCGTTAGAGGCTCATAATGCTGGGTTGGAAGGAACGCCGAAAACTTTACGTGCTGCTGAGGCTGATTTATCGGTTAAGCGTATTAGTATTGTTGATAGGGCTGGAGTGGTTCATTATGACAATGAACGTGGTGTTGGTGGTCAGTGGTTAAAGCCTGTTGGGGCTGTGGGTGTTCTTGAGAATTTGCGTGGGAATGTGGCTAATAGGGCTGCGGTTATTGAGCGAATTGGTTTACTTCAAGAGCGTGCTGTCAGGTTGGGTGTGCCCGGTATTGTGCAAGATGGTATTAAACATGCGGATGTTTTAGCTAGGGGCGATGGTAAGCAGTTGCATACTAAAGCGGACGTGATTGCTGGGATAAAAAATAAAGCGCATGAGATCGGTGACAAAAAAGCGCGGCAACCATTGTCACATTCTATTGAAAGAAAAACTGGCCCTAAATTATAGGGTTAAGGCTTATACTTCGCTTTCGTCTCACCGTAGAAGAATAGGGGAAGATAGACCGGTACTACGTTTCACGGGGGACCCTATTCCATATACGGTAACACTGAATGACGATGGCACGGTTTCTCTTGAAAACTCGGGTATCTATAAGTTCACTATTACTAAGTAGAGCTGCTTAAAGCAGCTTGTCTGTTAGTTTGTGGGGATGCCACGTTGCTGGTATCCCCACATGTACTATGTGCTACCCTGACATTTCTAATCCCAGAGTAGCAAGTAAGCGGGTGGCTACCGTAATTGGTGGCCACCCGCTTAACTTGGGTGTATCAGGCAGATTGGATCTGCCAACATCAGGGGTATTGTGCAAAATAACCCTGATGAGTGAGCTTGCTAGGAAGTTCCTAGTATTGGGTGTTGTCGACGTGCATCTACCCCATCAGTGGGAAGAGTACCGACGATTAACCCTCTCTTTGGATTCCGCTGCGAGCTCTTCCACGCGCTTCTCAATAGCCTTCTTCATTTCTTTTCTAGAAAATTTAGGCGGCTTGTCGCCGGGCTTCCAGCGCTCCGGCTGCCACTGATCTGGCTGTGATTTTTCAGAATCTGAGTATTCAGAATAGTTGGCCATGAGTTGGTCCTCCTTGTGATCGGATTGATCTCTATTAGTATAGTATTTTTAGCGTTTGTAGACTGAAAGTAAAAAATAATTTTACATTCTGGACATAGCTATAAGGCCCTTTCCAAGAGTTAATCAGTTAATCAATAGCGGAGCTGCAAACGACAGAGTAGTAAGTAAGTGGGTGACTACCAATCTTTATGGTAGCCACCCACTTACTTGTGTGGTAGGCAGATTAGCCTTGCCAATATTGAGGTTATTGTGTAAAAACCCCAACGAGTGTGCTCGTTAGAAAGCCCCTAGTGTAGGGTGCTATCGACGTGCATTTACCTCATCGGCGAGGAGGGTAACGACTGTCAAGTTCCCTTAGAACTTCAGCAACCATATCTTGTGTACGCTTCTCGACGTACTCATTCACTTTCTTTTTAGAAAATTTAGGCATCTTGTCGCCGGGCTTCCAGTGCCCCTGCCCTGGCTGCCAATCTTCTACGTGCGAATTTTCTGGGTCCCAGTATTCAGAATCCTTGGCCATGAGTTGGTCCTCCTTATGATCAGGTTGATCTCTACCAGTATAGTATTTTTAGCGTTTGTAGACTGAAAGTAAAAGCTAATTTCACATTCTGGACATAGCTGTAAAGCCCTGTCCGAGAGTCAGCATAACGCATCGTCTGGTTAGCTATCTCGCCTATCCGATTTTATTCCCATGGATAGTGAAGCAATCCGCTCAACGTTTTACGAAGTGATTCGCACCAATCAAGCCAAGCGTTCAATGCATTAATTCCTTGGTGGTCAGTTATTGCCCAATTAATGAAGATGTATAAAAGAGCCCCAAAGATAAGTACGTGAGATAGGCTCCAGAGCCAGCGAAAAACTCCATACGTGTCAGGAGCGTCAAAATTACAGTAAATACGCTCAGAAGTGCCGTCATCGTTCATTGCATGTTCACTTTCTTTTGTTACGAGTTGACGACTTCAGGGATCTGATTCTCAGAGTTAGAGTCCTGACCCTTGCTGGTAGCTTCCGGTTTCAGTGAAGGTAATAGCTTAATTGGTGCTTCTTGAGAGCTAAGTACCCAGTCGATAACTCGCAGAGGGTTTAGCGGATCATACAAGTCGCGCAAAACTAAAGAGTCAATCGCAAAGAAACGTACATCCCCAAAATCGCTCTCAATACGGCGAACAAAACCATCTTGTTCAATCTCAATCAGCCAATCACGCACAGTGTCGGAAGTTTGTGGATCTAGAGACTTACCGATAGGAAGTTTGCGAAGCACATCAGTCTTTGTAAGAACCACGGCAAGGTGGCGGTCTCTAAGATCCACAGCCTCTGAGTTAAGCCTGTCAACCACTGAAGCATAGGCTTCCTCTTGGTCACCGGTAGCAACCAAGATCTTAGATAGATCGCGGGCAGTACTCATTTGTGCCTGTACGCGTGGTAAAGCAAGCGGGTCAAGTACAAAGACCATTGTCGGTGCCGAGTTAACGTAAGTAAGCTCTTCGGTAGCCTGCAAGTTAGTGAAACTCTCGCCAGCTGCGTCCATAACCTGCAGCTCAACAGTCTTACCAGAGCCAGTTGTCAGTTTGAGCGGTCGCCCTTCTGGGCGCATAGTATGGATCGTTTTTTCAGTGGCAGTGCCAGAATCCAAAGCTTGAGCAGAGGCTCGCAAGAAACCATCCGCCTCAAGATTAAGTCCCGTTAGTGAGCCATTAGTGGTGGCAAGTTGATTCCCTGCTGCTGTAAGTGCTGCGGCAAAGAAACGGGTCTTGCCGGCGCCAACAGATCCGAAAGCAGGAAGCTGAATAGTCATACGTGATCCACTACCTGTCACGAGCTGTGCCCCACAGCTGGGGCATAGTGCAACGAGCATTTCCGCAGCCCCCCTAACCGTAGTTGGGAAACTAACTCCACAGGCACAGTGGCGTGCAAAAATACCAAGCGGCCCCGGAGAAATATCGTGATGCACAATTGTGCAATCTGGGTTAAGGCAGTGATAGACCGGCTGAGGGTTGGTCTCGTAGCAGTAGGGGCATTTAACACTGGCTCGCAGTCGAGACATTCGAACGTGGTCCCATAAGCGATACAGCGATATAAATAGCAGCTGTAACAGGCAAACGACGCTGCCAATAACGGCCATAACGAGTAGCCAAACTATGTAAGAAATGTATAGAACTACTACAAATGCTGCATATGGAATGGGAATAAAAATAGCCCAAAGAGTCCATAAAGGAATTTTGGATAGGGGTCCAAATATGTCGCCAAAATCATGAAGCCACTCAGGTATGCTGGGAGTAAGTGAACTATCTTGTTCCCAAACAAACATGTTGCAGGAATCTGTTAATACTGTGCGCAAATCAGCATGTACAGCTATCGCGTCAAGTTTCGCCTGATAGGGATTGTATAAAGGCCATGCCTTATCCCAGCCAAAGTGTTTAGCAAACCCGCGCGGCGCGTGCTTAATAATGCGCTGTGCTGCCACCAGATCTGGGTTAGCTAGCTTAGGCTCTTCCTCTGGAAGGTCAGTAACAAGTACACGTATTGGAACAATGAAGCCCGTAATTAAGGCAATCACGGCCGCGATAACGGATGCGCAGCACCAATAGATAACTACCCAAGAAAAGATTTTCAGTAGCGAAACTATGGCTAGCCAGAGAATAAAGCCGCCAGCAACTACGAGTCCAATAAATAGAGCTACTGCAATTAAGCCAAAATTCTCATCCATTAGTTATCTTGCCCCTTTATATTTAACAGACCACTAGCTGCTTTAGTCAGTTTCCGCTTAAGGCGCCCCTTCTTTGCCTCTTTAACAAAGTTTTCAAAAGCACCAAAAGTTTGCTGATTTATTAGGTTCTCCTTGGCTGCCTGGCTCACCAGGCCTCTACGCGCACGATCATCAGATACTTCAACTAGGAAGTCCTCGGCCCCCTTAGAGGGGGATTCTAAAGGCCCATGCATGGCTTTCAAGGCCCAGGTAACAGCATTAGCTGTTTCCCTAACGGTGCTCGGTCTGGTGCTTAAAAAGTAATGGACAGATTTACGTGCCCAAGTCTCACTTGCACCAACCAAATGTGACACACCCACAGTGTCAGGGCTGGTGAGAATAATCTGCCCCAGAAAATCTGGCATAAGTGGAGACATAGCCGGAATGTAAGTTAGCACCGTAGACAGGTAAGGATTTGGTCTACGCGAGTAGGCAGCAGCATCACGACAATACTTGGTTGCAGTAACTACCTGCGCAGCATATGCACGCAGCCGCTTGTCACATACCCCAATCCCTGACTGATTCAGGCAAATAAGCAGTTGGCGCAGCTCCACCAGAGGCTCCCCGGTAGCCAGGGCAGCAAAAATCTGCTTAAGGAGCCACCTGCCTGCCTCAACGGAAAGCTCGCGTTGAGTTTGGGCCCAAGCAATGAAGAATTTATAGTTTTCAGGCAGTTTCGCCTGGCCAAACAGCAACCTCCAGCTATCAGGTGGCAGCTGCCCCGCAGTTTGTAGCTGAGCGGTGCATTCAGCAGTAGGCAGCTTGGCAAGCTCAGCAGCAACGTTCCACTGCCCCACAATTGCGCGCGACGTCGTCGTTAAAGCGGGACTTGTTGCCAGCCACGCCCAGGTGCCCTGCATAAGTAGGCGCAGATCATCTTGACCACCTGCACACCAACACTTCACAAGCGCATGGGCGAGCTGCTCAACGATCTCCTCGACATGCTCCCACTGCTCACACTGCTCAGTTAACTCGGGGTTAGATGCCCACAAACGCGCAGTCCGAGCCACCAGCTGTGGCCGTAATGAATCCACAAGTGGGGTGCCAATAACGCTAGCTGTGGTCAAAACTGCTGGCAAAAGGCTGTCAGCAGACTCAGTTGCCACCTGTGATAGCAACAGTGAAGCCTGAGCTTTAGCGCTTTCATCCTCCCAGTTCAAACGCAGCTGGGCGGGCGCCGTCGTAAGTGTCTCCAGCAAGGCTTCACGTAAATGAGGGCTAGCGCAGGCAGATTCCAAAGCTGACATTAAAAGCCCAACAGCGAGGTCATGGCTGCCCGCCTGTATTAAGGCAACTACTGTATTACCTGCTAGCTGTGCATCCTCAGGTGTGCTTAAAGCGCAGGTGACGGCAATATCAAGCAGAGTGTCGCCGTAGAAGAATAGTTCGTCTTCTTGTTCAGCCTCAGCAAGGTCGTGTAGCGCCTGCGTGGCGGTGAGCCAATCAGTGTGATCCCCATGAGTTTTGGGGAATGAGGCGAGGCTAGCGGCGCGTGTAGCAAGGTCGCGGCCAAGGTACTCCTCCCAGCGCCTGGCAACGTCAATTGCTGCAAGTGCAGTGGTGGAGTCTTCTTTAAGGAACCAGTTCGCTTGAATCAATGCTGATTCGCTGGGGGTAACCTCAGCGATAGCGCGGCGGTCTAGATCAATAATGTTTACCCCAGCCCGTGGCGTGGAAGGATCGGGTTGGGGGCCAAAATCTGGGCTGGCTGCCACAATATCCGCTCTTGTAGTCATGGGGTCTGCTACGAGACCACGGATACTTAGAGAGAGCGAACGTGATGTTTCAATGAAAAGCGTAGCCAAAGCAACCCATTTCATGGCGAGGGTTGCGTCAGCGGTGATAATAATCAGGCGCTTGTGGGCTGGGTCGGTAACCTCTTCCACCATGGTGAGGAACTGGGGGAAGATACTTGCAGCCCAGGCATTAGCCTTAATCATTGCCTGTAGCGCTTCTGCCTCAAATCCAGGATCTACCTCAAGCGGGGAAGACCACTGGTTTAATGTCTGGCTTGGAGCCTTTTTAAGGCGCCAGTTGGTAGCTCCCAGCAGCTGGGCGGGGCGCATCATGCCGAAGTCGTCAGGGTCAGAGGTGGCAATAGCCTCGGTTAGTAGGTTGCCGGGGCGGCCATTGTTGGTGACACCCGTTGAGATACCACGTGAGAGGTAATAGCGCCCGCTGTGCCCGTAGTAGGCGAAGGAAGCTGGGTGATCTAGAGGATCATGCTCAACGTTCCAGCCCACAACCACACGGTGAAGCATGTTGCTGCGGATAACCTGACGGTCTTGGGCGGTTATACCTTCCGAGATGGCTTGAAAGTTGAATCCATCAATGCCATCAATGGCTTCATTGGCCCGAGTGTCTGTATAAATTGCGACGTCAAACATTTCCTCAGCCTTGCTTCGGGATAAAGCCGCGTTCAGTCATAAGCCACAGCAGTGGTTCTGCCACACGGTGGGGGATAAGGCCGCGTTCGTCGACGCGTTGCGTGGAGTAATTTGGTTCCGCTCCCAGGGCTGATAGGCCGAAGAAACGGTAGTTTGCGTAGTTCGTGTCGAGCATTGTTAATAGCCCGTCCCCGCCCCAGTGAGACACCAGGGAGGCAATGTGGTCGTGCACGGACATAGCTTCAGTCTCGTCAAAGTAAGGCAGCTTCGAGGAAGGCTGACGGATTGGGTTGTTTGCGGGAATGTCATCCCAGAAGGCATCAATTTTAGAGATGACGACGGCGACCGGCTGCTTAATCTTCCGGTTTAGTTTCGTCCGCTCGTTTTGACGCAAAACCTCTGTAATGGCGTGCAGGACGTTTTCTGGTGAGGTTTCTACCTGTTGATCAGCTAGAGCTTTGCTTCGCCCAGTGTTGTTGGGGAAGCTGAAGGGGTCAAGCAGAAGAATGATCCCATCGGTTGCCAGCAGGTATGTCATACTCAGGGCGCGCTCATCGGCGGCCAGGTCTTCACCTGCGGTGTCGTAGAAGGAGAATACGGTTGATTTGTAATCGCCTAGCGTGCTCTTGGCGATTCCGTCACGAGGCATCTTCCATTCGAACACCACCGGGGTGCTTTTTTCTCCAGCGGTTTGCTGGGTCTGTGGCGGCAGCTGTCCGGCTGTAGATTCCATCTGGTCAAGGAGGTTTTGTAGTTTCTCAGCCTGACCGTTTTTTTCATTCGCCCCATACAGGGTAATTACATGCCGGAAGCGTCGAGCAACTGGCCCGTTTGTTGCCAACTCGCGCATGAGCACCGCCAGCATTACGGTCTTACCTGCTGAGCGGGCACCAACTAGACCAAAAAGCGGGGAATCGCTTGAGAAACCATCAGGTAGACGCGAGTGGCATTGCGGGCATAGGCGCACACCGGTTGTCCCCAGGCAATCAGGGCACGTAGACCTTCTGATTTCATGGAACATTGAACGGTTTGAAGGCGTGAAAGTCGGGTAGTACTCGTTTAGATCACCAAAGTACGTTGAGCGTGCGTCGTCGACTTTTTTGCTGCACGCTTTCTTTCCCGCGACTGGGCGACCAAGGCAGCGGAAAGTAACCTTACGCAAATCAATATTCGTGTAGCAGTAAGGGCATGGAGCCATAAAATTAGTTAGACGCATTTGTCACCCTTTCATGGATGAGGTGGGTGGATCGTTAAGAATGATCTTTGAAGCTGGATCAGCAAATAGACGTACCCAGTAGGGGCCTTTAAGTTTGGGTACGCGGAATGTGCAGGATTGGGTTAATCCTGAGGAAAAGTCCAAGTGGAGATGGGCGATTTCTTGTCCATCTGTAGCTTTAGCGGGCATAAAAGCCCCAGGGGTTAGCACTGCTATAAGATCCACGGTCCCGGTGAATTCTTCACTGGTGACACTTGCCCGTGCCTCATGTCCACCAAACACTCCTTTGGGGAGTTTAAGCTGATAGGACATACTGGGTGGGACTGCTTCCAGGCTGATGGTTACTGGCACTAAAGCAGCTGTTTCGCTGAGGCCAATCACTACTGTGGCCACGCCTACCTCGGTAATTAGCTGCGCATTGGGGATATTCACCCCGCCATCATGTTTATAGGTGAGCCTATCTACGCGTTTTTGTCCCTTTTTCCCGTCAAGACTGGACCAAGTCACGTCCATCATGTAATCACCGTGAGGCCAGATCCAGGAGACCTTCAATTCGGACCCAAAACGCATGGCCTCTACTTCACGAGGGTGCGGCACTTTACCGGCAACCAGAGAGTTTCCGGCAATTGCTTCACTGCCATCCCAAGTAAGTGGCACAAGCATGCGTATATCTCGCAGCTCATAGAAATCCATTGACTGGGTAGCGCCGTCATTGCGGATAGAGCCAACCACCCGTTTAGCAGTTAGCTTGTCGAGCTTATCTGTGCTTAGGAGGTCACCTACCTTCACTGGGCTATCAAGAGGAAAAGCCCATAAATCTGTGGTGTAGCCAGGAACTTCGCTCCACTTGGCTCGCACTCCCGCTTTACCGTTAGGCATCGTCACGTTGGCTAGGCACAGGTCGCGCACAGCCTGGACAGTGCCACGTGGAGTTACATCAATTGTGGCTGTTTCAGAAAGGTTAGATTGGCCGTTAACAATGTAATGGGCTTTGAGGACAAGCGTGTATTTTTCCCCGAGCTTGAGGTTGTCAATAACCATTCGCCCCTGTGAGGTGGCCGGGAATTTACGGCGCGAGCCATCAGCTTCCACTACCTCCGCTGACACCCCAGCTGCCTGCTTGGCTACCTGCCAAAACACAGTTGCATCAGTGTTGGTGACAGCCGCATTGATATCAGTTGGTGGAGGTAACACAGTGAGGCTAGAGACTGCCGGAGTGGAATAGACCCCCTCCTGTCGCAGCGCAAAAACTGCATAAACGGACTGTTGCGCAATAAGTGGATCGGAGTCGAAAGCCTCCTGCTCAGTTGTTGAGGGTACAACCTGGAACCCAGCTTTAGGGTTAGCTGGGGCGCCGGAATCACTACGTACTACTACATAGCTGACATCTTGATCCTGGCTGCCCCGCCAAGAGAGAAGCACGCCATTACGGTTTGAAGAATAAGTCAGGCGCAAATTAGTTGGGGCATCTGGAGGAATCTGAGACAACAGACGGACAATTTCTGTGTCTTCATGGTCTACTGCCTGTGCATCAGCTAATGCCTGGCGTGCCCGGGCATAGTCTTTTGCCTCTGCCGCTTTATGGTAAGCATCTAATGCGGATTGTTTGCGTTTCTCAGCAGCTGCTAGAGCCTCAGCTACCTGCAAAGCTACAGGATTTTTTTCCTCCCCAGCTGTGCCAATAAACGAAGTGTAAAGGCGACGCGCCCCCGCTAGGTCACCAGCAGCAATCATTTCTTTAGCGCTGGCTAAATCTGGACCTTTGCTGCCGCCCCCCGTAGATACACTAACCACCAGCCTGCGAGCATCTTGGTCGTCGAGGCCAAGCGCTGTGAGGCGGTTAAGTGCCAATGTTGGGGTAAGTCCCTGACGAGCTACCAGATTATCTGTCAAGTCAGCAAACCAGGCTAGAACGAAGCTTTGTAAAGCAGCGTCAGTAGAAGCCTTCTGCTCAATAACAGTCAGGGTTTTCTTGGCGCTTTCCGTGGCATCATCAGAGCGGGTATTAGCAGCTGTTTTAGATTTTTTTAGGTCAGCGGTGGTTACACGGCGGCGGCTGCGTCCGTCGACGACGGCGCTTAACTCATCAATTACGCGGATGTCGCTTGAGTGTGAGCCTCGCTCATGTATAAGCAGCACGTCAACAAGGCTGCGAAACGAGGGATGCAGACGTAACTTTGAGGATGAAACCCCCAAGTCCGCCATCGACACCTTTAACTTAGGGTATACCTCTACCCCTCTTGCTTTAACCGCGCCTGCCAGTTCCTTATCGCTAACAGATGCGCTAATCCCATAGGACGAAGCCGCTTTACGTAATTCCTCAGCTGTAACAGCACCAAGAGGATTATCTTGTTTAACGGCTAAAGCAAAAGCTTTAAGCTCCTCCTTGCGGATTTGTGAGGTCTTTTTAATTACCTCATCCCAAAAAGCTGGGTTGGAAATGTAATCACCCAGTGTGGCTTTGGAAGTTTTGACCAATTGCTTGATCGAGACCACCACAGGGATCCTGGTTTTGTTCAGGAACATTTCCAGGTCCCTGAAGTGCTTTGTTAGCTCGGCATTAGACATGCCAGGAGTGAGGGCGAAGAGTGCGGCAGCATCAGCCTTGGCTAATGCAGTAGTTACACTAGCGCGATCGGTTGCATCATTGAGCGCTCGAAGAGCATCTGCAATGGTGGCCTGCCGGGATGCGTTCGCTTTCAGTGGTTGCAGAACGGAATCCCGATACGCTTTCTTGTCGAACACCGTAGTCTTCGCCTCACTCCTGTGCTTCTATTTAGGACCGGGTGGTGATTCGGGCGATCTGCTTCTTGGCCTTGTTGACTTCTTCTTGAGTCAGGACCGAGACCGCAGCCTCTGCCTTGAATGACTTACCGCTCTTCGGCTCGACGACGACCAAGGTGGCGACGCCTTCCGTTGAGACCTCCAGGGTGACATTAATGGGATCGTTCGCGTGCAAATACGGCAGGCCAGTGATGGTCGTGCTCGGACCTGAAACCATGGCTTTGTTCGCCTCTGGCTCTTCGGTTTCGGTTTCGCCGCCCTGCTCGTAAAGATCTGCCGAGATGCTTGACTGGCCATCGTAGAGAATGCCACCTTCCATCGAAGCTGAGAGGGGTAGCGTCTCGTTAGCGTGCGCGAGGAAAAGAATGTACTCCTCGTATTCTTCCTTGCCGACCTCTCGAACTAAATTGATTCCCAATCCGCGAGAGAGGACGTTGGTGACAACTGTGCGGCGCGGGCCGACTCTTGGCCGTGAGTTTGAACCTGAGTCGCCGGATGCGGCGTCGCCATCTGCATTTGAGAATTCTGGCGCAGGCAGCTCACCTTGGCCAAAGATTGCTGCACCCTTGGCAACAGACAGGTCAAAGTCTGTGTTTTCTACGTTGAAGCCAGCTTCAGTCAGGGCCTCCCTGATCATGGGCATACGTGAAGAACCACCCACCAGCAGGTAACGGTCAACATGCAGGTTGGGGAACTTCTCCTGAGCCGTTTCGATGACACGTCGAGTGATTTCAATGGTTTGTGCCACCAAGTGTGAGGTAGCTGCTTCAAACTCTTCTCGGGTGACCTCAACGCGCTGCTTCTTGTCTTGGAAACGCAGCAGCAGGTTAGTGGAGGCGCGTACGGTGAGCATCTTCTTGGCGTCTTCGACCGCCACTCGCAGCTCAGTCATGAAATCGTCATCCAGCGAGGGGTCATTGTCCTCGTCAAGACCAGCCTGTTCAATGAAACGCTGCAAGAACAGGTCTTCTAGGCACTGGTCCCAGTCAGCACCACCCAGCAGGCGGTTTCCGTCAATCGCGATGACTTCCACGTTGCCGGCGCGCGTCTTGAGGATGGTGGTGTCGAAGGTACCGCCACCAAGGTCGAAAATGAGCAGGGTTTGCTCTTCTTCTTGACGAGCGCATAGTGAGATAGCAGCTGCGACGGGCTCGGGGATGATACCGACGACGTCGAGACCGGCAATTTCCCCAGCCTGCTTTGTAGCTTGACGCTCCTGGGTGCCAAAGTAGGCGGGCACGGTGATAACAGCTTTGTTGATATCAAGCCCGTTCTGGCTGTTGGCGTTGTTTACTAGCTCTTTAAGGATCAGCGCAGAGATAGATTCAGGAGTGTATTCCTGCCCCTGGAATTCGAGCGGGTATTCCTCACCCATGTGACGCTTAATCAGGGAGCACGCATTGTCAGGGTCGCTGACCTGAGTCTGCTTGGCCTGGCTGCCGACGTCAACGGTTCCGTCGTCGTTGAAGTACACAACCGAGGGGGTAGTGTCGTCGCCTACGAAGTTTTTGACGATTTCTGGAATGCCAAGTTCGTTGAGAAGGGCGACGGCGGAGTAGGTCGTCCCTAAGTCAATTCCATATACCTTGTCGCTCATGCGAGGGTTCCTTCCTGATTTTATTGATTTATGCCTGAGTGGGCGCGGTGTCTAAGGCCGCGTCATAGCGGTAAACGCTTACCTGTGCGGGTAGGAAAGCTCGCTCCGCACCAGGACGGATAAGTCCTTGTCGTAGCACCTTTGCCACGGTCCAATCCAAAGCGCGTTCACCTGTTCGCACAGACTTGCGTGAGGCGTGGACGGCCCTGTCAAAGGTATCGCCAGGTTTTGCTCCAACTGAGTCGATACCGATCAGATCGAGCGCTTCAATGAGTGAGTCGTGGAAGAACTCGAACTCAACGTCTGCCTGGTAGCCTTCGCCGTGTGCGCGGGCCAGCTCCACTGACTGTGCTGACTGGGTTACCAAAATTGCCAGTTTGACCATGACCGGCCCGAGCAGCTGCTGAATTTGGTCGTTCTGGAGTAGCTCGATGCGGCTTTGCAGTTTGCCTACTAAATCCTCGTAGAACTTTGCGCGCTCATTGAAGGCACTTAAATTTGTGTCTACGCCTGCGATAAGTTCAGCGATTTCAGAGTTAGTTACTTTAGCGTCCACATTGTCGCTAGTTTGGGTTCCTCCCGGGGTTGCATTAGCTGTTTCCGTAGGGGGGTAGCCAGGCGTAACGGCTGGCGCAGGGGGGTAATAGCCGGAATTTACCTCGCTATTTTGCCCATAGTCTGGAACGGTGCCACACGTATCGTCCATCGTAGGTCTCCTTCAGTTGTTACAGAGTCGACTGCAAGAGTCGCCAAACAGAAGGGCACGCCAACCAACCGCATTATGCGGTTGGTTGGGTGTCCTAACCGTCAAGTGTGGTATGTGTCAGCCACCAAGTGACTGGCAGAGAAATTTGCCACCCTTAGCCCATATGGGAATCGCTGTGGGTGCCGCAGCACCGTGCCCTGCGGGACACATTTTTTGGTGCATTGCTCTATTCTCCAGATGTATACGAAACGGTTAACGACCATTTCGCGAACTTTAGCTGGTCGCAACCGCATTAGTGCAGATCAGAACTGTTTTGTACCAGCCGATCGGGAAGTATCCTACATCACCACCATGTGGCTGTCCACATTGGATTGTCACGAAGCGCTGTCATTGTCTGCAATAGAACCAATGTATTTGTTAAAGGAGTGAAAGTTGTTGCAAGTAAGCCTTGTTCTAGAAGCTTGATGGTTACGCCTTCAGGGGGTGGGGATTTGTGGTCAGAACAGCCCAAACTCCCACTCTTCACTAGTGCGCTCAAGTGTAGGGGGTGGATTGGCTATCAACTAAGCAGGATGTGACTGTGAGTGATGAAGATCAGGTTAAGTTCTGGACCATCAGTGCGTGTTAGGGGGCGGGAGTGTGTTGGTTGATTAACTCTAGTGATCACGCGGAAAATACCCTGATTTTGGAAGGTTTCAGGTACCTATCCGCTATGTATGTGGAGCGGAGCGGGTAGTGATAGTCAGGTCATAGCAGTATTGTGGGCAGCACCGGAGTGGTTCATCATGACAATGCACATGGTGTGACCGTCGCTACGTAGAGGAGGGTGTGCCGTGAGGCTTGACGGGAAATTGACTGCTCGGCAGCTTTGGAAGATTGCATCTGACAAGGAACGTCGAACACCTGAATTGTTGGATGTGATTATGGTGCATCCTTCTACGTATCTGACTTTGTTTCGTTGGGCTATGTATGCTCAGAACGAACCTGATGCTACTAATTATTTAAAATTTGTTTTGCGAATTTTATGTAAAGTAAAATGTAGTTATCCGATGATGGATTATAGGGTTTTCTAGTAACTGCTGGGAACAGGTAGTAGAACTTAATGATATGAGCTTAGGTAGATTTGGCTCATACTGAAGATTTTAAAAATGAGACTGGCTAGAGACAAAAGTTTCGAGACAAAAGAGAAGGGGTTTAAAAATGCTTGCAGATGACGTAGCTAGTGCGCTGGGAAAGACGGCACTGAAAGCCGTAGAGATTATTGTTGAAATAATGGCACGTCAAGGAACGGATGTGCTGTTATGGGGGCTGAAAAAAGCTGCCACCATGTCGGCTTCAATGATCATGATTTATATGCGTGGCAACATGGTTGATCTTTCCGCCATGGTTGATCTTTCCGCTTTGCATCAACAAGCAGGTGGAGACTTGCGCATGTTTTCAATCGCGCCTGAACTTGAGCGCTCTGTTAAGGCTGACTTGCGTCGCAGAGGGGTAGGTTATTCGATTGAACATGGAGCAGACGGTAAAACCTATCTTCATTTTTCTGGCAAGGATATAAGAACAATCCAGCATGGGCTTAAGCAGGCAGCCGCAAGGTATGAGCGAAAGTTAGAAAAACGCAATAACAGGACTATTAAAAAATCCCTTAAGCGCGAGGCTCGAGCTCAGAAACGCTTTGAAAGGGTCGCTAATAAAGCTCAAAGGCGCGCTATAAAAAAAGAATTTAATGCTGAAATGGCTCAGCGTAAGGCTGATAAAGCCTTAGATAATGCTAATAAAGCTATGAATGAGGCGCGGCAAGGTACGTCAGAGGCAAAAGACGCGAAGATGCCACCGTATAAAGCTTGGCTGCGAAGTCATAAAGCTCGGTTTAAGGCTAAGATTCTCAAAAAGTGGGCCAAGTGGAAGGTTCTACGAGCTCATAAGCTAGCTTCGCAGGCTAAATTCGCTCCGTATAAGGCTGAATGGACTGTTGAGCGTGCTCGGGAACGGTTCAGGAGACGCAGTGAGAAGGCTCGTCGACAGAGGGATAAAAAGTTTAAAGATAACTTTTACTCTCAACCCGTACCTTATGAGCCTGTGCCCTATGATGACCAGCCTGACCGTAAGGACGAGCAGCAGCCTGACCGTGACAAGAAGCGTGATGAGGACAAGTCCGACCGAGATAAGGATCAGAAGCCTGATCTAGACAATGACCAGCAGTCTGATCGCGACCAGAAGCGCGATGAGGGCCAGCCCGATCGCGACCAGGACCAGAAGCCCGACCGCGACCAGGATCAGCAGTCTGACCGCGACCAGAAGCGTGACGAGGGCCAGCCCGACCGTGATAAGGATCAGCAGTCTGACCGCGACCAGAAGCGCGATGAGGGCCAGCCCGACCGTGACCAGGACCAGAAGCCCGATCGCGACCAGGACCAGAAGCCTGACCGCGACCAGAAGCGTGACGAAGGCCAGCCCGACCGCGACCAGGACCAGAAGCCCGACCGCAGTGGAGGTCAGTCTGGTAAAGGTCAGTCTGATGTATGGCAGCCTGGCAAGTGGGATCTCGACAAGTGGCAGCCAGGGCAGCAACAGCCGGGAAAGTGGCAGCCAGGGGACAAGATGCCCAAATTCTCTAAAAAAGACATAGATGAGATTATTAAGCAGCGTACGAAAGAGCTTGTAGATAAAACTAAAAAGGAAGTTGACCGTAATTACGCTCCCGCCCATAGCAAGAGGGCGCGTTAATGGAGCCTTATACGAAAGTGTTCCTGGCGGGCACGATCACTGGGCAAATCACTGTGCGTACCAGCCCTGATATTGCCTTGTTCAAAATTGAAACAGTTTTGGGGCAAGACAGGGCAACTGAGTGGGTTCAGGCTCAAGGTGATCTAGCCAGGTTCGTGGTAGAGAAGAAATTCAAGCCAGGTGATCAGGTGCTAGTGCACGGTGAGCTTGTGCAGGGAAACAGGCAGGGCGAGTTTTTCACGTTAGCCCGCCATCTTAGCCATGATGAGTCAGCCATTTGGAGACTAGCTCATGGCGCGTAGGGTACTGGCTATTGCCCGCACTAGCAGCGATGAAACAGCAATGACACGGCCTTTTAACGGTTTAGCTGATGTTGAATTAATCGATGCTAGTAGTGGGCAGGCTCGTGCAGTTATCGCCAGGTACGGTATTAAAGCTCAACCAGCTTGGCTGTATCCGCTTGGCGAGAGTGTGATTGTGGCCGTGGGTAGCCCAGAGCCGATTGTGCAGCGTTTACGTGAGCAGTTAGCTCGTGAGATGAAACCAGGCTCGGAGCAAAACCATCAAGTCCACCAACCTTTGCAAAGTCAAGACAAGCAAGTCAGGGATAAGGAACCCGGGCGCCGGTTAACCCGTCAAAGGGTTTTGGAAATGATGGAAGGCAGAGCTGACCAGCTACACCCGGTTACTCAAGTAAGTAGGGTTAACCGCCGTCTGAGTATGGAGCGCACAAGAACAAGGGGCAGTGAAAGTGAGTAAAGGCAAGGTTTTTTTCGCTTCTATCCTGGCTGTTTTAGCTTGGTGGTGTGCTAACAAGGTCACCTGGCAGGTGCGCACTGACCAGGAGGCGGGGCGTGACTTTTCCCAGATAATCGACCGGTTCACGCTGGATTTAACCGTCCACCCGTTACATGTCTCGTTTGCGGGGGCTGACGTGTTAGGTGGTTTTGGCGGGATAGCACTGGTGTTATTGATAGCCCTGTACATGTATGGGGCTAGGAAGCCCACCCGACCGGGTGAGGAACAAGGTTCGGCTCGTTGGGCTAAACCTAGTGAAGCTAGAAAGTTTGTTGGTGACAGAAAAACCGACATGCTTTTCACTCGCACGGAATCACTAAACCTTGACTCACGTAAGACTCAGCGTAATCTAAATGCCCTGATTATCGGGTCTTCTGGCTCTGGTAAATCACGCTACTACGTGATGCCTAACCTAGCGCAAGCTAACACCTCGTTTTTGGTGACAGACCCTAAAGGTGAGGTGCAGCGAGCCATGGGGCAAAGACTAAAAGATAAAGGCTACCAGATACGTAGTCTTAACCTGATTGATTTTGACCGTAGCGACACGTTCAACCCTCTACGCTATTTCAACCCTGAGCAGGCTGAAGTTGACTGCGCTATCTTGGTTGAAAACCTGATTACAAACACTTCGGGCCAAAAACCTAGCGGCAACTCAGACTTCTGGGAGAAAGCAGAACGCGCGCTACTGACAGCGTTTGTTTCTTACATCTACTTCACTAAAGGTGCTCAAGGTACCTTGATTGACGTGGTAGATATGCTGGCTAAAATGCAGGCCTCTGAGGAAAACGAGGAGGCTACCAGCGAGGTCGACGCGATTTTTAGTGTCGCTAAAGAATGCGTGGAAGTTTTCGATCAAAACCCTGACGAGTACGACGAAGAAGCTACCATAATGCTTAATGGGTTACGGTTTGCTTGTAGCCAGTACAATATTTACACTCAGGGCGCGGGGGAAACCAAGAAAAGTATCATTATTTCCCTTGGTGTACGTATGGCACCCCTACACATGGCGCAGCTACGCCGTATTTTGGGCTCTGATACTATAGATGCTGACCAGGTAGGTAAACGCCGTAGTGCGATCTTCCTGGTGATCCCTGACAGTCACCAGGCCTTTAGTTTCATAGCTTCGATTTTTTATGAGCTGTTCTTTGAACGCAACATGTATCTGGCTGACCATAATCCTTCAGGTCGCCTAGAAGTACCGGTTCAATGCTTCATGGACGAGTTTGCCAATATCGGCAAGCTGCCCTCGTTTGAACGTAAAATCGCGGTTATCCGTTCACGCGGTATTAGCACGTCGATCATTATGCAGACCTACGCTCAAGGCAAGTCCCTGTATAAGGATGACTGGGAAACCATCGTTGGTAACTGTGACTCGCTGTTGTTCCTTGGTGGTAATGAACCTAGCACCACAGAGTTTATTTCTAAGCGTTTAGGTAAAGAAACCATTATCAGCCAAGACACTTCCGAGCAGAAAGGCACTAATGGTTCATGGTCACGCTCGCTTAGGTCTCAAGGGCGTGAGCTTATGACACCTGACGAGATCGGGCGTCTTGACGGTGGTACTTGCCTGTACCTGCTTCGTGGTATACCACCGTTTAAATCACGTAAACTACAGGCCCCTGAAACTGGGTTTTTCGAATACATTCCAGTTGCTTCAAACACTGAAGTGGAAGTGCAGGAATCCCCGAGTGAAGAGGTTGGTAGTGGTTGGCTAAACGTCCAGCCAGCTATGGACTAGAATCCTAAACGCTGCTTTCTAGACAATGTCTTGGTGTGTTGTTGGTGGCGTGGCACTAACGAGAACACTGACGGGGTTTGCCTCAGTACTTGCTCAAAGAGACTGATCTGTCGGTTTGGTCTGAGGCGAATCTTGATGATATTGCTGATGAGCTTAATGATCGCCCTTGTAAAACGTTAGACAAGGATATGGCCCCAACAACCCCTATCTTTAGGGTTGTTGGGGCCAAGCGTTTTATAGGCCGCGTGCCACGGCGGCGGCGGCGTGTAGCCAGGCTGCTCGGGTGGCGGGTGCTAGTTTGTCTGAGCGTAGCCATTGTTCGCGCATGGCCCGGTCATAGGGGATAGTTACTACTTCACGGGCGATACCAGCGAAACCATCCACTAGTGAGGTAGCGGGTGGTTCTTCACGGTCTGCTTGTGAGATAACTACGACCGCGTTAGCTGCCAGGGCGGCGCTACGTTCATCGCGGCTGGATAGGCCTTGTAAAAGTAGGCGCCCGGCTTCTGCGTGATCGGTGCGGGTGGTTGTGGCAATAACGATCTGGTCAGCATGGCTGACGATACGCAGCCAGAGACTGTCGCCTTCATCGTTACCGGTATCCCAAATAATCATGCGGTAGTAGCGGGTTAAAACTTGCTGAATACCGTCTAGTTCTTCGGGGGTTAGTTTTTGCTCGGTTGATAGTAGTAGTGGGTTTGAGCGTAGGACATCGAATTGGTCGATGGTTTGGTGGTGGGTGTAGGCGGCCACGTCACCGTTACGGGCTGAGGGGTCCATTAAAACCTCAGTTTGCGGGACCATATCCAAGATGGTGGCGTTGTGTGGTCCTTGTTCGGTGCGCCAGCCTAGCGTGCCGCGCGTGACGTTACCGTCTGCTGCTACAACCGACCCTGAGCCTAAACGCGCGAAATTACTGGCCAAAAGAATGCTGGTGGGGGTTTTACCGGCCCCGCCTTTACCGTTGAGTACTGCGATTGTGCGGGGGCCGGGCCAGTGCTGAGAGACAGTGCGTTCATCCTCCCATTGCTGGCATTGGGCTTGGCTGGCTTGGACTTTGAGGCCTAAGCGGACAGCAACAGCGCGCCAACCAGTTGGTTTAGGACCACCAGCAGAGCTTTGGGCTAAGAAAGAATCAGGGCGAGGCTGTGAAACGGGAGCTGGCGCAGTTCCCATTTGAAACGACGGCGCGTTTTGCGGGGCGAGGGCCTGCTGCGGTGCGTAGTTAGCAGGGACACCTTGAAAAGTAGGCTGATTCACTTGGTTAGGCATAACCTGAGGTGCCTGCTGGGCAGGTGCCGGCTGATACGCCGGCATTCCTTGGGGCATTGGTTGCTGGGACGCAGGCGTTGCCATGGCTTGCGCTGGCTGGTTTACCTGGGTAGGCGCAGGCATTGGCTGAGGTGCCGAAGCTGGTGCCGCTACCGGCTGGGCAGGTGTAGCTGGTGCATGCACAGTTGGCGTTTGGTTTACAGGAGCGCTCTGGGGCGTGGGTTCGGGGGTTGGTTCTTCGGCCTTAGCTAGGCTGATAGATCCTGAAGGAGTTATCAGCAAATGTGTGAGCCCAGAGGTATCTTTAGCTGCCACGCGCAAAGGTTGCCCTTCCTGGCGAGCGCGAGCGGCAGCCCTTCCTAACAACAAAGAACGTAGCTGTTCCTGGCTGCTAGCAGTTAAAGACTCAACCCCGTTTTCATCCTCATAGCTACCTGAGCCATCAGGGCCGATCGTTAATGTAATCATTTTTGCCTACTTATCACTGATTTCCGGATACGTGTTTTTGATTGCCTCAACGACTAGGGCGGTAACCGAAGTGTCGCGTTTAGCTGCCAAAATCCGTAACTGTCGAAACATATGAGGCGTCATAGCAATCTGCGCACGATGTGAAGGTGTGCGCCGGGGAAGGGGGGCTGGGTCCTGCGTTGACACATCGCTAATCATAACAGTAAGACGTAAATGCGTCTTTACGTTTTTACTGGTTAGGGGTAGCCTTGGAGGTGAAAGGGGAGAGAATCCATGAAAAAAACATCGGCGTTTATGGCAGTAATGGCGTGCGCGGCGTTAGCTCTGTCTGGCTGCGGTAATAGCGTTTCGGACGATAGGGCGCAGGCTTACGCCTCACTTTCGTCTATGACCAACCTGGAGCAAGACCAGGTTAAAGACTATAAGCAGCGGTTGACTGTAGCCCCTGACTCGGCAGCGATTAAAAGCGTTCTAGCTGATGCTAAAGCGGCTAACGATAAGGTGGCTAGCGACAATGCAAAAGCGGATAAGGGGGTTAAAGAGGTTGAGGCTGCTATTACCGGGGTTAAGCTAGTTGGTACTGGTGATTGTGCTGATGTGACTTTAGTGCTTAACGCTGACAAGACTTGGCAGATCAGCGGGGAAAACGCAGAGCAGTGCTTTTTGTCGCACGATCTAAAATACTGGACTGTTGCGCGCTACCCAGACAGTGGGATACCCTACTTCATTCAAAGCGACACTAAAGATGACATTTATGGCCGTACTGTTTCTGAAATAAGGCTGAGCGAAGATAAGCGCACAGTTAAGTTTGTGCATGGCACTGACTTTTACGAGTTCACTATCACCAAGTAGGTCAAGCTTAAAACTAGCTTGTTTGTGGGGACACCAGGAGTCTGGTGTCCCCACAAGTTTTATTGGCCCACAAGTGCTTTAGCTAGCTTCCCAGAATAGAGAATCAAAATGATCAGCAATATGGGGGCAATGATGAAGTCTTTATAGTGGCTAAACGTCCAGGCAGCAAGATTGGCATTCTTGCCGATTACCCGGAAGTCGTCAACGAACTTGTTGCTGATGAACGCGTTGTAGACAGCTACGGCTAGCATGAGTGTAGCCCCTTGCAGGGAGACAGCGGCGTATTTTTGCAGGTAGCTGATGCCCATGCTCTTAGTGTCAGGGTGGCCTAGGAACGCGATTGGTAGCGAAGAGAACGCGGTCATGGCGTAAAGCTCGGCAAAGCGGAAAAAAATCATTACGTAGATAACGATTTCAGCTGCTTTCACGAGCAGATAGGGGATCAACAGCATCATGATCATGCCTGCTTGATCAGCATCATCCAACTTACTGACCAGCGGAATGATCTGTTTTTCTAGAGTGTCAGATTTTTCGGGGCCATAGCTCGTGTTGGTTACGCCGATGCCAGTAATGATTTTTGTGGATACCTCGTTAATCGCTTTCAAAAACAGCGTTGAGTTTTGTGCAGCAATCACCAGCAGGGCAGACTTAAACATTGTTGCAGCAATGATTTTAACCCCCAACTGGTGGTCACCCTCCATATGGGTGGCAGTGCGGGCAAGCTCAAGCACCAAAATGATTGAAATGATAACCGAGGTAATCGGTAGCACAGCCGTGGAGTGAAGATTAGTGATGAAGTCGTAGGCTGTCGTGTTGAACTGATCAATACCTTCATTTAAATGTTTGGTATTAATGGGGAACGTTGAAATCTGCCGAATCATCGCTCGGATCATGTTTTTCATGGTTTCATGCTCCTTTTAGTGGCCACAACGCTAGGAGTCACGCTAGGACTAGTTTTAACAGTGGGCGTAGTGCTAGGGGTAGCAGTTGGTGTAACAGTTACCGTAGAGGTAGCTGTTACGGTAGGAATCACCACAGGGGATGGGGTCTGGGTTGGGCGCATGGCAACCGTAGCCAGCGCTAACACGACTAGGATTTGAATAACCCCCAGCACGATCACAGCTCCCATCGGGGCAGGACGATGTAACCAGTCAGGTGTTTTAGCAACTACTCCAGATGTGCCTTGAACCTGGGGCTGGAGCTTGGGTTGGGGTGTGGCCTGAGCTTGAGGTTCAAATGCAGCCTGAGGCTTAGCCTGTTGTACTACAGACTGAGGAGTGGTCTGAGGTGCAGGCTGCTGCAGGGTCATAGGATTTTGGTCAATGGCCGGATTAACAGTTAACCAAGGATTGACCGCTGGTACCTGTTCGCTTGGAGGCGGATCAGGAGAAAAAATTTCGCCAATCTCAGGTTCACTATCGCGGCGTCCTAACCCAGGCAAGCGAAACCCACGTTTAGGGGCCACAGCCTCAACCTCAGGGGCTGGGGGATCAACCAGACCAGAAATATCGCTAGCCCCTAGCGCGTCAACAGCCCAATCAGATAAAGCCCGATACGTCGCAGGGTGATCAACAATCTCGTCTAACAAGTCATAGCTAAGATGCTGCCTGTCGGACGCGATCGCCCAAAGCTGCTGAGCAGTTAAATTCCTATCAAGCCTCACAACAAACACCCTTCTCTTTTTAGAGTTCTGGCCATATAACAGCCGTGGCCTTATCGACTTTTCCTTTAGCGGGCATCTCAACCACCCACAATGAAGTGTCCGTAGCTATAACCTCGGTCCCGTCATTGTGGGGAATATGCAGGCGGTAAGTGACCACTACGCCCACACCAATAACGCGGCCGTCATTAGTGGAAGTAGCTGGCTCACCAACGTCTAGTACCTCAATCCAAGCCCCCGGAATCCGGCCAGACATGCTTTGCCAGATCGGTTCTTGACTAGCTACAGCCTTGCTGCAAACCTTGCTAAGACGCTTTTCGCGCTGTGAAGGGCTCTCGGTTTGTTTCCAGGGCACTACTGCTTTAACCGTGGTGATTGCCAAGGTTTTTTGTGCTTGGGTGGGGTTAAAATCTTTCGAGTACCCATCTATCTGGGTAGGTGAAGCCCCCTGGCCACTCTCGCTAGGCTCGTTAGCCTCGCTACTAGTGGAAGCTGAAGCTGTTAGAGCAGGCTTTAGCGCAGCCTTTTCTTCTTTACCGTGGTTGAAAGCTGCCCAAGCTAGGAAGCCGCCCAACCCAACAACCACAACCAATATGGCCATAATCAAAGCCACTAAACCACGCTGACGACCAGTCACCATAACTCACCACCTAGTACCAGTTATTTTGCTGCCAAAAATCCCAAGCTTGGCATGGGCTACCGTAGCGTTCCTTGATATAGCCCAGACCCCACTTAATTTGCGTTACCGCGTTAGTGCGCCAATCAGGGGCAATAGAGCCCATCTTGTCGGCTGGTAAAGACTGAGGGATTCCATACGCGCCTGATCCAGGGTTTTCAGCCGCGTAATTCCAGTTGGATTCTCTAGTCCACATGATTTCAAGGCACTGGTATTGGGTATCATCCCACCCATAGGCGGGCAGCATCGATTTAGCAGCCGCTTTAGCCGCCTCAGGTGGTAAAGGCCCGCCCACACCCTTATAGCCCCCGCCTGGGTCAACAATAGAGGAGCCACCAATCTTTTTGATCTTCACCTTTGAGTGGGGGTTGTGCTTGATAATGGCCTGGCCAGTAGACACTAGCTGGCTTAGCTCGCTAGCGGTGTAGTTCGTTACGAAATACTCGCCAGTACCATAGTTTTCAACAGTGATAGAGCCGTTAACTAACACCTGGCCTATATAAGCCACATGCCCAAACTCTGCGCTCCAACGCCCACCTTGCGAACCACGTTGGAACGAAATAATGTCGCCAGGGCTTGGTTTATCAGTCTGAACCCAGCCAGGCAGTGCTGTGGGAAGGCCCCACTGGTAGCCATGTCCACCGCTAGGAGTCGTGTTGTGGTTAACGTGTTTCCAAGGGTAGTGTAAAACCCCGTCATCGCGGTTAACCCGCCAAATCACGAAGTCTGTGCAGTTACCAAAATAGTAGCCAGTAGCCCAGTTAGCCGTGTTATATTCTCGGTCTTTGTACGGGTAATCATTACCCATACCTTCAGCCACCACACCCGCAACGGCCACACTAGACTGCTGTTTTTTAGCCGCAGCTTCTTCTTCACCAGTAAGCCAAGCGGGTAAAAAGCTGGAAATCAGCGATAAAACCAGCATCACCAGCAACAAGGCGATACAGATCGCGGCGACTACACCCGAAATTTTCCCGACAATCAACCCAATGATTTTCGAGATAATCCCAGAAACACTTCTAGCGCCCCAGTTAACCAGCCGCCTGGCTACTCGCCTAGGCGCGGTTTTACCGGTAGCTAACTCCTTGTAAACCTTACGGCGAGCTTGACGTTTAGAACGGGCCCCAACCACGCGGCTAGTTAGACTATTGACCTGGGTTTTAGTGGGCTGACCAAGGGCTTTACGTGTAACATTATTGACTTTACCGTCAACTTTAACGCCTACCTTTTTACCGATAGAAGTCCCAGTGTTGTGGCCCAGATTAGAAGCGTTTTTCAGGCTAGTTTTAACCGCCCCACCCTGGCTATCGGCCAACGAATCATCATTATTCCTACTGTCTGCAGGGGCTTTGATCTGTTGCTTAAGTACATCATAACTGGTTTTTCCTACTAGTTCAGCGCTTTTAAAACCAACTTTTGCACCAAACTTAGTTACCTTAAAGGTTTTTTTGAAAATGCTAGTTGTGCGTGAGTCTATATGCAGTCTACTGTATTTATCTTGTGTGACAATCGTGTTAGACGGTTGTCTAAAATTCAGCGCCATCTAGAACACCTCACCAAACTTTGTAGTGTAAAGCTGGTAAAGCTTGGTTGAAGTAGGAATACGCGAGTCAAACGGCACCATGGCCACACCCATCTTCAACAACCCACAACCAGGCCCAACATTTTGGAAGTAGCTACGGTGCTTATCCGACCAGTGGAACAAAGACTGTAACGTAGAAGCATCAGTCGCAGTCTGGTTAAGCAAAACCAGACTGTCAGAGTTAGCCAACATAAGCCGGGCACGCTCACTAATCAGCAACTCTTCAATATTCTGAGTCAAACCAGTTGGCATCAACCCGTACTTACGTGCACGCTTCCAAATCATCTGGCAATACGCGCCCGCGTACTCGTTAGAAAACAGCAGGTGGAACTCATCAATATAAAGCCAGGTACGCTTACCCAAGCTACGGTTAGCCTGTACCTGAGCCCAAATCTGCTCCAAAACCACCAACATACCAAACGTTTTCATATCCGACCCAAGCCGGGCGATATCGTAAACAATCACGCGGTTAGACGTATCAACGTTGGTTTGCTGGGAGAAACCAGAAAACGAACCAGAAGCGTAAAGTTCCAGGGCGGTAGCGATCGCTTTAGCCTCGTCTTCAGGCTGAGCGTTCAACTCTTCAAACAAGGTGTTAAGTGTGGGAGGAAGCGCCCGCTTATCTTGCAAGAAACGCCCGTAAATGCGTGTCACGCACCGGTCAATGATCGAGCGTTGAACCGGGGTCAGGCCACCAGCCCCACCAATAAGTACCTCGCACAAAGACAAAATGAACTCGGCTTTAAGCTTGATTGGGCTACCATCATCAGCGTTAGCGTCACGGTCCATGTGCAGCGGGTTGATACAGGCAGTAGAACCCGCGCTAATCTCGATACGCGTGGCCCCCATAGCATCACCCAAAGCCACATACTCTTTTTCCGGGTCAACAATAATGATGTCATCATCTGTGCCAAGGAAAGTTTGGAAAGCTTCACCCTTACCAAACTGGCTCTTACCGGCACCAGTAGTACCCAGGATGAAAGCGTTACCGTTCATGGTGGCAGTTCTAGAACCCACCACCAGGTTTTTAGAGATCGCGTTAACCCCATAGAACCGCCCGCCAGGCTGCAACAGCTCTTGGGTAGTGAAGGGCACCATCACGGCCACGGTAGCCGTGGTCAGAGTCCTGAAAATCGGTAACCTACACACCCCCAGGGGAAGGACCGCGTTAAGCCCGTCCTCTTGCATGTATTTCAAGGTTTCAAAGCCGCAAGACTGTTTACGGCCCGCAGCGCGTACCTGTTCAACAGCCTCAGCTAGCTCTTCACGGGTCTTGCCTGAAACACCAATAACAATCGTGGTAGTGAACAGTTTTTCGTTACTAGACTCAAGCTGTTCACGCAGCTCCAGGGCCTCTTGACGGGAAGCAACCAGCTCGTGAGGAATAGATTCCTCACCATTACCCTGCTTACGGGCTTTACGTAGCTCGTTACTACGCTGCATTTCCATCTCAGCGATCTGGCGTTTAACCAGGTCCAGGCCCTCAGCATGGTCAAGCGGGCGGAAATGCACCGCCAAGGCCAGCTCACAAGTCAGCTCGCTAAGATCTTTCATTAACCGGTCTGACAGCCAAGCAGGCAGATCACGTAAAACCAGGGTCTGGTAGTAAGAATCGTGTTCGTTAGAAAACGTGATCGTGGCAGGATTTTCCCGAAAATCAATAGCCCAAGGACTGACCACGTCTTTAGTGGTCAAAGTAGAACCAACCAGGTCGTTATAGGTGAAACGGAAAGGCTGGTTGGGGCGCAAAATATCATGCAACAACCTGACACGCTCTTCACCGCTAACCCGCTCAGCCCTGCAACCACCAACTGAACGCAACTGGGCTATACTTTCCGTGGCCACACGCGCTAAAACTGAAGTCGCGTGCTCAAAATCATCAGCCTCAACCGTGATAGTCACATACTTATCAGTGATCGTGTTGTTACGCCCCGCAGCCAGACGGGCGTTAATCAGGTCGTTATACTCCCACCGGTACACGTCACGTCCATCACCGCGTGGTGAAAGCGAGACAGCTTTACTAAGCGTTTCACGGTCAAGGTGGCGGTTAACTACCGTTAACTGTACTGACTGGCCAGCATCAAAAGTGTTAATGAACTGGGCGTACTGTTCGATAATGCCCTGCTGGTCATCCTCAGGGGCCAGCTGGTAGTCGATATCTTCCAGTTTTAACGTAACCGAGTAATGGCCGTCTCCTAGCACGCAAATACCAGTATCGGTCATAGCCTCATATTGGAGGGCTTTTTGGGCCGTGTTGCGTTTAACGCGCGAAACGTCCTTCTCGCTACGCTTGCGTTTACCGGTCAAGTTCGAGGCTTCTGATGACGTCTCGTTTTGGCGGTTTTTGTTTGCGAAGAACATCCGCTGACCTTTCTGACGCGATCTCAGTAGAAAGCTGAGGGTCTTGCGCATACACGCGCAGTTGTGTATTCCAGTTAAAACGCCACACATAACCTGCGTAACGCTCAAACGGTAAACCTTTAGGTCTAATCCACCCAACAGCCACAAAAGGCATAGTTAAAAGCGCAGTTAGCCACGAACCAAGTGACTCCTGGCCAATCAGGTAACAAGCAGTGTAAACACTGCTAACGACTACAAGGCCGCTAGCGGCGCAAGCTAGCTGACGCCAGCTCATGCCAAGCATTACTTTTGATTGGTATGCGGTGATTTCTCGGTAGACCTTGATTTCAAGGGCCATAATTTTTTATGACAACGTGATAGTGCTAAACAGCTGGGCTGCTGCCACGATTAAGCCGCCACCAACAGCCTGCCAAACACCAGACTGGATTTGGGGGCCCTGGTGGTCACGCAGACCGCCAGCCAGGGTGATAACACCCCACACAGTCCACAGGCCACCACCGATGGTTGCGAACTTAACGAAAAGACTCAGGGCCTGAGTCAAAATAGCGGTACCGCCAGTAGGGGCAGGATCGGCAGCAAGAATCAGATCAGCAATCATTTCAATCTCCTTGATAAATCAACAGCACTAACCATCCGGCTGGGTGATCGCGCTAACCCTGGATCATACACGCATATGCGCATATGCGTGTATGCGTATTAAAGTTGTTAACTTCCACAAACCTGCTGTGAGCAGGGGAAACTGAGGTTGCGGCCTAAGTGAGACAGGTTCAAACACTTATACCCGCTTTTGCGGGGAACCGTAATAAACACAATCGCCACCTTCCTGCCTTATCCCTGCTTCCGTAGGGAAAACAACAACGTTTTAAGGAAAATGGGGAGAGTTTGACCTGGTAGCTCCAGTGGCGGGGCTACCAGTGCTTTAGTGTAGTACTCGGAGGCTAAAAATTACCCATTATTGACCTTTAGTGATACTCGCCATATTCCCTACTTGAAGAGTGCGTGAATTTTAAGTGGGACCTTGGCTTTCAGCAGCGCCGAATCTAGCGGCGACTGCTAGGCAGCTTCAGGGGGGCGAATAGGTTTTTTGTATGGCAGATATTGCGGTGGAAGCTCGCGGGCTTAAACGCAGATTCAACAAGGGCAAGTTTGTGGCTGTTAACGGATTAAGCCTGGACATTAAATACGGCCAGATTCACGCCCTGCTAGGCCCTAACGGGGCAGGTAATGCCCGGCGTAAGTTAGCCCAGGTACTGCAATACGTACAGTTAGGCCAATGCGCTAGAGTTAGCCGATCAGATCACCCTGATTGGCGCGGGTAAGCGAGTTACTGCCTAGCGCCGTCGTACACGAACGCAGGCCAGTATCTGCCCAGTGGCTGCACACTACCTATTGGCCCCAATAATGTTGGCGGCTACCTTAACTACCACGCTGATCCAGTATTTAGCGCAGCGTGCTTGGGGCGGTCATAGAGTCAGTTCTATGAAATTTTTAGGGCTTCTATGAAGTCAAAATAGGGTTCTATGAAGTAAAAATGCCTAAAAAACGGCTTCTATGACATAGAAACAGGGGTCTATGACATAGAATTAGCTCTATGATCAACGATCTTGAGGACCTCAAGGTTGATACTTGCCAAGTCGATGCTGACGGCAAAACACTCGAAACATTCAACGTTCCAGATGCAGATGGCCAGGCGGTGGCTGGTAGTTGCCGGGAAGATCTAGATGAAGAACTAGTCTCCCGTTATATTGCTGCTGTACGTGAAACCACCCCGTGACTGGTTAACGAAAACGACACAGATGTCCTTTACTACACTGGCGTCGTCGCAGACCGTGCGGGCACAGAGCTCACGGTGGCTGGCCTATATGCGTTAGGTGAGTACCCACAGCGGCTTCTGCCTCACCTGACACTTACAGCGGCAGTTGAAGGTAGAGGTGATGAACGGGCAGTTAACCGCCGCGATTTCACTGGAGCCCTACCGGTAATTCTCGACGACGCCCTGGAATGGGTTAGGCAAAACGTAGAATCAAAACAAACCGTCACTAGTAAAGGTGACGGCAACACAGAATATGCACTGCCCATGGTGGCAGTGCGCGAGGTGATCGCTAACGCACTGGTTCACCGTGACCTGTCTGAAGCCTCGCGTGGCAAAGGCATTGATCTGAGAATCACCCATGATGGGTTCCGCCTGACAAATCCAGGTGGTCTGTGGGGGATCACAGTTGACCGGCTTGGTTCTGGTGAACACCCCGCAGTAAATGAGAAGCTCTATCAGATCTGCCGCAACGTCCAAGGCCATAATGGGCGCGTTATTGAGGCCATGGGTACAGGGATTCGTCAGGCGCGTCGGGAACTGCGCAACGCCGGAATGGCTGAGCCACGCTTTTATGACAATGGGGTGTCCTTCACGGTGCGTTTCCCGAACTCGGTCCTAATTCCCGACGGCGATCTGACCTGGCTTGGTGGGCTCGGCTCAATTTTAGGCTTGAACCAGAACCAGAAAAAGGCGCATAGACTCACGCCTGCCGATCGGGACAGTACCCGGGGCAGGCGTGAGACTATGCGCCTTAACGGCCGAGGCAACTAACTACATGTAACTACTTGCCAGACTTAGCGGCTTGAGCCAAAACCGTGGCGCGAACCGTAGCCGCATCCACATAACCCGGCATGACGGCGTCGCCAATAAAAGCAAAAGGCGTGCCGGTAATACCCACGTTATAGGCGTCCTGACGCGACTTCTTAACCGCATCAACATTAGCCTGAGAGTTCATGTCAGTCTTGAACTTAGCCAGGTCGGGCACGCCCGCCTGCTTAGCCAAAGCCACCAGCGACTCCTCGGTGTAGGTGGGGTGATCGCCATCCTTTGCACTGGCATAAGCCGTCCGCTCAAACTCCCAGAACTTACCCTGGGCTGCCGCCGCCAAACCAGCCTGGGCCGCCAGCGGGGAAGTGGGGCTAATCTGCGCCAAATCATGCCACTCGATACGCAAAGTACCGTTATCGATCAAATCCTGCAGCTGCGGCTGCACCTGCTTAGCGAACTGCGTGCAGTACGGGCAGGCAAAATCGGAGAACAGCACCATGGTCACCTTCGCGTCCGGGCGCCCCAAAGCACGCGGATCGTCGCTCTGGCGGCGGGCGGCATTGGCGATCACCTGCTTGGCGGCCTCCTGGGTGGGTTCACTTAGCGCCTGGGGGGCCTGGTTAGTGCCGACGTCGCTCTTAGCGGCTCCAGCCTGGGTGCCCGTGGTGGCGGTGGATTGAGCCTGACCGGTGGTGGCCTCCTTATCGCCCCCCACTGCCCACAGCGTCACCAAGGCGCCCAGCAGCAGCGCGATCACCACACACAGCACCACGATCAGCTGCTTTGCCCGCATCAGTTGCTTTTCCAGCTCAGCGGCGGTTTTGCTGCCGGTAGTTTTAATCTCCGACGTCGTAGCTGTAGGTTCACTCACTTAGCGGTCTCCTTCTCCTGGGCCTCAACCTCGTCACGTGCCGCAATGAACGCGGCCACGCAAGCACGCACATCGGCCTCACAGTGGGCGGCCGATAGCTGCACCCTAATACGGGCCTGGCCGCGCGGCACAACCGGGAAGGAGAAAGCCGTGACATACACGCCGTGCTCCAGCATGGCGCTAGCGATCCGGGCGGCCTTAACGGCGCCGTCGTCACCAGGGAACATAACCGGCGTGATCGGGTGAGAACCAGGCAGCAGCTCAAAACCAGCCTCAGCCATAAGCTGACGGAACAGCTGGGAGTTAGCGCGCAGCTGGGCGCGCTCGGCGTCGGCGTGGCGGGCAATCTCCACCGCCTTAGCGCTACCACCCACCACAGCCGGGGCCACAGTGTTAGAGAACAGGTAAGGGCGGGCGCGCTGACGCAGCAAATCCACCACTTCCTTAGGGCCACTAATGTAACCACCGCTAGCCCCACCCAGGGCCTTACCCAAGGTGCCAGTCAAAATATCTACGCGCCCACGCACCCCTAAAAGCTCGGGCGTGCCCGCGCCGGTGTCGCCCACAAAACCGGTGGCGTGGGAGTCATCAACCATCACCAGGGCCTCAAACTCATCGGCCAAATCGCAAATCTCAGGCAGGGGAGCGTAGTAGCCGTCCATGGAGAACACACCGTCGGTGACAATCATTAGCCGCTTGCAGCCATTAGCCTTCGCAGCCTCAAGCTGTTTGCGCAGGTCAGCCATGTCTGCGTTGGCGTAGCGGAAACGCTGAGCCTTGCACAGGCGCACGCCATCAATAATGGAGGCGTGGTTGAGGGCGTCAGAAATAATGGCGTCCTCCTTGCCTAGCAGCACATCAAAAATGGCGCCGTTGGCGTCAAAACAGCTGGAGAACAAGATGGTGTCATCCATTCCCAGCCACTGGGAGAGCTGCTCCTCCAGCTGAGTGTGGGGGGTCTGGGTGCCGCAAATGAAACGCACAGAGCTAAGGCCAAAACCCCAGCGGTCTAGCGCCTCATGGGCGGCCTGGGTGATACGCGGGTCGCCCGCTAAACCCAGGTAGTTGTTGGCGCAGAAATTTAGTGAATCCCCGGAGGTGGTGGCGATGTGGGCGCCCTGGGGGGTGGTGATTACCCGCTCGTGCTTGGTCAGCCCGGCGGCGTCGATCTCGGCCAAGGTGGCGGCCAGCTCGTCTTTAAAAGTGAACATGAAACTTTCCCTTTGAATAATTATGTGGTTATGCAGCAGCGTTGCTGGCGGTGGCGGTAGAAGTGGTGGCGCGGTGGGGCCAGGCCCTAGTGTGCCGGCGCCGCGCCTAGCAAGTGCAAAAGCAGCAAGCGTGCAAAGGCGGCGTCTGGACGCACCGGTGGGGTCAGGCAGTCCAGTCAATAATGACCTTGCCGCACTTACCCGAACGGGCGGCCTCGAAACCTTCAGCCCAATTCTCCGGGGTGACCCGGTGGGTGATCACCGAACGGATCTGATCACGCAGCTGGGGGGAGGAACCCAGCATGAAGTCAGCCTTGTACCAAGTGTCAAACATTTCGCGGCCATAAACCCCCTTAATGGTGAGCATATGGGTGATGACCTGGTTCCAGTTAATGTCATAGCTGGCGCTAGGCAACCCCAGCATAGCGATGCGAGCCCCATAGTTACACACGTCCAACATCTGACGGGTAGCGCTAGGGGCCCCAGACAGCTCCAGGCCAATGTCGAAGCCCTCAGTGATCCCCAGATCCGCCATAACCTCGCGTAGGTCTTGCTCACGGGTGTTTACGGTGACGGCGCCGGTCACCTTAGCCAGTGACAGGCGGAAATCGGATAGGTCAGTGATAACCACATTGCGAGCCCCAGCGTGCTTGGCGATAGCCGCGCACATAACCCCAATCGGGCCCGCGCCGGTGACCAGCACATCCTCAGCGGTCAGGGGGAACTGTAGGGCGGTGTGTACAGCGTTACCGAAGGGGTCAAACAAAGCCCCCAGGTCAGGGTCAATATGCTCAGCCTGTAGCCACACGTTACCGGCGGGCACAACCACATAGTCGGCAAAGGCGCCGTCGCGGTTAACCCCAATGGAGTTAGTGTGCAGGCACATGTGGCGTCGCCCAGCACGACAGTTACGGCAGCGACCGCAAGTAATATGCCCCTCCACACTCACGTGCTGGCCGGGGGTTAGACGCAGGCCGTTAACCTCACCCACACCATCCATGCCGGAGACGCCCGGGCCCACCTCTACGATTTCACCGTAGAACTCGTGCCCCAAAGTCTGGGGTGGGTTAAGCATTTCAGCCGCAAAATCATCCCAGCCGGCTAGGTGCAGATCCGTGCCGCACAAGCCAGTGCGCATCACGCGGATCTTCACTTCCCCAAAGCCAGGTGAAGGTTCAGGAACCTCGGTTAGCTCAAGGCCAGGGCCGGGGGCGGGTTTAATCAAGGCGCGCATGGCTGCTCCCAACTAAAAAGAGTTAACCCCTTAAGTTTAGTTCCCGACCTTGTTATTTAGTCGTAATTTTCGCTTGGTACTTGGAGCCGACGCCGCCCGCGCACCACCCCCGCTGCGCTTAGGTCAGCTGCACCTAGGGCTGCTGTACCTAGACGCGACACAAGGGTGCAGATGGTACGCAGCGGGGCGGGCCTAGCAGGCTGAGGCGAGCCGGCGGCGTCGCACTGCTATTCAGACTGCCAGGCGTTCCAGAGATTGGCGTAATGGCCTTTTCTCGCCAATAACTGAGCGTGGCTGCCAAGCTCAGCGATACGCCCGTCAATAACCACCGCGATCCGATCGGCGTCGGCGGCAGTGTAAAGCCGGTGCGCGATAGCCACCACAGTGCGTCCCGCCATGAGACTACCCAAGGCATTCTCAGTAGCGTGGGCAGTGGTGGGGTCAATCAGGCTGGTGGCCTCATCCAAAATCAGCGTATGCGGGTTAATCAGAGCAATACGCGCCAAAGCCAACTGCTGGGCCTGGGCTGGGCTAAGCGCATGACCGCCAGAACCCACCGGCGTGTCTAAACCCGCCTCCAACTCATGGGCCCAGGTGGCGCCAATAGCATCCAGGGCCTGCCACAGCTGGCTATTGCTAGCCTCAGCCGCAGCTAGGCGCAGGTTTTCACCCAAAGTAGCGGCAAAAACATGGTGCTCCTGGGTGACCAGGGAAATTTCCTGGTGCAGCACATGTTCAGGCAGTTGAGAAACCTCCACACCACCCAAAGTCACTGAACCGGAAGTGGGTGGGTGAATACCAGCTAGCATCCGCCCCAACGTGGATTTACCAGAACCCGAGGGGCCCACAATAGCCAGCCGCTCACCGGGAACCAGATCCAAATCAATGTGGTGCAGCACCGGGTGGCCCTCGCGGTAAGCGTAGGAGACGTCACGCACCTTAATGCGATTGTCCGTAGGCAGTTCATCGGTGGTTTCAGTTTCGGTAGGCACCAATTCCACGCCCACAATGCGCCCAAAAGCAACCGTGGCGCTTTGTACCTCATCAAGCCACACAATCAGATCAAACACCGGCATGCGCAGGTTAAGGCCATACAGTGCCAAGGTGGTGATTGCCCCTAGGTCAACCAGCTGGTGCTGGTGCAGGTACAGGCCCAAAACCAGCACCGCCAAGGGTGAGAGCAAAGTGAAAATATTTAGCCAGAAAAACGCCTTACCGCGCAGCGCACCGGCATAAATATCCACCGCAAATAGCTCTTTAGCGCGAGTAAACAGGTAATGGCTGCGGCGCGCACCCAAGTTAAAGGCACTAACCGTGTCAATCTGGTCAATACTTTCAGCAATTACCCCATCAATAGTGGCGTACTGGGAGCCGACTGTACGGTAGGCGGGCACGGCATAGTGCAAATACCAGCGCACAGCCGGAATACAGGCCAGCAGCGGCAGCCAAATAGCCAGACTCAGCAGCGGCGCGGTGATTGTGGCCGCAGCTAAAGTCACCACCAAGGTCACCGCCAGCGTCATTAGCCGGGCAATACCACGTTGAATCACAAACTGTAGTGAACGCAGATCATGCTGGGTACGTCCCAGTAAGTCACCCGTGCCCGCAGCCTCAATCACCCCCAGGGGTAGGCCAGTGATTTTAGCCAGCAGATCTTCACGCAGCTGGGCGAAAATTATTTGCCCCAGCACGCGCGCACTCCACTCACCTAGGCCCGTACACACCATACCCACGCCGGTAAGCACCAAAGCCCACACCACCAGGGTAGTTACCTGGCTGCTTAAAGAGCTGGTGGGGATAGTGGCGCTGGCAGAGGTAACCAGGTTGACGATTTTGCCCACAATACGCGGAATCATCACGCCGGTGGCGGCCCCCGCCAACTGCACGGCGGTCACACCGGTCAGTGCCAACCAGTGGTGGCGCATCAGGCCAGCGGCAGCGCGGCCCGACTGGCGCGAGTTAGCTACAGGAAGTCGTTTCATCAGCGCTCCTGTCCGTGGTTGGGCTCGCTTGCCGGCTCGCCGGGGGCGCTCTCGACGGCGACGGCGGCCTGGGCGCCTGGCTGGGCGCTTTGAATGCCCTGGGCGCGCTCAACTACCGCCCGGTAGGCGGGCACCTGCTGACGCAGCTGGTGGTGGGTGCCACGAGCCACCTCGGCGCCGTCGTCATCAATAAAAATAACCTCATCGCAACGCCCCAAAATCAGCGGCGAAGCGGTAGTAATAACCGTGGTGCGCCCGGCGCGCTCAGCAGCTAAATCGGCGGCAATATTGTTTTCAGTGTGCGAATCAAGCGCGCTAGTGGGCTCCAGCAGCACCAACACGGGGGCGCCAGTTGCCAGAGCGCGGGCCAAAGCCAGACGCTGACGCTGACCGCCAGAAATATTGCGGGCCTTCTCATTTAAAAGCCCATACAGGCCACCTACCGAATCCACCAAGTCATCGCTGTGGGCCAGGTCCAAAGCCTGCTGGGTCTGGGCCTCAAGCTCGCTGGGCAGATCAGCAACAGGGCTTGCGGCCATCACCCCCGAATTGGCGTGCCCCTGCTGGGCCACCAACTCCAAGGTGTCTTGCGCCTGGGGCTTGGGGGCGTCATTACCCAGCACCGCCTGGTAGAGCGGGCCGGCAAAAGCTTGGGCGGTGGTAGGTGAAACCACCACGGTGCGGCGCACCTGATCCAGTGGCAGGCTACGCAAATCCACCCCATCAAGGGTGACAGTATCGGCGTCGTCGAAACGGCCCAGGCGCATGGCCAAAGTGGCGCTAACCTCGGGGGTGGAGGCTACCAACGCAGTTAATTTACCGCCGCTGATAGTGACCCCACTGGCCTCGTCATGTAGCGTCCCTAGCGGGTTGAGCGTAACGGCCTGGCTGGCCTGATCATTTACGCGCGGCTGGATGTTCAGCAGGCGCAGCACCTTACGCATAGACACGCGCGTGAAGGCATTAACTATCACCAGCTCGGTGATGGCCCGCATGGGCAGCAGCAAGAAACTGGTGTAACCAAAGAACGTCAACAGCTGTCCCGGCTGCAGCTGGCCAGAGAGTACCTGCTGAGCCCCTAAAGCCACCACGGCGGCGGTCAACAGGGTGGGGGCGGCCTCAGAGAAAACCGCCAGGGCCGCCTGGGAGGGGGCGGCTTCAATGCCCACCTGCTTAACACGCTGGGATTGGGCCCGGTAGCGTTCGTTGAAGGCGTTCTCGCCGCCAATGCCGCGCAGGATCCGCAGGCCGACGACGGCGTCTGTGGCCACGTTGGTGAGCTCACCGTTTTCTTCACGGATAGTGCGGATACGTTTTTCGATTAGCTTGGAGATCCAGCTGATAAGCACCGTGATAATGGGCAGGGCAATCAGGATGGTTAAACCCAGCGACAGTGACTGGGTCAGCATCAGGTAAATCACCAGTATCATCGCGGGCACATAGGCCAGCAGGTTGCACAGCGACACCATCCACATTCCCAGGTTTTCTGGGTCGTCACCGGTTGTGGCCACGGCGTCGCCTAGGGAAATGTCGCGTTTCATAGCGCTACCGAGCTGGCTGGTTTTGGTTAGCAGCATGTGCATAACCAAAACTTCATGCATCACCATCAAGGCGGTGTAGTTCAAGGTGCGCCAAGAACCCACCAGGGAGGTCACTAGGGATAGTAGAACTAGTGCGGTTACCGTCCCACGTAAGCTCACCCCGGGGGTGAGGGCGTCGTCGAGCAGAGTACCTAGCAGCTTAGGGATTAAGGCAAACCCAATGCCTTGAAGCAGGGTTAAAACTAGGTAAAGGGCCAGAATTTGCCAGGATTCTTTGTATAAATAGCGCCAAATACCGCCAGCTGTGGTGGGTAGCGGGTCCGGCAGCTGTTGGGAGCGACTAAAAAAATTTACGTACCTGCTGGTAACCGATATTTTTTTCATGATCTCTACAGAAAGTAGGGCTATGTAGGGTTAAGGGTCAAAAAGTGTGTCCGGAATCGCGGATTTTCACGGATTGACCTG
>ERZ773180.37-NODE-37-length-127263-cov-6.034731_pt1 | contig 127263 bp, 92 predicted proteins | sample MGYA00511080_ERZ773180 | MGnify/ENA primary metagenome ERZ773180 (study PRJEB29015, sample SAMEA2738175) | human oral metagenome | biome: human oral; feature: human-associated habitat; material: saliva | place: China | collected 2178 ... | reverse complement strand
TGCAACTTGAGTGTATTCTACTTTGTCCTGATCTGCAGGATTGCCGGAAAACTGGCACGCCACCTTTCCTGTATCAACATCAAGAGCAACTAAACGGCCAAACTGAGTGGAGAACCAAAGCAAGCCTCCAACAATACCTAGTATTTTGACAATGCGGTCTACTTCCCCCGGCGTGTAGATATGATCTTCACCCAGATCTACTAAGGGGAATGACCAGAGGATATTGCTATCTCTATCAATGCGACATACATCCTCTTTATTGAGATTATTATAGGCTATGATTATATCAGTCTCAATATATAACTGATAAGGCATATCTTGCCTTAAGATAGGCTTAGCATCAAAAGGTGACATTACATTGAAATACACCAGACAATCATCAGGATCAAAGCGATTACAACCAATGTACTCTGTTTCTCTATTGAGTAGATTTGTATCAGCCTCAATAGACTTTATAAGCGCATTACCTTCATAGAGTTCGAATCTTCCAGCAGAACCATACCACACATAGGTGTACTTGCCTTGCTCCTGAAATTTTAGAGGAGCCTCTTCACACTCCAATAATGTGTTTCCAAAACGAATGTATCTCTTATCATCTTTTGAGTAAGCGTAGTATCCTGTCTTAGGATCAAAACCTGCGACATGCTCAATCTTGGCTATTTTCGTGTATTTTACAGACATGCTTAGTATGTTAGAATTACGACATTAGGGAAGTTTTTGACATGAGATCCACTTGAACGCCCTTGGATATCACACACCTCCTTTTATGGACAGCGAATGACTTCAATCATCTGTTCTCCTTCGATAGTGAACAACCTGATTATTCCTTTTTGCTCTAGTCTTCTCAAGAATGGCAGAAGACTATCGAAAGAGGTGTCCAATGGAGGAGGCAGCCCTTGCCACTTAAATATAGCATTATAAAAACCATAGTCGTGCCGAAGCACTTGGACTAATCGTTCTTCAAGTTTTCTTTTGCGCATACTTAGAATGTTATAACCTCTCCCGTCTTGATATTTACCAGCCTAAGGTCTCAGCTCTAAAACTATAAAAAATACGATATGCTTGTACCCCTTTCTAAATCTACCGATGTTGTAGTATTTACTGTCCATTTCATTATCGCTCTTTTCGTCTTGATAATTTGAATAGTTCATCTAGATGCTTTGTTTATTTGACACTGTCCGAATTACCCTGCCCATCAGATTCCCATCGTCCTAAAAGTTTCCTTTTCTCCACCTGTATCAATGATAACTCTTTAATGACTTCATCCTCTGTTTCTGACGCAAGTTTCTCTAATGCCAAGATACTTTCAGGCTGTGGCTGAGCTCCGATAGCGTACACAAGGTTACGGATATAAGGATACCTAAAATTCCTATCTTGTAGATATGAGGGTACTTTCTCTAATGCCTTTAGCAACACTGGAATATTCTCTATACTCTCATTCCACAATGTTTGAAATAATGATACTATATCTTCATGTGAATTATGGAAATCTTCCAACAAAAGAGACCTCATTGGATTTTCATTTGACATACTAAAGTAATTCAGCAAAAAACCTGTTAGGATAACATCTTGTGTGATTTCAATTTCTTTCCTATTGAGTAACAACCTAACAGCCGTGTCAAACATCTCAGAGGTTACCCTTTCTTTCAGCAATAGGTTCCTTTCATCTTTTGCTATTCTGTTAGAATAATACAAATCAAATATACCAGCAATAATACTCAGAATATCCATAATTAGTTATCTCCTTTTCGGTTCATCCGACATTGGGAGTGATGGGGTTCTAAAAAGAAGAAAACCGCTGAACAAATTGTATATTTGAATTAGCACCAACAAATATGCAGCTATGAACAGCAGTTTTCTATATCATGCTTGGGGATTGTATCACCACAAGTGTCTACGAGAGGAATACAAAAGTAACATAATCATCTTACATATCGAAAGTAAACAAGCTCCGAAATGCGGTCCCCAATGCGGTCATGCCCATTTGGTGAAGAATGGTTTTCGCACTCGCGACTTTATTAGCCTTCCAATCGGTGGTAAAAAGGTAATTCTGCGGATGAAAGTTCGCCGCTACAAGTGCCAGTGTGCGGATTGTGACTATGATTGCCGGGAACGGATAGCCTCTGCCCCGGACAGTCACAGTTACACTCGTCGCTTTGTAACGTCGGATGAACCCTATTTTTTCGCTTTGCGGCGAGGCGTCGGCAGGGGCAGCACTTCGGCCAAAATTTTGACCACACGCAGGGCTTCGGCGCGGTGCTCAACGTCGAGAATGTAATGCAACTTGGCGCCGGGATAGGGATGACCGGTTTCGGCATCGGCCATCCACGCTTCGAGCGCAGGGTGCATCTTCACATAGGCCACATTGTCGCAGAGCAACACCGTGGGTTTCTCATCGACATAGAGCAGATGGTCGCCGAACATTTTGCGCACGCGCACAGCACCGGCATCAGCCAGTTGAGCGGCGACAAAATCGACAAATTCAGGGGTACAAGCCATAAATAAGAAAATTGTGGTAAGCGAAAGCGGGCAGCGGAGAGCCGCTCCGGGCAAAACGCAAACCGCCTCGGCGCTCGTTCTCAGTGGCACGAGCACAGAGGCGGAAAAGAATGAAGCGATCGACGGGCGAATTAGGCGAGCTGTTCGCGAATGAAGGCTTCCATGCGCGGAGTGGCCTCTTCGACGCACTGCAACAGGCGGATTTGGTTGCCGGCGCGCTCGAGGTTGTGCGCGGGGTGGGTGATCTTGTAGTACGTGTCGCCGTTCAGATAGTCGGCGAGGAAGCGCACGCTCTGCATGTAGGGGAAGAGTGCCGTGGCGTAGGGCAGGTTCTCGATTTCGATTTCGGTGAGGAAGCCGCGTGCGCCCTTGAGATAACCGCCGGCAAAGGCTTCGAAGATGTCGAAACGGAACGAGATGTTGTCGAAGTTCGGATCGTCTTCGCGCGTGGTGTTGGCCGCCGTGCGGAGGAAGTCGCCGAAGTCGGAGAAGATGAACGAGGGCATCACGGTGTCGAGGTCGATGACGCAAAGCACGTTGCCGTCGCGGTCGAAGAGGATGTTGTCCACCTTCGTGTCGCAGTGGCAAATGCGCTTGGGGAGTTTGCCTTCGCGGTAGAGGCGTTCGCTCTTGGTCATTTCTTGCTCACGCTTGCGGATTTCGTCGAGCAAGGCTTTCACGGCGGGTTCGTCGACACGGCCGGCCTTGTTGTCGGCCACGGCATCATTGAGTTGCTGAATGCGGAACTCGATGTTGTGGAAGTCCTTGATGGGTTCGCCGAGCTGGGCGGGGAGGTCGGCAAGCATAGACTGGAACTGAGCGAAGGTTTCGCCGACAATGGCGGCATTCTCCACGCTCACGCCGCTCTTGGAGGTGGTGTCGGGGATGAGCACCATCACGCGCCAATACTTCTCACCGTCGTGATAGTAATATTTGCCATCGTTGGCGGGCACGAAACGCAGCACCTTGCGGTCAATGTCGGGCGTGCCGGCTGCTTCGAGCTTTTGGCGAATGTGGCCGGTGACTTCGACGATGTTGTTCATCAGCAGATCGATGTCGGGGAAGATAGCCACATTGACGTTTTGCAGCACATAGTCTGTGCCGTTGCCTTCGGTTTCCACTGCATAGGTGGTGTTGATCAGCCCGTTGCCGAGGGGGTGAATGTCACGCACTTCGCCCTCAATGGCGAAATGGGATACGATGTCTTTCAGTTGCTGTTCCATTGCGGAGAGGGATTTTGAATTTGATATGGAGCGAAGATACAAAAAAATCATCGGCAAGGAAGCATTTCGCGAGAAAAAGCGAAATGGAAATAGCAAAACAAGTACTCATATCACACCATGCGGCATTATACGGCGCAAAAACGCCGCAGATTCTGCGGCGTTTCCCTTGAACTTATACTGCATTCGATTACCACCGACCAGAGTTTCTGTTTAATTTAAGTTCCCTGCTGCGCCTTGGTCTGAATCCAAGAAACATGACAACACCCACAAACGGCTATTTGCATCGCAAATAGCCGTTTGTGGACAGTCCTAAATAAACTCTTTACATTGAACGCGGTTCACCACTGTTCGTCCAAATGTTTTTTCAATCTTTGCGCCATTGGCTTAAACGAATAATAGGTGGCCGCTGCCGAAATGGGGGCACCGATGAAAGGAATTAGTTTCGCAAAGCTCTTCCCCGTTCCGCTTTTAGCGATCTGCACTCCAATCCATTTTCCTGCCTGCTCTACAACGCCTCGAGCTGCAAGCTGACCGAGTACTGTTTGAGGAACGCGTTGAGCAGCTTCTTCCGCCAACCGTTCTGCAATTTTCTTTGCCATAATTGCGGCTTGGGAAGATCCGAAAGCCACTCCGACAAATAAAGTCAGAATTTGTCTCGTCCCATCATCCATACCTTTTCCTCCGTTTCGCAAATCGGGCCAACCGTACAGGTAGAGGAGTTTTTGCGCCAAAGCCAAAACATGCCCATAAAACTGTGCCATATCTGCCGGTATGGTGGCCAGCATGGCGAATCCACCCGGTATGCCGGCGACAGCGGAAATCAGACTTGCCTTCGTCAGATGATAACTTATACAACCTTCGGCTAATTTCTGCACACCCTTTCTGGGTAAAACATTTTTCATTTTGGTGTGACCGTCAAGGATCTCATTGATCACTTTTCGATCAACATATGGTGCGAGTTCTCGACTCAAAAATTCCCTGCGATTGACTGCAATTCCGGGAAGCTTCATTGCAGAGATCAGCACTCTCTCCCAAAGATCTTCTATCATAGTCTTTCTGTAAGATGATATCGTTCTTAATTCTTCTTTTACTAAACGATCTGATTAGATCCCCCGAGCACTACCCGGTCATTCTGTTCGCGAAGGTAGTAAAATTAGCTTGGAACTATACCTATTCATAAGAAGAAACATGCCACGTACAATATTTTGTGACAGAGATCACAGTTTTGATACGAATTGCTTGTCATATTCCAAATTTGATTTGCTAAAAGAAACCGCGCTTCCCCGAATAGGGAAGCGCGGTTTTACTTACTATGGGCTCACAATGCGATCACTCATTGACGAGGGGCAAGAAATGATAGTCGCGTGAGTAGCGGAGGTTTTGTGCGTCGAAGGCTTCGTCGTAGCTGATCTTCACATCGGTGATGTTGCCTTGTGCATCGCGCACGGCATTGTAGACGGGATTGATGAAGCCCTTGTAGGGGGAGAGCTTCAGACGCTCGTAGCGCGCAAGAATCTCGCGATGGATGGCGGGATCGACCTTCACACCGTAGGTTTCGACGAGGCGACGGGCGGCTTCGTAGTCGCCCTCGCTCTTGATGCGTTGCACCTCAGCCAAGAGCGTGCCGAAGAGGTTGCGCATCTCGGCATAGTCGTTGACACGAACGAAGGTTTTGCCTTTCTGCTTCACAAGTTCCACGCAGGGTTTCGCGGTCTTGCGTTGCTTGGCCTGCTCGAGCACCCAATGGGCGATGAAGGCACGGTTGCGCATGTGGGCTTCTTCGATGTTGTTGCCGGGTTTGATGCGCACGAGCTGCGTGAGTGCACCGTTTTGGATATAGGTGTAGTAGGCGGCTTGGTAAGCCTCGGTCGTGGGCGTGAGTCCCAGTTCGGTGAGTTTGGGATCGGCCAGGTAGTAGAGCGCGAAGAGGTCGGCACGGCCTTCCTCGATGGTGGAGCCGTAGGACTTGAGCGAATCGGTGTCGGTGCCGGGCAAGAGTTGGCCGCTGCCGTGACCGAGACACTCGTGGAGGTCGGTGTGGAGGTCGTCGCAACGATCGCCGTATTGCTGAATCAGTTGGCGCGTGGGTTCGTCGATGATGAACTCCTTGTCCATACCGCTGCCGTGAGCTGCTTTGGCGTAAGCGCCGGTGAGGTTGGAAATGGTGACAGACTTCGATCCGAAATCGCGACGAACCCAGTCGGAGTTGGGCAGGTTGATGCCGATGGCGGTGGAGGGATAGAGATCGCCGGCGAGGATGGCGGCGGTGATGACCTTAGCGGACACGCCTTTCACTTCCTTTTTCTTGAAACGGGCATCGACGGGGCTGTGATCTTCAAACCACTGCGCATTGAGAGCGAGGGTGTGGGCACGCTCTGTGGCGGCCACGTCCTTGAAGTTGACAATGCTCTCCCAAGAGGCTTTCATGCCGAGGGGATCGCCGTAACTTTCGATAAAGCCGTTGACGAAATCGACATTGCTCTTCACGTCTTTGAGCCACTGGATGGAATAGTGGTCGAAGGTGCGGAGGTCGCCGGTACGATAGAACTCGATGAGGCGACGAATGACGGCGGCTTGGTCGTCATTTTCAGCAAAGGGAACGGCGGCTTCGAGGTGCTTGATAATCTGCGTGATGGCAGCACCGTAAAGTCCGCCTTCGCGCCACACGTTTTCTTCGAGGAAACCATACTGTCCGCGAACAAGGCGGGAGTTCATACCCATCATGACGGGACGGGGATCGCCGGTGGGCTTGCGCTGTGCGTAGAACTCTTCGGCTTCGGCCTGCGTGACATCGGGACCGTAGTAGTTGCCGGCGCTGGTGAGCACGAGATCGTCGCCGTCTTTTTGGTTGGTGCGCATCTTCATCACGTTGGGATCGAAGAGCACGGGATAGATGGCTTCGTCGAGGGTGTAGTTGAGCGAACGGAGCGTGGTGCGCAACCACTGTTCGGAGAAGCCGGGAACGAACTTCTCATTGCCGTAATGATGGTGCAGACCGGAGGAGAACCAAAAGCGCTTGACGTAGGTGACGAAGGCTTGGAAATCCTTGGACTTGCGATCGCCGCGGTAGTCGCGATAGACGGTTTCGAGCATGTCGCGAATGCGGAGGTTGTAACGACCGTTTTGATCATAGAGGATGTCGCGTCCGGCAAGGGCGGCCTCAGCAAGGTGGTAGATGAGGGTTTTCTGACGGAGAGAGAGTTGGTCGAAACCTTCGACCTTGTAGCGCAACATTTGAATGTCGGCAAACTGCTCGTTGGTGTAGGCGAAATCATCGCCGGGAGCGGGAGCGGCTTGCGCTGTCGTACCCAGACTGAGAGCAGAGAGGGAAATGAGCATGGTGAATAATGACTTTTTCATTCAGAAAAGGAAGAGGGAATAAGTTGATATTGTTCGAGTTGCGGGAGAATGGGTGCTTGTCCGTCGTTGATGAGCACGACATCGGCCAAGCGCGCTTTCTCAGCTTCGGGCATTTGGAGGGCGATCCAACGACAAGCCGTGGCACGATCGATGGTGTCACGCGCCATGATGCGACGGATGCGCTCTTCTTCGGGACAACTGACCAACACCGTGCGGTCGACCAGTCGTTGCCAACCGACTTCGAAGAGCAGGGCGCACTCCATATATATATAAGGCGCATCGGCATGTGCGCTCACAAAATCGCGCCACGCCTGTTCCACACGGGGATGCACAATAGCGTCGACTTGCGTGCTGTGCGCTCGTCCTTGACAGAGAAATGCGGCCAAGACAGACTTGACGAGTTGGCCTTGCGCATCGTAGACCTCTGCGCCGACTAAATCGGTCAGCGCAGCGCGCACTTGCGGATCGGTGCGAATGATGTGCTTCGCCGCGGGATCAGCATAGAAAATGGGGGCGCCGGTGCGTGCGATGATAGCGCAAACGTGACTTTTGCCCGATCCGATGCCGCCGGTGAGGGCGATGCGCTGTGCCGTGGGGGAGGGAGCAGAATTATTCGAGTTCATCGGGAGAGGTGTCTTCGACAACGTATTCCACCTCCGAGGGATTGATGCGTGCACGACGCACACCGAGCGGCAAGGACTTGAGCGATAGACGACAACGATTTTCGTTGTTGTTGAGCAAGTCGGCATAGTTCACCACCAACACGAAGCTCTCGGGCGTCACGCTCTTATACTGGCTCATCCCGACTTGGAAAGTGATATTGACCTTGGGCGGGAAGGTACGCAGGGTTTTGGCGGCAGGGAAATTGACACCCTGCACGGGAACTTGCACCGTCTTCTCGATCATGCGGTCGGTGACGATCGTGATGCGCGCGGATGAAGGCACGAACTTCACGCCGGGCACTTTGACAAATCGGCGCTTCACGGCGGTGGTGTCGATGAGGTTGGAAAGGTGCACCGGCTCCAGATAGGCTGCGGTGAGCGTGTCGAGCACATTGCGCGACGCATAGACACGCACAGTGCGGGGCTCGACGTCGAGCGACACCAAAGAATAAGCACTATCGGGAGTGATTTTTCCTTGGAATACGACCGGCAGGACTTTGCTCTGTCCGTAATTGTAGTAGAACTCGATCGTTTCGGGACGTACGCTGACGAGTTTAGTACCCGATGCCCGCGCACTCAAAATGGGTTTGAGCAGTTCGACGGCCGAAAGGCTGACATGGCCGCCGGTGGTGTTGATTTCATCCCACTTGATGACAATGGGGCCGAGTTTGCGAAAATAGCGATAACTCATGAGCGTCAGTCCGCGATCGCGCAGGGTGACTCGAACGGTTGCGGGCGGCTCGGTGGTGAGCACGACGTTGTCGGGCACGCCGGTGAGTCGAACGGGGATATTAAATTCGCGTTCGATGGTCTCATAGCCGCTCTGCAAGAACCAAAAGACGGAGGAGAGAAGCAGAAAAAACAAAAACGTGAGGAACTGCCGGTTCCACAAACGTGACCAGCAGTTCTTCACGAAGAAAAGAAATTCTTTAATGATGCGCATCCTGTTGTGTAAGAAAAACATTCGCGCCGCCCGAGGGCGTTGATCGCATGATTACTGTTGTGCGATGGCCGTGGCCGAAGCGGTGGCGTTGATCGCAGCTTTTTCGAAACGAAGGTCGACGCCGTTGGCGGCATGGAGTACGATGGCGGTGTCTTCGATGCTCTTCACCGTGCCGTGCAGTCCACCGATCGTAACAACGGCTTGACCGACTTTGAGAGAATCGCGAAATTCGCGCTCTTCCTTTTGTTTCTTCTGCTGGGGGCGGATCATGAAGAAGTACATGATGGCACCGAGCGCTACAAACATCAGGATGGTAGGCATGATGCTGGGGCTTTCGGGAGCGGCGGCAGGCGCTGCATCGAGGAGGGCAATGAGAAAGTTCATAAGAATAAAGTTGAGGGAATGATTAAATCTGAGGAGGGAGTCGCCGAGTGAGGTTTGAATTCAGAAAGACGCGCTTTACTCGACAACGGCTGCGCCGAACAGGCTTATTTTTCTTTGAAAATGACGCCGTCGGCACGGAGCTTCTTAACGATGTTGTCGACCATGCCGTGGATGTAGCTCGACGAACGGGGCGTGCTATAGACTTTGGCGATATCGAGATACTCATTGAAGCTCACATTGAGCGGAATTTGGTCGAACTCCATAATTTCGGCCAACATGATTTGCATGATGATCAAATCCATGAATGCCAAGCGAGAGAATTCCCAGTTCTTGGTATTGGCGCGGATGAGGTCGCGGAGTTCTTCGGCGCGCGCAAGCGTCACGGTGAACAAACGCGCAGCGAAAGCTTGATCTTCGTCAGCGGCATAGGGGGGGAGCAGGGCTTGCTCTTCGCCGTTGGCGGGATCGAAACGTTTGATGGTCTTCAACACGAAGGAATCGACAATCTCTTTATCGTCGTTCCAATACAAACTCTGTTCTTCGAGCAGCGCATCGAAAGCCTCATTATTTACAATATGCGTTTTGTAGAGCTTTCGAACGATCTCACGATCGGCGTTGTAGTCTTTTTCCTTGTCGTCGACGTAACTTTGGAACAACTCGTCGTTCGTCCAAAGATCATAGACTTTCTTGACGAGGTTTTCGTCGTCGGTAAGGAAGACCTTTTGTTTTTCGGCAAATTCTTTGAGTGCCTTATTTTCGGCCAACTGCGTAAGGAAGCGGTTTTCGATCATCACTTTGTCGTTGCCTCCACCTGCGGGAGTTCCCAAACGCTTCACTCTCGCCTCTCGAGCTGACTCACGCTGAATGGCACGCTCCCGAAGCCCGACCAGGAACAACAATAGCATACGATACAAGTCATAGGATTTTTGAAGGCTGAATTCAACTTCCTTCAAAGCCACCTCTGTGGTTTTGCCTTCATTCTGATAGTACGCGTAAACAAGTTGTACGATCTTCAAACGGATAAGTGCACGATTAATCATAGTCGCAATTCATTTTTTGTCGCTCCCGTTGGAGCATTAAAAGTGAAACAAAGGTACAAAGTTTTTCCGACCAAGGAAAGTAATTGCGCGGTTTTCTCATTTTAGGGTTAGCAGAAAGGAGAAAACTAGTCAATAAATCACAAAATAGAGTTGAAGTATTTGCTACTATGAAAAGAAAAACACACCTTTGCCAGTGGAAACAACTGCCTACACATATTGTGCTAAGGCTTAATACGAAAGGAACTACAGATATGATGACAGATCACCCCGAACCTCGGAAAGATTATGCCGATAACGGCATTCTCTTTTCTCGCGTCGTCAAGGCCGGGAAACGTGTTTATTACATCGATGTAAAACGCGATCGCCGAGACGAATTCTACATCTCGATGACCGAGAGCAAGCGCGTCAAAGAAGGAAGCGCCGAAGAGCCGCCCACCTTCGAGAAGCACAAGATTTTTCTCTACAGAGAAGACTTGCTTAAGTTTCTCTCTGCGCTCAACGATGCGGCCGATTTCGTGGCAGAACAACGCCCTTTGACTCCCTTCGAGCATACACAGGCCGAAGCCTCTGTCAATATGGGAGATTACAGCGCACGATTCGCACTCACTCCGGAGATTTCGGAAGAAAACAAACCGCTCCAAACAGAATTCGACTTGGAATTCTGAACAACAGAACGACAAAAATACTTTTCGACCTTTTTCCTCCTGCTGAACAACGCAATTCGCGGAGGTTTCGTCCGCTCTTCTGCGCCCCCACAGACCGTAACTCGGAACTATTGAGATCGAGAAAAAACTTTTGATTCGTCCCCCCACGCTCTTGAATTGATGCTAAACGCCGAAAAAACAACGCTTTTTGGCGATTTCTCTTTGCACTTTGACGCGAAATGGCTAATTTCGCACCCGAATTTGTCTCCTTGGAATGATTTTCGTTCCGGTGTGATGGCGAATTATACAACAACTATTGTTTAATTCAGAGTAACACAAACAGACTCATGAAATCTATTTCTATCAGCGGTGCCAAGCGTGCCGACCTCGGCAAGAAGGCCACCAAAGAAGTTCGTAAGCAAGGTCTCGTACCCTGCGTTATCTACGGTGAGAAGAAAGACGCCAACGGCGCTCCCGAAGCTCTTCACTTCGTTGTAGACGAAAAACAAATCAACAAGCTCGTCTACTCGCCCGATATCTACGCTGTAAACCTCGACGTTGACGGCGAAAAGCACCTCGCTATCCTCAAGGAAATCCAATTCCACCCCGTAAAGGACAACGTCCTCCACGTTGACTTCTACGAAGTAACGCCTGAGAAGCCCATCGTTATGGCTGTGCCCATCGCTCCCGTTGGTCTCGCAGAAGGTGTACGTGCCGGTGGTAAGCTCGTGACGATGGTACGCCGCCTCAAAGTGCGCGCCACGATCGACGCAATTCCTGAGAAGCTCACGATCGACGTAGCTCACCTCGGCCTCGGTAAGTCCATCAAGTGTGGCGAACTTTCCTTCGAAGGTCTCGAACTCGTTACGCCGAAGGAAGTGGTGGTTGTCACTGTTAAGATGACGCGTGCCGCTATGGGTGCTGCAGCTGCCGCTGCCGCTGCCGGCAAATAAGCGCTGTTCGTTCATCGAACAATCCCCCTACGTGCCGACGTCCTTTCGGGGGCATCGGCACGCTTTTCTTTATTCTCATTCCTACTCTCAGCTTTTCCATGAACCATCTCATCGTCGGACTCGGCAATATCGGACACGAATATGAAGGCACGCGACACAACATCGGTTTCAGCGTAGTCGATTATTTGGCTGCTGAAGCCGGTGCCACGTGGGAGGACAAAAGATACGGCTTTGTCACCACGTTTCGGCTCAAGAACCAAACCCTCATCTTGCTCAAGCCCTCAACGTACATGAATCTTTCGGGCAATGCTGTTCGCTATTGGATGAACGAGAAGAAAATTCCCATTGAGCAAACCTTGATTGTCGTTGATGACCTCGCACTTCCCTTTGGACAACTGCGACTCAAGCCGTCGGGCAGCGAAGCCGGACACAATGGGTTGAAACACATCACACAAATACTCGGCACGCAGAAATACGCACGTTTGCGTTTCGGCATCGGCAATGACTTCCCCAAAGGCGGACAAGTGGATTTCGTTCTCGGGAAGTTTGAAGCTGAAGATCTCCAACAAATGCCCGAAGCCCTCAAACGCGCCGGCGAAGCGGTCAAAAGTTACGCCCTGCAAGGCATCGACCGCACCATGAATCTCTACAATCGATAATCCCCCACGCATCGACCTATGAATTCCGAAGCACGCATTGACAAGTGGCTTTGGGCAGCACGCGTCTACAAAACGCGCACACTGGCCTCCGACGCTTGTAAAAACGGACGAATCACCATCAACGGTGCACTGGCTAAACCGTCGAGAACCGTAAAAGTCGGCGATCAAGTGGGAGTAAAAAAATCGCCCATCACCTACACGTTTCGCGTGCTCCAAGCCATCGAGAAACGAGTCGGCGCCAAACTGCTTCCCGAAGTCTTTGAAAACATCACTCCGCCGGAGCAATATGAATTGCTCGAAATGAATCGAATCAGTGGGTTCATCGATCGAGCACGCGGCACCGGCCGCCCGACGAAAAAAGACCGCCGAGCACTCGATGACTTTGCGGACACCCCCATTTTTCTCGACGAGGATTTTGACCTCGACTGAAAACAACCTTATTCTGCCACTTTTCATCGTACATCAATTTGGCGCCTTTTCGGTTTACTTACATTCTTAAAACGCCGCTTTGGGGCGGTCGCGACATCGTTGAACTCAAAAAGCTCGACGACTACTACACTGTGGGCGAAAGTTGGGAAATTTCCCCCTTGCCTCACAACGAAAGTCAAGTAGTCGGTGGGGACTTTGACGGCATGCCGCTGCACCGGCTCATTGATCAGCTCGGACCGGCACTCGTCGGTCGGCAAAACTTTGAGCGCTTTGGCAACCAATTCCCCTTGTTGGTCAAATTTCTCAGCACGGCCGCCGATCTTTCCATACAGGTACACCCTGATAATGCCATGGCGCAAGCGGTGGAAGGTGAAGCAAACGGCAAAAGCGAATGCTGGTATGTGGTTAAAACAGGTCCCAAGGCCTCGCTCTACTGCGGATTTGATCGTAACATCGATCTGAAAGCCTACGATGAAATCACGTGCGAAGGCACCTTGCCCAGCGTATTGGCTCGCTACGAAACGCGCCCCGGTGATGCCTTCTTCATCCCCGCGGGACAAATTCATTGCATCGGCGCCAACAATTTCATTATCGAGATCCAGCAACCCAGCGACGTGACCTATCGTGTGCACGATTTCGATCGTCGCGACGCGCAAGGCAATCTTCGTCAGCTTCACACCGAGAAGGCACGTCGTGCCCTGCGACTTGAGGAGAAAGCCTACCACCACGCGCATTACAATCCCGAGCCCAACGCGCGTATCCCTCTCGAACAGCACCCGGAATTCACCACGGCACTCTACAAGATCGACGCTCCCTACCGCATAGACTACCGGAATCTCGATTCATTTGCCATCCTTATCGCCTTCGAAGGCGAAGCCCAACTCACCGACGACGAAGGAAACACCACTCTCCTCCGCGCCGGCGAAACCCTGCTCTATCCCGCCACTACACAATACGTCGATGTGGTGCCGCGCGGAACAACTTTCTCTTGCATCGAGACCTATGTCGATGCACAATAAAACGAACTCAGCTTGCTTGTCACTCAAGAGTCACAAGCAAGCTGAGTTCGTTTTAGCGCTAAGTCCACGACTTTGCAAAAAAAGAAGTCGACTTTTTTAAAGAATCCCACAGTTTTCAGCCGAAAATCCCCTTGTTTTGGCTATCTTTGCCCCATCATTCATTTTCTTCAGTCCTATCTATGAATCCCACGCACACAAAATCTGACATACATTTGGTGATTGTCGACGTTCAGCACGACTTTGCTCACCCCGAAGGCGCTCTCTTTGTTCCGGGAGCAGAACAAGCAGTGAAGAACATTTCCGATTTACTTCATGATCCCCGCGTTACGCAGGTCACCTTCACCCTCGACTGGCACCCCTTCGACCACTCGTCGTTCAAAGCTCACGGCGGCATTTGGCCGCGCCACTGCGTCCAGTTTTCCAAAGGCGCATCCTTGCACGAAAGTCTGTGGGTGGAAAACTTCGATCGCTTAGACACGCATTTTGTGCGCAAGGGACAACTCCGCGACTGCGAAGAATACGGAGCCTTTGCCAATCCCACCCCCGAACAACGCGAATGGCTCAACCAAGGGCGGCTCGTGGTATGCGGCATTGCCGGCGACTATTGTGTACTCGAAACGCTGAAAAATATTCTTCACGTTCGTCCCGATGCCGAAGTCTTTACGGCCGGCGTGGCCTCCATCGACGGAGGAACGGCACTCGAAGCCTATCTTTCGGAAAATAACATTCCGGTTTTCACTCGTTGATTTCCCCCTTTCTCCCCTACCCCCATGTCTACTTCCAGTTTCAATAAGCGCAGCGTCGCTCTCCTCACCGATCTCTACGAAATTACCATGGCTCACGGCTATTTCGAAGAAGGTCGTGCCGAAACCATCGTAACTTTCGATGTTTTCTATCGCCAAAACCCCGATAACGGTGGCTTCTCTATCTTCGCGGGACTCGAGCAAATTGTCGAATATATCAACGAATTGCATTTCTCTGACGACGATATCGCCTACCTCCGCTCTTTGGGCTTATTTTCCGAGCCTTTCCTTGAGTATCTGCACAATTTCCGCTTCACAGGCGACATCGATGCCGTGCCGGAAGGGAGCATCGTCTATCCCAATGAGCCACTCATCACTGTCACTGCGCCCATCATTGAAGCTCAGTTGATCGAAACGTTCTTGCTTACGCAGGTCAACCACCAATCCCTCATCGCCACAAAGGCCAATCGCATTGTGCGCGCTGCACAAGGTCGCTCAGTCGCCGACATGGGTGCCCGCCGTGCGCACAACATCGACGCTGCGGTCTACGGTGCTCGCGCGGCTTACATCGGTGGGGTGAACAGTACGGCCACCGCGCTCGCAGGAAAAGCCTTCGGCATCCCCGTGGTCGGTACCATGGCGCACAGCTGGATCATGTTCTTCGACGGGGAATACGATGCCTTCAAGCGATATGCCGAAATTTATGGCAGTTCCTCGGTCTTCCTGGTCGACACTTACGACACACTCAAGTCGGGTGTGCCCACCGCTATCCGGGTTGCCCAAGAAGTGCTCATCCCTCGCGGTCAACGTCTCCTCGGCGTACGCATTGACTCGGGCGACATGGCCTACCTCTCCAAAAAAGTACGCGCTATGCTCGATGAGGCGGGATTGCAAGACTGCAAAATCATGGCTTCCAACAGTTTGGACGAACGCACCATCACGTCGATCATCGCCCAAGGCGGCTGTGTCGACAGTTATGGTGTGGGCGAACGTCTCATCACAGCCTATAGCGATGCCAAATTCGGCGCTGTCTATAAATTAGCAGCCATCAAGCAAGGCGAAACCTTCGTGCCCAAAATCAAACTCTCGGAAAACGTGGGTAAAATCACCAATCCGGGACGCAAACGCCTCTATCGCGTTTACTCTGAAAAGGGACATTCTATCGCCGACCTCATCACCTGCGATAGCGAAACGGTCAATGATGGTGCTCCTTTCGAATACCTTTCGCCCGAAAAGCCGTGGGCGGTTCGCACCTTCGAGCACTGCACCTTCCGCGAGCTCCTCAACCCGCTTTTCCGCAATGGGCAACTCGTGGCGAAACTCCCCACGCTCGAGGAGATTCGTGCCTACGTTCGACGCCAACTCGACGAAGAGGTGTGGAAAGAAGAGCAACGCTTCGAAAATCCCCACATCCACTATCTCGATATGAGCGTCAAATACTATCAAATGAAGATGGATTTGATGAAGAACCACGAGTAAATAACCAAATTCATTATACACAACTATGCCTGAAGAAACAAAACGCATTGACACCTTCGACATTGCAAAAGGGATAGTGATTTTGCTTGTCATCTTAGGACACATGATGAGGATGACCCTTATACCTAGTCTATGGATCTTCTCGTTCCATATGCCCTTCTTTTTCATCATGTCGGGTTTATTTTTTAATCCACAAAAATACAATTCATACATTGAGTACTTAACACTGAAGACGCGCACTCTACTTATACCTTCGATACTACTAACACTTCTTTTGTGTGCTATTACCGAATCACTTTCACTTGGATATAACATACCCAGATGCTTACTTCTAGGAAAGCGCTTTCCCATTGTTTGGTTTTTGTATACCTTGTTCTTCACTGAAATAATTTACTATTTTATCAGCAAGGTTATCTCACCCTATCGCTATATTATTTTATTAGGAGCAATTCTAATAGGGTACATAGTACATCAACACAAAATAGAGTTCTACTATCATGCGGAGAATCTTCTAACCGCTGTTTTCTTTTATGGAATCGGCCACTCCACACTATCCATTAAGCACAACAAAAACAATTTCTACTACGAAAATCCCACTTACAAAAAAGATTTTCTCGCAGTTTTGGGACTAGCATATCCTTTACTACCAGTATACTTCTACAGAGAAAGCTTCGAGCTCTCTACGAATGTTCTTCCTGTTCACCTGATTCCTTTTGTATTGGCTGCATTTTCTGCCTCAATATCTATTATATACCTCTCGTCACGCATTAAATATCGCAAGATTTTATCATACATAGGACAAAACACACTCATTATTCTCACTCTCCACGCTCCACTTATCGCGCTTTGTAGTAATACGATTAAACCTTATGTTTCGAACCTTCCTCTCTATAAGATTATCGAATTCTCCATTGCTTTAAGTGGTAGTATAGTATTTGCACCCATTATTAACACTTACCTGCCTTGGTTTGTTGGAAAACAGAAAATCAAAAAAGTACAGTAATAGACAAACCTGCCGAATGCAGCTCCTCGAGCTTACATTCGGCAGGTTTTACTTTAGCTTTGCTCAATCAGCGAGCGGAAGGCTCAATCTTCGTCCTCGAAATCGGTGTCGAGTTCGAGGGCATCGTTGTCAACTTCTTCCTCGTCGTCGTCCGCACTCGATTTGGCTTTCAGCGGTAAAGCCTTGGAGGCATGCATCGCTTCGACGATTTTTTCAGTGATCTCGTCCATCAATTCGGGATTATCCGACAGTGTGCGCTTCAAACCCTCGCGACCTTGTCCGAGTTTCGTGGCGCCGTAGCTGTACCACGAACCGCTCTTCTTGATAATGTCCAAATCTACGCCGAGATCAGCCACTTCGCCGAGACGAGAAATACCGACACCGAAAGCAATTTCGAATTCGCACTGCTTGAAAGGAGGCGCCACCTTGTTCTTTACGACTTTCACCTTCGTGTTGAAGCCCACCACGTCGTCGCCGTCTTTGATTTTTGAGCCACGACGGATGTCCAAGCGCACAGAAGAGTAGAATTTCAGCGCATTACCGCCCGTTGTTGTTTCGGGACTACCGAACATCACGCCGATTTTTTCACGCAACTGGTTGATGAAGATGCACGTTGTGTTCGTCTTTGCGATGGTCGAAGTGATCTTTCGCAGTGCCTGGCTCATCAATCGCGCTTGCAAACCCACTTTGTTGTCGCCCATATCGCCTTCGATTTCCGCTTTCGGCGTCAAAGCCGCCACAGAGTCGATGACAATAATGTCAATCGCCGAAGAACGAATGAGTTGGTCGGCAATTTCCAGTGCCTGTTCGCCATTATCGGGCTGGGAGATGAGCAGATTGTCGATGTCCACGCCCAAGTCTTGCGCATAGAAGCGGTCGAACGCGTGTTCCGCATCGATGAAGGCCGCCGTACCACCCATTTTTTGTGCTTCGGCGATGGCATGAATCGCCAAAGTGGTCTTACCCGACGATTCTGGACCGTAGATTTCAATGATACGTCCGCGGGGATAACCGCCGACACCGAGGGCATAATCCAAACCAATCGAACCCGAAGGAACCACTTCCACGTGCTCAATTTGCTGATCGCCCATTTTCATAATCGAACCCTTGCCGAAATCTTTTTCGATCTTCGACATCGCCGACTGTAAAGCTTTGAGTTTCTCCGAAGCCGAACTGGCGACGGTGATGGTTTTCTTTGCCATATTGCTTGATTGATTGGGATTGATGCTGCAAAAGTACACTCCAAAAGTGACGATGAGCGTCAATCCAAGAAAATCTCGTCCGAAAACGAGCGTTTTTACTCCTTATTATATATAGACCCGTCCTGCGCCTCCGACAACTTCGGATTGTTGAGGTGGCGTGTGGCGTCTCGCTCCGTCTTTTTACGCAGATTCGCTTCGAAGGCCGCTGTCAGATCCACGCCCGTCTGGTTGGCCAGACAGAGCAGCACCCACAACACGTCGGCCATCTCATCGGCCGGATCCTCGTTCTCACCGGCTTTGAACGATTGGTCGCCATAGCGGCGCGACATCACGCGCGCCAACTCGCCCACCTCTTCAGTGAGCACGGCCATGTTGGTGAGTTCGGAAAAGTAACGCACACCATACGTTTGGATCCAGCGATCCACGGCAGCTTGGGCTTCTTGCAAAGTCATAATTTCACGGTTTGCTTTCCTGCAAAGATAGGAATTATTCTTATCTTTGTCGATATTAATCAGCCAATAAATTTGTATGTCTCAACAACAATCGGCCGTGTGCGAACGGCAAGACACGCATACCGAAGAGCCCCGCAGCTATCGCGTGTGGTTGCTCAACGACGATTTCACCCCGATGGACTTTGTCGTCGAAATCCTCTGCACTATTTTTGACAAGGCGCCGACCATCGCCGAAAACATCATGATGCGCGTCCACCGCTCGGGGCGCGCTGTCGCCGGTATCTACTCTTTCGACATCGCCCACAGCAAAGCCGAAAAGGCGATGCGCCGGGCGCGCGAAGAGCAGTATCCCCTCCGCCTCGAGGTGACCGAAGACTAACTATTCTCCCCCCGATTCCCCGCTTCCGATGGACTTTAACTATACTCCCCGACTCCAACATTTGCTCCAGGCCACGCACGATCTCGCCTTGGCCTACCACAACGAGTTCTTCACCCCCGAACATTTCTTACTGGCCTGCTTGCAAGATGGGGTGTTCGATGGCATTCTCAAGCCCGAACACCGTGAGTCGCTCTGCGCCAACCTCATCGATTTGTTCGAGAACGGCGATGACCAATCAAATGAAGCGCCGGAACCCTCCTTTCTCTGGCGCAAACTCGAGAGCAGCGTCGCGCTCAACGCCCGCGGTTCGCAGGTCCAGACGCTCGACGTCACTCATTACATCGCCGCGCTCTACACTTTGGAACAAACGGCCTCGCTCTTCACCGTGCTCAGCTGTCTCGGCGACAGAGGCACCCTCCTTTCGGCCCTCATCGACAAATTTTCCTCCGGCGAAGGCGAAGGACGCGGAGAAAGCGACGAGAACCCGGCCAACGGCCGACCGAAAGCCGAAGGATTGCCCAACGGTTCATCGGCCATGGACGACCACGAGCAGAACGACGACTGGCGCCACCTCGTCACCTGCATCAACGACCACATCGACCGCCACAATCCCCTCATCGGGCGCGAAGCGGAACTCGAACGCACCATCCGCGTGCTCTGTCGCCTCGACAAAAACAATCCCCTCCACGTCGGCGATCCCGGTGTGGGCAAAACGGCGCTCATCTACGGCCTCGCCGCCCTCATTCGCGACGGCCGTGTGCCGGAACGACTGGCCGGCGCGCGCATCTACTCCCTCCATCTCGGCACCCTCCTCAGCGGTACGCAATATCGCGGCCAACTCGAGAAGCGCCTCCTCAGCATCATCGACGGCATGGCCGAGGAGGGCAACGCCATTGCCTACATCGACGAAATCCACAACCTCGTCGGCGCGGGACAAACCGGCGAAGGCTCGCTCGACCTCGCCAATCTCCTCAAACCCTACCTCGAAACGGGCAGCGTGCGCTTCATCGGCGCCACCACCCACGAGGAATACAATCGCTACTTCTCAAAAAGCGGCGCACTCGTGCGCCGTTTCCAAACCATCGACGTGCCCGAACCCTCCATCGAGGAAACTTGCCTCATCCTCGAGGGCTTGCGCTCGCGCTACGAAGCGTTTCATAACGTCACCTTTGCCGAGGGCGTCATCGAACACGCCGTGCGCCGCGCCGATCGCTACATCAACGACCGACGACTTCCCGACAAAGCCATCGACCTCATCGACGAAGCCGCCGCCTACCGCGAGGTGCATCCCGACGGCACGCAACTCGTGACGCGCGACCTCATCGACAGCGTGCTGGCCACGCTCTGCAAGATCGATGTCCTCCGCTCCGACGACGACAACGACCACACGGCCCTGCGCAACCTCCGCCCCGAACTGCTTCGCCGCGTCTTCGGGCAGGATCGCGCCATCGCCGAGGTCACCGAAGCCGTGATGATGTCGCACGCCGGCCTCACCGCGCCCGACAAGCCCATGGCCTCGCTCCTTTTCGTCGGCCCCACCGGCGTGGGCAAGACCGAAGTGGCCAAAGTGCTCGCTGAGCAACTGGGCATTGAACTGGTGCACTTCGACATGAGCGAGTATGCCGAGAAACACACCGTGTCGCGCCTCATCGGTACGCCCGCCGGCTATGTGGGCTACGAGGACGGCGGACAACTCACCGACGCCATCCGCCGCTCGCCCCACTGCGTGCTCCTGCTCGATGAGATCGAAAAGGCGCATCCCGACATTTTCAACATCTTGCTCCAAGTCATGGATCGCGCCACGCTCACCGACACCCACGGACGCAAGGCCGATTTCCGTCATGTGCTGTTGATTCTCACCTCCAACGCAGGGGCGCAGTTTGCGCGCCAAGCCGGTGTGGGATTTACCGGCAACGTCACGCCGGGCGATGCCATGCTCGCTGAGGTGAAAAAGCTCTTCAAGCCCGAATTTCTCAATCGTTTGTCGGGCACCGTCGTCTTCGGTGAGATGACCCTCGACATGGCGCGCCGCATTCTCGACAAGCAACTCGGCGTACTCCAATCGCTCCTCACGCCCCGCGGTGTGCAACTCCAACTCACCGACGCGGCGCGCGAATGGTTGCTCCAACGCGGATTCACCCGCGAGTATGGCGCGCGCGAACTCGACCGCGCCATCGCCGCGCACCTCAAACCGCTCCTCACCCGCGGACTCCTGTTCGGCGCGCTCGCCCACGGCGGCACTGCCACGGTCGATGCCGGCGACGAAGGGCTGGTGCTTCGCGAAAATCCCACCAATAAAAACGCCGACTGCGCAGCCGACGAAGTCTAACCCCCAATTTCTTTCTCACTCTCCCACTATGATTTTCATCCTCGATCCCGATTCGCTGCTCTTCCCCGACCCGCAGTTGGCCGAGCCCGATGGTTTTCTGGCCATCGGCGGCGACGTCAGCCCCGAACGCCTGCGTGCCGCCTACTCCTCGGGCATCTTTCCGTGGAGTGCCTTCGACGGCGAACGTGAATTGTACTGGTGGGCGCCGCGCCCCCGCTTTGTGTTGCGCCCGGCCGAGGTGCACATCTCCCATTCCATGCGCCAACTCCGGCGTTCCGGCCGCTATCGTGTGACGTTCAACACCGCTTTCGCCCGCGTCGTGGACGGTTGCCGCACGGCGCAGAACCGCCACCAACACGAAGGCGCATGGCTGAGCGAACCCCTCATGGCCTCTTTCTGCCAACTCCACGACGAGGGCTTGGCCGAGAGTGTCGAGGTGTGGGAAGGCGACGAACTCGTGGGCGGCCTCTACGGTGTGCGCCATCCGCGCCTCTTCTGCGGCGACAGCATGTTCAGTTTGGCACCCAGCGCCTCGAAAATGGCACTCATTGCCCTCGCTGAGCGCATGGCTGCCGAGGGCGACGGCATTATCGACTGCCAGTTGCCCACCGATCACCTCCGTTCGATGGGAGCCCGCGAGATGGACTACGAAGAGTATCGCGAATATCTGCCGCCCCACGAACATTACATCGATCGCAGCGCCGGTTGATTCGCCCGTCCTCTCCTTTTTCGGCTTGCTCCACATCGCTTCGGAGCCGCCACACAGGTGGCAACAAAAACTCCCCCACTTTTTCGCAAAAGTGGGGGAGTTTTTCGGATTTCTTGGGGACTTTTTGCCGAAACACCGCGACTTCTTCTGTCGCACTGCCCTCCCCCGCTTCGGCACGTGGGGCAACCGGGGGGGAAAAGCCAAGTGATCGGCACACGCTTGTGAGGGCAAAAAAAACCTCCCCTCCTCATCTTCGGAAAAGAACGAGGAGGGGAGGTTCATGTTAGTGGAGTTGCAGCGCGGATCAGCCTTCCACCTTGTTGGTGAGGGGCAGTCCTTGCTCGAGCTCCTTGATGCTGCCGAGGGTGGTGAGGGCAATGTTGTGGAGCGCTTCTTCGGTGAAGAAGGCTTGGTGCGAAGTGAGCACCACATTGGGCACCATGAGCAGACGAGCGAGCACGTCGTCGTCGATCATCTTGTCGCTGCGGTCTTCGTAGAAGTAGTTTTTCTCTTCTTCGTACACGTCGAGACCGGCCGAACCGATGCGCTTGGTGCGCAATCCCTCGATGAGGTCTTCAGTGTTGATGAGTTGACCGCGGCCGGTGTTGATAATCATCACGCCGGGCTTCATCTTGGCGATGCTTTCGGTGTTGATGATGTGCTTCGTCTCGGGTGTAAGCGGGCAGTGGAGCGATATGATGTCGCTCTGTGCATAGAGTTCATCGAGTTCTACGACCTTGACGTCATGCTGCTTGGCAAATTCGTGATCGGGATAGAGGTCGTAGGCCAAAACGTTCATGCCGAAGCCGCGCAGGATCTTGATCAATTCCTTGGCGATGCGACCCATACCGATCAAGCCGGCCGTTTTGCCGTACATGTCGAAGCCGAGGAGTCCCTTGAGCTTGAAGTTTCCATCGCGGGTGCGGTTGACGGCACGATAGATCTTGCGGTTGAGCGAAAGCATGAGCGCCACGGCATACTCAGCCACGGCGTGGGGCGAGTAGGCGGGCACGCGCACCACGTCGATGCGGCCTTTGGCGGCTTTGAGGTCGACGTTGTTGAAACCGGCACAGCGCAGTGCGATGAGTTTCACCCCGTAGCTCACGAGTTCGTCGATGACGGCAGCGTTGCACTCGGCGTTTACAAAGATACAAACCACGTCGGCACCCTTGGCGAGGGGCACGGTTTTCTTCGAGAGGTGCTCTTTGTAGTAATGGATGTCGAAGCCGAAATCGGCGTTCGTCTTATTGAACGACTGCTCATCGTAAGAGTGAGTGTCGAACATGGCAACTTTAATCATATACTTGTCGAGATTTTGATGGTGAACGATATTGAGCGGCGATTTTCTCGGCTCAGCGGCGAGAAAAGCGTGCTATCGTGTTGCGAAATTAGCGGTTTCGCGACGAGGTACAAAGTTTTGCGTGCATTTCTACACGACATGGGTGCACCGACGGCGCGTTTTTGCAAACGGGCTGTGCAATCTTTGCCGATCGCGGGGCATTCGGTGTTGAAAACTACGCGGGGCGACTCAGCGTTCGGCGCGCACCACGGCACGCACCGTGCGGATGGTGTCGTAACTGATGTCTTCGCCCACGGCTTCGCGAATGGCGGTGAGCGAAACGGGCGTATCGTCGTCTTTCGTGTGGTCGTGTTCGTCCAGATACTTCTGCACACGGCGCACATGGTCGGCAGGATAGAGGTCTTCCAACTCAATGCGGCCGGAAAGTAAGGCGGGCAGAAGATAGTTGCTCACGGTCTGCTCGGTGACACCGCGCGCGGCGGCGATTTCGCGCACCGTCTTTCCGGCCTCGAGCTGCCAGAGTGCGTCGGCACGCTTCTCTTCCATCGTTTCGCGCGGCGTGGAATCGCTCTTTTTCTTCGGGCGCTCGGCTTTTTCGGGTGCCTTTCGCGCCGTGGAGGCCAAGCCGGTGGGCATGGGCGCGGTGGGATCTTCGATCGTGGCCAAGGAGTGCAAACGCTGATAGTCGTTGACGTCGAAACGGTGCTTGGCAAAATAGCGCAATACGCGCAGTTTGACATAAAGGTCGCGACGCAGTTCGTCAATCACGGTTTTGGCGCGCTTGGCCACGTCCTTTCCGCCGGCAGGAAGCGAGAGAGTGCGCATGAAGCCCTCGAATGCCCCGAGGCGGTCGGCAAAGTAGGCCGCGCCCTTGGCGATGCGCTCGTGCAACTCGTCGTGGGTGGCGTAGTCATCGTGGGTAGCGATGAGCGTTTCGTACTGCGGACGGAACTTCACGGCGACATCTGCAATCTGCTGGCGGAAGAGAATGAGGAGTTTGCGGAAGTCTTCGAGCGTGATGGGGGCTTTCTTATAGAAATGCTCTTCGAGCAGGCGCTGCATGGCGGCGTTGCGGCGCTCGAGGTCGGCAAAGGAGAAGAGTTCGCACACGAGAGCGAAGAAATAGTTGCGCTGCATTTGCCACAGTTGGTCGGCCGTGGGCTGCTGTTCGGGAATATGCTCGGTGAAACGGAGCACGGTGCCGTCTTGGATGATGGCGGCCGGCGGAATCGGCGCGCTGAGCACGAGGCCTTCGAGCGATTTGCAACGCGAGAGGGCCACATACGTTTGACCGTGGGCGAAAGCGCCCTGCACGTCGATGATGGCGCGCTCGAAGGTGAGGCCTTGACTCTTATGGATGGTGATGGCCCATGCGGGGCGGAGAGGATACTGCGTGAAGGTGCCATCGATCACTTCTTGGATCTCATTGGTACGCTCATCGAGGACGTATCGTGCATTGTTCCACGTTTCGCGCGGCACGTTGATGAGCACTCCGCCCTCGTTGGTACGCACGGTGATTTCGTCGTGCTCCAAACTAACCACTTCGCCCAGCATGCCGTTGAAATAATGGTCTTCACCGGCCGTGCCGTTGCGGATGAACATGACTTGTGCCCCGCGTTTGAGCGTCAGGCGCTCGGCGGCGGGATAGGAACTTTCGGGGAATTTGTCCTTAACCTCGGCGTCGTAGGTGAATGCCGGTGTGGTGAGGGCGGTCATCTCGGCGCGATTGATGGCATCGGCTTGGTGATTGTGCGTCACGAGGCGCACATAGGCCTCTCCCTCGGGAGGGCGGAAGTCGGGGATGTAGCGTGCGTTGAGCCGCGCGAGGAGTTCTGCGTCGATTGTGCTGTTACGCACGGCATTGAGGAGGTGGAGAAAATCGTCGTCGGACTGGCGATAGACGGTTTGCAGCTCAACGGTGACGAAAGGGGTCTTCTGCAGCGCGTGGCTCGAGAAGAAGTATTCGGAATCGTAGTAGCGCGACAACAATTCGCGGTCTTCGTCCTTGACCACAGGCGAAAGCTGCTGCAAATCGCCGATGAGCAACAGTTGCACACCGCCGAAAGGACGCATGGGGTCGCGATAACGGCGCAAAGCGGCGTCGACACTGTCGAGCAAGTCGGCGCGCACCATCGAGATCTCGTCAATGACGATAAGATCAAGGCTGCGAATGAGCCGCTTCTTGCGATCCGGCATGCGAAACTGGTCGGTGCGAAACTGCATGCCGGGAATGAAGGGGGCAAAGGGCAGTTGCAGGAACGAGTGGATGGTGACTCCGCCGGCGTTGATGGCGGCAATGCCCGTGGGGGCGAGCACCACCATGCGTTTGTGCACCTCTTCGCGAATTTGTCGCAGAAAGGTGGTTTTACCGGTGCCGGCTCGTCCGGTGAGAAAGAGGTTGGTGTTGGTATTCTCGATGATTTGGCGCGCCAAATCGCGTTCGGGATTTTCCATTGAAGAGGTTGATTCGAACATTGCGGGCAATTGCACCGCAGATTATTCGGACAAAATTAAAGGTTTCCGCCGAGAAATAGCTACTTTTGCAGCAAATTCTTGGTCAAGAAAGCCCTTTTCAAGGACGTTCTTGTCCGCATACATAGACCCGATATGTCACACGATCCCCAATCAGCCTCCTCTTCTTCGCATCCCCACGCCGCGGCGACGGCTTCGCCCGCAAAGGGGAAAAACGAACGGCCGGTTTTGCGCATGGCCGTCGTCGAACCGAACGTATTGGCCTGCATGGGATTGGAAAACACGCTGCGAAAAATTATTCCCATAGCGGAAGTTTGCACCTTTTCGTCCTACGAGGCGCTTGTAGCGGCCGAGGCGGAAAGTTTCGCTCACTTCTTTGTGGCGGCACGCATCTATTTTGAGCACACCCACTTCTTCCGCCGCCGACCTTTCGCCACGATTGTGCTGACCAACGGCGAGAATTTGCCCCCAACGCCGGGACTCTTGACGCTCAACGTGTGCCAAAGCGAAGAGGACTTGATCAAATCACTCTTGGAGTTCCACGCTTTGGGACACGGAGCGGGGCCTCATCGTCCACGCATGAGCGCTTCTCACGCTGCGCCCACCACTTCAGCTCACGAAATGGCGCACCGCGGTATGCCGCCCCACGATGTTGTACACAAAGCCCCGCACGGCGAGCACCCACACGGGCATTTGCTCCGAGAAGGGGCGACCCATTCGAGCGGAGAAGCGGTGCACGAAGCAGTGGAAGCCAAATCGCCGCTAACACTGCGCGAGATTGAGGTAGCAACGCACTTGGCGCGCGGCTATACCAACAAGGAGGTGGCCGAACAGCTCAACATCAGTCTTTCGACCGTGATCACTCACCGCAAAAACCTGATGTTGAAGTTGGGAGCGCACTCCCTTTCAGACATTATTATCTATGCCGTGATGAACGGCCACTTAGATTTGGGCGTATAAGGCCGCTGCCACAAAAAGAACAACCGTCCGCAGGAAGACTCTTTCGAGCTTCTTGCGGACGGTTGTTTTATTTTGCTTTTCCTACGAGGGAGCGTTTACAAACCTTGGGCTTCGAGCTTTTCGCGAATGCGGAAAAGATGCAGCACTTGGCCGCCGTAGACGGGCGCTTCGTGGTGTTTCTCCACAAGGTCGATGTAACGCTCCACGGTGAGGCGGAGATCGGCGATATTCATGTAATTGAAGAGTTCGAGCGACTCGGGAAGTTGATCCATTCGCGCTTTGAACCACGCAATGAGTTCGGCGATCGCCGCTTTATCGTAGGTTTTCTGAAAAGGCTGTGGCATAATTGAGAAAGATAGGAGGGAAGAATGCAACAGAATTAGAGGACGTGCAGCGCGCGTCAGACACTAATTTCGCCCGATCCGATGCAGACACGGCCGTCGGGCGTATAGATGACGCCAAACTGTCCGGGGGCGATGCCTTGAATAGGGGCTTCGCCGTCGATGTGATAGCCGCCGTCGGCCGTGCGGGTGAGGAGTCCCTTGCGCCAACGGTCGGTGTGGCGCACTTTGAACGTAATGTCGAACGTGCCCTCGGCTGCCCACGGATCGCCGGTGAGGAAATGGAAGCCCGCTAAGTTGAACGAACGGCCGTATTGCAACAGGTTGTCGTAGCCGTGCGAGACATAAAGGATGTTGGCCTCGAGATCTTTTTTGACCACAAACCAAGGTCCGCCGCCGAGACCGAGGCCTTTGCGCTGACCGATGGTGTGGAACCAATAACCTTTGTGCTCTCCGACCTTTTTGCCGGTTTCTATTTCGATCACATCGCCCGTTCGCTCGCCCAAGAAGCGACGAACAAAATCGTTGTAGTTGATTTTTCCGAGAAAGCAGATGCCTTGCGAATCTTTGCGGCGGGCAGGTGCCAAACGGTTCTCGACGGCGATGCGGCGCACCTCGTCCTTTTGCAAGTGCCCGAGGGGAAGCATGATTTTCTCGACCTGTCGCGGTTCGAGTTGTGCCAAAAAGTCGGTCTGATCCTTCACCGGATCGGGCGCAGTGCCCAACCATGTGTGATGAGCGGAGAGATCGGCCGATTCGCCCGAGCGGGGATCGCTGAACACCTCGTTGTCGCGAATGGTTCGCGCGTAGTGGCCGGTGCAAATGCGGTCATAGGCGTGGCCGACGCGCTCTTCGAACGCACCGAACTTGATGAGGCGATTGCACATCACGTCGGGATTGGGCGTAAGGCCGCGACGCACGTGATCCATGGTGTAGCTTACCACGCGATCCCAGTACTCTTTTTGCAAATCGATGACCTCAAGCGGCAAACCATAGCGGCGTGCCATGGCTTGGCAAAGCTCTATATCCTCTTCGGCTGTGCAAGTGAGTTCGTCGTCCCCGTCCATTCCTATTTTAATATAAAAAAGATCGGGACGTAAGCCACGCTCCATCAACAAATGTGTGGCAACGGCGCTGTCGACGCCGCCGGAAAGTAAAAGGGCGATGTTCATAACGACGAAGGCATGGAGGAGGATGCTGAAGAAGAAGAGGGGTTTTCGGCGGCGGCAGCGTGATCGGGATCCAATTCGCGCACTCGTTCGGCACAACGTTCCATCAACCATTTCGGCGTGGAGGTAGCGCCACAAATCCCTACGCTCTTAATGCCGGAGAACCACGCAGGATCGATCAATTCGGGGTCGTCAATCAGGTGCGTATTGGCATTGACCTTGCGACAGGCCTCGAAAAGCACACGGCCGTTGCTGCTTTTGAGTCCGCAGACGAAGAGAATGAGGTCGTGGCGCTGGGCAAATTCCTGCACCCCGGGCAGTCGATTCGAAACGCGGCGGCAAATCGTGTCGTAACAACGGAACTCTGCCGGCGGTTGTATGTGGGTGGTGAGGTAATCGATGAGTGTTTGAAAACCTTCGAGCGGTTTGGTGGTCTGCGAGAAGAGATAAGTGTTGCGCGTGAGGTCGACTTTGTCCACTTCGCTGATGTCGGAGATCACGATCGCCTCGCTGTTGGTCTGCCCCACGAGACCGAGCACTTCGGCGTGCCCGTGTTTGCCGTAAATCACGATTTGCGGATTTTCCATTTCGTGATAAACGCGGCTGATGCGCTGTTGCAAATTGAGCACCACGGGGCAGGTGGCATCGACAAGCGTGATGTTGTTGCGACGCGCAATCTCGTAAGTCGACGGAGGTTCGCCGTGTGCGCGGAGCAAGACGCGGACATCGCGCAGTGTGGCAAAGGTTTCGTGGTCGATGATCACCAGTCCGCGTTCGCGCAAGCGTTCGCATTCACGGCTGTTGTGGACGATGTCGCCGAGACAATATAAGATGTCGCGCTGTCCGAGCTCTTCCTCCGCTTTTTTGATGGCGGTGGTGACGCCAAAGCAGAAGCCGGAACCGGCATCGATTTCAATATGTAGCATAGTTGTTGTCTGTTTGTGTACAAGTGGCGTGCGCTTGCTGCCCATGAGCGAGCGGCCACCGATCAAAGTTGGTAGGAGAGCGTGCCCATGAGGGAAGAACTCGCCAAATGATAGCGCGCCCAAGCCAAGTTGAGGCGCAAACGCGAAAATTGTACGCCGGCACCGAAGGAAAAGCCGGCACCGTGGCCACGCCCCGCGGCCGTCAGTTCGTAGGCGCGACGGAAGTTGTAGCCGGCCGACAGCGTGACTTGCTGAGAAGGCATCCAGTCGACGCCCATCACCAAGTGGTTGGTGAACAAACGTCCCGCACTCAGTTCGGCATCGGCCGTGGGAATATAATAATCTTTCGTCCAACGTGTCAAATCAATGAGCGTGACGTTGAAGCGCAGCGGCGTGTGTGCCAACTGCTTCGAAAAACCCATCTGCAACGAGTAGGGAACGGTTTCGGTGCGCCGATCGAAATGCTTGATCTCCGCACCGGCATTGCGCAGCACGGCCGACCAGCTCCAGCCCTCTTCCTTATTATAATAGTTGAGTCCCACATCAACCGCCAAAGCCGCGGCACTCATTGTGCCCAGTCGCGAATAAATGGTCTTGAAGTTCGCACCGCCCGCCCATCGGGGCGACAGCGCATAGCCGTAACCCGCGCCGACAATGACGTTGCTCGGTGCGAATTGGCCCAAATTTGCGCCATATTCATCGGTTTCGAACATCGTGCCGTAACTGACACGCTGGGCGAAAAAGCTCGCGGTGTGGCGGAGTCCGAAGCCGTGCACATATTGTGCGCCCGCCCACACCGCTCCATCCGGAAGCGAAGCGACGGTGAGTCCGAACTGTCGGGGGGTGATGTCGGCCAACAAGGCCGGATTGTGCTGTGCGAGTGCGGCATCGTCATCGGGCACCGTGTTGCTTTCGCCGCCCAGAGCGGCCACATGCGCCGAAACGGGCAAGCGCAAAACATTATAAGCCGACGTGCTCTCCTGCGCCGATGCGCAAAGCACCGACAAGAAGAGGAAGAGGAGAATTAGTTTTTTTTTCATTCGCGCCGAAAAATAGTGCGACAAAGGTACGACTTAATTTAGTTTTTGGGCGTACTTTTGCCTTGAATTCAGAGGATAACCTCCTATTTTCAAAACGCCCTTGTGTGCAGTTCGGTCGTTTGCGACGTTCAACCCCTCACACAGGCGGCGTGTCTTTTATCTGTCTACTAAACTTACCCACACGTTGAACGATTCTCCCCTTCTTTCCCGTGAGTGGAACGAACTGGTGTTCGAAAACCGCAACAAAAGCTATGGCGCTTACGTGCTCCGCAAGGAGACCGGCAAGCGCTATCGGCACGTGGGGATGATTTTCCTCGGCATCTTTTTAGTCATTGCAGCCATTGCCGCCGCATTGGGCTACTTCGTTTACAAGAAGGTGCAAGAGATCAGTGCCGAAATCACCGAAGAGGTGCGACATCTCGAGCCGGTTAAAACCCGCGAAGGCTTCGAACGCAAAAATATATCTGTAGGTCGTCGCGCCGTAAAGGTCGCCACCACGCCGGGAGGACGCAACACGGCTCCCGTCATTGTGGACCGCCGAACGGTGGCGGCGCCCATTGGCATCGACGGCCCCGACGACAGCAAGGAAATCGACCGCAGCGAACTCATCGACCAGGATGTACACCACAATGCCGACCAGACCGATCTGCCGGTCGAGGGACCTCAACTCACGGCCACCGAGGTGGTCGAAGAGATGCCCCAATTTCCCGGCGGTTACACGGCGATGGTGAAATTTCTCGACGAGAACATCGTCTACTCCGGCGCAGCGCAACGATTGAAGCTCGCCGGTGTGTGCGAAGTGTCCTTCGTGGTGCAGCCCGACGGCAGTATCACCGACATTGAGCTGACGAAGAAGGTGCAACCCATGCTCGACCGCGCCGTTCTCACCGGCATTCAACGCATGCCCAAGTGGAAACCCGGCAAGCGCAAGGGCATTGCCACGCCGGTGCGCGTAACAATTCCGGTGACCTTCGTCCTTTTCGATAAATGAGGACGAGTTGCACGGCTCCCAGGCGCTTGTTGCGCTGCGCACTTCCGGCGCTTTCGCGCATTTGTCGTCGTGTCTGAAGCCCCCGCCGACCTGTTCTCACCCCACCCCGAAAACCCTCGGCGAAAAATGGACAAGTTTCGGCGAAAAGTCCACCACTTTTTCCGAAAAGTCGTCGACAAATGTCCCCAACCTCTCAACTTTTGCAACACCCCACACGCCATGGTCGAAAAAAAACTCTTCTATCCCTTTGTTGTTGAACCCTTTCAAGAGGACTACACCGGCTCTTTAGCGTGGAGCACGCTCGGCAATCTCATTTTGCGCGTGTCGACGCTTCATGCCGAGGCGCACAATTTCGGTTACACCTACATGCAGACGCAACGACGCGGCTGGGTACTCTCGCGTCTTGTGCTGGAACTCGATCATCTGCCCCACACCGGCGAGAGTTATCAGTTGGGCACGTGGGTCAATCGCATCTACCGCCAGTTCACCGACCGCCTCTATGCCATCACTTCGCCCGACGGGACGCCCTTCGGCCACGGCATTTCCACCTGGGCGCTCATCGACTATGACAGCCGCCAGCCCGTGAATCTCGAAACGCTCCCCGACGGCGGATTCTACGACGCGCTCCTCACCGAGGAAGTGCCCATCGCCGGGCCCGGCAGAGCGCGGGTGCAAGCCACCGATCCCGTGTTGCGACACACGGCCGTCTACACCGACCTCGACATCAACGGCCATTTCAACTCAATTCGCTACATCGATCTGCTCCTCAACAGCTTCGACAAGGCTTGGCACGACCGGCATGTGGTGCACCGCATCGAAATGGCCTACGGACTCGAGGCTTATGCCGGCGAAGAGCTTCGCGTCTATCGCCAAGCCATGAACGATGATCGCGTGGCCTTCGAAGTGCGCCGACCTACTGCCGACGCTGCGAGCGAAAGCGTGCTGGTGCGCGCCCTTCTCACGGTGGCCGAACGTCCCTAATCCTCAGCTTTTCCACGAAAACAACCCATATTCCTCTCTACTACTAACACGAGAATCATGCTTCAACACATTGAAGGCGCCTTGGCTGCCCTGCCCTATCCCGAACGCCCCGAAGGTCTTTACGATCCCATTCGTTTTATTCTCGCCGGCGGTGGGAAACGGTTGCGCCCCATGCTCCTGCTCACGGCCTACTCGCTCTATCACAGCGATTTCACCCCGGCGGTTTCGGCCGCCATCGGCATCGAGATGTACCACAACCACACCCTCGTGCACGATGACCTCATGGACCACGCCGATGTGCGCCGCGGTCGCCCGACCGTCCACAAGCGCTGGGACGAAAACACCGCCGTGCTCTCGGGCGACACCATGTTACTCCTCGCCTATCGCCTCATTGCGCAAAGCAGCGTCGGACGTACGGACGAAGTGATGCGACTTTTCACCGACAGCGCCATTGAGATTTGCGAAGGACAGCAATATGATGTCAATTTCGAGTCGCGCAGTGATGTCACTGAGGCCGAATACCTCGAAATGATCCGCCTCAAAACCTCCGTGCTCCTCGGTTGCGCGGCGAAAATGGGGGCTCTGCTCGCCGATGCACCCGCCGCCGACTGCGAAGTGCTCTATCGTTTCGCAGAAAAGATCGGTTTGGCCTTCCAACTCCAAGACGACTATCTCGATGCCTACGGCGATTCCGAGGTCTTTGGCAAGAAGATTGGAGGCGATATCCTCTGCGGAAAGAAAACGTTCCTCACGGTTTCGGCCTTGTCGCAAATGAATGAGAAAGAAGTTACGCACTTCCTCCGCATGCTTGCCTGCGACTCGATCGATCCGGACGAGAAAATCCGCTTCGTCATGTCGTGCTACGCCAAATACAACGTGGAGGCACTCTGCCAACAGCGCATTTCCGCCTATTTCGAAGAAGCGCGCGCTGCACTCGCCCAACTCAGCGTCGACGCCACCCCGATTTGGAACTACGTCACCCCGCTGCTCAGCCGCAATCACTGATTTTTCCCCCTCCTCTCCATGTTTATCGACACCCATTGCCACCTCTATGCCGAGGAATTTGACGAAGACCGCCACGAAGTGGTGGAGCGCGCTCGCCAAGCCGGTGCGGAATGGCTACTTTTACCCAACATCGACGCGAATTCGCTCGGCCCGCTCGTGAGCACTTGCGACGAATGGCCCGATCTTTGTCGGCCCATGCTCGGACTTCACCCCACGGCCTTGCCGCCCGATCCGCAACCTTTGCTCGATCGCATGGAGCAGTTGCTCGCACTCCCCACCTCTCCTTTCGTGGCTGTGGGCGAAGTCGGGGTCGATCTCTATTGGGACAGCACGCGACGTGAGGAGCAAATGGACGTTTTTCGCCGACAAGCCGAATGGAGCATCCGCTTCAATCTGCCGCTCATCATTCATTCCCGCTCCGCCCACGCCGAATTGCTCGAAGTGCTCACGCCTTTCAAGCAGGAGCTGCCCGGCGGCATCTTCCACTGCTTCGGCGGTTCGGCACGTGAAGCCGAAGAACTCCTGGCTTTCGACCGCTTTTTCTTAGGCATCGGCGGCGTGGTGACTTTCAAGAAGAGCACTCTGCCCGCCGTACTCGAAACAACTGTGCCGCTCGAGCGCATCGTGCTCGAAACCGACGCGCCCTACCTTGCGCCCACCCCCCATCGGGGCAAGCGCAACGAACCGGCCTACATACCTCTCATCGTCGAACGGCTCGCCGATGTCTATCAAACCACACCGGAACGCATAGAACAAATCACGAGCCAAAACGCTCGTGCTCTCTTCGCGCTCTGACATTTATCTCAAAACACTCAGCATCATGATCAAAATCTATGGTATGCCCTCTTGCCCCGACTGCGTTGCAGTGGACGAACAGGCCAAAAACGATCCGCGCTTCGAGATCATCGACCTCGGTGCGCACGTTCTTCATCTCAAAAGTTTTCTGAAATTGCGCGACACGCACCCCGCTTTCGACGCAGTGAAGAAGCACGGCGGAATCGGAATCCCCTGCTTTGTCAAAGAAGACGGCAGCATCACCTTCGATCCTCAAGAAGTGGGTCTCCTTCTTCCCGAGCACGATGCCCCGGCGTGCAACCTCGACGGCACCGGCTGCTGATCGAGCTTCATTTGTCCGAGCGCAAGTTTCGCCCCCTTTGTCGGCGAGACTTGCGCTCGCCCCTTTTCTCTTTTCTCCCATTCAGCCACCGCGCGACTTCCTTACCATGACCGACGAACCCCGCGACACCGATCGACAAGCTCCCGCGAAGTCCTATCTCGACCACTTCAGTCCCAACCGTGCGGCCGACATTTACATCCGGGTGCTCAAACTCCTGCAGAAACAGCGTCACTATCGCGATCCGGATCTCACTGCTCGCCGCGTAGCTGAGCTCATCGGTTGCGATCACCGCGCCATCAGCGCCGCACTCGCCATCAGCACGGGCGAAAACTTCCTCCGTCTGCTCGCCAAGATCCGCGCCAACGAAGCCGCACGCATGCTCCGCGATCGGCGCTTCGCCGAATGGAACGCCGAAGACATCGGTTTGCACTGCGGATTTGCCTCCCGACAGTCGTTTTACAATGCCTTTAACCGCGTTTGGGGCATCACCCCGCGCCAATACCGACTCCGATACCATGCTTCCTGAAGCCCTCCGACAAGAAATCATCGCCCTTGTGCGCGAACAAGTGGTACCCGCCATCGGTTGTACCGAACCGGTTTGCGTTGCACTCGCCGCGGCTCGTGCGGCCGAGCAACTTTCGAGCCGACCGCCCCACAAAGTGCACGTTCGCCTCAGCGCCAACATTCTCAAAAACGCCATGGGCGTCGGCATTCCCGGCACCGATATGGTGGGACTCCCCATCGCCATCGCACTCGGTGTGCTCATCGGCAACTCGGCCTACGGCTTGGAAGTGCTACGCGACGTGACGCCCGAGAGTGTAGAGGCCGGCAAACAATATATCGCCGGCGGACACATAGCAATCACGTTGGCCGACGACATCAACGAGAAACTTTATGTCGATGTGGTCGCCACCGACGCGGAGGGGCGCGAAGCCCGCGCCATTATTGCCGGCAAGCACACACACTTCGTCGACTGTGAAGTGGCGGCCGCCCTGCGTCGCAGCGCCACCGAGGCCTCGACGACCACAACGGGCGCTTCCTTCTCGCAACACGTCGGCTCGCTGTCGAACGACGCGGACTGTCGACCCGAAGGCACAGCGCCGCACACCGAAGAAGACGCCATCGGCCGGCGACTTAACCTCCGCATGGTCTACGATTTCGCCACGACCTCGCCGATTGAAGAGATTGACTTCATCAACCAAGCCGCCGATCTCAACATGGAAGCCTCCAAACGCTCGCTCGAAGGCAACTACGGCCACTGTCTCGGCAAGGCGCTCACACGCCCCATGGGACGCGGCATCATGGGCGACAACATTTTCTCGCACATCCTCTCCGCCACGTCCTCAGCCTGCGACGCCCGAATGGCCGGCGCCCCCATTCCCGTCATGTCCAACTCGGGAAGCGGCAACCAAGGCATCTGCGCCACGAACCCCGTGGCCGTCTTCGCCCGCGAAAACCACAACACGCGCACCGAACTTGTCCGCGCGCTCATGCTCTCCCACCTCACTGCCATCTACATCAAGCAGCATCTCGGCACACTCTCCGCACTTTGCGGTTGTGTGGTGGCCGCTACCGGCAGCGCCTGCGGCATCACCTATCTCATGGGCGGCGATTACGAAAAAGTGGCGGCGGCTGTCAAGAATATGATCGCCAATCTCACCGGCATGATCTGCGACGGCGCCAAACCCTCGTGCGCCCTCAAACTCACCTCGGGTGTTTCCACCGCCGTGCTCTCGGCCATGCTCGCCATGCAGGGCGAATGCGTCACTTCGGTCGAGGGCATCATCGACGACTGCGTGGACTGCAGCATTCGCAATCTGGCCAAAATCGGCAAAGAGGCCATGAATGAAACCGATCGTTGCGTGCTCGAGATCATGACCCACAAGCGCAAAGCCGACGCCTGAGCACAAAGCGCAAACACTCCTTATTATATATACGCGCACACGCGTGAGCGAAAACTCGCATCGGTAAGTGTGGGCGAACAGCACCTTTGCCCGGCTCGCTCTGTGCACCATTTCGGCTCAAAGTCTTCCACTTTCGCGCAAAAGTCCTCACTTTTCGTTTTCACGTCCACACCTTTCACAACACCCCGCACAACACCTGCGGGAAAACTCGCGTACACTGAAAATCAAATGGGCAGACTTTGACAAGACTTGCACAAAAAACACACCATTCCGCTATCCATATCTATCAAAAACGACACAAAACACCCTATACACTAAAAAAAAGAGGAGGTAAACGCCTGTTTTGTCAGAGAATGCGTATCTTTGGAACGCAGTTCTTGTGCGATAGTGCAGGCCGGTGCTCCGCGATTCGGAAAAAACGTATTTGCGAACGCAAAAAGCAGCAGCCCGACGAAACCAAATTCTCGCCGAGAGCCTACATGCCCACGCTCCACCGCACCATCGGCTTCACACAGAACGCATTTCAACCGGCAAATAATAAAAAAGCATCACATCACACACAGTCTTACCACAATGAAGATGATCAAGACGCTCCTCCTTCTCGGTCTCGCCGTGCTTCCTCTCGCGCTCAGTGCGCAGAACGAACGCGTCGGCGTACAAACTAAAACGCCTACCGAACAACTGGACGTGAAAGGTACCATGCGTATCGAGACACTCCCCAAGAAAGGCGAGAAAATCTCCACAGCCGCCAGCGGCAACTACGACGTGCAAGCCACCTTTACGCCCAACCGCGTGGTGGTGGCCGACGTCAACGGCGTGATCGGTTCGAAGTTTGCCGCATGGCCCCTGTTCTTCTACATGCCCAGCTGCATCATGCCCACCGACCAAACGGCCGCAGAGTACGATGGTACGCAATTCCGCATCAACCTCTACGAACTCTACAAGAACCAATTCAGCATTCCCGCCTCACCGGTGGCCGGTGCCGTCACTTTGGTGAAGAGTCCTTTGGCCGGCGACCTGCCCGTCGAAGCAAAAAGAGACCTCGGTTATTTTGTCACCTACTACGATTCCAAAGTTTTCAAGGACGTACAAGTGGACGATGACGGCATCCTGACCTACAAACTCGTCAACAATCCGGCCACTGTGACGGAATACACTTTTATGAATATCGTCTTCAAACGTCTTTGAAGCACTGATTTTCATCACATTTCTTGGCAGAGTCGCGCAGAATGCGTAACTTTGCCGAGCTTTTCCGCTCAACCGCTGTCAGCAGATGGCTCCACAAGGGGGCGATATTCCACGCGAAACTGAGAATGTTGGGCTGGGGCGATAACAATTTCATACAATCAAGCACAAATGGCTGATCTGATCAAAATTGCTGAAGAAGCATTTGCCACTGGCAAACAAGTACCCGCTTTCAAAGCCGGTGACACCGTAACCGTGGCTTACCGTATCGTCGAAGGTAACAAAGAACGCGTACAGTTGTATCGCGGCGTGGTTATCAAAATCTCCGGTCACGGAGACAAAAAGCGTTTCACCGTTCGCAAAATGTCCGGAACGGTTGGCGTAGAACGTATCTTCCCCATCGAATCTCCCGCGATCGAAAGCATCGAGGTGAACAAGATTGGTAAGGTGCGCCGCGCTAAGCTCTACTACCTCCGTAACCTCACGGGTAAGAAGGCACGCATCAAGGAAAAGCGTACCCCCGTCAAGAAGGAGGCATAAGCAACCGACGAAACAATGGACTGCGACACATCGCTGCCCGCCTCGACTCTTGTCGAAGTTGGCAACAGCGCAGCTCACACCCCCATTCAAAGACAGGAACTTCAACGGTTCCTGTCTTTTTTGTTGCCCCCTACAGGCACAATTCGCGCGAAATGTCGTAACTTTGAACGCATCATAAAAAATTGCGTTCGCGCATTCACACCACACATTCCATGATTTCTCACAAAACTCTGCTCTGTGCCAACACCCTCTTGTTCGTTGGCTTGGCCGGCGGCCTGAAAGCGGCGCCCATCGGCTTCACGTCGACGGAACAAACCGCGCAACTCAATGCGACCTCCGGCGACCATGCGTTTGTTATCAAGAAAGCACGCAAAATCGACGCGCATACCGTTGAACTGCGCGACGAAAACAACAGGAAAATCACGGTAGATTTCTACGGAAACAACATTTTCCGCATCTACCAAGACCCCGCCGGCAGCGCTCCCCACAACCCCGAAGCAAAACCTGCCGCCGACATCCTCGTCGAAAAGCCGCGCAAAAACGTGACGCGACTCGATGTGCAGCAAAACGACAAGCAATGCACCCTCTCCACCGATGAGATCAAAGTGGTGTTCGATTGCAGCAACAGCAGTTTCTCCGTCTACAAGAAAAATGAGATCGATCCGGTGATCGAATCGCCCACCTTCCGTACCTTCGACAGCGACGGCACGCATTTGGAACTCACCTGTCGGCCCGGAGAGTACTTCTACGGCGGCGGCGTGCAGAACGGTCGCTTCTCGCACCGCGGACAGCGCATCGCCATCGAGAACACCAACAACTGGGTGGACGGCGGTGTGGCCTCCCCCACCCCGTTCTATTGGAGCACGAAGGGCTACGGCATGATGTGGCACACCTTCAAACCCGGTCTTTATGACTTCGGCGCCACAGACGCCAAGAAGGTGAAGCTCCGCCACGGCGAAAAATATCTCGATGTCTTCTTCTGGGTGGCCGATTACCCCGAAACCTTGCTCGGCGGCTTCTATCAGCTCACCGGACACCCCGTGCTGTTGCCCAAATTCGGTTTCTATCAAGGTCACCTCAACGCCTACAACCGCGACTACTGGACGGAAGCGAAAGACGGCAAGGGCTTCATGAAAATGGAGGATGGCAAGACCTACAACGAAAGCCAAAAGAACAATGGCGGCATTCGCGAAAGTCTCAACGGCGAACTCGACAATTATCAGTTCTCGGCACGCGCGGCCATCGATCGCTATCTCGACAATGACATGCCCCTCGGCTGGTTCCTCCCCAACGACGGCTACGGCGCCGGCTACGGACAGACGTCTACACTCGACGGCAACATCCAAAACCTCAAAGCATTCGGAGATTACGCCCGCTCCATAGGTGTGGAAATCGGACTGTGGACGCAGAGCGATCTTCACCCCAAAGACAGCATCGAAGCCCTCCTGCAGCGCGACATCGTCAAGGAGGTGCGCGACGCCGGTGTCCGCGTGCTCAAAACAGACGTGGCATGGGTCGGCTGGGGTTACTCCTTCGGGCTGAACGGTGTGGCCGACGTCGGTCGCATCATGCCTAAGTATGGCAACAACGCCCGTCCCTTCATCATTTCGCTCGACGGCTGGGCAGGCACACAACGCTATGCCGGTATTTGGAGCGGCGACCAAACAGGCGGCGATTGGGAATACATTCGCTTCCACATCCCCACTTTCATCGGTTCAGGCCTTTCCGGACAACCGAACATCACTTCCGACGTCGATGGTATCTTCGGCGGTAAGAACATTCCCGTCAATGTGCGCGAATTCCAGTGGAAGACCTTCACGCCCATGGAACTCAACATGGACGGATGGGGCGCTAATCCCAAATATCCTCAAGCACTCGGCGGCAAGAGCACGGCGCTCAACCGCTGGTATCTCAAGCTGAAGAGCGAACTCATGCCCTATGCCTACACGGCAGCGGCCATGGCCATCAACGGTCGACCGATGATTCGCCCGATGTTCATGGAGGAGAAGAATGACTACACGCTCGGCAAACGTACACAATATCAATATATGTACGGTGATGCCTTCTTGGTGGCGCCCGTCTACCAAAACACGGCTGCCGATGCGGAAGGCAACGACCGCCGCGACGGCATTTACCTGCCACAAGGCACATGGGTCGACTACTTCACCGGCGATCGCTACGAAGGTGGACGCATCATCAACTATTTCGATGCACCCCTCTGGAAACTCCCCGTGCTGGTCAAGGCAGACGCCATCATTCCGATGGCCAACCCCAACAACAATCCCTCGGAAATGCGCAAAGATCTGCGCATTTACGAGATCTACGCCCAGCACGGCACGAAGGCGTTGGAATATGACGACGACGGCAACACGCAAGCTTACCTCGACGGCGAAAACACCAACACCCAGCTCAGCACTTCGGTCAACAAGAAGACGCTGATCTTCAAGGCCGAACGCACCGCCGGCGAGTTCAACGGCTACAACCGCAACAAGACGACCGAACTGCGCATCAATGTGACGCGCGCACCGAAAAAGATCACAGCACAAGTGGGGCAAAACACGGTGAAGCTCAAGCAGGTGAAGACGCGCGAAGAGTTTGAAAACGGTGTAGACGTATGGTTCTACGATGCGCGTCCGAATCTCAATCGCTGGGTGCGCCCCGGCGAAGAAAGCGTGGGCGAAATCATCAAGAACCCGCAAGTGCTCGTACGCGTTGCGCCCACCGACGTGAGTGCCAACGCCGTGCGCGTCGAAGTCAAAGGCTTTGAATTCGCGCCCGCCGACCGCTGGCTCACCCACCGTGGCCAACTCGGCACGACGCAACTTGACGAAAAGCAGACCAAGGCCGAAGCCTACGCGCTCACCCCGGCTTGGACGCCCGTAGAAAATGCGGACTACTACGAAGTGAAATTCGGCGATCAGCTCTACTCCACCGTGCGCGAACCTCGCTTGCGCTTCGACGATCTCGCTCCCGTCACAGCTTACGACTTTGCGGTGCGCGCAGTCAATGCAAGTGGCGCCGGCGCATGGAGCAACCTCCGCCTTTCGACCGTGAAAGATCCCCTCGAATGGGCGATCAAGGGCGTGAAAGCCACCACTTCTGTCGCCAACCAAGGCGGACAAGGCACCGACAAGCTCTTCGACCGTGACCTCAAAACCCTTTGGCACACGGCTTGGGACAACAAACAGGCTACGCCCTTCGACCTCACCGTCGACCTGCGTGCCGTCAATAAGATCGATCGCATCGAATATGTACCTCGCGAAGACGCTGCCAACGGCACCCTCCTCCGTGGTACCTATGCCTTCTCGACCGACCGCCAAAACTGGTCGACACCCGTTGCCTTCACTTGGGCAAAGGATGCCACGGTCAAGACGCTCACTCTCGCCGATCATCCGGAGGCTCGCTACGTGAAACTCCACATCGACGAAGGCGTCGGCAACTTCGGATCGGGTCGCGAACTCTACGTGTACCGCGTGGCCGGCACCGAAGGCAAGATGCAGGGCGACATCAACCGCGACAAACGCATCGATGAGAACGACCTCACCTCTTATATGAACTACACTGGTCTGCGCCGTGGCGATGCCGACTTCGACTATGTGGCCGGCGGCGACATCAACGGCAATGGTCTGATCGATGCCTACGACATCTCCACCGTGGCCGTGGAACTCGACGGTGGTGTACGCAACTCGTCCGACAAGGTGCGCGGTTCGCTCGTGCTCACGCCCAATGTCAAGACGTACAAGGCCGGCGATCTTGTCGAAATCAAAGTCACCGGTAAGGACTTGCACTACGTCAACGCCCTCTCCTTCGGTCTCCCCTACAAAGCCGACGAGCTCGAATATGTAGGTATCGACCTCAAGGGAATGAAGGACATGGTGAACCTCACCTACGACCGTTTGCACACCAACGGCACCAAGGAACTGTTGCCCACCTTCGTCAACCGCGGCAACAACTTCTTGCTCGAAGACGGCGCTCCCGTCCTCTTCACGCTGAAGTTCCGCGCCAAGAAAGCCGGCAAATTCCAACTCAAGGCCGTCGACGGACTCTTGGTGGACCGCAACCTCGGTACGGTCAACTTCTGATCTTTCATCACGCACACAAATCCCCGCTTGCACCAAGGCAAGTGGGGATTTTTTCACGATTTGCACAAAGGGTACACGATAAATGCAAAAAAATCCGCTGTATATACCCGATATATCCTGCACATTCGCTAAATTTGCAATGACTATACCCGATTCGTGAAACCACTGCTTTCCATTCGGTGTCGAGTGTACGAACAGCTCTATCGGAGCGCTCGCACAGTTAGAGATGATTCTCCGCATAGTTTTGCATTCCACTTCTATGATCACTAACCAAAAGCCATTTATCTACCGCTTTTTCGTTGTTTTGGGCGAGATAGCCGGGCTCAACCTTATCCTCTTGGCCATGCGTCCCTTCTTTTTTGAAGAGATGCCCCAATATGCTGATGCCTACGGAGAATTTTCGTTCGTCCTCTCTATCTGTTATTTTGTCTGCGGCATGCAAACCGGCAGTCGTTTGCACTACGCCTTTATCCGTGGCGACGAAATTCTTCGCCGTGCTCTCTATAGCAACATTTATTTCGACTTGCTCGTCATCACCCTCTCGCTCGCGCTTCCGGCTGCGCGACTCAATGTGTGGAAGTACCTCCTTCCCCTACTCGTCGGGCAACTCTTCTTCTCCCTCCTCTTCAAGAAGACGGTTCGTCTCGCCATTCAACACTATCGCGCGCGGCTAGTGCAACGCAGAGGCGTCGTCGTGGTCGGCCCCATCGATGATATCCATCCGCTGCTGATGAAACTTGCCAAAGACAAAGGCACCGGCTACAGCCTTGTGGGCTATTTCGCCGACACGGCCTCGGAAAAAAACGATCCTCTTGTGCCGCATCTTGGCCGTTACGAGGATTTCGAAGGCTATCTCGACACCCATAATCACATCATCGAAGTCTTTTGCACCCTCTCTTCGGCCGAGCAACCGCGCATTCGCCAATTGGTCGACTATTGCGACAACCATTTGTTGAGTTTCATCGGCCTACCCTCCACCTATTCGTTCATCTCGCACCGCGTCAAGATGCTTTCGATCGATGGCACCTCAGCCGTCACGCTCCAAACCTCGCCTCTCGAAGATTTCGACAATGCCGCCCTCAAACGCGGCTGCGATCTCATCGTATCTGCGGGACTGCTCATATTCGTCTTCCCCTTTGTCTATCTCATCTTCGGCACACTGATCAAACTCTCCAGCCCGGGGCCCATTTTTTTCCGCCAAAAGCGCAGCGGACTCAACGGCAAAGAGTTCGACTGCTACAAATTCCGCTCCATGCGTGTCAATGCAGACAGCGACAGCAAGCAGGCCACAGAGCACGATCCCCGCAAAACGCGCATCGGCGACTTCATGCGTCGCACCAATATCGACGAACTCCCGCAACTCATCAATGTTTTCCTCGGCGATATGTCGCTCGTCGGGCCTCGCCCACACATGCTCAAGCACACTGAGGAATACAGCGCACTCATCGACAAATATATGATGCGTCACTTCGTGCGCCCCGGCATCACCGGTTGGGCACAAGTCACCGGCTTCCGCGGCGAGACCAAAGAGTTGTGGCAAATGGAAGGACGCGTGAAAAAAGACATTTGGTACATCGAGCACTGGAATTTTGCCCTCGATCTCTGGATCATGATCCAAACCGTGCTCACCACCCGCAGCAAGAACGCCTACTGATCGCCGAGCGGCGCATTCCGACGCCCACTCATCACGTTTTGCCCCTTCCTCCACCGAGCAAAACTTTTTTGTCACGCATACTTGACAAAACACCCAATCCCTTTGGCGCGTTTCGTCGAGATTTGTTATCTTTGCGTCAGCAATTCAATCTCACTTCATCATGAAACCCACTCTTTTCCTGCTCGCTGCCGGTATGGGCAGCCGCTACGGTGGCCTCAAGCAACTCGACACGCTCGGCCCCCAAGGACAAACCATCATGGACTACTCGATCTACGACGCCATCAACGCCGGCTTCGGTAAGCTCGTGTTTGTTATCCGCAAAGACTTCGAAGACGACTTCCGCAAGATCGTCCTCACCAAATACCAAGACAAGATTCCCTGCGAACTCGTCTTCCAATCGCTCGACGCACTTCCCGAAGGTTTCACCTGCCCCGCCGACCGCCAAAAGCCCTGGGGTACGAACCACGCCGTGATGATGGGACAAGACGTAATCAAAGAACCCTTCGCCGTGCTCAACTGCGACGACTTCTACGATCGCGACGCCTTCCAAGTGATGGGCAAATTCCTCTCTTCGCTCCCCGAAGGCAGCACCGGCCGTTACGCCATGGTAGGTTTCCGCGTAGGCAACACCCTCTCTGAGAGTGGCACCGTGAGCCGTGGTGTGTGCGAGGTCGACGACAAGAACCTCCTCACCTCGGTGGTAGAACGCACCAAGATCGAACGTCACGACGGCACGGTTCAGTACCTTAACGAAAACGAAGAGTGGGTTTCGATCCCCGACACCACCCCCGTTTCGATGAACTTCTGGGGCTTCACCCCCGACTACTTCGCTCACTCCAACGAGTTCTTCAAGGCATTCCTCTCCGATCCCAAGAACATCGAGAACCTCAAGAGCGAATTCTTCATCCCCCTCATGGTCGACCACCTCATCCGCAAGGGTCAAGCCACTTGCGAGGTACTCGACACCACTTCTAAGTGGTTCGGCGTCACCTATCCCGAAGATCGTCCCGAAGTAGTGGCCAAGTTTGCCAAACTCGGTGCCGACGGTGTTTACCCCGAAAAGATGTTCTAATCCCTACATCGGATTAGTCCTTACTTAGTTCTCTAAGACGCTGTGAGCGAGATATCATCCTCCGATGGTATCTCGCTCATTCTTTTCTATTCAGTCGCACAGGCTACCTCATCGCGTTGAAAAACAAGGCTTTCGCCTAAAATCGTAGAACAAGGGTTTGCTACTTCCTGCGCATTTTGAAAATATCCTCTCGGCAGGACATGCCCCACAAGCCTACCCGATTTCATCACCTTATCCCTTGGCCGATCAACCTTCAATTTGACTTCAAGAACCTCGCCTATTAAACCCTCGCGTGTAAAATTATCACACAAACATTTGCTATTATACCACAAAACCACTACTTTTGCCGCATCAATTAACCGCTCAGACCAAAAACACGAACAAACGGTAAGCACTTCTAATTGGCGCCTTGCCTACCCTTCTCCTCTAAGTTTCAAACTTCATCGTACCCATTGAGGCGAGGGATTCAAAAATAGAAATAACCTAATCAAAACTATACGCTATGAAGATCGCAAAACGAATCCTCTTCACCTTCCTTATCCTCCTCCTTGTCCTCGGAGGAACAGGTCTCTGGCTATTATTCGGTAGCCGCACGAGCAACCCCAAGAATTATGCACACATTGGCGAAATTCCCCCGCCAAGCGGTTATGAACGCGTCGTCGGTACCAACCCCGGCTACACCCAATTCTTGCGTGCTCTGCCCCTGAAACCCAAAGGCAGCAAGGTATATCTTTACACGGGTGGCAAGGCCTTCTTTCAACCCATGAACTATGCTGTGGTCGACCTTCCCCTCCTGTCCAATGCCGAACAATGCGCCGATGCTTGCATGCGTTTGAGAGCAGAATACTTCTATCAGACCGGGCAATACAACAATATCCAATTTCAAGATGTCAACGGCCACACCCTATACTATCGCGGTGGTGCATCGCGAGAAGCCTTGCACCGCTATCTTCGCCACCTCTATGGCGTCGCCAGCACCTTCTCCCTCTCTCGCGAAATGCAGCCCCGCACATTGGCCGAAATCCAACCCGGCGATGTCTTTGTCTACCCCGGCAAAGGTCAATTTCTCGGTCACGCCGTCCTCGTCGTGGACGTCGCTGTCAACAAGGACGGGAAAAAGGCCTTTCTCCTCGCCGAGGGCAACACCCCCGCCTGCGATATTCATCTCATCCGCAACTTAGAAAACCCATTTCGCTCCCCGTGGTTCATGACCGACGGCAGCGAGAAGAGATTCCTCTTATCTCTCACCCCCTTCAAAGCAACAGACTTGAGGCATAATTGAGCAAGAAACATTCAAACTGAGCTTGTTCTTATTATTCAAGTTTTCAACCAAATTTCCGCTTAGCAAATTCTACAGTGAGCGCGCCAGTTCCATTAAAATTGAGCTGACAGCAATAAGAACAAAAGAGCGAGGCCGTGTCGCAACAAATGTTGCACACGGCCTCGATGCGTATTTTAGAGCTTTATGAACTTGTGCGTGAACGTCGTTCCGTCACTCCCTTTTATTGTCGCGATGTAGATTCCGGTAGGCAATCTCTCCAAAAGCAATGTGGAGGAGGAAGCCTCTATCTGTTTTTCTACTATTCGGCGCCCCTCTGCATCTATGATGCGGAGCGTTTGTCCGATAGCAACTTTCGGACACAGCACCGTTAGCTTGTCCTTTACCGTTGTGGGAAAAAGTTGAAAGTTTCCATCGGCCTTTATGGAGCTAACGGCGGTAACTTTAGTAGAAGTTTTTTTTGAGAGGCGGTTCCCCAGTGCGTCGTAAGTGTAAACGATAACGTGGTTGGGGGTTGTTACCTTAACGAGCCGGTTGAGAGCATCGTATTCGTAGGTGGTTTGATTTTGAGCCTGACAAGGAACAAAAGCTAAGGAGAAGAGTACGCCCATTATTCTAATATAGTTCATAAGATAGAATTGATTTTACGATTGGTGTTTCTGAAAAATCCTCGCCTCGCTTTAGAAGCGAGGATTTTATCTTTTTCAGAATTCCTTAATCATAGAAGGAATCAATGCCTGTGATTCTATTGCAATCCGTAGATATATCCCCCTATTCCGATTATAGCGCCTATGACTGCGCCAGGAATAGCACCGGCTCCCGCACCTGTGACTGCTCCAATTCCTGCACCGGCTATGGCACCCCCGGCAGCACCACCTAAGAGTCCAAGGACAAAACCCTCTGTTTTCATTCCTTTCTTCGCTAACTTATACGCTCCCCAAGTACTGGCTACCACGATTGCCACCCCTGCTACAATTTTTGCGCCCGCCACCCAATAGTTGGGGCTGACTACTGGTTTGGGAATAACTTTGGACACTGTTGTTGTTGTTGTCGGTTCTAAAGCATATATCTGGTTTAATACATTTGTTGCTTCAGCTTCACTAGCATATCCCATTTTCGAGAGTTCAATCGCTTTTTTCAAATAAGCTGCAGTCTTGGTTGCGCTACTGGCCTTGTATACTTCAATACTAGATTCAGCAGCCTTAAAACTTAGAACTTCTATAGATGACTCCCCCTTCGGGTCGATTCCCATGATCGGATTATTGTCCGCATAGGGATAGAGGTTTGTACTCCAAATAGGGTCTTCCGAAAGGAAACGTCCGATGGTCGGATCGTAATGGCGCGCACGCATGTAATAGAGGTGGTCGTTGAGAAAAAGCACACCGTATGTTCCGACATAGCGGAAGGGATTGAAATCCCGTTCTTCCATTTGCGTGATGCCACCGAACTCGTCATACTGATATTTGTGCGTCACATTACCGTTTTCGTCCACCATCGCCACGACGCTACCGCGAACATCCGAAACATAATAGGCCGTTCTTCCGTCTCGCGAGATACGAGCCTCCAAACCGGCGCCATGTAGATAGTAATTTTTCGGATCTCCGTTTAGGTCAGCTTCCGCAATAATATGGCCGATGCCGTCTGGATTCGTGATATAGCGCGTGTTACCATACCGGCGAATGTTACCCAACGGGTCATAGATGATGGCCGTTTCGTCAGCTTTCGTCAATCTGTCGGCAACATCCCAAGCATAGTGTTCGTTTCCGCGCTGCAACGTGTTGCCGTTCTTGTCGAAGGTGAAATCTATGTTGCCGGCGCGTTGAATGCGGTTGGCTTCATTATAGCTGTATTCCGTAGTCTCGTTGGACACGATCGGCTCTTGATAGGGAGCTGTTTCCGTCTGTTTGACGATATTGCCCAATTTATCAAATTCAAAGCCATAACCGGCCACGTCTGTTCCATCGCGCAAAACGGTTTTCTTTTCTGTCAGTCGCCCTCCCGCATCATAAGTATAGGCCGTGTGCATCCCATTGGGATAGTCTGTGCGAGTAAGTCTACTGTCGCGATCGTAGGTGTAGCGAATCGTCTGCCCTTTCCAGTCCGTCATTGCGGTGAGACGATTGAGACCGTCATACTCATAGCGCACCGTCTTTCCGTCGGGATAGGTCAAAGCCGTGACGTTTCCGTTGTCATCATAGCTGTAGCGGACGTTGTTGTTTGCAAAGTCATTGTACGTCACCGCAGTGATGCGATTGAAACCGTCGTAGTTGAAAGAGAGCTTCTTGTCGTCTTGCTCAACAGTGGTCAGTCGAGTGTACTCGTCATATTTGTACTGATTGACTCCATCGTTCGTCACTCTTCCCAAATTGTCGTAGGTGTAGTGACGCTGACTGCCGTCGGGTTTCGTAAAGGTCTTGAGCGATCCCTCTTTGTTGTAGTCAAATCGTTTTGTCGCTTCGCCGAACGATACCGACTGCAGCCAGTCGGTGACATTGTCGTAGCTCATCGAGGTGACACCGCCCTTTGCATTGGTTACATCCGTCAGGTTGTCATTGGCGTCATAGGCAAATTTCGTACTGTGTCCGACAGCATTGATTTGCTCCAACACCTGATCCACATTGTTGTAGCGATAGCGTGAGGTATTGCCCACAGCATCCGACACTGTCGTCAGGCGGCTTGCTGCGTCATAGTCCAACGTTTTGCTTTGTCCGACAGCCTTATTTTCGACCCTCGTCAGATTTCCATAGGTGTTGTAGTCCAAAGTGGTTTCATTGTGTTCGGCGCTCGTGATGGAGACAGGCAGACCACGTTGATCCACTTTTATTTGGGTCGATGCTCCTTCCGGTGCACTAACTTGAGTCAGGTTGCCTGCCGCATCATAGGTGTAGCGAGTGACGTTCCCCTTCGGGTCTGTCGTGGAAGTCAGGTTGTTGTCCGCATCGTAGGTCATGCGCGTTTCCAGTGTTGCGCTTCCGTCGAGCGAGCGCACCTTGACACTCGTCACATTGCCCCGTTCGTCGTAGCTGATGTCGCTCACCTCATTGCTGTTGGTCTTCATCGCCGTGGGGAGTTCCGGATGCGAGTTGTTGCCGTACGACAGTTGCATCTTCACTCCTTCTTCGCCCGTCATGCTTGTCACTACATTGTTGCTGTTGTAGTTGTAGGTGAAGGACGATTCCTTGTTTTCTCTTGCCACCTTGACGATCGATTGCGTGTTGGCTTGCGCCTTGTAATCCGCCACGACCGATACCGAAGTTTGCGTTCGGGGCACACCCTGTCCGCCCACGGCCGTGTTTTTCAGACGGCGGTTGGCTTCGTATTCATTTTCGATATAGTTGCCCTTCGGGAGTTGAATGCGTTTCAGTAGGAAAGCCGTTCCGCGATTGCCGGCATCGCCATATTCGTAGTTTGTCGTGTGTTGCTCGGCATCCGTGAAGGATGTCAACACATAGCCATCTTGTGCCGCATTGAAGGTGTAGCCGAAGCGAATACTGCGCCCAAGCGGATCTTCCACTTGCTCCAGTAGATTCGTGCCGGATTTATAGGTGAACTTCAGTTCGCGATGACCGTCCGACACACTACTGATGACGCGCGTGCCGTTCGTCCCTTCGGCATAGCGGAGCGAGAGCCGATTGCCGTTGCGGTCGGTGATGGACGTGAGGTACAGGACTGTCGTGCCCGGCGCGGTGCCTTGTTTGTCGAAGGCGTAGGTCATCTTGTCCTTTGTGCGGATTGTGATGCCATCGGAAGTGATGGTCATATCATCGTAGACACCCACCGATTCGGGACGAAATTTCGTGCCGTCCGACTGATATACATGTAAGTTTCCACCACCCCAGTGCACGATTGCGCGTGCGTCCTTGCCGTGTCCGGCAAACGTGATGAAGGTGTGGTAGCTGTGACTCCAACCCGGTCCCAAGGGTTGGTAGACTTCCGTGCGATCTTTGCTGTCGCGTGAAGCATAGAAGGCATCGGGCAGCGTGGTGTTGTAGGAGTTGTACTCGTGCGAAAAGCCGAGCGGAGCCACTCCGTCGAGGGCGAAACTACTCTTGGTGTAGTGGTTGAAGTTACCCATCGACAGGCCAAGTCCCAAGGCCAAAGTTTGCGTCGTGAGGTTGAGCGGTTCGAAGTAGTCGGCCGTCGAGGGGTTGGGGTCAGTGATCTTCCCGGCCTCTATCGCTTTCATGATGCGTGCCAACATCAAGAAGGCCTCGCCGCGCAAACAGTCGTCGTGAGGGCGAAACTTTGTGTTTTTATCCCCTTCGGGAGTGGCAATGATTCCCAGTGCGGCAGCGCGGCGCAGGTAACCGAACTTCACGGGATTGTTGCGCTGCAGTGCGACGGCGTCTGCATCGCCGGGGAAGGGATTGGATGTTCCCGACAGATCCGGTTTGATGTTGAAGGTTTCGCAAAGCGCTTTCAGCACATGGATGCGCGAAATCGTGTTGCTCGGCTCGAAATTCACGCGATCTCGATCGAAGGGACTGATTCCGTCGCCATATTCGAGATACATCAACGCGCGTGCAGCTTGATAGTAATACTCGTTGTCAGCAGTGCGACGGGAGATGTCGGGATAGATCGATGGGAAATTGTCCGACGGCACTGCGGAGGGCACTTGGCGCCCATTGGTCAGATAGAGTCCTCTGAATCCAATCTTTGCCAACTGTGCACGAGTGAGTTTATCTTCTACTTTAACTGCACCATCTATTTTTGCCCCCGAAAGCACCCCACGTTCGCACAGGAAATTTGTGGGAGCATAATAGGGACTTGAGAAGTCTACGTCTGTGAAATCACAACTGCTGGGCTTTTCCGTTGTATATCTTATGTATTCTGTTTCTTCTCTGGCAACAGTATAGAATCCCCATACGATCAATCGAATTCTCACTTTCTTAAAATTCAGACCTTTATTGACTGTTGAGAAGACTAATTTATCGTTGAGATAGTACTCGAATTTTCCGTTCGAATTGTCATATTTAATTTTTTCTGTGTTCCAGTCATTCCAGACAGATTGATTTAAAACATACTTTTTGTCAAAAATATCAACATACGAAATACTGCTATCACTCGAACAATCATGGTGAATTCTTATCATATCACTGCTGTTGAACATTATATCAGCAGTATAACCTATAAATTCACCTCCAGTTTTTTCGCTCAGACTCTTGCGTTTTACCTTTCTCTCAAATGTAAACTTATTATAGAGATCTAATTCCTTGGATTCTATGCTCGTTGATATAGGAGAGCTGTCTTCCATTATTAGCGTCCCTTTTTCCGTATGAATACCAATATTCATTTTTTCTACCCAGATCTTTTCGTCAAGTCCACTCTCAAAATTATCTTCGAAAAGATAGTAGCCGTCTGATGTCTTTTCCTTTGCCTTCACTTCAGTCTTCGAAGTAATCGAAGAAGTTATTAAAGAAGAAGTGGGAGGATTCTTTGTTGTTGCAAATGTTGTGCTGGATAGTAATAAGCAACATAGCAGCAGGAGAATTTTCCCAATTTGTCTTTGGGAAAACATTTCTTTGTGTTCTTGGATGAGTTGATCCATAATACTATATCTTTGGGAAATAAAAGCAGTTGAGGTTATTCGGTTTATGTTTTCAATTGTGATTATTGTAGGGGGATATTGATTACTATTTTCTATACATTTATTGCGAAAGAACGATATGCAATACAAAGATATACAATTATCCATAAACCCACAAAAGTACGTGCTTATTTCTTTGTAATCACCCAAATTCGGGGCGGATTCTACGGAAACCTTGTTTCAATAAAATATCCCGTTTTTATTATCAGATTGGCCATAAAGCTTTTAATGCCCCCTTACTAACGATATATAAATGGGGATTTACATTTCTTGAATCAAGCTTAAAGGGGTTGCCCCTATTAGTATGATTAGAGGAGATAGATCACTGATGGTCAAATACAGTTACTCCTCTATATAAATACGAGAAGTGAAAATCCAACCGAAAGCTTTTGAAAGCCGTCTACTTTCTCACGAAACACCACAACTATTTTTAGAAACACGGGAAGCGCATCAATATACACAACCACTTCTTTAACCCATGTACATTCCGCCACATCTCGCGCGCGCATATACGCGCGCATCCGGCGATTTTCGACTTTTGTGTTCACCTCTTCACCTTCACTACATAAAACTTTGTACGTAAATGGGTTAAGTGTGAAGGTTTCACCCCCATTTTTCCTTCACCCTTGCCTTCACCGAAGATTTTGGGAGTTTATACACTATGCACATTTCATGCGAAACGAAGTGACTAAGCGACCACTGTGCGGAACGGGGGCGGGGACGAGATGGAAAGATCGGGGAGGAGGACGACAAGATGAACAAAGGGTGAAGGAAAAAGAGAGGTGAAGCCTTCACCCCTAAAGCACTACAAATCAAGGAGTTGAGAGCGAACAAAGGAAAACCAAATCTTCACACACAACTCGCTCAAGGTCAGCAGATTGCAAGGAAAATGTGAAGAGGTGAAGGTTGTTTTTCGAAAACAGCGGATGCGCACGCGCGCGAGGAAAGGCGGCGGAAAAAAGAGAAAAGTGCGCAGGTTTCCGCGAAGAGGGCACGGGTTTGTTTTTCATGTCCGCGGCCGGAAACCAAAACGCCCCTCTGCTCGTCACGGAGCAGAGGGGCGCAGTGTATGAAAAAGTCGGGGCTTTTACTTCTTGGGCGTGCGTGCCAAGGTCTCGAGCACCAAACGCCAGTACTTGTCCACCGAGGGAATGAAGCAACGCTCGTTGGGCGTATGGGGCGATTCGAGGGTGGGACCGAAGGAAACGACATCCATGTTGGGGCAGTGGCTCAAAATCACCGAGCACTCCAAACCGGCGTGTACCACCTGCACCTTGGCAGGTTCGCCAAAGAGGTCTTGGTAAACCGATTCCATGAGTTCCACGATTTCGCTCTTGGGCGAGGGCTGCCATGCGGGATAAGCACCGTCGGTTTCCACCTTCATGCCGGCCATCGAGAAGCAGGCTTCGAGGGTGTCGACACAGTTTTGGCGCATCGAGTCGCGGCTCGAACGCACGAGGACTTTGAAGAAGGCACGGCCGTCGACGATCTCGACAATGGCCAAGTTGCTCGACGTTTCGACGATGCTCGGGAGATGGGGGATGAAGCGCAGCACGCCGTTGTGGCAAGCGAGGAGCGAATCGACGAGGTTGTCTTGAATCTCTTCGGGCACCAAGGTGGCAGGCAGGGGCACTTCGGTCACTTCGATTTGGAGGTTGGGCTCCACGATGCCGTATTCCTCGAAGAGGTCGCGCTGCCATTCGGTTTCCACCGTTTCTTTGAGCGCAGCCACGTTCTCAGCGGGGAGGGTGAGCACAGCTTCGGCCTCGCGGGGGATGGCGTTGCGCATGTTGCCGCCCTTCCATTCGGCCAAACGCGCCTCGAAGTTGGCAATGGCGTCGGCTACCACGCGAGCGAGGTTCTTGTTGGCGTTGGCGCGTCCCTCGTTGATCTGCAAACCGGAGTGTCCGCCGCGCAGACCGTGGAGCGAGATGCGCACCGCCTTGTCGTCGGCATCGGGAGCTACGGGCTTGAATTCGAGTTCGGCGGTGAGGTTGATGCCACCGGCCGATCCGACCATGAGTTCGCCGTGGGTTTCGTTGTCAAGGTTGAGAAGGATGTCGCCTTTGAGGAGGCCGTCTTCCATGTGTTCCACGCCGTACATGGTGGTTTCCTCGTCGGAGGTCATGAAGGCCTCGAGGGGGCCGTGGCAGAGGGTGTCATCTTCGAAGATGGCCATGATGGTGGCGATGGCCATGCCGTCGTCGGCACCGAGGGTGGTGTTGCGTGCACGCACCCAGTCGCCATCGATCCACGTCTCGATGGGATCGGTTTCGAAGTTGTGGGGCGAGTCGGGCGTCTTCTGCGGCACCATGTCGATGTGACCTTGGAGCGTCACGACCTTGCGGTCTTCCATGCCGGGCGAGGCAGGCTTGTACATCAAGATGTTGCCGGCATTGTCGAGACGGGCGTCGAGATTGCGTTCCTTCGCCCAATCGAGGAGAAACTGTTGGATTTTTTCGAGGTGTCCGGAGGGACGGGGCACTTGCGTGAGCAGGTGGAAGTTGCGCCAGAGGGCTTCCGGCTGAAGTTTCAAAATTTCGCTCATAATGTTGCGGTTTTAGACTGTTTTTTAATGAGGAGCAGATCGGCCCAACCCCATGCTCCTGTGAGCACAACGAGGGCGGTCTGAATGGTGTGTACGAGAAGAACAAAGGCCACCACGGGGGCTTCGGCGAGACCGTAGAGCACGAGCACGGTTTTCACAGCAAAGTGCCACGGGCCGGCACCGTTGGGGGTGGGTACGAGCACGGCAAAGGAGCCGATGCAAAAGGCCAAGAGCGCGGCGGCGGGATCGACCGACGAGGTGGCAGGGAAGGCGAAAAAAGCGAGGTAGAAATGCAAATAATAGCCCGCCCAAATGCCGATGCTGTAGAGCAAATAAGCCCAAAGGGGACGCACGCGGCGCAAGGAGGCGATGCCGGCCATGAAACTGACCATTTTTTCGCGGCCGCGACGAAAAAACGACATGCGCGCCACGAGGAGCGCGAGAAAGCCGAGCGCCAAGAGGGCGCAAACGGCCGTGACGAGATAGCCGGCGGAGGTGAAGTGCTGCAACAACTGGAGGGGCGCAGCGCCGGTGGTGTGGAGGAAGTGCAGGTATTGCGGCAACTGCAACAGCGCGGCACCGACGGTGAGGAGCACCAACAAGACGGAATCGACGACGCGTTCGGATACCACCGTGCCGAGGGCTTGCGAAAAGGAGGTGCCGGCATAGGTCTTGAGCGTGCCGCAGCGCGTAACCTCGCCAATGCGCGGCACCACGAGGCTGGCGGCATAGGACACGAAGATGGCATCGGTGCAGACGCGCAGGGGGGGATGTTCATCGAGGGGGCGCAACGCCAACCGCCAACGCAGGGCGCGAAACACCGGGGGAACGATACCGAAGGCTAACGAGAGGAGCATCCAGCCCCAATGCATCGAGGTGAGCATTTGGTAGGTGGCACTCCAATCGTTGCCGCGATACATCCACCAGAGAATGCCGATTCCCACAGCAAAAGGGACAATAAACTTGACAATGTCGACAAATGGTTTCACGCAGACGTAGTTTTTTTGTAATTTTGCGCCGTAGCGCGATTCGTCTTCGCCCCACTCCGCCGGATAGTGCGAAAAAGCGAAACCGAACAGCGCGAAATTACAAATTTATCCCATAGTATGAAGTCCGTACGTCCGAAAAAGTTCCTCGGCCAGCACTTTTTGAAAGATCTCGGTGTGGCGCGTGCCATTGCCGACACGGTCGATGCCTGTCCCAACCTGCCTGTTCTCGAAGTGGGACCGGGCATGGGGGTGCTCACCCAATTCCTCCTGCCGAAGGGGCGCGAGTTGAAGGTGGCCGAAATCGATTTCGAGAGTGTGGACTATCTCCGCAAAAACTTCCCCGAGCTCGAAGAGCAAATCATCGAAGACGACTTTTTGAAAATGCACCTCGAGCATGTCTTTGACGGACAGCAGTTTGTGCTCACGGGCAATTATCCCTACAACATTTCGAGCCAGATTTTTTTCAAGATGCTCGAATATCGGGATTACATTCCCTGCTGCACGGGCATGATCCAGAAGGAAGTGGCCGAACGATTGGCGGCGCGACCGGGCAACAAGACCTACGGTATCCTGAGTGTGCTCGTGCAACTGTGGTACGACGTGGAATACCTCTTCACCGTCGAGCCGGGGGTGTTCAATCCGCCGCCGAAGGTGAAGAGTGCCGTGATTCGCATGACGCGCAACGACGTGAGCGACGCGGGTTGCGACGAACACTTGCTGCGCCGCGTGGTGAAAACGGCCTTCAATCAGCGTCGCAAGATGATGCGCGGCAGTCTGAAACCGCTTTTCGCACAACTGGACAACGAGTGCGGCTGCACCCGACCGCACACCGACTTCTTGGCGCAGCCGCTCCTCACGAAGCGCCCGGAACAACTCTCGGTGGCCGACTTCGTGGCGCTGACCAATGCCGTGGAGCAGGAAATGAAGGCGTAAACGCGTTCTTCTCGCTGCCGAATACTTACGGCGCAGACAGGACACCCACTTATCTCACTACCTATTCAACCTCAAAGCCTATGCTTCCCCTTGCCTTTCTTCTTTTCGTAGGAGCTGTCGCACTTTTTCTCACCAGGAAAAAGAACAACGACGAAGGTTCGGAAGATCAATAACGAAGAAAACCGTCTACACTTGCTGTAAGCATGTTTTATCCCGCAAAATTTATCACTCACCTTGTTTCCCGCCTGCCCGACGGCAGCAGCGACGAACTGCATCACGAAGAGCATGTGATGGTTTCGCTGCGTGAGGACGGCACTTGGGCGCTGCGCTACAACGATCCGGAGAACGGCGGACAGACGATGCTCCAAGGCACGCCGCACCGTATGTCGGTTTCGCGCTCGGGGGCGACGGTGAGCCGCCTGCTTTTCCGCGTGGGCGAATGCTGCGAGAGTGTCTATCGCACGCCCAACGGCGAATTTGAAATGTCGACCCTCGCCACACTCTACAACGCGCAAGTGGACGACCGACGCGGCTTGATCGAGCTCCGCTATGACTTGTTTTTCAACGGAGAACTCGCCGCACACAACGAACTCACCGCAACGTGGGAGCGCACTTGAGGTGCTCGGCGTTGCTTAAAAACAGCTTTCTCATGAACGCACTGCAAAACTATATTGCCGAGAACGAACCCCGCTTTCTCGAAGAACTCTTCTCGCTCATTCGCATCCCGAGCGTGAGTGCTCACCCCGAACGTCGACCCGACATTGACCGCTGTGCCGAACGCTGGCGCGAGTTGCTCCTGGAAGCCGGCTGCGACCGCGCAGAGGTGATGCCCTCGGCCGGCAATCCCTTGGTATACGCCGAGAAGTTGGTCGATCCGAGCGCGCCCACCGTGCTGGTGTATGCGCACTATGACGTGATGCCCGCCGAACCGCTCGACCTTTGGCACTCCGATCCCTTCGAACCAGAGGTGCGCGACGGCCACATTTGGGCGCGCGGCGCGGACGACGACAAAGGACAGTCGTTCATTCAAGTCAAAGCCTTCGAATATCTCGTACGCAACGGTCTACTGCAGCACAATGTGAAATTCATCTTCGAAGGCGAAGAAGAAATCGGCAGTCCCTCGCTCGCAGCCTTCCTCACGGCGCACCGCGAATTGTTGCGCAGCGATGTGATTTTGGTGAGCGACACGTCGATGCTCGCCCCCGAACTCCCCTCGCTCACCACGGGTTTACGCGGTTTGGCCTATTGGCAGATCGAAGTGACGGGACCGAACCGCGACTTACACTCCGGCCACTTCGGCGGTGCGGTGGCAAACCCGGCGTTGGTGCTCTGCGAACTGCTGGCGAAGATGGTCGACGGCGACGGACGCATCACGATTCCGGGCTTCTACGACGACGTGGAAGAGCTCTCGGCCGACGAACGTGCGATGCTGGCTTCCATTCCTTTCGACGAAGCGGCCTACAAACAATCGATCGGCGTGCGTGATCTGCGCGGCGAAAAGGGGTATTCGACGATCGAACGCAATGCTTGCCGCCCGAGTTTCGACATCTGCGGCATGTGGAGCGGCTATCAGGGTGAAGGTTCGAAAACCGTGTTGCCTTCCAAGGCTTTCGCAAAAGTGAGCTGCCGCTTGGTGCCGCATCAACAGCACGAGAAGGTGAGCCAAATGTTTGTGGACTACGTGCAAAGTCTGGCTCCCGACTGCGTGGACATCAAAGTGACACCGATGCACGGCGGCGAAGGCTATGTTTGCCCCATCACGCTGCCGGCTTATCGTGCGGCCGAAGAAGGGTTTACGGAGGCTTTCGGCAAACGCCCCTTGGCCGTGCGCCGCGGCGGCAGTATCCCCATCATTTCGGATTTCGAACGCGTGCTGGGTGTGAAAACGGTGCTCATGGGCTTCGGTCTCGAAAGCAACGCCATCCACTCGCCCAACGAAAACTTCAGCCTTGACATTTTCCGTAAAGGCATTGCAGCCGTTGTCGGCTTCCATCTCCACTATAAAGGATAAGTAAATGCAATGTCGCTCTCTTCCGTCGAAGAGAGCGACTTTTCTCCATCTTCACGTATGTTTGCTCCGCGCAAGTTGTTTAAGATTTTCGGCATCGCCACGCTCGTCGTCGCTGTGCTGATTGTCCTTCTCGTCGTCGCAGTTTATCTTCCCCCGGTTCAGCGTTGGGCTGTGGGGCGCGTATCGGCTGCCCTCGAAGAAAAAATGGGTTTGAAAATCGATATCGACGAAGTACGACTCACCCCTTTTCTCAATCTCAATGTCGGCAACCTCCGCGCCACGGATGCGGAGGGCGACACGCTGTTGCTCGCCGAGCGCTTCCATCTCGATGTGGCATTCTGGCCGCTGTGGGAAGGACGTGCCGACATTGACGGTGTGACGCTCAACGGCGCGCGCGTCAACACGAAATCGCTTCTTCCCGATGTGGAAGTGAAAGGCAGCGTGGCGCGACTTGAGGCGGCGGCGCACGGCGTGGAATGGGCACACGGGCATGTGCGACTGGATCGCGCCTTGCTCGACGGGGCGAACCTCAATGTGGCGCTTTCGGACACGGCGAAAAAGGACACCACCGAGACGCCGGTGCAGTGGCTCATCGAAACGGACGAACTGGCTGTGCGCCGTTCGGAAATTGCGCTCGCGATGCCGGGAGATTCGCTCCATGTCCGCGCAAAAATGGGCGATGCAGTGCTCAAACAAGGGGTGTTCGACTTGGAATGCCCCCACTATTCGGTACGCTCGTTCCAACTGAAGGAAGGAGCGGTGAGCATGAACACGACCCACCGCCCTTTGCCGCACGATGCGCTGTTTGACATTGCCGGACTGGCGGTGGATGTGCACGATCTTTCGTTTGACGAAAACAAACGGCTGAAACTGAATTTGGTACACGCCGCGGCGCTCGAACGGCAGCGCAACTTGCGCATTACCGAGTTGCGCGGCGCGGTACTGATGGACACCCTTCGTGTGTCGCTCCCCGACGTGTTGCTCACCACGACGCAATCGCGCATCGGGGCTTCGCTGGAGGCAGACTTCGCGGCGTTGCAACCCAACGGCCGCGGGACGTTGCGCACCCGTATTGACGCACGCATCGCACCGAGCGATATCCGCTCCATTGCGCGCCACGACGCGCCGACCTCGATGCGCCGACAGATCGACGAGATGACGCAGACTTTGTTGGAAAACGACATCGTCGAGATGGGACTTGCACTCACGGGCAACCTGCGCAATTTGGCGGTGGAACGCGTTTCGCTCAACGCCCCGGGACTGGTGGAAGCGAAGGTAGACGGCTTTGTGCGCAACGCGCTGAGCGAACAACGCTCGGGGCATCTGAACTACGCGGCTGTGACACGCACCACACGCCGAGTGCGAGCGCTGCTGCCGAAGAGTGCGGCGAGTTCCCTCAACGTGCCGGATGCCATGCGTCTGCTCGGTGCGGTGGATTTCGCCGGCGCCGACTATCGCACACACTTTGCCTTGCAACAAGGCAAGGGGAATGTAAACGGACGCGCGGCGGTGAACTTGAACACCGAGCGCTATTCGGCGCAGATCGATGTGCAGCGATTTGAATTGGCGCAATTTCTCAAAGGACAACCCATCGGGCCGCTGACGGGTAAACTCGGTGTGGAAGGACGCGGCTTCAATGCTGATGCGGCGCGCGCCAATCTTCGGGCGACGGCCGAGGTGCGCGAAGGACGATACGATCGTTTTTCGCTGGGCGGTATCGGCCTCAGCGCGGCATTGCGCGGCGGCCACGCAGTGGTGGACTTCAAAGCACGCAACCCCCTCATCGACGGCGAAGGACGCATCACAGCGGAACTGAATCGTCGATATGCCGCACAAATGGACGTGCGTTTGGCACGCGTTGATCTCCGCGGACTGGGCGTCATTGAAGATACCCTCTCGCTGGGGGGCAATTTCCGCGGAACGGTGGAAAGTTCGCAAGACTTCCGCCACATGGCGGCACGCGGCGAACTGCGCAACCTCTGTTTTGTGGCGCCCTCTCGTTTGCTGATTGCACAAGACGTGTTGCTCGATCTGACCTCGCGTCCGGACAGTACGTTCGCACACATCAACTCGGGCGATTTGAAGCTGGACTTTGCCGCGGGAAGCGGATGGCAAGGCTTGGCCGATCGCGGTGCGAAGATCGCGAAAATGGCCATGCGCCAACTTGAACACCGTGATATCGACCAAGCGCTTCTGAAACGCGAACTGCCCGACGCGACTTTGCAACTCGAAGCGGGACAGGAGAACTTGCTGGCACGCTATCTGCGCTATAAAAAATATGGAGTCAATAGCATAGCGCTGAATGTAACCTCCAATGCGACTCAAGGGCTGAACGGTTTTATGCGCATCGGCAAGTTACAGGCTGAAGGCCTGGTAATCGACACGATACAAGCCACTATTACGCACGGCGAAGAGGGGCTGAAATTCGCGGCGACCGTCGAGAACCGCAAAACGGAGAACCCGAATCCGTTCCTCGCCACCCTGCACGGGCACTTGCTGCGTGCCGGCGCAGCAGCAGACATCGCTTTCCAAGACGCTAACGGCCGATTGGGTTTGCGTCTCGGCGCGCAGGTGGAAATGGAGGACGGCGGTACGCGTCTGCACCTGAATGCCGACACGGCGGTGGTGGCTTATCGCAATTTCTCCGTCAATCCCGACAATTATCTCTTTGTGAGCAACGACCGCCGCGTGCGCGCCAACATCAAGCTGCTGGCCGATGACGGAACGGGGCTGCAGATCTACAGTGAGGGAAGTGATAGTTTGAAAAACGACGTTACCCTCACCATCAATCGCCTCAATTTGGGCGAACTGGCCAATGTGCTGCCTTACCTTCCCAAGGTGGGTGGAACGCTGGACGGTGATTTCCATATCATTGAAGACCAACACAATTTTGCTGCCGTGGGTGCCGCGACTGCCAAAAACTTCTCGTACGAAGGAACGCAGATCGGTACACTCGGCACCGAGTTGATGTACCAACCCGGCGAGAATGGGCAACACATTGCCAACGGCTATCTCACCCTCGATGGCAAGGAGGTGGCGGAAATCGGCGGAACGTACGATCCGAAGGGAAAAGGCAATTTCGACGGTTCGTTCAATATCCGTTCTCTCCCCCTTAATGTCGCCAATGCCTTTTTGAAAGAAACCGGATTTGCCATGCGTGGCACGGCAGAAGGCGCATTCAGTGTGAAAGGTGCACTCGACGCGCCGGTGATCAACGGTCAACTCAAACTCGACGAGGCACATCTATATAGTAATGTGTATGGAATCGACTTTGCTGTCGACTCCGTGCCGCTCGAGCTCAAGAATTCGCTACTCGAACTCAAGAATTATCAACTCACGACAGCCGATAAAGTTCCGCTGACGCTGCGCGGAAAAGTGGATCTCACGAATCCGGCTTCGCCTTATGTCTATATTGACGTCATCGGTCGCCAGTTCCCGCTGGTCAACACGAAGCGGAAGAACGAATCGCTACTCTACGGTAAACTGCTGACCAATATTCTCGCCAATGTACACGGCACGCTCGACAAATTGGTGGTGGCCGGTCGACTTACGGTGCTCGAGAAAACCGATGTCACCTATGTGATGACGAATACTCCCTTGACCGCCGGCAGTGACCTCTCCGATTTGGTGAAGTTCACGGACTTCTCCGATACCCTCACCGTCGCTTCTTCTGCAGAAGAAACGAAAAAGTCGAATATGGACGTGTGGATGGAAATTATCGTCAAGAAAGGCGCACGCTTCCGCTGCTACCTCACCCCCAACGGCGACAGCTATGTCGATGCCACCGGCGAAGGTAACCTCACCTTCCGCATGCCTCCGCAAGGCGAGATGCGCATGACCGGACGCATCACGATAGACGAGGGAAAGATGAACTACGAACTTCCTGTCATTCCGCTTCGCACCTTCAATTTCGCCAGCGGATCGTCGATAGACTTCACGGGGAATGTGATGAATCCGACCCTCAATATCACCGCGACGGAGCGTGTCAAAACCATTGTCACCGAAGATGACCGACAACGCGCCGTGACATTCGACGCAGGCGTCAAAATCAGTCGAACGGTCGAAGACATGGGATTGGAATTCATCATCGATGCGCCGGAAGATCTCGAAATCAAGAACCAACTCACCGCAATGAGCAAAGAAGAACGTGGAAAAGCCGCGGTCGCTCTCCTCGCCACCGGCATGTACATCACCGACGATAATTTGGCGACCGGTGGCCTCAAAGCCTCCAACGCCCTCAACGCCTTCTTGCAAAGTCAGATTCAAGACATTGCCGGTAAAGCCCTTTCGACCATCGACCTTTCATTTGGTATGGAGAGCGGTGTGAATGCTGCCGGCGAAACCACAACCGACTATTCCTACCAGTTCTCTAAACGCTTCCTCAATGATCGCGTCCGTATCGTGATCGGAGGTAAAGTGTCGTCGAGTGCCGACGCCACGGAAGCAACGCAATCGTTCATCGACAACATCGCCATCGAATATCGTCTCGACGCGGCCAACAATCGTTACGTTCGTCTCTTCTATGATCGCAATTCCTACGATGCACTCGAAGGAACGCTGATGAAGACCGGCGCCGGTTTTGTGATGCGCCGCAAGGCTGATCGTTTTAGCGATCTCTTCCTCATCCGTCGCAAGAAAAAGTCCACCACCGAAAAATCAAAAAGCAAATGAAGCTCCGCCCATTCCTCCGCGGTCTACTCCTTGCCCTCCTCGCTCCCCTACTCTCTGTGAGTTGTTCGCTCACCGAGAAAGTACCCGCAGGCGAACAGCTCTACACGGGTATCCGCGATGTCAACTATACCCTCGACACGCCGCTCTCCAAGCAACGCAACACCGCCACTGCTGACAGTGCCGGCGTGATTACCTCGATTGCCAACGCAGTCGATGCCGTGGAACGTGCCATGAAAGGAGGAGGACACGCCACTCCTTCGCTCCACGAACTGCGCCGACAACATTGGGATTCGCTGACTTCTGCTCAACGCGAACGACTGTTGACACAAGAAAAGAACGAACGCACCAATATCGCCAATACGAAGACCGAAATCGACGCCGTGCTCGCCTATCCGCCGAACGGTGCGCTCTTCGGCTCTACGAAATACTCCACGCCGTGGAAGTTCGGACTTTGGACCTACAATAACTTCGTGGACTCCGAAAGCACATTGGGAAAATGGTTTTTCAACACCTTCGGCGAAGCCCCCGTACTCATCTCTAATGTAGCCCCGCAAACGCGTGCAAAGATTGCCACCGGTGTGTTGCGCAATCATGGTTATTTGAGAGGGCGCGTCGACTATCAAGTCATTACCGGCAGCAATCCCAAGAAAGCAAAGATCGACTACGACATCACCCCCGGCCGTCTCTTCTTTTTGGACTCCATTGCCTATTTGGGATTCGATGCCACCGCCGATTCACTGCTCAGTCGCACCCGCTCTCAACGACTCTTGCGCAGTGGAGATGCCTTCAGCAGCGCAGCTCTCGCAGCCGAACAATCGCGCATCGAAACGCTCATGCGCAACAACGGCTACTACTATTTTGCTGCCGCGCACACCACCTTCCTCGCCGATACCGTGGCACATCCCGGTTATGTGCAATTACAAGTGCGCCCGGTAGCGCAACGTTCGGCCGCCGCTCAGCGTCCGTGGTATATGGGACACGTCTACGTCACGATTCGCGACGACAAAGAGAGCAATCTCACCGGCCGACTCGATCGCCGAGGTTACACCTTCTTCTTCCCCGGCAATAAAATCCCCCTCCACCCGGGATTGTGGCGCCGCTCCATCCAACACACCGAGGGAGAACGCTTTGCTGCATGGGCGCAAAAGGCCACTGTCGAGCATCTCTACGGATTGGGCATCTTCTCCTCGATGGATGTCAACTACGCACCGCGCGACTCTTCCTTTAATTGCGACACCCTCGACGTACACGTTTCCGCCACCTTAGCGAAACCCTATGACTCCTCGCTCGAAATGAGTGGAACCTACAAATCCAACGAGCAAATCGGGCCGGGACTCAGTTACGAACTCTCGAAACACAACGCTTTCAGGGGAGCCGAAACCGTCTCGTGGAAAATCTTCGGCAGCTATGAGTGGCAACTCGGCGAAAGTTCGTCGGCACTCAACAGTTATGAGCTGGGGTCACAACTCAGTTTCAAATTTCCGCGCCTCATCATGCCGTGGTTCAATCCCACTGCTATGGGACGACGTTACCGCCGGCGCATCGCCATTGCACAAGCACAAGCCCGACTGCTCGGACAGCAAGCCCCCTTCCAACTCAAGGACTTCACCCCCGTCATCGGAACCACCACCGTTTCGCTCACCGGCAACTGGCGCAACCGCTCCGGTTTCTTCACCTTCCTCACCTTTGGTGGAAACCTCAACTACAAGTGGTACACCAATCCGCGAAAGCGCCACGAACTCAACCTCTTCAACCTCGAGTACAACAGCGTCATTCGTACCACCGCCGCCTTCGACTCCATCACCCGCGCCAATCCCGCGCTCTACATCTCCATGCGCGACCAGTTCGTGCCCTCCGTCAGCTACACCTTCACCTCCTCTGCGCCCGCTGCCGACCGTCACCCCTATTGGGTGCAGTTCATGGTCAAAGAAGCCGGTAACCTCACCTCCACGCTCTACTCACTGACCGGACGCAGCTTCACCGAAAGCGGAAAGCGGCTCTTGGGGTCGCCCTTCTCGCAGTTTGTCAAGGTCACCGCCGAAGGCCACTACACCCACGTCTTCTCTTCACACCTCAGTCTGGCCATGCGTGCCTTTGCCGGTGCCGTCTACGCCTTCGGCAACAGCACCTACGCCCCCTATGGTGAACAGTTCTACGTCGGTGGTGCCAGCTCCATCCGTGGTTTTGCCGTGCGCACCATCGGTCCCGGCGGCTACCACACCCCGCGCACTAAATACTCCTACATCGACCAAACCGGCGACTTCAAACTCGAAGCCAACGCCGAACTTCGCACCCGACTCTTCGGACAGCTCAACGGTGCCCTCTTCCTCGATGCCGGTAACGTCTGGCTCCTTCGTCCCGATGCTCGCCGTAGTGAATCCGCCCTCACCCTGCGCAACATGAAACGCATTGCCGTCGGCACCGGCATGGGGCTGCGCTACGACCTCAGTTTCCTCGTCATCCGCATCGACCTCGGTGTCGGCCTCCACGCCCCCTACGACACCAACCGCCGCGGGTTCTACAACATCGAGCGCTTCCGCGAATCACTCGTGCTCCATTTCGCCGTCGGTTATCCCTTCTGAGGGCGAAAACTGCCGTCCCCACTCGCAAAACAGGGCGCACACTCCCGCGCATTTTCCACCTTCTGCCCAACGCCCTTGTCCGATTTCGCACGAATGCTTACCTTTGAAGCGAGCAAGTTCGGAACTTGCCCAAATCTCAACAACAACATCACAACATATCACCATCATGAACGCTATTCGTTTAGAACTTGACAACGCCACGTCGTTTCTCCCCCAAGGCGAGTTAGACGCAGTGAGCGCCAACGTGCCTGCCGCACAGCGCGCACTCGAAGCACAAACTTGCCCCGGCAATGACTTCCTCGGCTGGATGCACCTCCCCTCTTCCATCACTCCCGAATTCCTCGCCGAGATCAAAGCCTGCGCCGCCACCCTTCGTGAAAACTGCGACACCATCGTCGTCGCCGGCATCGGCGGTTCCTATCTCGGAGCCCGCGCCGTCATCGAAGCACTCGGCAACCAGTTCGAATGGCTCACCAACGACGGCACCAACCCCGTCATCCTCTTCGCCGGCAACAACATCGGCGAGGACTACCTCTACGAACTCTGCCAATACCTCAGCCACCGCAAGTTCGGTGTGATCAACATCTCCAAGAGCGGCACCACCACCGAGACCGCACTCGCTTTCCGTCTCCTCAAGAAGCAATGTGAGGAACAGCGCGGCAAAGACGTGGCGCGCAAAGTCATCGTTGCTGTCACCGACGCCAAGAAGGGCGCAGCCCGCACCACGGCCGACAAGGAAGGCTACACCTCCTTCATCATCCCCGACAACGTCGGCGGCCGCTTCTCCGTCCTCACGCCCGTCGGTCTCCTCCCCATCGCCTGTGCCGGCTTCGACATCGACGCCCTCGTCAAGGGTGCCGCCGACATGGAGCGCGAATGCAGCAGCGACGACAACATCGCCACGCAATATGCCGCCGTGCGCAACGCCCTCTACCGCGCCGGCAAGAAGATCGAGATCCTCGTCAACTTCCAGCCCAAACTCCACTACATGAACGAGTGGTGGAAGCAACTCTACGGCGAGAGCGAAGGTAAAGACGGCGTCGGCATCTTCCCCGCTGCGGTCGACTTCACCACCGACCTCCACTCCATGGGTCAGTGGATCCAAGAAGGCGAACGCACCATCTTCGAAACCGTCATCTCGGTCGAAAACGCCAACCACACCGTCCTCTTCCCCTCCGACGAAGAGAACCTCGACGGCCTCAACTTCCTCGCCGGCAAGCGCGTGGACGAAGTGAACAAGATGGCCGAACTCGGTACGCGCATCGCCCACGTCGACGGCGGCGTGCCCAACCTGCGCATCGTCCTCCCGGAGCTCAACGAGTACTATCTCGGACAACTCATCTACTTCTTCGAACGCGCCTGCGGTGTGAGCGGTTTACTCCTCGACGTCAACCCCTTCAACCAACCCGGTGTCGAAGCTTACAAGAAGAACATGTTCGCCCTCCTCGGCAAACCCGGTTACGAAGCCGAAACCGAAGCCCTCAAAGCGCGTCTGGCCGACTAATCGTCGCCCGTCACACCCTCTTTTTTTCGCCCCGCCCGCCACTGAGCGGGAGGGGCGAACTTTTTTTTACCACTCCCACCGATGAATCACCCAAACTATACCGTCGCCCTCGCCCACTATTGGGACACCCACCCCGAATGGCGTGACGAAGCCACCGCAGCCGGCCACTCTCTCGATACCCTTCCCGTAAAAGCCGCCCTCTTCGACATGGACGGCGTGCTCTTTGACTCCATGCCCGGCCATGCCAAAGCCTGGGCGCAAGTCTGCCACGAAGCCGGACTCGACATCAGCCCCGAAGAAATCTATCTCAACGAAGGTCGCACGGCCTTCAGCACCCTCAGCCTCTTCACCCGTCGCACTTGGAATCGCGACACCAACGCCGAAGAAGTCGAGCGCTTCTACGCCCGCAAGTGCGAACTCTTCAACAGCTATCCCGAAGCGCCCCAAATGCCCGGCGCCTTCCACCTGCTCGAACAAGTCGTTGCCGACCGCCTCACCACCGTCGTCGTCACCGGTAGTGGACAAGCCAGCCTCCTCGATCGTCTCATGCAAAACTATCCCGGCGTCTTCGATCCTGCGCGCATTGTTTCCTCTCGCGACGTGCAGCACGGCAAACCCCATCCCGAACCCTACCTCATGGGACTCGCCAAAGCCGGTCAGCTCCGTCCGTGGCAAACCTTCGTCGTCGAAAACGCCCCCCTCGGTGTCCGCGCCGCCGTAGCAGCCGGTATCTTCACCATCGCCGTCAACACCGGCCCCCTCAACCCCAAGGTGCTCGCCGACGAAGGTGCCGCCCTCGTCTTCCCCTCCATGACGGCACTCGCCGAAGCCTGGCCCGAACTCCGCAGCACTTTCGGGCTGCGCTGACCCTCTGCCGTTTCGCCCTTCGCCTTAATCGCCTAAACCATGCTCCATCACATCGCCCTCAGCCTGTTGCGCGGACTCACCCAACCGCAATGCGTCGACCTCTTGCGAAACATCGACCATCCGCGGGCACTGTTTGAGAACACAGCGACCGCACTCGACACGCTCGACCAACTCGTCCCGGCTGCCCGCACACAACTGCTTCATCTCTTCGCCGAACGTGGAGAAGAAGCCTTGTCTCGGGCAGCCGACGAACTCGAGTTCTGCCGGCGCCACAGCATCCGCCCCCTCGCCCTCGGCACCGACGACTATCCCCGGCGCTTGGCCGAATGCCCCGATGCCCCCGCCGTCGTCTACTATCGCGGCACGGCCGATCTCGACGCGCGCCACGTCGTGGCGGTCGTGGGCACGCGACGCATCACCCCCTACGGCAAAGCCCACTGCGAACGCTGCTGCGCCGAACTGGCCGAAGCTCTCCCCGATACCCTCATCGTGAGCGGACTCGCCTACGGCGTCGACATTCACGCCCACCGCGCCGCCCTCGACAACCACCTCGACACCGTCGGCGTCTTGGCGCACGGGCTCGACACGCTCTACCCCTCCTCTCATCGCGACACCGCACGCGACATGCTCCTCCATGGCGGGCTCCTCACTGAGTACGTCGCCGGCGTGCGCCCCTTCGCCGGCAACTTCGTGCGCCGCAACCGCATTGTCGCTGGATTGGCCGATGTCACCCTCGTGGTCGAAAGTGCCGAAAAGGGCGGAGCTCTCATCACCGCCCACCTCGCCGCCGACTACAACCGCACCGTCTGTGCCCTCCCCGGTCGTACCGACGACGAGTACAGTCGCGGCTGCCTGCACCTCGTTCGCGACCACCGTGCCGAACTTGTCACCGGTGCCGACGACCTGATGCGCCTCATGAATTGGGAAACGAAACACAACGCACCTGCGGCTGTGCAACTCGAACTCTTCGACGGCGAAACGCCCGAACAGGCTGCCCTCATCAAAGCCCTCCGCACTGCCGGCAGCGAGGGCGAAACCGCCGAGCGACTCTGCATCATCACCAACCTCCCCCTCAGCCAAGTCAACGCCACCCTCTTCGACCTCCAGATGGCCGCCGCCGTCACCCTCCTCGCCGGCGGTCGCTACCGCTTGCGCACAAAAGCCAAATGCTAAGCACCGAAAGGGCGTTTTACTACGACGAGAAAATCAACCGTCTGACCTTCATCGGCACCGACGTTCCGTGGGAAATCATTCGCCTCACGCCCCACGCCATCGAATTCCTACAACACGACGACAACCTTTGGAGCCCCTTCGACTGGTACTACTTCCGCCGCAGCCCCGAAAAGGAATTGAAGACCGACTAATCTCCCATCCCTCTACGCTTCCCCTCATGCTTCATCCGCACGGAGCAAACACAAACGCTTTCGCATAAAACAGAGAACGTAAGCATCTTGATGCAAAAAACTCCCCCGAGAAAAAAAGTGATTTTTTCTCGGGGGTGTTGCTTTCAGCCCAACTCAGTGTAACCATCGCAACCAAATGAGTAATAAAGCGAAATACAAGAAACTTCTTTAGGCTAATTGGATTTTACTTTATGATGTATGGCTGACTTGCTGAATTAGAGAGATGACCTTTTCGACTCCTGCAAGTGATTCACTGGATAACACGGTGTCTCCTTTGGTTGTCTTGTTTTTATTGGGGTCTATCCTTATTCTAAGAGGATCCTTCAGTATCTCATTTAGCACAGTCGAAAGGTATTCTTTGTATCTCTCTGAATCCTTTTCTCGGAGTTCCTCCGAGAAAGCTACCATAGATTTTGCCAAAGCCAATTTGTATGAATAGTCCTCGAGTAGATTTTTTTGTTTCCCATATTGATTAGCGCAGAAAACAATAGTAGTCACAAGCAAAGGAATCATACTGATCTTTCCTATTATTTGCAACCACATTGAGGTTACGTTTCCATCGTTTGCATGATGGTTTCCATAGATCAGCCACACGCCGATACAAATAACGCCAATAACACCGATTGCAGCAGCCACCAGCCAACTCCAGAGTTTGAAACTCTTCCACCCCTTTATTTCCTTACATTGTGCATCAAAGGAGGAACTAAGCCCCACAGACGTTGTGTAGTTTAGAGCTAACTTTGATTTTTCAATCAGTATGCAAGCTTCTTCTAAGTATTCCTGTTGTTTAGAAGAATTCTCCTCCAAAGTCGTTTTGAACTTCTCAAATTGAGCGTCTTGCTTTTCTATTTGCTTTTGATGGTCTCCAATCTCTTCTACAAATTCTTCGACTTCGTCTTTGTAAGCAAAGGTTTTATCTTTGGCTTCGGAGCTTGCTGTATTCAAAGTGCGAATCTCGTCGGCAACGTTTTCCAATTCCTCCTGCAATTCGTCAAGCTCTTCTTTTGTTTCTTTGCTTTGCTTTAGTAATGCAGAGATGGTCTCTTCCTTGCGCGATATAGAGTCAGATCGCGCTGAAATAGCACTATAAATCTCATCGATTGCTTTTTCTTTCTCCCTTGCTTCTTCCAATACTCGTATAAGGAACTCAGATTGTTTTGCAAGTTCCTCCAACTTTTTCTTAAAGACTATCATCCTCATTGCATCCGTACTCATATTATAGGAACGGAGGATTCTCTTAAGATGTTCTATCAAAGATACTATACTGGAAGGTGAAGAGCGTCTTATTACATAGACAATTCTCGATAAGTATTCGTGAATATCCCGTCTCTCTTTGTAGGTGGACAAGAGTATGAAAGTCTTGGGATTCTCAACAAGAGAAGTTAGGTCAGTGATGATATTGTTAAGACCACTAAGTACTCCATTAGGGCTGTATTCTTTTTCATCACCCCATTGTCCCTCATCCATACTCTCTGTATAGTTCTCTTTGAGATACTTGCGGAAAGCAGGTAAGTTCTCTTGCAGTGTTGCAAGAGAACTTTTAATATTACTGATAGATGTCGTTGTCATTATACCATAAGAGTTAGAACGTCAATTTAGGCAATTCGGCCACGATGCGCTGCGTTTCGACACTCACGTGGATGATGGAGAGCAAGAGATCGAGGATGTAGCGCGGTCGCCCCTGTTCGCGCGCCCAGAGGTTAGGGTCGTTTTTGATGCCGCTGTCTTTGTGAATGGTCACCGCATAGCGTTCCATCACCCATTCTATGGCACTTTTGCCATTCACCACATAGTCGTAGGCCTCAGCAGGGATGTTGTGAATGGCGATGTGCCCGTTGTAGATGATGGTGTGGCGCTCGTCCTTTTTGGGGAATCGCATTTTCTCCACCGCATAATAGGCAAATTCGTCGGCAGCAGTGTAGTCCCTTTCGTCCACTTCCACTCCCTCTGCCTCGTGGGCATAGTCCTCATAGTGAAGGTGGAGGTGTGCCAACTGGCGTCCCGCTTTGCTGAAGGCGATGAACTCTTCGGCACGCTCCACGATGGGAATGCGTGGAAGGGCTTTGCGGAGGTCGTCGGCAAATCGTTCTCGATAGTGCGGACTGTGTAGCAATCCATAGACATAATAGAAGATGTCTTCTTTGGTGATGCTTTGTGCCCCGGCAAATCGGCTGCGCACCTCTTGTAAGCACCAGTCGGTGATGCCATCGCGTTGTGTCCATCGCTCCTCGTTGGTCGTCCCAAAGAGCGACACTTCCGGCTCACCCTTCTTCTCATCATACCAATACAGAGGGAAACATTGGGACTTTTCTAAATAGTCCAAACAGGGAACATAACTGCTTATTAAGCTAGAAAAGTCTTTTGAACTTCCTACTCCACTCACGCAAATCACAAGGTTCTTGTGATGAGGAGTGGGGAAAAGCTTCTTCTGCAAATACTGCATTGCGTTGAAGTCTTTCTCGAAATACATAAATTGTTTGCAGAAAGGACGATAAACAGAAGGCACAATACAGGTAGTATCAAAAAGCAGAGATCGCTTTTTTACAAGCAGTTCTTTGAGGTTTCTGTTCCAACTGATGACTTTTGCATCATTGTTAACCCAAGAGTCAATATCTACTGGTGGTTCAGATAGTGCTTTAAGCCGTTCTACTTCCGTATTATACGCTTCTACCATTCGACTTACATTCTGAGATAGAGCTGTTTTAGCATAAGCATAAGCCCAAGCATCTCGACCGGTTGCTATTCCTAAGGAGTAAGTTACAAACACACTCTTTGCCTTTGCATCAAACTTCTTTTCGGGTGCCAGTGGCAGGAGTGTTTCGAAGAGTCCATCGCGTTGGTTGATCCAGTCGTGCTTGTCGTTGGGTGTGATGGTGGTCCAGTCTAAGCCGCGATAGGATTGGGCTTGCGTGATTTTGCGGAGCTTCTCTTCGCGACTGAGGTAGTCGCCAATGTCGTGATAGTAGATTTGGCATTTGTCTGAACGCTGGGCTTCGGGATAGCGCACCAACAAGGTGATGGCAATGGGCGTGCGGCTGCCACTGCCAAAGATCTTGCCGCCTTCTTTTCGCGAAAGTTCTCCGCTGGTACGTTGGTTGCCTCGCAGGTTGTAGACATAGATTTTGTCGAATTCCTTTTCGAAAGAAGCGCGGAAGCCGTCGTGGCTGTTGCCATCAATCCAAGCCCCATTGGAGATGAAGGCAATCACACTGCCTTCTTCGGGCGAAAGGCGGTCGGTTGCCCAGCGATAGGCGCGGATGTAGCTGTCATAGAGCCCTTTGGTGCTCGTGGCAGTAGAAGCTGCCACATAGGTATCGGCAATGCGTTGGTCGAGGATGGGATAACTTTGGTTTTGCGCATTGTCGTTGGCCGACTTCTGTCCCGCGGAGTAAGGCGGATTGCCGATGATGACGCGGATGGGCGTGCGACGCTGCGCTTCCACCGCTTCGGTGTTCTCCTTGAAAAAGCCTTTGAAGATGTCGTCGTTGCTGTTTTCGCCCAGTTGGAAGGTGTCGGTGAGACAGATGCCATCGTAGGGCAGATATTCCGACTGCGGGCACTCCTCTTGAAAGACGCTCTCGATGTTGACATCCGCAATGTAGTAGGCCAGCAGCACGAGTTCGTTGGCATGAATCTCACGGGTGTATTTGCGCACCATGTCTTCCGGACGAATGAGCCCCGACTGCAAAAGGCGCGTGATGAATGTGCCCGTGCCGGTGAAGGGGTCGAGCACGTGAACGTTTTCTTGTGTGAGGGCTGCACCAAACTCCGATTGCAGCACCTCGTCCACCGAATGGAGGATGAAGTCCACACACTCCACGGGGGTGTAGACCGTGCCGAGCTTTTCGACGGTGAGGGGGAAGGCGCGTTTGAAGAACTTCTCATAGAGATTTTTGATCACCGTCTGTTTCCCCTCGAGGTTGTCGATCTTACCGACGTTGGCACGCACCGATTCGTAGAAGTTGGAGAGCACGGTGAGGTCCTTGTCCACGGCTTCCGATTCGAGCAAGTCGATCATCATTTGCATGGACGAGGAGATGGAGTTGTTGCTCACAAATTGGTAGTCGGCAAAGAGGGCTTCGAAGACGGGGCGCGTGATGAGGTGCTGCGCGAGCATCTCGATGCACTGTTCGGCACTGATGCCGGGATTGAGGTTGTGGCGGAGGGTACGAACAAATTCGTCGAACTCGTCGGAGTATTTTCCCCCATTGCCCGTGACGAGACGCGCAATGCGCGCGATGTATTTCTTGGCAATTTCGCCCACTTCGGCCGCCCAGTTTTCCCAATAGAGGCGGTCGCCGCATTTCTCCACGAGTTTGGCAAAGATGTTTTGCTGGGTGGCACCGAATTGGAGGGTGAGCTGGTGGGCAACTTCTTGATTGGAGATTTCCTGCGCGTCGTGGTGGTCGTTGGGGTCGCCCGCGAGTGTGCTCCCTCCCACACCGGTGCGTCCCAGTCCGGGCAGGCCGACGGTGACTTTGGAGCCCTTGTCTCGGTTGAGGGCGATGGTGTTGACGTGGGCATTGAAATGATCGTCGTGCGAACGGAGGGCATTGAGAATGTCCCACACCACGGAGAAGGTCTTGTTGTCGTTGAGGGCTTCTTCGGGGGTGGTGCCTTCGGGCACGATGACGGGGATGATGATGTAGCCATATTTCTTTTCGTCCGGCTGTCCGCGACGGAAGGAGCGCATGACGCGTCCCACGCTCTGCACCACATCGACCTGCGAGTTGCGCGCCGAGAGGAAGAGCACAGCATCGAGTGCCGGCACATCGACCCCTTCGGACAGACAGCGCACATTGGTCACCACGCGGCATTCCTGCGGATCGTCGGCCTCTTCGGCCAACCAGGCCAAGGCCGCATTGCGCTCGGTGGCGCCCATGCTGCCATCGACGTGGCGAGCCTTGATGTGCACCACGCTTTTTCGCTCTTCGTCGGAGAGCGTTTCGTTGTAGAGGGCGGAGACGCGGGGCAGCACGTGCTCGATGTTGCGCGAGGTGCCGGGCTCGTCTTCGCGCCCAATCTTGTGGGTGAAGGCCAAGGCGCGACGCATGAGGCGCGGGTCGGCGTCCCAAGTCACGCCTTTGTCGCCGAGGATCTTTTTCGAGAGGCCGTTGATCACGCCGATGAGTCGGCCGGTGTCGTCGTAGTTGAGTTCCTTGGCATTGAGGTCTTTCACCTGCTTCATGAGGTCGGCGGGGATCATGTCTTCCGACACGGTGAGCACCAGCACTTTGTAGTCGGTGAGGATGCCATTTTGCACCGCATAAGAGAAGTTGACGCGATAGAATTCTTGGCCATAGAGCGTCTCGTCGTCCATGGAACAGAGCACACAATCGTTTTTGCTGGCTTTGATTCGGGCATTCTCGCCATAAAGCCGCGGGGTGGCCGTCATATAAAGTCGCTTTTGGCCACGAATGAAGTCATCGTTGTGAATCTTGATGAAGTTGCTTTCGTCTTTGGTCGACAGTTTGACGCCCGTGGTGCGGTGGGCTTCGTCGCAGACCACGAAATCGAAGACGCCGAACTCGCCGCCGGTTTTCGCCAAAAGCTCGGCTTGCGCCTCTGCCACCACGTCGATGCTCTGATAGGTGGAGAAGACCACGGTGAGTCCATCGTGGGCGCGGCAGGACAGGAGTTGGTGGGTGATCGACGCGGTGTTGGTCGAAGCCGGGAGAGCCAGGTCGACGATGGAAGTTTCTAACTCGTCGTTGGGGTTGCCGCGCTTGATTTTGCGCGAAGCTCGGCTGTCCGAACAGATGCAGATGGCTTTGATGGGCGTTTCGGCATCGCCCATCCAGTCGTTGAGCGACTGTCCCAAGAGGGCGATGCTGGGTACGAGGAAGAGCACCAAGCCTTTGCCCTTGAGTTCTTGTTCGATGAGTTTGAGGGAGGTGAACGTCTTGCCCGTGCCGCAGGCCATGATGAGTTTACCGCGGTCGTGCGAAAGGAAGTGTTGGTGCGCGGCTTTGAGGGCTTCGCGCTGGTGCTCGCGGAGTTGTTTCTTTTCAGACAAGGCCGCCTTGCCTTCCAGCCCTTCGAAGATCTTGCTCCAATCGACGGCTGAATGGTCGAGATCATAGAGATTGACACGAGACACCGGAGGGAGCTGATTTTGTATGGCTTCCTCGGCATTGCTGCCCCAGTGGGAGGTGGTGGCAATCCACAAACGATGAGCAAAGGAGGTGGTCTGCAACGTGACCTCGTTGGTGAAGGTGCGGCTCGATGTGGCTAAAAACGAATCGACAGCTGCTTTGTCGATCACGGTATCTTCGGCATAGCACTTGCACTGAATCGCCCAGTAGTCGCCCTCGTGGGTTTTGGCCACGAGATCGATACCGGTGTCTTGCCCACCGAAATCTTTGCGCGAGGGAAATTCTTCCCACAACCAAACGTGTTCAAAAAGATGGGCATAGCGGGCATCTGTCTTGAGCCATGCGCGCATGAGGCGCTCAAATTGCGTGCCCTTTTCTTTCTCGGTGAAGGACGTGGCTCTGAAATGCGCGAGAATGTCGTATATGGTTTGCATAAACTAAAGCAGTTGGTAAAATAACCTCCTCACAGGTGCATTGTCGGCCGGGTGCAGAGGCGTTTTTCATGTGCGAAAGCCGGCCTCGGCTCACCTTGTTGCACGCGGCCGGTGCGCTTTGGTGCTCAGCAAAAGAGGAGTCGTTTTCTTATTTTCAGATTTAGGAAACAAAGATAGCAACTATAATCGAGTCTAACAATACATGAAAGCCTTCGTTTGCTTCTATTTTCTGCCGAGCAGACCAAATGCGTCCCTTTCGCGATGCCGGGGGCAAATCGGCGGCAAAACAACGACGACGGCGGCCCACCTCCAAACAACGGCCTCTACCCACACTCACTCCACACAGCGACGCCCCAACGCGCACGCGTAGCGCGCGCGTCCGCTGTTTTCGACTTTTTTCCTTCACCTCTTCACCTTTTGGGGATAAAAAACTGTGGTACAAAGGGTTGAGTGTGAAGGCTTCACCCGATTTGCCTTCACCGGTGAAGGCAGAAAAAGGCCATTTTCTTCACCCACAAGTTACAAATTATCAATGAGTTAGGAGTGAAAGTGAAGGGTGAAGGCAAGAATTGCGAACTCGCTGAGTGCGCGATGCGGGGGCGGGTGTCCGCCGAGGCGCACCTACACACGCGAGAGAACGGCGAGGGCAACACAACCGAGGGAGGAGAAGAAGACAGCCGGAGAGAAGAAGAAAAAACAGGGGAGGAGAATGGGAAGAAAGCAGGCGTGTTGCTCGAAAAAGAAGGGAGGAAAGAAGGAAAAGAAGACGAGTTTCGCAAGAAAGTCCACAAGTTTTTATTTTCACGACGTTTTATATCGAGAAAACAAAACTTTTTCTCGCAAAAACTACGGATATTCCAAACAAAAAGTTTACCTTTGCGCTTGATAAAACACAACTTTCCCTTTTCCTGCCGCACTGCGGCGTCCATATAGCGCGAAATCACGGGGCAACCCGGACAAGTCGGCGCAAATGCTCTTTGACTTACTGAAAAAATCCCGATACTCCGCCGTGTGGGGAGCATCGGGAAGAGAATCGGACGGAATGTTGCGACTATCCGCAGTGTAAGAAACGCTCGACGAGGGCGGCAATTTCACGCGGTTTGTCGGCTAAGTCTGCACGGAGGGTGCGGTCGCCGTAGGAGCGGAGTTCGTTGAGCGTGCCGTCGATGGCAGCGGGCGAGAAGACGCCGTGCGACTCGAAGACGTCGCGGCGCTGCTCGAGACAATCGGCCGAGGCGGCGCAGCTGTCGGGCAGTTGGGCGAGGCGCTCCACGAGTTCGGCCTGATCGGCGGAGTGGATGTTGACATCGACATAGGTGGCACGTGCCACTTCGAGGGCATCGGGCATTTCAAAGCCGTGGCGAGCCGCCACACAAATGCCGGCCAGCAGTTGATAGACGTCGGCCGAACCGTCGGCATTGCGGATCTCCACCGTTTGTTTGCCGCGCGTGTTGCGCAGGGTGGAGGCTTCGAGCGGATTGGCTTCGCGACACATGTCGACATCGCCCGTCCACCCGAGGGGAACGCGCACCAACACGGAGCGGTTGCGGTCGCCCCAGCACACATTGGTGGGGGCTTCTTGGTGCGGCACGAGACGGAAATAAGAAGTGGGATTCTTGTTGCCGAAAGCCGTGAGGGCGGGGGCAAGATCCACGAGTCCGGCGATGAGACGACGAGCGTCGTTGCTCAGTTTGCCGGCGTCGTCGAGCATGAGGTTGTCGCCGTTGCGGGTGATGCGCATGTGCACATGGAGTCCCGAACCGGCCTTGCCGGTGGTGATTTTCGGGGCGAAGGTGACATTGAGGCCTTCTTCGTAGGCGAGGTTGCGGATGATCCACTTCGCAATGACGAGTTGGTCGGCGGCTTCGCGGACGGGAACGGGGAGAAACTCGATCTCGTTTTGCTCATAGACCAGCCCATCTTGGGCGAAATTGCCCACTTCGGAGTGGCCGTACTTGATTTGCGCACCGGTTTGGGCGATGGCAAGCATGCACTTGGCGCGGAAGGCGTTGGTCTTGGCAAAGGGGGCCGATTCGTGGTAGGCGCGCTGGTCGACAGCGGGATAGCGTTCTTCGTCGGGCTTGATGACGTAGTACTCGAGTTCGCCCATGGCTTCGAACTCCATGCCGGTGACTTCTCGGAAGGCTTCGGCGGCCTTGAGGAGCGTTTGCTCGGAGGAGGAAGCGAGGGGGCGGCCGTCTTTGTCGAAATAGGAGCAGAGCAAACAGAGGGTGGGGATCTCGGCGAAGGGATCGACAAAGGCGGTGGAGAAGCGCGGCAGCACATAGAGGTCGCTGCTGCCGGCGCCGATGAAGCGGAAGAGGCTCGATCCGTCTACGCGCTCGCCGCAGCTGAGGAGGGTGTCGAGATAGGCGCGGTCGGTGATGACGAAATTGAGCGTTTTGAGGCGTCCGTCGCCGGCGGGATAGAGGAAATTGACCATGCGGATGCCGTGCTCGGCAATGTAGCGCATGATGTCGGCCTTGGTGAACTCACGCGGCGACTTCTGGAAGTAGGCCACGAGGGGATTGGCGTTGAGGAGGAAATTTTCGTGGTTCATGACACTGAAAAATTGGGCGGGTCGCGCTGCGCCGAACGATGGCGGAGCGAGACGCGCGTTTGGAGGGTGAGATGAGACCACGAATATAATACCAAATTGCAACCCGACCAATAAAACACAAGGTTTTTCAAGGTGCGGATTGCAATTTTTCATTTTACACGACCAAACTGGGGAGGGCGAATCAATCGAAAACTTCGTCCTCGTCGCACAGACGCAATTCAAAATTTCCGCTTTCGCTTCTTTCCACGGAATAAGTTTTATTCAGAGCAGAATGGGCTATTCCCCAATCGATCCCTTAAAAGGAACTATGAAAATAGGGTTGCTCTGCCTCACGTCGTGGGATTTGCTTTTATAAAACTCCCCAAAACCGCGACGGCCGCGTCGACGCTGGCGACATTCTTGATGCGGATGTAGCGTTTGCCCTTTTTCTCGCCAAGTTCGCAACGGCGCATGTTGGCCGGAGAGGTGGCGAAAGCGAGGATGCGACTGAAAACTTCGCTTTGATAGAAAGGACTTTGGGCGTTGGCGACGAAGAAGAGGGTCATGGCACGGGCTTTCAACACGAGGCGCTCGGCACCGCAACGACGACCGAAACGGCGCAGGGGGCCGATGCGCAGGAGTTCTTCGGCTTCGGCGGGAAGAGGGCCGAAGCGATCGAGCAGGCGGCGGCGATAGGCTTCGAGTTCGTCGTCGCTCTCCAATCCGTCGAGTTCGCGATAGAGCAACATGCGCTCGGAGGCGCCGGGCACGTAGGTTTCGGGGAGATAGGCGTGGAGGTCGCACTCCACATTGCACTCCGCGGCGAAATCTCCGCCGAGGGCTTCGGCAGATTGGCGGGTGAGTTCCTCGGCGAAGAGATCGGCGAACTCGTCGTTTTTGAGTTCGGAAACGGCTTCGGTGAGAATCTTCTGGTAGGTCTCGTATCCCAAATCGGCGACGAAACCGCTCTGTTCGGCCCCCAAGAGATTGCCGGCGCCGCGGATGTCGAGATCCTGCATAGCGATGTGGATGCCGCTGCCGAGGTCGGAAAAACTCTCGATGGCTTGGAGGCGGCGGCGACTGTCGTCGGGCAGGGCACTGAGGGGCGGCGCCATGAGATAGCAGAAGGCTTTTTGACTACCGCGACCCACACGACCGCGCATTTGGTGCAGGTCGGAAAGTCCGAAGTGCTGGGCGTTGTCGATGAGGATGGTATTGGCGTTCGGCACGTCGATGCCGTTTTCGATGATGGTGGTGGAGAGGAGGACGTCGAACTCGTGATTGACAAAATCGAGGATGACTTTTTCGAGTTTGGCGGGTTCCATCTGTCCGTGGCCGACCACGACGCGTGCATCGGGCACGTGTTTGCGAATGAGGTGCTCGATGTGGGTGAGTTGCGAGATGCGGTGCGTGACGACATAGACTTGGCCGTTGCGGCTGAGCTCGAAATTGATGGCGTCGGCGATGATCTCGTGACCGAAGGTGTGAATTTCAGTACGAATGGGGTGGCGATTGGGCGGCGGGGTGTTGATGACGCTGAGATCGCGCGCGCCCATCAACGAGAATTGGAGAGTGCGCGGAATGGGCGTGGCGGACATGGTGAGCGTGTCGACGTTGACTTTCATTTGGCGCAGGCGTTCTTTGACGGACACGCCGAATTTCTGCTCTTCGTCGATGATGAGCAGGCCGAGATCTTTGAATTTAACGGTTTTACCGATGAGTTTGTGCGTGCCGACAAGGATGTCGATATTCCCCTCGGCGAGATCTTTGAGCAAGGCTTTGGTTTGCGTCGCGGTGCGGGCTCGGGAGAGGTAGTCGACACGCACGGGGAAGTCCTTCAACCGCTTGGCGAAGGTCTTGTAATGCTGGAGCGCCAAGACGGTGGTGGGCACCATGACGGCGACTTGTTTGCCGTCGGTGGCGGCTTTGAAGGCGGCGCGAACGGCGATCTCGGTTTTGCCGAAGCCGACATCGCCACAAACCAAACGATCCATGGGGCGCGGCTGTTCCATGTCGGCTTTCACCTGACGCGTGACGCGCAGTTGGTCGGGCGTGTCCTCATAGGCGAAGGAGGCTTCAAGCTCGTGCTGCAAGAAACTGTCGGGCGAGAAGGCATATCCGCTTTCGGCACGACGACGGCTGTAGAGGAGGATGAGATCGCGGGCAATGTCTTTGAGTTTCTTCTTGGTGCGATCTTTGAGTCGCTCCCATGCGCCGGTTCCTAAGTGCGAAAGACGAGGAGGCGCACCTTCTTTTCCCTTGTACTTCGAGACTTTGTGAAGCGCGTGGATGGAAACGAAAATAGCGTCGTTGTTTTGATACTTGATCTTGATGACTTCTTGCATCGCGCCGTCGCCGCCGGGAATGCGCATGAGACCAACAAACTGCCCCACCCCGTGGTCAACATGAACCACGTAGTCGCCGGGCTCAAACTGGCGGATTTCCTTGAGGGTGAGCGACATTTTTGCGTTACGGGCGTGGTCGGAACGCAAATTGTATTTGTGGAAACGGTCGAAGATCTGATGATCGGTGTAAAACGCGGCACCGATCGTAGTGTCGCTGAAACCTTCGTGCAAAGTGAGGTGGACGGGGGTGAAAAGCGCGCCCTCGGCTCGCTTACCTGTGGTTTGCATCAACTCGGCGAGAATGTCGCGCAGACGCTCTTGCTGCTTCTCGCTGTCGGCCAAGACGAAAGTGCGCTGACCGTTGGCGAGATTTTCGACAAAGGCATCCAAAACTTGCTCGAAATTCTTGTGGAACAACGGCTGCGACTGCGTGTGGAAGACAACAGTCGGCACTTTCTCGCTGCCGGTGGTAGACTTTGTGCCGGAACCGCGCACCCACTGCCAGAAAATGGTCCCTTCCAACTGCGCCTGCAACTCTTTGCCACTGACCAACAGACGCGAGGCGGCAAAACGTGCATAGACTTCAGAGAGCTCCATCTCGGAGGTGGCAGCTTGTTCGGCTAGTGCCTGCTCGGCAAAACCTTCGTCGAAGATTTGCTGCACGCGATCGCACACAAAACGGAGATCGTGCGCCACAACGATGGGGCGCTCCGGCAAATAGTCGGTGAAGGGAACGAGCAACTCGCCTTTTTCTTCGACTTCGACGTTGGGAACAATCACGGCCTCGGCCACAACGGCACGAGACAACTGCGTTTGCACCTCGAACGAATTGACACTCTCGACCTCATCGCCGAAGAAGTCGATGCGATAGGGGTATTCCGACGAAAAACTGAAGATGTCGAGAATCGACCCGCGGAGGGCGTATTCGCCCGGCTCGTAAACATAGTCTTTGCGCTTGAAACCTAGTTCTTCCAAACGCCGCGTGAGCTCGATGACATCGTGCGTTTCGCCCATTTTCAACGTGATGCTCCGTTCGGTGAGGGAGCGGCGCGGAGGAACGCGTTCTGCCAACGCGGTGGGGAAGGTCACAATGAAGAGCGCTTGCTCACTGACGGCCGCACCCTCCGCGGATAAACGCGAGAGCACGTCGGTGCGCAAAATCTCACTGGCCGTATCGCGGTGCCCATACTTCACTGCGCGACGATAGGACGAGGGGAGAAACAGCACATCGCGCTCACCGAGCAACTGGCGGAGGTCGTTGTAAAAATAAGCGGCCTCTTCCTCATCGTCGGCCACCACCAGGAAGACTTCGCCGGCCGACTGTCCTACGGCACCGAGCGCAACGGCGGGCGCAGAACCGCGCAGCCCTTCCATACGGACGTGCGGACGATGTGCCGACAAGCACTCGCGCAAACGAAGCACACCGGGATGTTGATCAAAAAGAGACAGTAATTCATTGAGTTCCATGGGCGGATACGGAGATTCTACGACTTAACGATGAAACAAAGCACCACGGAGTCGGAAGCTCGCGAGCTTCCGACTCCGTGTGCGTCTAGGGGAGGGATTTAGGGAATGATTCGATCAAAACTTGTAGCGCTTGTCTACGACATTTCCCTTTTGAACGAGTGCGCCGAAGATGGACTGACCCATCATCTGCAAGAGACCGCGCTGCTGCATGGCCATTTCGCTCTTGACGTCGAACTTCTCACCGACCGTCGTGCCTTTCTCGGTCACTTGGGCAAGGTAAGCACCTTCCGTACCGATGACGAGCGGCGTCGTTGCGCCCTTCTTGGTGGCGGTGATGGCGGCGATCAAAGCGGGTTCGGGAACACCGATGGCGGGAACGATCGAAGCACCGGCGAAGGTCACGTTGTTGAGCGTGTCGACGAGAGCGCCCTTAGCCTTGGCGGCTTCTACGCTCTTGACACCGGCCCACTTCTGCGCGGCCAATGCCCCCTTCTTCTCGCTCTTCACGATGGCAGTGAGGTAATCCTTCACCTGCTTATTGTCGTAGGGCATGTAACCCTTCTTGTAAACCTTAGAAAGGGCAACTACGAGAAGGTGGTTGTTGGCTTCGCCCACTTCATAAAGGGGAGAAACGTTGCCTTCTTCAGCCTTATCAAACGCCCATTGCACCGCTTCTTTCGAACCGCGGATACCGGGGTTGTAACCACCGGCACCGATCAGGCCGGTCGATGCGCTGAAGCCATCGGCGCTCAGCACTTGATAGCCGTTCTTGGGCGCGTTCTTCTCAAAGGCAGCCAAGTCGTTGCTGGCCGCGAGGAAGCGATTCATGTTGCTCACAGCCGCATCGTAAGTTGCCTTCGAGAAGTCGATGGGTACTTTCACCACGGCAGCGACATACTTCGTCTTCATCGCCTTGCGGTTCACCACTTGGAGCACCACCTTGAGTCCTTCCATGTCGATCACGTGGTAAGCGTTGAGCGGAGCATCATAGAGTGCACGGAGGAATTTCGCGTTCTCGGGGGTGAGCTGAGCGGGATTAGCCATTGCCGTGTTGATCCACGTCGTATCGGTGCGACCACCGAGTTTTTTCGCGAGATCATCGAACTTAGCACCACCGTTGAGGGCTTTCAACACAGAGTCAGCGCGCGTTGCCATGGCCGAAGCGTCGGCGGCTTGCACGGGGAGGGCACGATAAGCCACAGAGTCGGGAGCCTGCACCTTAGAGATGAGCTTCACCACATTGTAGGTGTTGTCCTGATCGTTGACATAGGGAGCTTTCATGCTGCCTACGCTCATCGATTCGAGTTCCGAACGCACATCGGCGGGGAAAGCCTCAGCAGCGAGGGGAAGATTCACGAAGTGAGTCTGGCTCTTCGATGCGTTGATCACGACAGCTGGATCTTGGCCGGCTTCGAGCTTGGCGTAGATGGCCTTCACTTGCTCTTCAACAGCCTTACGGTCGGCGGGGCTGGCGCTCACGATGTAGTCAATGTATTTGAGATCGCGCACTTCGTTGTTCAAACGGAAGAGTTCTTTGAAACGCTTGTAGGCGTCCTTCAAATCGCTGTCCTCCACCTTCACCTCCTTGTCGGAGATGGTGCCGTAGGGGAAAGCAGCCACGAGGGCATTGGCTGATTGCGTGCGCGCTTCGAACTGTGCTTTGGCGCTGATGGGGTTAACCGTCACAGAAGCCATGAGAAGCGACTGATATTTCGACATGAGCAATTCGCGACGCAGTTGCTTCTCGGTGTACTTCCACAACTTTTCAATCGTCTGAATCTGCTCTGCCACTTCGGGAGCCACCTGCTTGCCCTTCATTTCTTGGACTTGCTTCAAGAAAGCCTGAAGCGCGGTGTAGTCGAAGCGTCCGGTCTGTCCCATGAACATGGGCAAATTTTGGAAAGCCTGTGCGCTACCTTGGCGGAGCGCATCTTCTACGTCTTTGTCGGTGACCAGCACGCCCAATTTGTCGCACTCATGTTTGATGAGTTCGTACTGAACGTAATCGTTCCAAACTTGGTTGCGTACCATGTCGGTTTGTTCGTCGGTGAGCGTACCGCCGCTGCGGAGCTTGGTCACTTCCGAAGCTTCGTTCACCATCTCATAGAACTCCTGAGCCGAGAGACTCTTGCCATAGACTTCTCCGACATTGCGATTGCTGTTCGTGATCGCCGAAATGGTGTTGGAATCCAACACCATGGTGAGGATGAACAGAAACATGCCGAAGCCCATGAGGAGGAGAATCCACGAGCTGCTTCTGATTTTCTGTAATGCTGCCATTTGTGATTATATTGTTATTGTTTTATTCTCAACGAGTTACGGCACATCACCAAGGATATGCGCATAGATTTGGGGACAAAGTTACACAAAATCATGAGAATAACCCCTCGAAAAGCAAGATAATTTTACATCAACACCTAAGAAGCCGATAAACAACGCCCTACTATCGCACAAAAGCAGGGAGAAAACGCAAAAAACATGTGCACTTTCTCACCCAACTCCACTGTTTTCCAAATCTCGCTCTCTCTCGCGTTTTCGGACACGCGCGTATACCCACCCACACGCATTACGCGCACTCCAAACTTCTTCGTTTTTTGCCTTCACCCTTCACCGGCTCTACCATCCACCTAATAATCAACAAATTAAGTGTGAACCTAACCCTCATTTTAGGGTTCACATCGGTGAAGGCAAACCACACTTCTCCTTCACCCTCAACCTCCTATTGGTCAACAAAATACACGCCTCAGGTGAAGAGGTGAAGGCAAAAATCGAAAAACGGCGGACGCGCGCGCACGCGAGGAAATCCCTGAATTTGCGCATGAGAAAGGAAGAAGGGGTGCTCTTCAATCACTTTCAAAAAAATCCCGTTTGTCGATGTAAGACAAACGGGATTAACCGAAAAATTATTGTGGAGAAAAGCACAACGATGAACGGACTTCGCTCGAAGTCGGAATCCGATTCTTGTTGATGACTACAACGCGAAGACGCTGTCTAAGTTTTCTTCAGTCCTTCACCACGTTGACCGTGAAGCGGCGCACTTCGACGGTGCGTCCTTGCCCGTCGGGGAAAGCGATGGTGAAGACGACCGGTTTGCGCTTCGCATTGCTGCGCGCCGCAACGGCGGCACGATAGCGGAAGCCCTGACCGGGAAGAATCTCGCTGATGATGGCCGGCTGCGAGACATAGACACGATCGTAATCGGCAGTGACGATCGGGGCCACATTGCGCACCGGACTGTTGCCGCGATTGTAGATATCAAAAGTGATTTCTGCTTGCTCGCCAGGCTGCAACACGCGGTCGGCGGTGGCATCGGCAAAGACAATGTTGCTCACTTCCAAATTGCCGGGAGCAACGGACGTGGGTCGGGTGGGTTCGAAGCGACCGTAACTGATGCCACTCTCTGCTGCTTCGTCCACTGAGGCTCTACGAGCGGGATAAGGATACTCACGTGCTTCGCGTTCGCGACGATATTCTTCGCGCTCCTTACGGGCCGACTCTGCACTGGCCGCACCGATGACTGCACCGGTGGCGCCACCTACGACTGTGCCGAAATCGGAGCCTCGCGGTCCACCGAGAATGCCGCCAATGGCGGATCCGAACATGGCGCCGAGTGAGAAACCGGTGGTGGTGCGACTAAAACTATCGTAGCTGCTACACCCGGAGAGCGTGAGTGAGCTCACCAAGGTGAGGGTGATCAGGGAGGTGAAGATACCACGCTTTCCTTTGCGAAGCGCGGCAACCGGTTGCTGAAGTAATTTCATAACTATCAAGTGGGTTCAGTGTATTGGTGCCAAAGGCACTTAACTTTTCTCGGTGCCGGCTCATCAAGAAGCGGGCACCGAGAACGTAGTTTAGGGGAAAAGAGCGTTGCGTTTATTTCACGACAATCACCAGGTATTTGCTCACGCTCCAGAAGCGCGTGGGATCGGTGATACGCAGGGTGTACTGCCCTTGTCCGTCACGATCGAGCGAGTAGGTACCCTCGGGGTGAGTGGTCATGAGTTTGGCGCTCTTGGAATAAAGATGGATCACGCGATCGACGCGGATGTCGATCTTCGTGAAGTAGTCTTTGTTGTAGTTGCCGTTGCGCAGCACTTCGCCGCCTTGCAGAATGTTCTGCTCTTTAAGTTCGCGCTTGGTGCCGAAGACATAGAAGGCGGTGTTGAGTTCGCGGTCTTGCGCCGAAACGGTACGCGCTTTGGTTTCGTTCTGCACAGAGAGTTCATTGACATTGCCTTTGAGGTTGTCAATTTGCTGACCTTGTTCGGCGATCTTGATGTCTTTTTGTGCCAACTGCGCACGCAAGTCCTCGGCCTGCTTGTTGAGGTCGGTGAGTTGTGCATTGAGCGACGAGATCGTTGCCTCCATCGTGGCGCGCAACTTGGAGTTGTTGGACTTCGACGACTTGACCTGCTGACGAAGGTTGGCGATCAACTCATTGTTGAGTTTGAGGGTGCGACGAATGAGTTGCATGTCCTCAACGATCGCCTCACGATTATTTTGTTCGCCTTTTCGACGTTCCACGCTGATGCGGCCTTGCGCCTCGTTGATTTGACGAAATCCTTCTTGGATTTCGTTGAGCGTGGTGACCATGTCGTTGAGCTCTGTATCTTTCTGGTTGATGATTTGCTTGAGCGAGTCGGCCGTGGTGAAGGCGGCGGCTTCTTGCTGCTTTTTAGTTTCACACGCGGTGAAAAGGCTTACCCCGATGAGGGCAACCAGCAGGATCGCAAATTTCTTCATGGTGCTGTTGTTTAGTAAGAATTCAACATTGAATGATTTCCGCTGTTTAGTCGTGGTGTTTTGATCGGCGTCGGGTGGGCGCTTCCTCAACTTCAAGCGGTTGGCCCGTGATGGGATCGACGGGAGCATTGCGGCGCGCACGGCGCTCGGCTTTCCGCACGGCGGCTTCGTCGGTGGCGGGGGCTCCCTCGACGACGAGAACAAATTCTCCGCGAGGTTCTTCTCGCTCGAAGTGGGCCAGAACTTCAGCGAGGGTGCCACGGACGCTCTCTTCGTGGACTTTCGAGATTTCGCGGCAGGCGCTGCACCGACGTTCGGCGCCGAAGACGTCAATGAACTGGGCGAGGGTGCGCACCACGCGATGGGGACTCTCATAGAAAATCAGCGTCCGCGTTTCGTTGACGAGACTTTCGAGTTTGGAGTTCCGCCCTTTCTTTTGCGGCAAGAATCCTTCGAAGCAAAAACGATCGCAGGGCAATCCACTGGCGACGAGTGCCGGCACAAAGGCCGTGGCTCCGGGGAGACATTGCACTTCCACTCCGCGAGCGATGGCGGCGCGCACCAAGAGGAAACCGGGGTCGCTGATGGCGGGTGTGCCGGCGTCGCTGATGAGCGCCATTTGTTCGCCGGCTTCGAGACGAGCGGCAAAGGTTTCGGCGGTTTGGTGCTCGTTGAACTTATGATGGCTGACGAGCGGCACACTGATGTCGTAGTGTTTGAGCAAAACGCCACTGGTGCGAGTGTCTTCGGCGAGCACGAGATCCACCGACTTGAGCACGCGGAGGGCGCGGAGGGTGATGTCTTCGAGATTGCCGACGGGAGTGGGTACAAGATAGAGCATGACGGTGAATCTGTGGGGGCCGAAGCGGGCTTCAACGCGGAAAAACACCGCATCGTTATTTGCAAAAATAGTCGTTTCTCCGTTCTGTCACAAATAAAACGCGAAAAACTTCGAGCAAGCTGTGGAAAAGATAGTACCTTTGCAAACGATCTACTCATTATATATAAACATGGAAATTCTGAAGCCCACCATCAATTTCGATCGTTTCGTGCGCGGTTTGCTTTTTGTAGCCGCTGTTGTGGTCTGCGTACTGGCGCTACGCTGGCTCAGCCCGGTGCTCATCCCGTTTTTTGCCGCTTGGGCGATTGCTTGGATTTTGGCGCCCGTGGTGAACTTTTTCCAACACACCTGCCGACTGCGCTCGCGTGCTGTCGCCGTACTTTTGACGCTCACTCTCCTCACGGCATTGGCAACGACGGTCGTTTGGTTGATCATTCCGCCGCTGATCGATGGCATCACACAAATCAAGGACGCGCTGTTGAGTTATTTGGTTTCGGGACATATTCGCAATGTCAATTTGCCGTCGTGGCTCGACCACTTGATTCAACAATGGCTCGACCAAGCCAAAATCCAATCGCTTTTGCGCAGCGACAATCTCATGAACACGTTGCGAGATTCGCTCCCGCACGTTTGGAACATGGTGTTGTCGACGGCCAACCTGGTGATGAGTTTGGCCGGTGCGGCTTTCGGGGTGCTCTACCTCTTTTTCCTCTTGCTCGACTACGACCACTACACCACGGCATGGCTCGAATGGGTTCCTCGCGGGCAGCGTGAGTTTCTCCACCGTTTGTCGGAGGATTTGGGTCACAACATGCGCGGTTATTTCCGCGGACAGGCGCTCATTGCGCTCTCCAACTGCGTGATGTTCACCCTCGGTTTTTGGATCATTGGGCTTCCCATGCCGCTGGGAATGGGACTTTGCGTGGGACTCATCAGCTTCATTCCCTATGTGCAGGTATTGGGCTTCCTGCCCGCCGCCGTACTTGCGCTCATCGAGATGTCGGAGACGGGACGTTCGTTTTGGGCGCTGATGGCGCTGGTACTGCTCGTGTACGTCGTGGTGCAGGTGCTGCAAGACACGATTTTCACCCCGCGCATCATGGGAAAAATCATGGGACTTTCGCCGGCGATGGTACTGCTTTCGCTTTCGGTTTGGGGCTATATGGCCGGCATCATCGGGCTGATCGTCGCGCTCCCGCTGACCACAATCGCGTTCGCCTATTATAAACGCTATATCCTCAACGAGGAGTAAAACGCCTTTGCCGTTTCCTCCCCGGGCGAAGAGGCGAAAATGCGCTTTTTTTCGTAATTTCGCGTCGGTCTTTTCGCCAAGCCTCGAAAAGTCGTCCAGTTTTTGACTTTACAATTCTCTAACGCTCAACACACTATGCAAGATTTGTGGAACGCTTGTATGCAAGCGCTGCAACAGAAGACTTCGCCCGAACTGTTCAACACTTGGACGCGGCCGCTGAAGTTCCACGCTTACACAGAAGGAGTGCTGTATATCGGCATTCCCAGTCGAGTCTTTGCAGAAGAAATGGTGAAGGCGCTGCGCGAACCCTTCGAGCAGGCCATCTACGAGACGTTTGGGAAAAGCACCCGCGTGCAATGGAAACTGGAAGTCGATGAAGACCCGAACGCGAACGCCGGAAAGGCTTCTCTCCCCCGCCCCGCCACACGCACGGCACCCGATGCCCCCAACGCTGCCCAACCAATGGCGCCGAAAGCCGAGGCGATGCAGTCGTTCCTTAACGAAGAATACACCTTCGACCGCTTTTGTAAGGGCGAAAGCAATGCGCACGCGCTGAACATTGCCCTCTCCATCGCCGGACGACTGGACGGACAGACGTTCAACCCCTTCTTTCTCTACGGTCCGTCGGGAGTGGGAAAAACGCACTTGGTGACGGCCATCGGTTTGGAGATCAAACAGCACCACCCCGACAAGCGCGTGCTGTTTGTCGCCGCTGCCACCTTCCGCACGCAATACACCGATGCGGTGCGCATGAACAAGGTCAACGACTTCGTGCACTTCTACCAAACGATCGACGTGCTGATCATCGACGATTTTCAGGAGATCAAGACGGAGAAAACGCACCACGTGTTTTTCCACATCTTCAACCACCTCCAATCGCTCAAGCGCAAAATCATCATCACCTGCGACCGTCCGCCTTCGCAGTTCGAGGGGATTGAAGAACGCCTGCTCACCCGCTTGAAATGGGGCATCACGATCGACATTCAACGACCGGATTTGCAGTTGCGCCGAGATATTCTGCACGACAAACTGCGCCGCGAAAACATTGTTTCGTTTCCGGAAGAGGTCATTCAGTACATTGCCGAAAACGTTTCCGACAGTGTTCGCGAATTGCAGGGCATGGTCAACTCGATGTTGGCGTTTTCGATGGGCTACAACGGTGCCTGCAGCATCGATATCGAACTGGCGAAGCGTATCATTCCGCGTTTGGTGAATCAGGCGCGCAAGGTGCTGAACATGGACACGATTTTGAATTTCATTTGCGAGCGCCGAGAGATCAAACCCGCCGATATTCGTTCGAAATCGCGCAAAGCCCCCATCGCCTCTGCACGCCACTTGATCTGCTACCTCACGCACAAGTACACCGACACCTCGCTCTCGCAAATCGGGCGCAACCTCGGCGGCCGCGACCACTCCACGGTGCTGCACAGCTGCACGAGTTTAGAAAAACAGATGGCTACCAACAAAGTTTTTCGCGCTGAAATCGAAGCGCTGGAAACCGAACTGAGCCAACTTTAAGACGCTTTTTGCGTCAAACCTTCCAAAAAACGGAACGCGCACGACATTTTTAGGTGCGCGTTCCGTTTTTTTAGAACAGAAGTGGAGACATTTTCTCGAGAATAGTGTACATTTGCACGGCATACATTACAATCCGCGACAAAAGATTTCATTTCTTGTTTCATTTCTCCACTTAGCCCCTATATGAATCGCTCAATCCGTCTTTTCTACCTCATCGCGCTCAGCCTTGTGGCCGTCGTTGCGCAAGCCGCAACGGTCTATCAGTACATTTATATCACCTGCGTCGACAAACAAGGCAACCTCATCGGTCGCGATACCATCAAAACGCCCGCCAGCGAATGTTTTTTCTTGAAAGCGCCCACCATTCCTTACTATAAATGCGTGGACTACAGCGAGGCAGGAAGCAATGTTTGCATCCACACCAGCGAACATCTCACCATGCAATACGAAACCACCGGTTACAGTGGTTTCTCCGCGCTCACGAACGAGCCGATCGATAAAATTGTTGAGAACATGGGCGTCGCGCTCCTCACCCCCGAGGAACAACCGCGCGTGTGGTGCACGGCCGATTCCGAGAAAGTTAAACCCCTCCCCCTCGCTGCCGACGGTCACGGCCCGGAAGCCACTTGGATTCTCCGTTCCACGGACGAAGGCTGGACCTTCTACCATGCCATGAGCGACAGCTATCTTTCCGACATCTTGGCGGACGGCACCGCGCAGACATCCGGCAAACCGATGGTCTTCAATATCGTCAAAGACGTCAACAAAAAAGCCAACCGTCACATCCTCCATGCCGCCGACGGCAGAGTCTTCACCGTGCGTTTGAGCCGCTACCTTCCGCGCGTCTACTTCGGTGTCTTTGCTTCGTTCCTCGACGAGAAAGACAGCACCCTCGCCCCCGATCGTTTCATTCCCGTTGCAGCCGGCGCCAACGAACGCTTTACCGCACCGTACATTAAGGGATACCAGTTCCTAAAGAGCCCCGATTTCTCGATCGACGCGCCGCTCCAACTCGACAACTTCATCGGCGCACAGTTGATCTACAAAGCCGATCTCTCGGCCGTGCATGCACCTTCTCGCTCATCGGCCACACGCAACGCGCAGCGCTACGACCTCTCCGGCCGTCGTTTGCCGCAAGGTGAGCAGGGCATTTCCACTTCGCGCGGTCGCTTGCTCATTGTCGACGGAAAAGTACAAGTGCAACCCTAAATCTCGGAACGCACGCCACCGCAGCATCTCCTTCCTTACGACTAAAACAGCCATCGGCACCCGGTTTTCCGAGTGCCGATGGCTGTTTTTCGTTGAATCGAGTGAACGAGCATCAGAACGCTGAGCGAGGTCAATCCGTCCGCTCTGCAAGGAGGCGAATTTCCAACACACGTTGGGTGGATGCCGTCACGGCCGCTCGCCGATCCACGGTTTCGCCCACCAGCCACAAGATGCCCGTTTCGTCACAGACCACCGCGGCCGCACGCTTTTCCAGCACCGAACGGTGCCGATCCGTGAGATAATCGCTCACCAACTTCGTCCCTCGATGCATACCGAAGGGAGCGAAGCGATCGCCCGTCTGCACACGGCGCACAAACGGCTGCCCCACCACCGCAGCGGCATCGATCGTGACGCAATCGGCCGCCCGAGCCGGTGCGAACGGCTCCTCGCGCACATACTCCCTCAGTTGAAGGGCAGGCAGCGGAGGCAAAGTGTCCGTTTCCAACAACAAACGCGCGCCGTGCACCACAGCACAAAGGTCGGCCGCCGCGAACATCGCCCCGGTACGCGCAGAGAGCACCGCCGCACTCACTTCGGGCGAGAAACCGCGCTGCACCAATCGCTCGCGCAACCATTCGCGCCCCGCCGCACCACGACGGCGCACCGCGTCGAGATCGATTTCCGTTCGGCCGTTGGGACCCTCCGTCAGCAATTCCGCATCGAGGAGTGACATCCCCACTTCGTAGACCGACAAGGCCTCTTGCAAATGCTCGGCCGTGGCGGCCAACGTCGTGTTCACACTCGGATTCATTTCGCGCAACCGTGGCATCAATCGGTGTCGCACGAAGTTGCGGCGAAACTGCGTGTCGGCGTTTGTGCTGTCGGTCACATACGGCTGTTGCAGCTCGGTGAGAAACGCCAAGATCTCTGCTTTGCGCACCTGCAGGAGCGGTCGCCACACCCCGTCGGCCCGCACCGCACGCATCGCCGTGAGTCCGCGCAAGCCCGCACCTCGCAACAGGCGCAAGAGGAGCGTTTCGGCCTGGTCTTCGAGATGATGCGCCACACACACCGCTCCCCCCAACTCAGCAAACCACGCATAGCGCAGGCGACGAGCGGCCATTTCGAGACTTTCGCCCGTACGCGCCGCTTCCTCGCGTGTGTCGAAAGTGCGCACTTGCAGGGGGATGTCGTGCAAACGGCAAAATTCACGCACAAACGCCTCGTCCCTCTCGCTCTCCGCACCGCGCAGACCGAAATTGACGTGTAGCGCCTTGAACGGCACCTCCAATATCCAAAGCGCACAGGCCAGTGCCACTGAATCGGCACCGCCGCTCAGCGCACAATAGAGCGGGCGGTTCGCGGTGTCCTCGCGTGCAGCGAGAAAATCACGAACCGCCCGCAACAACGGGGATGGTGCAATCGACAAAGAGGCACGTTCTATCATAAGCATAACAGCTGTAAAGGAGAAAGCTGACGAGCCATCTCCTCAATAAGACACTTGGCACGACAAGCCCAAGGCGCGCACTCGCTCGGCGATGCCGTCCAGCACTTCGGGAGCGGCCTTCAGCAGTCCCTTCGCCGGCGTATCGCGGTCGATGGTGTAGACATACACCGCTTCAGGCGCGATCAGACGGAGTTTGTCCAACCACGGCGCCACATATTCGTCGCCCGTGTTGTCGACCGAGCGCCCTTCGTAACTGCCGGCCATGAAAAGCGATTGGATCTGCACCTTCCCTTCGAAAGCACAAAGGCCTTTCACGAGTTCGTCCACATCATACCGCACTTGCGGGCGGTCGACGTGCGCAATGTAGTCGGCCGACACCGTGTCGAGCTTCAAGATGTTGTTGTCCACGCGGCACAAAGCGGCAAACACCGCCGGTCGGCGACTGAAGGTGGCGTTGCTCAACACGCTGATCTTCGCTTCGGGGAAATAATGATCGCGCAGCGCAATCGTGTCGTCGATCACGTCGGCAAACTCGGGGTGCATCGTGGGTTCGCCGTTGCCCGCAAAGGTGATTACGTCGGGGCCGCGTCCCTCGCGCTGCATCCGTTCGAGCGTCTGCTCCAACTCTCGCGCCACCTCCTCGCGTGTGGGATAAGGCGAGCGCGTGCGATGGTCGCCGTTGAAGCCACATTCGCAATAGATGCAATCGAAGGTGCAAAGTTTACCATCGGCCGGCAAAAGATTGACGCCCAACGAGACACCGAGCCGGCGACTGTGCACCGGGCCGAAGATGGGAGAAGAGAAAAGAATCGTAGACATAAATTCGATGTTGCCGCCGCGGTCTTCATATCCGGCCGCGCGGGCATAAAAAGATCCTGCACCGCGACGCGCCGTGTGCCACAGCGGCCGCAGCGCGACTCATTCGGGGAAATACATCAGCAGGCGCTGCAACGACTTTTGGTCGCCCCAGCTCCACCAGCGGTCGTCCATCAAGTTTTTGAAAGCCAGTTTCATGTCCTCGCGCACCTCTTTCTTCACCAAGCGCTCTTTCGCCGGCACGATCTTACCGCGCAGCGAGAAATAGTAGGTGCGTTTGAGCGGATAGCCCTTGTTGGCGCGTTGCTCCGTGCCACTCAAGTCCATGAAAAGGTCGGGCAGCGCGCCGCCCGAATCGAGCGAAACGAAAGGCAGATCCGTCGAACCGGTGGTGAGTTCACGGTAGCGATCCATATCGATCGTGGTCACACACAGCAGTTTGTTGTAGCCCTGCGTAGCCACGACGCGTCCCATCATGGCACCGTCCACTTTCTCGTAGCGAATCGAGTCATCGAAAACGGCGCCCAACACACTGGCATTGGCCACTTTGCGCACCTTGCCGTCTGCCGGATCGATGAAGCACAACGCGCCGTCGCGGTAGAGCACATTGGCCTCGGCCGTGATGGAGCGACCGAAGGTTTGCAACACTTTGGCTTTGCGGAAAGTTGGGAACACCAACTGGCGATCGGTGCGCAAGTCTTCTTGCGCCTGCTGTCCGAAAGCCGAGAGCGTCGCCACAAAAGCGAAAAGGAGAGAGAGTAAGGCTTTCATAAGTTCAGTTTTGAAGTATAAATTGCTGCTGTCGACAGCCCTCAACGTCACGGCGCGCAGCGTCGGTCTCAGCCTATGCCGGTCGCCTCATTGTAGCAGCAGCGACACAGCGGTTCGTAGGTTTGTTGCTCGCCGAGCATCACTTGCTTGTCGCCGGCCACCAAACGGTGGCTGAACTGCGCCAAGCGGCCGCAGCGCACGCACACAGCATGCACCTTCGTCACGTCTTCGGCCACGGCACAGAGCGCCGGCATCGGCCCGAAAGGTTGGCCTTTGAAATCCATGTCGAGACCGGCCACAATGACGCGCTTGCCTTCGTTGGCCAGCGTGCGGCACACCGCCACCAGCCCTTCCTCGAAAAACTGGGCTTCGTCGATGCCCACCACATCGGCCTGCGCCGATTGGGCAAGGATTTGGTCGACCGAATCAAGGGGTTGCGAATCGAGGGTACGCGCATCGTGCGACACCACTTCTTCGTCGCTGTAACGCGTATCGATGGCAGGTTTGAAGATCACCACTTCCTGACGCGCAATGCGCGCACGCTTGATACGGCGAATCAGTTCTTCGGTTTTGCCGGAGAACATGCCGCCGCATATCACTTCGATGCGGCCTTCGCGTGGGAAATGTTCGTTGTAGGGCATGACGGGAAAAGGGTTATTTTTTAAGTACATTCCGTCACGGCAAACGCCGTGCAACGGTCAAGCAAAAGTACAGTTTTTTTTTGGTCGAACCAAGCGAAACGACTAACTTCGCCCCATTATGAATACAACTTCTCATCCCGGTTCCCTGCACGCGTGGTGGTTGGCCGCCCGCCCCAAAACCCTCTCCGCCGCCTTGGTTCCGGTGGTTACCGGCGCCACCTTGGCTTTCGTCACTTCACACGGTGAAATCTTCATCATGCTCCATGGGCGCGCACCCATCGCCGCCTTGCTCTGCGCCCTCTTCGCCGCGCTCATGCAAGTCGCCTCCAACTTCATCAACGACCTCATCGACTTCCGCCGCGGTGCCGACGGTAACGATCGTCTCGGTCCCGAACGCGCTTGCGCTCAGGGCTGGATCTCGCCGCGCGCCATGACGTGGGGCATCGTGGTGGTGCTTGCGCTGGCCGCCCTCACGGGGCTCGGACTCACGGCCATCCTGCTGTGCGCCCTTCCGATCTCTCCCTTGCACCTCCTCGTCGGGCTCTTGGCTACAGGCGTGGCGTGCATCGCCGGCGCCCTCCTCTACACCACCCACCTCAGCCGCCGCGCCATGGGCGACCTCCTCGTCTTCCTCTTTTTCGGCCTTGTGCCGGTAGTCGGCACTTTCTTCGCCCTCACGGGCAAAATCACGCTGTCGGCGCTCCTACTCGGGCTCGGCGTGGGCGCCATGGTCGACACACTCTTGGTGGTCAACAACATTCGCGACATCGACAACGACCGCCGCGCGGGCAAACGCACCCTCATTGTCCTCATCGGGCGCGAAGCCGGCCATCGGCTCTACCTCCTCCTGGGCCTCATCGCCGTCGCTTGCGCCTATGCGGCCGTGCTCTTCACGGCGACGCTCTTCCCCACCCCGCTGTGGAAGTTGGGAGTCGGCCTGCTCCTCTTCGTCGGCTTCTTCGTCGGCCACGCACTCAGCAGTCGGCAATTCGCCCAAATGCCGGCCGGCCGCGAAATGAACCGTATGTTGGGCATCACCTCAAGCAATATGTTGCGCTTCGCCATGGTCACCGTGGCCGTCCTTCTCTTGCTCGAGGTCTAAGCGGAGCCGGTCATAGACACGCACACCACACGAGCAAAACCGGGGAACAATTGAAAAAGAACGGACTACTTTCTGTCCCAACTTCCCCACTTTCGCCCTGCGCGTACGCACTCCCCGTCGCCCCTGCTTTTGTTCCTCTTTCCTCGCGCGCGATCGCGTACACGCGCATCCGGCTATTTTCGGTTTTTGTCTTCACCTCTTCACCCACCCACCACAAAACGCTGTATCACTGCACATTAGAGGTGAAGTAAAAACAGTAATTTACCTTCACCTTTTGCTTCACCTCGCGCAAACGGAAGGCGAACGCGAGTAAAAACCAACATTTGCAAAAAGCAACACAACAAACCACAACCCAATCCATCGAAAGGGTGAAGGCAATTTCGCGGATTGCCTTCACCCTTATTCTATTCATGCACAAGAAGATAAGCCCATTCGGTGAAGAGGTGAACATAAAAGTGGAAAATGACTGGACGCGCCCGCGCGAACTTGGCGTTTTCGCCATAGGGTTGGCGGAAGAGCCATGGCGAAGAAGTGCTAAAATACCCAAAACCGCCCTCTCATTTCGGCCATGAGCGAGGATCACCGATAAAAGTCGTTTTACAACTCAGCACGCGCCACGACCAGCACTACTGTCGCCAAGCGTGAGGACGAAAAATGACGTAAGCGACCGGAGAAGTCTAACCCTTCGATACCGCCGCGAAGGAGAATCAAAAGAAGCCTCCCCTTTCGAGGACTCTCAGAGATTAATTGGCGAGCACACAGAAGAAAATCAACAGTAGACCTATACAAAAGTTGAGGTTTGAAAGACCAAAAGCAGAGTTCGTCAAAAGAATAGCCTAATTTTGCACCTGTTGGTTGACTCTACGGCTTCGGATTTATCTATACCAAGAGAAGAATTGCTTGATACCCCTCTTACGCGGGACACGGATTTACATCAGGAAACAAGGAAGAATTGGAGCCTCCGAATTTAAAATTAGAAACCTACTTTATACCAAACCAAACGATAAAGTAGAGTTCTATGAAGTTTTTAGCGATGGCTGAAAGCTTTCAAAAGCGTTATTTAGCACATAAAGAAAATGAATCCACACCTATAAAGTAGCTTTATGAGAACGTACAGACGAGGAAATTTTGCCATTTACCTATCGCAAGAGTATTGTTTTTACGAAACAGATAATCCTGATATATTTGAATTAATAGACAGAAGGTGTCAATACGAAAAGTTGAAGGAGATAGGCTTTTTGCAATACGATAAAGCGATTAGCTATAAACATGTTTCAAAAAAAGAGATTTCAAGTGCCTTCAACACAACAACCCTTGTTAAATACATGGGATTTAATTTCTTTGTAGAAAATGCTTCAGAAGACGGATTTGTGCTTCGTCCATTAGAAGACGCAATGAAATACTTAAAAGATTTTCCAAGACACGGGTATGATCCTATATATGAGGCGACAGAAGAGGAAATTACTGACATTTGGGAGGAACGCAGACCAATAGAGGGTTTTAAATTTAATGTAGAGCCAATTGCTTATCTAAAAAAAGATGGGAACTGGTTGGTGGAGGAGTAAAACAAGGACATCAAGTTGCATCTTTCAAAAAATAGTGGCGGGATCATAATATTCAAATCAAAAGATATTCCTGAAAATACTGTCATCCCCAAAGGTGGTATTTTTAATGACTGGGATAACTTCACATGGTTTTACAGCTGAAATAAAAGAAAGAACTGAGGTGCCAGAATTTACACAGAAGAAAATCAACAGTAGACCTAGACAAAAGCTGAGGTTTGAAATACCAAAAGCAGAGTTCTTCAAAAGAATAGCCTAATTTTGCACCTGCCGGTTGACTCTACGGGTCGAGGGGACGAAAAGGGGAAACAAGAAAAAAAGGCGCTTTTTCTTGTTTGCTGCTTGCAGTTAGCGTAACTTTGCAGCTATATATATTGAGACACAACGACAGCAAAATGGAATATAATTTCAGAGACATCGAAAAGCGATGGCGCGAGACTTGGGCTCGCGAAGGCACTTACACGGCGAAGCCCTCGAGCAACCGCCCGAAGTTTTACGTCCTCAACATGTTTCCCTACCCTTCGGGCGCCGGTCTGCACGTAGGCCACCCGCTGGGTTACATCGCTTCAGATATCTACGCACGCTATCGTCGTCTGCGCGGCGACAATGTACTCAACCCCATGGGCTACGACGCCTATGGGCTGCCTGCTGAGCAGTATGCCATTCAAACCGGACAGCACCCGGCGGTGACCACGGCGCAAAACATTGCCCGCTACCGCGAACAGCTCGACAAAATCGGCTTCTCCTTCGACTGGTCGCGCGAGGTGCGCACCTGCTCGCCCGAATACTACAAATGGACGCAGTGGGCGTTCTCGCGCATGTTCATGTCGTACTACGACACGGCGGCCGAAAAAGCCCGCCCCATCGCTGAACTCGAAGCGCATTTTGCCGCCCACGGCACGGCTGACCTCCATGCGGCCGAAAGCGAAACGCTCTCTTTCACCGCCGCCGAATGGCAGGCGATGAGCGACGTGCAGCGTCAAGAGGTGTTGATGAACTATCGCATCGCCTACCTCGGCGAGACGATGGTGAACTGGTGTCCGGCGCTCGGCACCGTGCTGGCGAACGACGAAGTGGTGGACGGCGTTTCGGAACGCGGCGGACACCCCGTGGTGCAGCAGAAGATGAAACAATGGTGTCTGCGCGTGAGCGCCTACGCCGGCCGACTGCTCGACGGACTCAACGAACTCGACTGGACCGATTCGATCAAAGAAACGCAGCGCAACTGGATCGGTCGTTCGGAAGGCACGGAGATGGAGTTTGCGGTGAAAGACAGCGACGTGAAATTCACCATCTTCACCACGCGTGCCGACACGATTTTTGGGGTGACCTTCATGGTGCTCGCTCCCGAAAGCGAACTCGTGGCGCAACTCACCACGGCCGACCGCCGCGAAGAGGTGGAAGCCTATGTGGCCGCCACCGCCAAGCGCACGGAACGCGAACGCATCGCGGATCGCAAGGTGAGCGGCGTGTTCTCGGGTAGCTATGGGGTGAATCCCTTCACGGGCGAAGAAATCCCCGTATGGATTTCGGACTATGTGCTGGCGGGCTACGGCACGGGCGCCATCATGGCGGTGCCGGCACACGACAGCCGCGACTATGCTTTCGCCCGTCACTTCGACTTGCCCATCGTGCCCCTCATCGAGGGCGCGGATGTGAGCGAAGAGAGCTTCGACGCGAAAGAAGGCACGGTGACCAATTCGCCCCGCGCCGGAGTGACCACTCGCGAGGGCTTCTCACTCAACGGCCTCACCGTGAAAGAGGCCATCGCCGCCACCAAAGCCTTCGTCACAGCACACGGCTTGGGACGCGTGAAAACGAACTATCGCTTGCGCGACGCGATTTTCAGCCGTCAGCGCTACTGGGGCGAACCCTTCCCCGTCTACTATAAAGAGGGGATGCCGCATCTCGTGCCGGAAGAGTGCCTGCCGCTCGAACTGCCCGAGGTGACGAAGTTCCTCCCCACCGAAACGGGCGAACCGCCCCTCGGCAATGCGACACGCTGGGCGTGGGACGAGGCGGCACAATGCGTGACGGACAATGTGCGCATCGACAACCAAACGGTTTTCCCCCTCGAACTCAGCACAATGCCGGGCTTCGCCGGATCGTCGGCCTACTATCTCCGCTACATGGATCCGCACAACGACACGGCGCTCGTGGGCAAGGAGGCGGCCGACTACTGGCAGCAGGTGGATCTCTATGTGGGCGGTTCGGAACACGCCACGGGTCACTTGATCTACTCGCGTTTCTGGAACAAGTTCCTCTTCGACCTCGGCGTTTGTCCGAAGGATGAACCGTTCCAAAAGCTTGTGAACCAAGGAATGATCCAAGGGCGCTCGAACTTCGTCTATCGCATCAAGGACACGAACACCTTCGTGAGCCACGGCCTGAAGGATCAATACGAGGTGACGCCCCTCCACGTGGATGTGAACATCGTTTCGGCCGACGTGCTCGACACCGAAGCCTTCAAGGCTTGGCGACCGGAATATGCCGACGCAGAATTTGTGCTCGAAGACGGCAAATACATCTGCGGTTGGGCAGTGGAGAAGATGTCGAAGTCGATGTTCAACGTGGTGAACCCAGATTTGATCGTCGAGAAATATGGTGCCGACACGCTCCGTCTGTATGAAATGTTCCTCGGCCCGATCAATCAGAGCAAACCATGGGACAGCAATGGTATCGACGGCTGTTTCCGCTTCCTCAAAAAGGCTTGGAACCTCTTCTTCCAAGGCGAGGCTTGCACGGTGACAGACGACGCTCCCACGAAAGAGAATCTCAAGACGCTCCACAAGTTGATCAAAAAGGTGAGCGAGGATGTTGAGGTCTTCGCCTACAACACCTCGGTGCCGGCCTTCATGATCGCGGTGAGCGAATGGGCACAACAAAAATGCACCTCGCGTGAGGTGCTCGAAACCTTCGTGGTGCTCCTCGCCCCCTTCGCGCCCCACATGGCCGAAGAACTCTGGCACCGCTTGGGACACGAAACAACGGTGTGCGACGCGGTGTGGCCGACGTTCGACGAATCGTACCTCAAAGAGGACACCGTGACGCTCGGCATCTCGTTCAACGGTAAAACGCGCTTCACCCTCGATTTCCCCGCCGACGCTTCGAAAGAGACGATCGAAAAGGCGGCACTCGAAGCCGAACAGAGCCAAAAATACCTCGACGGTATGACGGTGGCCAAGGTGATTGTCGTGCCGGGACGCATCGTGAACATCGTTCTGAAGAAATAATTCATTTGACTATTTTCTCCCTCTCACCGTTGGTGCGGTGAGAGGGAATTTATCCTAAAAACTTGCCATGTCGCGCTCCTTACAAATCAACTGGTGGCTCGAATTTCAGGACTACCTGATCATCACTTTCGGTTTGCTCTGCTATGCCGTGGGCTTCACTTGTTTCCTCATGCCGCACGAGATTACACCGGGCGGTACGACGGGCTTGGGCGCCGTTATCTTCTACGCAACGGGCTGGTGGAAAGTGCAATACACGTTCTTCTTGGCCAATGCCATCTTGTTGGCGATGTCGCTTTATGTGCTGTCGTGGCGCTTCTGCCTGAAAACCAGCTATGCGGTGGCGACCCTCACGGCGCTGCTCTCGCTGGTGGAGTGGATCATGCAGTACCTGTGGATGACGAACCCGGAACTGTTTCCGGCGGGCTACAATGCGCACGTCAAACTGCCGATTGTGACGGACAACGCCTTTATGAGTGCGGTGTTCGGCGCGGGTTTTATCGGCATCGGTATGGGTTTGGTGTTCCTCCGCAACGGTTCGACGGGCGGAACGGACGTCATTGCGGCGATGATCAACAAACACCGCAATGTGTCGCTCGGCACCCTCATTATGCTCTGCGACGTGGGCATCATCACTTCCTCGCTCTTCCTCCCTCACAGCAACCTGCAAACGCTCCTCTATGGCTACACCACGCTGATTTGCAGCACGATGATCGTCGACTATGTGGTGAACAGCGGTCGACAATCGGTGCAGTTTCTCATCTTCTCTGAAAAATATGATGAAATTGCCTCGGGCATCAACAGTTTGCACCGCGGTGTGACGGTGCTCAACGGCCAAGGTTGGTACACGAAACAGGAACGCAAGGTGCTGATCGTGCTGGCGAAGCGCAGAGAGGCCAACACGATTTTCCGCATCATTCTCTCGATTGACCCGAATGCGTTCGTCAGTCAAACGCGCGCCTCAGGGGTCTTCGGCTATGGCTTCGACCGCATCAAGTTGCGTGCCAACGCCAACAAGGATCGTGCCGAGATCGAAAAAATGAAAGCGAAGGTGGCCAGCGATCAAGCCGCCAGCAGTTCCGGAAAAAAGAAATAACTCAACGCAAAGACTCCCCCAATGAAACCACGTCTTGTCATCGCGACCAACAACGCCCATAAACTCGAAGAAATCACGGCTGTGGTGGGCGATAAGTTTGAAATTGTCTCACTGGCCGACATCAATTGCCACGAAGACATCCCCGAAACGGCCGACACCCTCGAGGGCAATGCCTTGCTGAAAGCGCGCTTTGTCTACGAACGCTACGGGCTCGACGTCTTTGCCGACGATACGGGACTGGAAGTCGACGCGCTCGACGGACGCCCCGGCGTACATACGGCACGCTATGCCTTTCCGGACAGAAACGACAGCGACGCCAACGTGGACAAACTCCTGCAAGAGTTGCACGGCAAGTCGAATCGCGCGGCGCACTTCCGCACGGTGATTGCCTTGATCTACCGTGGTGAAGAATTCCTCTTCGAAGGACGTGTGGACGGACAGATCAGTGAAGAACGCCGCGGCACCGAAGGCTTTGGATACGATCCGATTTTCTCACCCGAAGACACGGGCAAGACTTTTGCCGAACTGGGCATCGAGGTGAAGAACCATCTTTCGCATCGTGCACGCGCCGTGCAGAAACTTTGCACCTTCCTCGACAATCTCGCTTCGCTTTGACCCTTGATGTTATGAAACAGTTCCTCGCACTTTTCTTTTGGCTGTGCTGTCTTTTCGGACAGGGCACCCTGCACGCTGCGAACGGCACCACCGACCGGTGGACGCCCCATTTGGCTTACCACGACGGGACGGAATGTGTGGTTTCGGGGCAGTATGTCTACGCCTTGATGGGCGAGAATCTGCTCATCTACGACACCGCGCACGATGCCGTGGCTTTTGTGGACAGAGTGAGCGCAGGACTGTCGGACAAGCGCATCAAACACATCGGCTACTCCACCACACACGGGTGGTTGGTGCTCCTTTACACGAACGGCAACATCGATCTCTACCGACCGGCGGACGGACTGCTCGTGAATCTCCCGGCGATCAAACAGGCCATGGCGGAGAATTTGACGGTAGACCGCCTGCGGGTGCAGGGCGACGATGCTTTTTTCACCACCAACAAGGGGTTTGTCTGGATCGACCTCGCCCGCCGCGAACTCAAAGGGCATTTCTTGATGGCGAACTGCAATGATGTGCTCCGTGTCAAAGACCGGCTGCTCGTGGCCACCGAACAAGGCGTGAAATCCATCGGCATTCTCCAGAATTTCTCCGACCCGGCGCTGTGGAGTACCATCTTCTCCACGCCCGTGAAGCACTTGGCCGCATCGGCCAACGCAGTTTATCTCAATGTGGCCGGCGGCTCAACGGCTGTGGTCGGCACTTGGCGCATCGCTGCGGGATTAGTGGAAAAAGCCGGCGCGAATGATTTTGCGCGCGTCGACTTGTTGGCACTCAAACAACTGCAAACAGGCGTAAGCGGCGCGGTGTATGGTTTCAACGACTTGACTTTGCTCCAATTTGACGACAATGCTTCATCGGCCACCGCGACAACGCTGGGAAGCGGTCTCAACTGGTTGCAGCCCGACGGCAAAGACAACTTCTGGATTGGGCGCAACGGCCAAGGTTTTGTGCGCGTTCCGCTCAATGGTACCACCTTCGACCTGACGGCCTCCACCGCCGGTTTCGGGTATTACGGGCCGCGCTATGACTTGGGCTACTTTATGCAACAAGTCGGCAACCGCTTGCTCGTTGCCTGCGGACGTCTCGATCCTTACGACCGCGTCGATACCCCACAAATGGCCATGATCTATGAGCGCGACAATTGGACGCTCTTCGAAACACCGACTGAGAAAGAAGGATTTACGCGTGCGCCGTTTGAGAACGCCACTTGCATCGCACAATCTCCCACGGATGCCAACCGTTTTGCGGTCTCTACCGGTCGCACCGGCATCTACCTTTATCACAAAGGCACACCCGAAAAACAATATACACGCGGTAATTCGCCCTTGGTTTCGGCAGTGAAAAACAACAGTGCCGCCTCCTATTCATACGTTCGCACGGATGGAGTCATCTATGACAAGGCCGGTAACCTCTTTGTGCTGAACAACAGTGCCGACACCGCCATCTGGGCGCTTCGCCCCGATGGTACGTGGAAAGGTCTTTACGTCAAAGAACTGGACAATGCTCCCACGCTCGAGAAAACAATGATCGATACCGACGGGCGCTTGTGGGTGACTTCGCGCCGCACGGTGTCGAATCACAACGGCGGCTTCCTCTGTTTGGACTACAACGGGACGCTCGACAACACCGAAGACGATGTGTCGCGCTATCGCACCACCTTCCTCAACCAAGACGGCTCGCCTTGCTCATTCTCGCAGGGGCTGTGTTTCGCACAAGACCGTGACGGCGCTATTTGGCTCGGCACGAATGAAGGAATCTTCAAAATTGAGGATCCGAAAACGTGGTTCGACAACGATTTCCACGTCACCCAAGTGAAGGTGCCGCGCAACGACGGCACGGACTATGCCGACTATCTGCTCGCCGGTGTCCCCGTGACGGCGATTGCCGTCGACGGTGCCAACCGCAAATGGGTGGGTACGCAGGGCGATGGCGTCTATCTCCTCTCGCCCGACGGAGTGAAAACGATCCACCATTTCAAAACGAACAATTCTCCCCTCTTTTCCGACAACATTTGGAGCATTACCTGCCACCCTTCTAACGGCAATGTGATGATCTCGACCGATGCCGGCATGATTGCTTATCGCAGTGACGCCGCCGAACCGCAAGAACAGCTTGCGAGAACCAACGTGCGCGTCTATCCCAACCCATTTCGCCCCACCCTTCAGCGCGAAGTGTCTCTCGATGGGCTGACGGCCGATGCCGATGTGCGCGTCACCACCACTTCGGGGGCACTCGTCTATGCCGGACGCAGTCAAGGCGGACTCTTTAGATGGGACGGACGCGACAGCCGCGGCAGAATGGTGGCTTCGGGTGTATATTATTTCCATATTTCCAACGCCGACGGCTCACGCGGTATTACCGCAAAAGTGGCGGTAGTCCGCTGATTTATCGTCCAAGATCTCAATACTTTTCGGCTGGAACGGAGAAATTGTGGCTTTTTTGCCCCGAGAGCGCAAAAAAAGCACGTTTTATTTGCGCACCCTCACAACTTACAATATATTTGCACTCACAAGGAAACTAACATCCGAACAATAATTCAAAAATAGCATATTATGAATAAGACAGAACTCGTTAATGCAGTGGCCAAACAAGCCAACTTGACGCAAGATCAAGCCAAGGCTGCTGTGAACGCTACCCTCGACTCTATCGCAGACGCTATCAAGTCTGAAGACAAGGTGACCCTCCTCGGTTTCGGTACCTTCTCTGTTAGCGAACGCGCAGAGCGCAAGGGTATCAACCCCGCCACTAAGCAAGAAATCACGATCCCCGCTAAGAAAGTCGTGAAGTTCAAGCCCGGTGCACAGCTCGAAGTGAAATAATCAACGAGTCAAACGCATAAAGCGTCCCGCTTTTCCAAGGAAAGGCGGGACGCTTATTTTTTGGCTTTCGCAACAACGGAAGTGGGTGGCGTGAATTCAAGAAGAAAGGGAGCATCGACCGAACAAAACGGGCTGTGCTCTCCGTTCCTCACCCACCCCACGCGAGAAGGTGCAGCGCAATCGGCGGTACTGTCCCCGAGCTGGGGGGGAAGGACGAAGGAGAATCTTACACACTTTTTCGGACATTACCTTCGCGAACATTACCCAATCGGCTGCACACGGCAGAACAACATCGACTCCCAGAAGTAAAACGCGCGCGGGCGGTAAAAAAAGTGGTGCACTTTACAGTGCACCACTTTTTCCTATTGCGTGTGCTGCCCTATTTTGTTCGGCAGACGAGATGTCTGCTTCAGCAGACAACGGACTTTCCCATTGCGGACAACGGAAAAGTGTCACAGTCCCACAGATTGGGTTCAGCGTACCACTTTTTGTCGGAAACCGTCGGTGGTTTCAAGGAGGAAGACTCCCTGCAGGAGCGCAAAGTCGAGCTGCACTTCCGAGCCGGTTGCCACAAAACTGCGCAAGGTTTTGCCCGCTGCCGAGTACAAGCGAACGAGAGCACCCGGTTGCACTCCGCGCAACACCAAGGTCGAACCCACCCATTGCAAGTGATGGCGCGAAGCAGCGTCGGTCGGCGTCAGCGTCGTCGGACCTTTCACCGTCACATGGCATTCGGCCTTCACTCCGCTGCCGTCGAGCGCCAAAGCGGTGATGGTGACTTCGCCCTTTTGCAAGGCTCTGAAACTGCCACCGCCCAGCATGTCGACAATACCCGGCTCGCTCAACTGCCAAGTCAACTGCTGACTGGCCGTGGCCGGCAAGACACTTGCCTTCAGGTTGAAGATTTCGTCCACACGCACCGTGAGTTTCGTCGAATCCAGTACGACCTGCGCGGCCTTCGGCACGACGGGCACAACAGGAGGCTCGGGCGTGGGCGGCACGATGGGCTGTACCGGCGTATCGGGCGAGGGGGTCTCGTCACTCTTCACCATCATCAACTGCGCACGGGGCGAATCGTTCGTCCAGATCTCACGACGGCCGTTGCCCTGCTCAATTTCCACATGCACCTCGTAGCGGCAACCCGGCTTCAGGCGCGAGACGTCGATTTTGGCCGCCGTCTTTTGTTCCGGATTGTGCACGAAGGGCCGCAAACTCACGTTGCTTGCCACACCGGCATCGACCGATTCGCCCGTTTCGGGGCAGTACAAGCGATAGAACACGCGTCCCCAGTAGGATTTTCGCTGGTCGCCGCGCACCTCGGTGTGGATGCGCATGGAGAGATCGCGGTCTTTGTCGACATCAAAGATTTGTTCGTTCACGACTTTGCCGCCGACCATAAAATCGACATTGCGCACGAAGATTCTCAAATCTGGATAAGGCAACACTTCGATTTCGAAATCTCGATCGGCACCGAGCGGAATGAGTTGCTTCTCCTTCGTGTTGGTCGTTTCCAATACCAATTTCAGCTTATAGCGGCCGGCCGCCATCTCGTGATTACCCGCTTTGTCTCCATAGTTGGTGGGGAAATCCACCGCCACCTGCGTATCGGCCAAACGGCGGAAGGAGACAATGCTGCTCGGTCGGAAGGGCGCCACGTATTCCGCGCCACCGTTCACCGGCGTGAACACCATTTTCAAGTTGCCGTGCACCTCGTCGACATTCGGATTGCGCACGGTGAAAGTCAACAGCGCCGGATCGCCCGAACCGGCATAGGCCGGGTAGAGCAATTCGGGATCGCGACACACGCTCAGTGCGCCGCCCGCGATTTCATCCTCCACCGTCAGTTTCCCACCGGCCACAGACAATTTCATGCGGTTGGCATATCTGATCGGATACCACGGCTTGTACGTGTCGGGCTTGCGCGCCACGAGTTCGCGGCACACAGGTACCAACAGATAGTTGCCCTCGGGCACTCCGGAAAGGTCGATATCGTCCATTTCCAAGTTCCACGTGTTGAAAATACTGCTCCACAACGTGTTGTCGTAGCGGAACGGGATCAGCTTCACGGTGCGCCCTTCGGCATCATTCACCGCAAAACCCACCTGACCGCAGAAACGGCCGAACTCGCCGTTGATGGAATTGTAAGACCCCGCCGTGATCTTGGCGGCGAAACGCGTGGTGGGCTTTCCCTCACGCGGCTCAAATTCGAACGCCGTGTTCTTGCGTGCGCCGAGCACGCGCAACGGCGTGGGAAAATCGGGGTACTTTCCGTTCTTCGGATGCGCCATCAGCGCCACTTGGTTCTCCCAAAACTGCCCATTGCCCATGAACGGGCCGGGGAGCGGCGTGGTGATGGTGTTGATGTCATAATATCCGTCACCCTGTCCGTCCCAACCGAAGTTGGCATGCACGAATCCGCGGCGATCATAGCCGTCATAGACGAACGCGTGCACACCGCCGCACATCATCACGGGGTATCCGTCGGAGATTTCTTGCAAAATGGCTTCGCGAAACTCATCGGCTTTCATGCGGTCGCGATGCAAAAGCCACGTGGTGTAACCGAAATCGTTTTGCAACGCGTCGAGCGTGTATTCGATGTTCGACGGACTCGCCTGCGTGCCGTAGGTGATGTGAATCGCCTTGCCCACATCCAGCAACAAACGGCCTACCGCCGCCGCGGCCCTCGTGGAGTTCATCTGCTCGCGCGTGCCTTTCATCAAGTCCCAGAGATAGGTGGGCGAAGTGTCGGCTTCGTCGCCTTCCGAACGCACATAGAGCGGCGGACGTTGGAGCGGCCACTTGTAGAAATAGAGGAACTGCGCCGCGGCTGTGGCCACGCATCCGGTGTAGGTGGGTTTCTCGCCCACACGAGGTGTCTTGCTGTTGTAGGGATAGCTCTGCCCCCACTGCGCATCAATGAGCGGTTCGACATAGCGACGCAAGTACTTCGGCGCAGTCGCCGCCGGTTGCTGTCCGGCGCGCACCTGTCGCACCGTTTCGGTGTACTGTTGCAACAAGGCGTGCACCTGCGGCGGGAGCGATTCGGCCTTACCGGTCGTCAGGCGGCCGTAGCCCACCACTTCGTTCATTTGGCTCTCGCCGGAAACGATGACAAAGCGCTGTTCGTCCTTACCGACGAAAAGATGATAGGCCGGTGCTTCGTCGGCCACCGCACCGCGCACGGCAGGCGTCCCGAGGGGAACGGGGTGGCTCAGATAGTTGCGCGCAACGGCGGCCGCTTGCCGGCGATCGACCGGATCGGCCTGCGCCGTTGTCGCCACAAAACTGAGGGCGGCCACGGCGAGCGCGAAAGAAAGGGTTTGTTTGAACATAAGTCGGAGAGATTGATGCTTCAAGTAAGAGAAGAGGCGGACGTCAGTCCACCACATTGAATCGACGGTTGCCCACCACGACCAACCACATGGGCGATGTGCCGACGCGGAGGCGCAGGAGGTCACCGCGTGTGCGGGCTATGGCTTTTTGGCGACCGGAGAGATCGTAGACCACCACACGTTGTCCGGCGGGGGCGCCGGCGACCACGAGGAAAGCCCCTTCGCGGCGCACGCTCATGGCCTTATTCGGGCGCTCGATGGCCGTGGGGCCGAGTACACGCACCACACAGCGCGCCACTACGGCGTGGGCATCGTCGGCACGCACCGTGATGATCGTCTCGCCCGGACGCAGGGCGCGGAACTGTCCCGCGGCCTCCATGTTCACCACACTCGTGTCGGCCACTTCCCACACCAAACGGCTCTTGGCCTCGAGGGGGAGTACTTGCGGACGCAGCGTGAAGACGCTGTCGATCTGCGGTTTCAGCGAATCGGGCAGCACAATTTGTTGCACATCGGGCACAGGAGCGGGATCTACGGCGAAAGGCAGCAGTTGCTCGCCCACCGCGCAACGCTCGGCATTGACGATTTCGCGCGTGTCGGGGTCGATGAGCAGCGCCACCACGTGCAGGTTGCGGTTTTGCTTCACATAACGATAGGGCTTGGTCTGCCCCAAATTGCCAAAACGGTGGCTGTGTTCGTAGAGGGTGTCGAGCTGCATCTGCTCGGGCAGGCTGCCCGCGATGCCATAGCGCACTCCGGCGGCCGAAACCACCACATCGTTGTAGGCCAAACCGCGCATATCGCTACCGCCGGTGTAGAAGACTTGCATCTCGGGCACGCTGTTTTTCCACCTCGGATCACCCGCAGCGTTGTTAAATTGCACAAAGGATGGGTGCTTGAGGCTATCGGCCGTCAACACATAGGCCAAGCGATATTTGTTCTTCGCCACCGGGCAGCGATAGACGGTGGCACTGCGCACGTCCACGCTTTTGCGGTCGGCCGACCACGCCGCTTGCAACTTGAGTTGCACAGCGGTTTGCGCACCGGAGGCTTTTTGCACGTCGGCAAGCAGGCCAAAGGGCTGTTCCTCCGTGCCGCTGTTACCGAAATAGGGAGAAACATTGTGGCTACCGTTGAGCACGATCTTCGGCCGGCCGGGATAGAGGCGAAACACCTCATAATAATCGTCCGTGCCCAAAGCATCGTGCTCGTGCGCCGCCAGTCCGATGTAACGATCGGCTGCCACGCGGTTCAAATGCTCCAACGAGGCGATGCCCGGCGGGCAATTCGGACACCACATGCCCGTGAGATCCTCGACCACGGCCTTGCGCCATACCGGACGCGTGAGGGTGTAGCGCTTGCTGCTGCTCATCGGGAAGGAGTTGCGGTTGGGTTCGCCGTCGACTCTCACGATCGTCACCATGAACTCATCAACCCCGGGGCGGGCTGCGGGCGGAACATCTACCGTCAACGTGGCGGCGTCGTTGTAGGTCAACGGCTTTTCGAGTTCTAAGACGTGCTCTTCGCCGGTGACCCCACCGATAGTCAGCGTGTAGCTCACGCGCTTTACTTCCCTTCTCTTCTCCCAGTTGTTGAGCAACACGAGGGCTTGCCCTTGCTGTCCGGGAGCAACATAGACCTTGTTGGCCACCGAGCAACTCACATTCTGTGCAGAGAGTTGAAAAACAATGGAATAGAACAACATCACCGCCGCGAAAAGTCGCCACGACGGAGAGGAGGTGCGAAAGACGTTTTGCATTTTTGTTTTATAGCGAAGGTATTAAATAGACTGATGATGCAAAGTTACGATTTTATGCCGCACTGTGCAGGTATATATGGGATTTTCACACCCTTTATTGGTACATCTATGTGCATTGAGCACACGATTCTTGAAAAACTTGGGACGTTTCGACAAAAACAAGGGGACTTTTTCCGAAAACAAGGGAAGAAATGAGAGAAAGTCCGCAGGTTTTAGCACGGGCATCCCGACCGGCATCGGAGCGCCGAGGCGGTGCGCCTTTTCATCGGCCACCGCTCACAAGCACAAGACGAATAGCCTTTCGTCTTCGTGCTTTTTCAACGCGGGGCGGGGCAAAGGTTGAAACGCTCGGCATGGCCTGTGCATCTTAATGAAGCCGGTTTGGCCTCCTCTCCCCTCTTGGTGGCACGACATGGCGCTTATCGTCTAATTCGCCACACTCTTGCGATATTTCTCTCCCAAACGAGGAACCGAAAACAAAAAAAACACTATTACTTTGCAACAAAAAACAAAACAATTATCTTTGCAGCAAAATGACTGTCGCCCTTCGCGCAGCCGGGCGACGCAACGCTTTCTGGTGCGCCCTCGCGCTTTCTTCGGGGCAGTGTCGCCTTCCGGCTCGCGCCACACACGGCTCGCCGAGCAGGGCGCGAGCACCGCAAGAAACGGCGCACACTCCCGGTAAACGCAATGCACGAATTCGATGCGCAAGCACAAAAAAATAAATTCACCCACCTACTCACCCACAAATGAAAAAGCTAGTATTTCTACTCTTTGGCTTGTGTCTGTATTGCTTCACAGCGTGCGACAACGATCACGAACCGACAAAGCCCGTTCGCCCCTTTCACGGCGACACCTTGGCGCAAATTGCGTGGAACTTTCCTTACATCGTCGAACACCATTACCATTCCATCCCGGGGATTGTGCCGGAAGGAACGACCTATCGCGTGCCGGTGATTCCCCGCAGCGTGGAAGACCGGACGAAGAAGGAGTATAACGAGCAGGACGTGGACAAGGTGGCTCACCTGGTTTTCCGCGCCACGGTGCACGGCGACACACTCAATCGTCACAAAAAAGAACTTGAAACCCTCGCCCGTCAACTGCACGCACTGACCCTACCCACCATTGGCACCTCGCCGGTGCTCTGCGGAGTGAAATCGATCAAGTCGGTGGGCGTTGCGGAAAATGGCAGAACTTACGATCTCAGTTGGGAAATGAAACTGCGCATCCGCGACTATTCCAGCAGAAGGAAATACAATTCGGGGCGCATCGTCACCTTGGATTGTGAGGATACGGAAAGCATGACAGCCAGATATGTCGTTCAGCTCGGTCAAATCAGAGAACACGAACTGGCGGAACACATCCAACCGGAGCTGAAGTTCTATCTTCCGGTGAAACGGTGCATGGACTTTTCCTCCATCCGCTTTGACATCACCCTCTTCAACGGCGAAGTCCTCAGCTTCCAACACAAGTTGCCGAGCAAGTCGGTGCTGCAAGAGTTGCCGAACAATTCGGTGCTGGAAAACTACAAACAATACGGCTTTGAAAGGGAAGCTACCTATTTTACCACATTGTGGCCCGTGCTTGAAAAGGAAATAGAAAGGTAATTGCGCAAACCTTCTGAGAAGGTGCAAATCCCGAAAATGAAAATCCCGCCGACTAATCGATTAGTCGGCGGGATTCGTTGTTTATCGGAATGGGGGGTTGCGCACCCTGACTATTTTAGGAGGTTGCCTCTGCACCCTGCGCGGCAGGAAGGGCCGAGCCACTGCTCAGACGGTGCACGTCAACCCAATGAGGGTTCACTCCATGTCGTGGATGACCATGCCGGTGCGGAGCTTGGGTTCAAACCAGGTGGCTTTGGGGGGCATGATGTTGCCGGTGTCGGCAATGCGCATCACTTGTTCCATCGTCACGGGATAGAGCGCCAAGGCGGCCTGCATCTCGCCGCTGTCGACGCGGCGACGCAGTTCGTCGAGTCCGCGCAAACCGCCGACGAAATCGACGCGCTTGGAGGAACGGAGGTCGGTGATGCCCAACTGTTTGTCGAGGATCAGGCGCGAAGAAATGTCGACATCGAGCACCCCGATGGGATCTTCGGGATCGAAGGTGCCGGGGCGGGCATCGAGCGAATACCAACGGCCGCCAAGATAGAGCGCAAACTGGTGGGCGTGTTCGGGACGGAAGTTTTCGGTGCCGCGGTCGCGGACTTCAAAATCGTCCTCGAGGCGGCGGAGAAACTCCTCGGGCGACAAGCCGTTGAGGTCGCTCATCACGCGATTGTAGTCGAGAATGGTGAGTTGCTCGGCGGGGAAGCAAACGGCCAAGTAGTAGTTGTACTCCTCGCGGCCGGTGTGATTGGGATTGGCCTCGGCACGGGCGGTGCAAACACGTGCGGCGGCAGCAGAACGGTGGTGACCGTCGGCGATGTAGAGGGCATCCATCTTGCCGAACTCGTGGGTGATGGTGGCGATGTCGGCTTCTCCGTCGATGAGCCAGAGGGTATGGCGGAAACCGTCGACGTCGGCCACGAAGTCGTAGAGCGGCTCTTCCTTGGCGATGCGCTCGATGAGAGCGAGCAACGCGGCATTGTGACGATAGGCCAAGAAGGCGGAACCGATGTGGGCGTTGGTGGCGGTGAGATGACGCATGCGGTCGTCTTCCTTGTCGCGGCGGGTGAGTTCGTGCTTCTTGATGCGGCCGGCATTGTAGTCGTCGACATGAGCGGCGAGGACGATGCCGTACTGCGTGTGGCCGTTCATGGTTTGGGCGTAGAGGTAATAGCACTCGCGCTCGTCTTGTACGAGCCAACCTTCGGCAATGAAGCGTTCGAGTTGTCGGCGCGCTTCGGGGTAGACGCGGGGATCGTGCTCCTCGGTGCCCTCGGGAAAGTTGATTTCGGGGCGAATGATGTGATAGAACGAGCGGGCATTGTCGCCGGCCTCGGCACGGGCTTCGGCAGAGTTGAGCACGTCGTAAGGACGCGACGATACAAGGTGGGCGAGGCCGGCGGCGGGACGGAGGCCGCGGAAGGGTTTCACTAAGGTCATGTTGGTTTAGATATTAAGGGGGGTGTTGTTTTGAAAGCATGGGCGAAGCACCGGAGACTTTGCTCAGCGATTGACGCGGAAGGTGGTGTCGCCGGTGGCAAAGAAGCCCACAATCTGACGCGCGGCGGCGAGGCCGGCATTGGCATTGGCTTCGGCGGTTTGGGCACCGAGCTTTTTGGGCGTGGCGTAGTAGCGATTGCCGAGAGCGGCGACGAAGTCTTCGTGGCGGTCGGGACGAATGTCAGTGAGATAGGAGAGATCGGTGCGCTCGGTGAGGAGTTGCAGGAGTTCATCTTCGTGAATGATTTCCTTGCGCGCGGTGTTGATCAGGATGCCGCCGGGGCGCATGAGTTCGATCATTTCGCGATTGACAAACTCGCGGGTGCGCGGCGTGGCGGGGGTGTGAAGACTGACGATGTCGCACTGCTGCACGAGATCATAGAGGTTGTGTGCGGCGTAGGTGCCGTCTTCCTCGATGCGCTCGACGCGATTGAAAAAATCGTAGGCGCTGACTTCCATCTCAAAACCGCGGGCGATGCGGGCTACACAGCGCGCCACGTTGCCGTAGGCCAAGAGACCGATGCGCTTTCCTCGCAACTCGGTGCCGGCAGTGCCGTCGTAGTTGTGGCGCACATGCCGCACGAGCAGCCCGAAGACGAGTTCGGCCACGGCATTGGCGTTCTGTCCGGGGGTGTTCATCACGACGATGTCGCGCTCGGTGGCGGCATCGAGATCCACATTGTCCACGCCGGCACCGGCTCGCACCACAATGCGCAAACGCGGAGCGGCATCGAGCACTGCGGCATCGACAAGGTCGCTGCGAATGATGAGGGCGTCAACGTCGGCCACGGCGCTGAGCAAGGTGGCTTTGTCGGGGTATTTCTCGAGCAAGCGGAGGGTGTGACCCGATGATTCGACGATGGCGCGGATGCCTTCGACCGCTGCGGGGGCAAAAGGCTTTTCGGTGGCGATAAGTATGTTCATGGCGGTGCTGTGTATGAGGTGAAAAGAAGTGGGGCGGACGGCTTGCGGTGCATCCGCCCTTGATATTCAGGCGCGATGCTGCGCTTCGAAAGCTTGCATGGTCTCGACCAGCGCTTGAACGCCTTCGAGGGGCATGGCATTGTAGATGGAGGCGCGGAAACCGCCCACGGAACGGTGGCCTTTGATGCCGTGCATGCCGCGCGCGGTGGCGAAAGCGAGGAATTCGGCTTCGAGGGCTTCGTGACCTTCGGCCATGACGAAGCAGACGTTCATGAAACTGCGGTCGGCGGGGTCGGTTACGGTGCCGCGGAAGAGGGGGTTGCGGTCGATCTCGCCGTAGAGGAGTTCGGCGCGCTCACGGGCACGACGTTCCATCTCGGCTACGCCGCCTTGCTCCTTGATCCAACGCAGGGTTTGCAGGCAGGTGAAGATGGGCACAACTGGGGGCGTGTTGAACATGCTGCCCTTATTGATGTGCGTGCGGTAGTCGATGATCGTGGGCAGCGGACGGGTGACTTTGCCCAAGACGTCGTTGCGCACAATGACGATGGTCACGCCGGCCATCGAAAGGTTTTTCTGCGCGCCGGCATAGATGAGGGCGTATTTCTTGGGATCGATGACGCGAGAGAAGATGTCGCTCGACATGTCGGCCACAAGGGGTACGGGCACATCGAAATCTTCGTGCCACTCGGTGCCGTAGATGGTGTTGTTGGTCGTTACGTGGAAGTAGTCCACATCGGCGGGCACGGTGAAACCTTTGGGGAGGTAGGTGTAGTTCGCGTCTTCAGAGGAAGCGACTTCGACGACTTCACCGAAAAGTTTGGCTTCTTTGAGCGCGTTTTTCGCCCAAGTGCCGGTGTTGAGGTAAGCGGCTTTGCGCTCAAGGAGGTTATAAGGAACGTAGCAGAACTGCGTAGAGGCTCCGCCGCCGAGGAAGATGACGCTGTAGTCTTCGGGCAGTTGCAGCAACTCGGCCACGAGGGCGCGGGCTTCGTCGATGACGGCTTGGAAGTTGGCACTGCGGTGGCTGATCTCCATGAGGGAGAGGTCCATTCCGTCAAAATTGAGGCAGGCGTCTGCGGTGGCGCGGATGACTTCTTGGGGAAGAATGGAGGGGCCGGCGCCGAAATTGTACTTTTTCATGATAATATGGAATTAGGGGGTTATGAACAATGAGTGAATGCGTAAGCGGCGACGTTGCTGAGGAGCGGGGTGTGACCTTGTCTACGAACGAGGGTAAAGGGACACCTGTCCGCAGCGAGAAAACATCGGCCAAACGTACGCTGAAAAGCGGAGAAAGGGCGGTCTAAGAACGCCGAAAGGTCTCGAACCGCGCCGAGTGGCGTGATTCAAGACCTTTGGGGGATATATTACGTTGCAAGGCTCATGTGGATAGGAAACTAATACACGATGAGACAAACTCGGCGCGACAACTTAGACGATGCCTTTGCCGTGACAGTTTTTGAACTTCTTTCCGCTACCGCAGGGGCAGGGTTCGTTGCGAGCGGGCAGCTTGTCCTTGACAATGGGCTGCTGGGCAACCTGTTCGCCGGCGAGGGCTTCGGCTTCTGCACCGGCGGGAACGTCGATGAGGTCGCCGGCTTCGTCGAACTCTTGCTTGGTTTCGGTGTAGTGGCCTTCCGAACGGGGCTCTTCCTCACCGCCGTCGCGTACTTCTTCGCTGGCTGTGCCGGGGATGAAGGCGCGCATGAGCGTGGAAACAGAGCTGTCGTTGATATCGTTGACCATGTCGTCGAAGAGCTTCACGCTTTCGATCTTGAACACCACGAGCGGATCCTTCTGTTCGTAGGACACGTTGCGCACAGAGTGCTTGAGTTCGTCGAGTTGACGGAGGTTTTCCTTCCAGCAATCGTCGATGTTGTGGAGAAGGATCGACTTTTCGAATTCGCGAACGACGTTGCGCGATTCGCTTTCGTAGGCCTCTTTGAGATCCACACGCACATTGTAAACGAGACGTCCGTCGCTGATGGGCACGAGGATGTGGTCAAACTGCTCAGCCTGCGTTTCGTAGACTTGCTTGATGACGGGAATTGCCACTTCGCGGAGCTTCTCCATCTTGCGGTTGAAGGTCTGGATGGCGGCTTCGAAGGCTTTTTCGTAGAGATCTTCGCGCTTCATGCTTTCGTATTCTGCCTCGGTGAAGGGAACTTGCATGGCGAAGATTTCGATGAAGCGATCGACGCAACCGGGATAGTCGCACTTGTCGATGGTGTCGACAACGCGATCCCAGATCATGTTGGAGATGTCCATGCCGATGCGTTCGCCCATGAGTGCGTGACGGCGCTTTTCGTAGATCACGGTGCGCTGCTTGTTCATCACGTCGTCGTATTCGAGCAGGTGCTTACGCGTACCGAAGTTGTTTTCTTCGACCTTCTTCTGTGCGCGTTCGATGCTCTTGCTGATCATGCCGGACTCGATCATCTCGCCGTCCTTGAAACCGAGCTTGTCCATGACACGCGCGATGCGTTCGGAGGCGAAAAGGCGCATGAGTTTGTCTTCGAGCGAAACGTAGAAGACAGAGCTTCCGACGTCACCTTGACGACCTGCACGACCACGAAGCTGGCGATCGACACGACGGCTGTCGTGACGCTCGGTGCCGATGATGGCCAAACCGCCGGCAGCACGCACTTCGTCGGTGAGTTTGATGTCGGTACCACGACCGGCCATGTTGGTGGCAATCGTTACGGCGCCGAGCAAACGCTCTTCTTCACGCACTTGTCCGTTTTCGTCTTTGATCTTGACGATGCCGGGGGTGCTCTTACCGGCCTGCGCTACAATGTCGGCTTCCTTTTGGTGAAGTTTCGCATTGAGCACTTGGTGCGGGATGTGACGCAGCTTGAGCAAGCGGCTGAGCAATTCGGAGATTTCAACCGAACTGGTACCCACGAGAACGGGACGACCGCTGTTGCGCATGCGTTCCACTTCTTCGATCACGGCATTGTACTTCTCGCGTTGCGTTTTATAGACGCGATCGTTCATGTCGATTCGCTGAATGGGGCGGTTGGTGGGGATTTCCACCACATCGAGCTTGTAGATATTCCAGAACTCGCCGGCCTCGGTGATGGCCGTACCGGTCATACCAGCGAGTTTGTGATACATGCGGAAATAGTTCTGCAGCGTGATGGTCGCGAAGGTCTGCGTGGCGGCTTCGACCTTAACGTGCTCTTTGGCTTCGACGGCTTGGTGCAAACCATCGCTCCAACGACGGCCTTCCATGATACGCCCCGTCGACTCGTCGACGATCTTCACTTGTCCGTCTTGGATGACGTAATCGTCATTGAGCGTGAACATTGAATAGGCTTTGAGGAGCTGCTGGAGCGTGTGCACGCGATCGGATTTCACGGCATATTCGGCGAGTAGTTCGTCTTTCTTCGCCACGCGCTCTTCGTCGGAGAGGTTCGACGCTTCGAGAGCGGAGAGTTGTCCGGTGATGTCGGGGAGCACGAAGAGCTGATCGTTCTGCACCTGCTCTGCCAACCACGCGGTACCCTTGTCGGTGAGGTCGCACGAACGTTGTTTCTCGTCCACCACGAAATAGAGAGGTTCAACCGCTTCGGGCATACGGCGGTTGTTGTTCTCCATGTAGATTTCTTCGGTCTTGAGCATGCCGGCCTTGATACCGGGTTCGGAGAGGAACTTGATGAGCGGACCGTTTTTGGGGAGTGCCTTGTGCGAACGATAAAGGGCGAGGAAGCCTTTTTCGCGATCTTCCTTGTTATCGCTGGCGATCAAGCGCTTGGCTTCTGTGAGATACTCGGTAGCCAGTTTGCGCTGCACCTGATACAGACGATCGACAAGCGGCTGATATTCTTCATACATTTGGTCTTCGCCCTTCTCGACGGGACCGGAAATGATGAGAGGCGTACGCGCATCGTCGATCAACACAGAGTCCACCTCGTCGACGATGGCGTAGTAGTGTTTGCGCTGCACGAGATCGGCAGGGCTCATGGCCATATTGTCGCGCAGATAGTCGAAACCGAACTCGTTGTTCGTACCGAAGGTGATGTCAGCGTTGTAAGCACGACGACGCGCTTCACTGTTAGGCTGGTGCTTGTCGATGCAGTCTACGCTCAGACCGTGGAATTGATAGAGGGGTCCCATCCATTCCGAGTCACGTTTCGCGAGATAGTCGTTGACCGTCACGACGTGTACACCGCGACCGGAAAGCGCACGGAGGAAAACAGGGCAGGTAGCGACCAGCGTCTTACCTTCACCGGTGGCCATTTCTGCAATCTTACCTTGGGTAAGCACGACACCACCGAAAAGCTGCACGTCGTAGTGCACCATTTCCCATTTCAGGTCGTTACCGCCGGCCACCCAGTGGTTGTGATAGATGGCATGCACGCCGTCTTCGTCGAGTTCTACGAAATCTTTCGTCACGGCGAGTTCGCGGTCGTAGTCCGTTGCCGTCACCTTGATCGTTTCGTTCGTCGCAAAACGGCGCGCCGTGTCCTTCACGATGGCAAATGCCTCGGGCAAGGCTTCTTCCAAAGCCACGTCCATGCGCTCGAGCACTTGTTTCTCAAGTTTGTCGATCTGCGTGAAGAGTTGTTCACGCTCTTCGATGGGCGTTTCTTCGATCTTGGCGCGAATCTCGCTGATTTGCTGATTGAGATCGTCGGCCGAGCTCTGAATATTATGTTGCAACTCGCGCGTTTTTGCACGAAGTTCGTCGTGGGTCAAAGCCTCAATCGCGGGGGATACGGCTTTGATCTTTTCGACCCACGGCTGAATCAGCTTCATGTCGCGGGTGGCTTTGCTGCCAAAAAGTTTGGAGAGGAGTTTATTGAAATCCATAGGATGTTTGTTACGAGAGAAAGGGGCTTGCGCTGTTTGAGATGAAGCGGAGAATGCGCCCGTGGAAAAGTGAAAGTTCTCGCTCATGCGCGAGGAGGTGGGAAAAGTCCACTCAAAAGAGCGGAGAGTGCGCACATCCGCTGGGAGCGCGTATGCGAAGCGCTTTCGAAACCGTGGGCGCCAAATATTCGACGCACACCGGCGTACCGATCTGCCGACGGGCGATCCCGCATCCGTAGAAGATGAGCGGAAAATCGGTACGAGCGGCAGTAACGGGCGCCGAGGTCTGTCCGTCAGCGCCGATGCTGCGCCAACCCGGACGCAACACGATGATCACATCGCCGGAGCGTTGGGGGAAATACGCGGCCTGAGCAGCCGATGAGGCCTGATTCGAAGCACCTGTTAAGAGTTCGCGACCGGTATAAACGGTTTTTACGCCCGAAAGGTCGAGGAGGAAATCAGCGGCCCGGCGTTGGAGTTCTCCGAAGTCGATGCGCTGTTCGCTGATGCGCCGGCGATTGAAAAAGATTTCCGTGCCGAAAGTCGCATCGATATAATTGCCTTTTCCGTAGAGGTTGGCTAAATAGATATTGAGGAGGCTCACCGCACGGCGCATGTCGAACAGCCCTCCGGGAAGACGCAAACGCTCATCGTCGGTTTGCTCCCGATCGAAAGTGCCGGTACCGGCCAACGTAAAGAGCACGCGCCCTTTGCCGGCTTTGGCCTCTGCCGATTGGATGATCGTGGACAAGGCGCGATCGAGTCGCACATAAGTGTCTTGCAGTTCGAGCGACGAAACGGCGGGATTGCGTCCATTGTAAGTGCCTGCATACAACGCCACGTTCAGCAAATCGGGCGTGCCGTCTGCGCCGAGGGCGGTATTGTTGAGCACATCCGCCACGGCGGCGGCCATTTCATCGTTCACCATCGCCGATGTCTTGAACGCCCCGAAGCGTCCACTGCCGGCCATGCGATGTGAGAAGGGTTTTACGGTGGTGCCGTTTAGCAATACCGTGGGTTTGTTGCGTTGCAAAGGTTGCCACGTCCCGGCGGCCAATCGGCGGTCGATGCTTTGGCGCGTATTGCGGAGGTCGGCCCAAAGCGGCAACTCGCCATAATAAGAGGAGGTGACCCACTGTCCGTTCCGATCATCGATCCACACGGCCTGATCCGCCGCATGCCCACCGGACAAGATGGCTATGGTAGCCTGTGGAGCAATCGAGACGACATAGGCATGTCCGCCGGTGGCCAATTTTAGCTCGTCGGCCAAGGTGGTCACGAGCAAAGAGGCGGGCGAAAAGCGGTCGGTCGTGCCGCGCCCCTGCACCGTGGCGTCTTCTACCGCAACGGTGGGACGCAGTGTTTCGCGATGGAGAAAACGCTCCCCGACAATACCGTGGTCCGACGGTGTCGTACCGGTCGCCAAAGTGGCGGTGCCCACTGCACGATCACGGGGCACAACGGAATACACCGCTTGCCGATAGTAACACCCATCGCGCAACAACTGTTGGAAACCGTCTTCAACATAGAGTGGAGAAAACGTTTCGAGATAGTCCGAACGCAGTTGATCGATCAAGATATTGACGACCAATCGCGGCATCTCCCCTTCATTCCCTTGCACACGTTCCCCCTTGGCCTCGGCGGAAGCCAAGATCGTCATCACCGTGATGAGCGAAAGTAGGAAATTGTGCTTGTGCATGCGCGTGGGTTATCGAGAAAGAGGGAGAGATGAGATAAAGAGGAGGAGCGAAAACGACGAACTGCGTCAGTTAGTCCTGTTCGTGCTCCGACCTTGAGCGGCGGGCGTCCATCGTCGAACGGCGGAAGATGGCCACACCACGAAATAGCAAAATCAGTGCCAAGGGCACAGTCGCCGGCGAAAACCATTGCAAGCCGGCTGCCCAAGCGACGAAATAGCCCACTGCGCCGAGCAGCGGAACAAGAACAGCGAAATCTCGGCGCTGTTTGCGCAACGCCCAAAAATAAAACGCCATATAGAGGAGCCACAAGGGGCTAAACAGTGTCAAGAGCCAGTTCGTGCCGACAGCGGGATGCTCCGACCAGCCCACCAACAGCATGAGCACTACGCCCACCAAACCGGTGAGAATAAAAAAGAGCGTGTCAAACGTGCCGACCCAAATGCGCCAAGCACGACGCGTCACCACCGTGCGATCCAACGAACGCTGCTCACCGACCGTAAGCAAGACGGCCAAGCACAGCAAGCCCCAAAACACCACTTTTGGCGTAAGGGGCGATGCCACTTGATGAGAGGAGGTCGTGAACGGAATAAGGGGACTTTCGACCACCACCAGCGAACGCATTTTCCCGTCCGCCCCTTGTATTTTCGCCGACTGCCACATTTTCTGCGCATAAATCGGCAAAAAGTTCATTTTCGGCAAGTCCTCGCGCGCAAATTCACGATCCACCTCCGGCCCGAGCAACAAATCTTGGCCAAATTCATACCAAGGGCTTTGCACCGTAAACTCATGAATCATTTGCCGCTGCGTCAACTTCTCTTCATTGCCCTTCAAATTCGGGAAGACCAAGCGTTCGCCGTGCTGTTTCAGCACCTTTTCCACCGCCTCGATCGCACGCGTGGTACAATTATCATAGAGGAAGTTGTAGCGATAAGTCCATTCCGGCATTTCGAGCGTGAGGCGATCCTGCCCCCCGCTGAGGTTCGGCACGAGATATTCACGCACCTCTGTGTGATGTTCTTCAATGATGGCATTGAGCGCTCGCTGCACATCGCACGCCTCAGCCGGAGTCAGGTCGAGCACCTGTGCCGTCACGGGTGCATCATCCTCGATATAGGTCTGGACAAAAAGCGCCGTGCTCTCTTTCGCCATCGAATAATCAGTGCGACCGAGCACAAATCGCAGCATAAAATTGGGCGTATTGAACGAGAACCAACCGAAATTATACGTATCGTCTTGCGTCGGCTGCTCTACGTTGCGCACCCGCAGTGCCGTGTGCCCATAGAGGCGATACACTTCATGTCCGGGAGCGCAAGTCAGCAAACTCACTTCCAGCGAATCGTCCCCTTTATCTTGTGGGGCGACACGCACACCGAAAGCCCTTGTCACCAACGACAAGAGGCAAATCGTGAGGAGAGTTTTTAACGTCAACTTCATAAAGCGCGATAATAGATTGTGGCAAAGTTACACATAAATCGGTGGCGAACAAAATGTACATTTGCTTTTTCTCCACCCGTTTGCGCTTTTCCTTCTCTCACCGCCCCGCTCCACGCTCCCCTCCCCTTCTACATCGCACGCCACGCCCCACCCCAACGACGCGCCCGAACTCCCTCGTCCCTGCTCCGCGCCCCTGTTCGCCCACAAAATGCAAGCCCAAAACACAGAATCTCGAGAACTTGTTTGGTCATTTCGAACGAACATTGTACTTTTGCACACGGTAATCAACGCCAAGACCACAAGGAGAGATGCCGGAGTGGTCGAACGGGCCGCACTCGAAATGCGGTGAACGGGCAACTGTTCCGGGGGTTCGAATCCCTCTCTCTCCGCAAATAAGGGTGTAAATCAGCAAGTTATGCGATTTACACCCTTTATTACACCCGAAAAGTTTCTCGCTATTTCTTGTATGGTTTATTGGGCACGATGTCAGGGATTCTATTCTTACATGTCATTCAGAGCTACTAGAATAAGACTGTCATCAATTACTACACTATTGCTCTTGGTCGTAACAAAACCTCCCACCAACGAGTAGGATTTTCGTGGTCATCCACGAGTTAGGATGCCATGATTAGCAGGTAAAAGTGAGTCATCTAGGCAACTCAATGCGTCTCAATGAGCAGCATCAGTTCATCAGTCAAGGGCTTCGCTGCAAGCAACGGCTCATGCCATTCTTCAACCGCTCCAACAACCTCGACCTTATTCTTGTCATCCAGTCCGCAGGTGTGAGCCGTGGCAGAAACGGTTTAGCAAGGACAAGTCAGGCGAAAAGCTCGCCGAATCGGAAGAAGACCTCCTCGAACACTGCACCGACGGCCCCGACGCTTTCGATACCCTCTACATCGGTTGCGAAAAGTTCCCAGTCCACGACATCGTAAATGTACCTGTTAGTGGAGTGATGTAAGCAACACTTTGTTTATCAAAACGGCAAGAAACTTACCATTCTTGCCGTTTTTCTTATTCTTTTTTTGCGTATTTGATTTATTTCAGATCGTAATAGTTCCGACTTTCAGAGAAAAACGCTATCTTTGCATTAAAAGCAAATCTTTTAATGACGAAATTAAATCTAAATAGAATAAAAGTTGTGCTGACAGAACACAACAAAACAGGCAAATGGCTATCAGAAGAGTTGGGGGTAAACCCTGCTACTGTTTCTAAATGGTGTACCAACACCACTCAGCCAGACTTGTACACGTTAAAGAAAATGGCGGAGTTGTTACAAATAGATATAAAGGAGCTGATAAAATAATACGATTCAGGCAATGAAGAAATCAAACATAAGTCTCAAACTCATAGAATTAAGAAAGGCTAAAAAGCTTTCCTTGAAGTCTGTAAGTAAGGAGACTGGAATATCTGTAGATGTACTTAAAGCTATTGAGGCCAGTAAAGTCACTCCTTCGTGGGAACAAGTAAGAGAACTTGCCACTATCTACGGTTTTAGCGACGAATATCTTATCTGTCTGCAGATTAGTGATGAAGCAGTCAAGATAGACATGAATAATATAGACACACCATGTTTAGTGGCAGAGTCATCTACTCAATATGGTCAACTCAGTTTGTTCGATTATGAAGAATCATCGTTATACAAGCCATTTGGCTTAGAAAGTCGTAGATACATCGGAAACAAGACAAAGTTAACTGACTGGATAATGTACGTTATCCATACAGAAGTTCCAGATGCCAAAACTTTTTGCGACATCTTTGCTGGAACAGGCTCTGTTGCAAACCAAGCATTGAACACATATAGCAAGGTTATCATAAACGATTTCCTTATCTCGAACAACATTATTTATAAAGGATTTTTCGGGAAAGGAGAATGGGATAAGCAAAAGTTGTTTGACATTCTGGATTACTACAATTCAATTGACCCCGATTCGATAAGCGACAACTGGTTTTCTACAAACTATGGTGATAAATACTTTGCCATGAAAGTTGCCAAACTTATTGGTTTTATCAGGCAGGATATTGAGAATAAGAAAAGCGAACTTACCGAGAAGGAGTATTGTGTTTTATTGGCGTCTCTAATTTATAGCATTGACAGACTTGCAAACACTGTGGGGCATTTTGATGCTTATATTAAGAAAAAAATAAACTATCAGCCACTGAAGATGAGACTGATACAAGCAAAAAGTTGCTCTAATATAGAGATACATAAAGAAGATGCTAATCAATTAGCAAGGACCGTCTCGGCTGATGTCGTGTATATGGATCCACCCTATAACTCACGTCAGTATTGCAGATTCTACCATGTGTATGAAACTTTGGTTAAGTGGGATGAACCAGAACTCTTCGGAGTGGCATTAAAGCCTGCTCCCGAAAACATGAGTGCATATTGTACGTCCAAAGCATATAGCTATTTCGAAGATATGGTTATGTCATTAGATGCGAAATACTTGGTAGTCTCGTATAACAATACATATAACTCAAAAAGTAATTCCTCTGCGAATAAAATTCGACTGAGCCAAATAAAGTATCTGCTTGATAGTTGTGGAACAACAACCGTATATGAACACAAGCACCAAGCATTCAATGCTGGCAAGACTGAGTTTGAAGACCATAAGGAATTTTTGTTCGTTACTAAAGTGGATAATGAAAAAAGAAGTAAATCGTTCTCCTCTCTTCTACGTTGGAGATAAATATAAGTTGATAAGTGAAATAAAAACATATTTCCCTCAATCCATAAATAGGTTTATAGAGCCGTTTGTGGGTGGTGGGTCTGTGTTTCTTAATGTTGATGCAAAAGAATTCCTGTTGAACGATATTAATACCAATGTTATTGATATACATAAGTTCCTTTGCAGTTATAGCAAGAAGCCTAATGTGTTCTTTGAAAAACTCTTTGCGTTGATTCAGAGTTATGGATTGTCATGCTCATACAAGGAAGATGTCATCCCCGTATCATTGAAAAAAGAGTTCGTTAAAACATATTTTGCAAAGTATAACAAAGATAAATATATACAACTGCGTTCAGATTATAACGATTCTGACCGCACAGATATGTTGAAGCTATATGTTCTTCTTATATATGGTTTTAACCACATGATAAGGTTTAATAGCAAGAACGATTTTAATCTTCCAGTTGGAAATGTTGACTTTAACCAGAACGCATACAATGCTTTGGTGAGATACTTTTCACTAACATGGGCAAAGAAGCCAAAGTGGAAGAGTACGGATTTCCGTAGATTTCTTTCTCGCATAACATGGCGAGAGGGAGATTTCGTATATCTTGACCCACCTTATCTTATAACCTTTAGTGAGTATAATAAATTGTGGAACGAAGAGACAGAGCAAAGTTTACTTGCTTTACTTGATGAAATGTCAGGTAAAGGTATTAAATTCGCAATATCTAATGTAACACACTATAAAGGACGTACAAATGAGTTGTTTCTCGAATGGGCTAAGAATTATAACACTCACTCAATAAAAAGTAATTATATTAGCTTCCACGATAACACCATCAAGTCTTTCAATGAAGTATTAATAACAAATTACTGATATGACAAGAGAGTCTGAATACAAACCGCTCCTTTACACAACAACCGTACGCAACCCCGAACGGTATAAGGACTTTATACATCTGTTGAAAAAGTTCGATGGTCAGATTCTGACCGCTGATATTGTTGAACAATTTGAAAGAGAGACTTTCAAATGTGGACTTTATCGTCCTGTAAAACGTATTCCCGAATCTGCAAAGCAGAAATGGGGTAATACGTCACCTGGAGATTTTGGTGAATACGCTCTTACCGATGAAGAAACCAAAGCCATTTTTGATGGTAATGATCCTCGTATTCACACAGATATCAAAGGTCATAAAGAAGCTGGATTCGAAAGAGGTTGGGAAAGCCGATTTGATACGCAGTTCAAGTTACTGAAAGTTCTTGGTTTCGTCTATTACAACATGGGCGAACGTATTGAATTTTCAGAAACTGGTAATTTCCTTGCTGATACTGTTTCCATTACATACGATGACAACGGCACTGTTAATCGTGAAATTGTCAAACCTCAGAATGAGCAAATCGCCTTTATGCAGGCTTTTGCTAAACAGCAACGCTGTAATCCATTCATTAGAGAGCTCAATGACAACATTCCACTTATATTGTTGCTGCAAGTTGTTCGTCTGTTGAATAGTGACCCTCAGTATAACAATTGCGGTATTTCATACAAAGAGATACCATTACTCCTCTTTTGGAAGAATAACGATGCTAATGCTTTGTATCGAAGAATTAAACAACTGCGAGAAGAGTATGGATATTCTCCATCGCCAGAGGTTATCAATGATATTTGTGTTAATGAAATTCTTGGTGGATTTAAAGCGTTTAAGCTAAAATCCGTTGTGTCTGAATACCCTGACGACTTTGTT